>Ga0208695_1000364_pt1 | contig 52591 bp, 37 predicted proteins | sample AD_UKC111_MetaG_FD_184449 | JGI IMG/M metagenome (GOLD analysis project Ga0208695, IMG submission 184449) | Active sludge microbial communities of municipal wastewater-treating anaerobic digesters from Hong Kong - AD_UKC111_MetaG (SPAdes)... | ecosystem: Engineered > Bioreactor > Anaerobic >... | reverse complement strand
AACAGATAAAAGTTTATAAAAGCCAAATGAAACTGCGTAAGCCAATATTGTCTGATAAAAAATAGCTATCCACATCCACTTTTTTCCTGCTTCTTTTCGTATAACAGCTACAGTTGCAAGACAGGGAATATATAAAAGAACAAACACAAGAAAGGCATATGCGGAAGCAGGGTTGAAATATAATGGCAAAGCTAAAGCCAGAGATTCACCTGTAGTTGAGGTTAATAATGAAGCCAGACTTGCTATTACAAGCTCTTTGCCTATAAATCCAAAAATTAAAGCAACAAATACCTGCCAGTAACCAAAACCTAAAGGTTTTAAGATTGGAGTGAAAACTTTAGCAAGACTACCAATGATGCTCTCTTCACTTCCATACCCCTTACCAGCTGGAAAATATGACAGAAACCATAGGATTATTGATCCTGTTAAGACATAAACAATAATTCTTTTTAGAAAATCCCACACTTTTAAAGACATTACGGTAAAGGCATTTTTTAAAGATGGAGCTCTATATGGGGGCAAATCTATCAACAAAGTTGCATCATCATTTTTAAAGTATATAAATTTAAAGATTTTTCCGACAAGAAGTGATAAAATGACTCCTAAAAGATATAGCGAAAAAACAACTATTGAAGCATTTTTAGGGAAAAATACCTGGGCAAATAATAGGTATACAGGTAGCCTTGCAGAACATGACATCAAAGGATTCATTAAGATTGTGATTATTCTATCTTTTGGAGTTTCCAGCGTCCTTGTTGCCATGATAGCAGGGACATTGCAACCAAATCCTAAAATCATCGGAATAAAGGATTTGCCATGAAGTCCAGCAATATGCATGATCTTATCCGACATAAAACTAGCTCTTGCCATATAACCAGAATCTTCCAAAAAGGAAATAAAGAAAAAAAGTATGCCAACAGATGGTATAAACGCAGCAACTGAAGCTATAGGAGGTATGATACCATTAATAAGCAAAGATATTAGAAAATCTCTGGAACCTATTTCAAGTAAGAAGTTTTCAACAGAATTTGATAGCAGATCAAAAAGTTTTTCTATCAAGTCAGATAAAGGCTGACTTATTGTAAAGGTCAACTGAAAGATTAAGAACATTATCAGTAAAAATATTAGTAAACCCCCAAATTTTGAGATAACAATCCTATCAAGTGCATCTGACAATACAAACCTTGTTTTATTTGTTTCTTTATGTTTAGCAATCTCATTTGCAAGAGCTTTGGCTTTGCTGTAACGATAATCGATAAGATAGTTTGCAGGATCCTGTTTGTATTTTCTAATTATATTTGCGGCATATTCTTTAACCATTGCGGAAAGATACAGCTTTTGTTCGTTATTTAGTGGAAGAAGATCATATACCAGGTTGTCAAGGCATAATAACAAGACCGAGGAAAAGTAAAGTATTTTTCTATCAAATTCTGGAAGAAATTCCTCCAATTTTTGAAATAGGTCATCAATATATATTTGCATACCAGGCGGTATCAAGTTTATCTCTTTTCCTTTATTTTCTAACAAAGTAGAATTTAAAAGTTCTGAATTCTCCACTCTCTCATTTTTTTCTTTATCACTTGAAGTTAGAATGGAATCAAGATTTTCCAATAATGAATCGATCCCTAACTCTTTTAAAGCGCTTATCGTGACAGTTTTGATAGGCAAAAATTCTTCAAGTTTATCTGTGTTTATTGTTATTCCATAAGATTCAAGTTCATCAGCCATGTTTATGGCAAGTAAAATCGGTATCTTTCTATCCAGCAATGATAAAACCAGCATTAAACTTCTTTCCAGCATTGTTCCATCAATTATTATGAGGATGCAATCCGGAGAATTTTCTATAAGATATCTTTTTGCGAGTATTTCATCTTCAGAATCAGAATAAAAACCCCATAATCCTGGTAAATCTACAAGTGTAACATTGTAATTTTTGGTAGAAAAATATCCCTCTACTTTATCAACAGTTACTCCTGACCAATTACCTGTTTTTTGATTTGAACCGGTTAGTACATTGAATAATGTGGTTTTCCCACTATTAGGATTACCAATAATTGCAACAGTTTTTTTATTCATATCTTTCCCTTTATAGTAACTATAAGCTATATTTTAAATCCAGCTATTTAACTCCAGTTAATCTACTTTGATAACATATATATGCATAGCTGCTCCTCTACCCAGACCAAACCTCAGGTTATCTTTTGCAATCAAAACCTGTCCAGATTGATTGTTTAAAACTTTTATTTTATCATTCATGACTATTCCCATCTGTTTTAATCGAAGCTGTATCTTAAAACCTTTAAATCCCACTATTTGATATTTTCCTTCTTTTGCATTATTCAACAATAAAACAGGTTTGCCATTAAATAAGCCTAAATCTTCTTCGTCAGATTCATCAAGTAAGAGAGAATCATGTATAAAAGTATTATATTCATCTTCCTGCTCTTTTTTATTTTGGTTTTGAATACTAACATATTCTTTAAAATGTTGATATATTTGTGGATGATTCTTGAAAAAACTGTTCAAATTTTCAAAATCCTTTATACACTTTGAAAGGTAATGCTCTATTTTACAAACTATCTTTTCAATATATAAATTATCTAAAGAGGTAAATAGCTTAAAAAAATCCGTGATTGTCTGCCTTCTATTAAGTATATCCTCTGCAATAGCAATACCAGAAGGAGTAATATCAATATGTTCATATTTATCATGTATAATATAACCTCTATCAGTAAGGATCTTTACAGCTGAATTTGCTGATGGGCTCGATACTCCCATGACTTTAACAACATCTCTTAATCTCACTGTTTTTTGATCTTTCAAGAGAGTTGCTATAGCCAAAAGGTAATCTTCTAATGATGGAGAGAGCCTTGATGAACTAAAAACACTTATACCATTTCTCATTTTGCCTTCTTTTTTCTGATCTGGAATTCTATGGTCATATGTTTTATAAAAGTATAATTACAAAAATACATAGTCCGCTTTCTTGTTTAATCTAAATAATTTATATGTTATGAATAATTTTAGTCAATCCTAAAAAAAAATTATTTGACTATTATCGAAAAAATTATAGATAAATTAAAATGTCGTATAAATGAATGTTCTGGAGGTAAAAATAAAGCAATGTATAAGCCCGCCTTTTCTTATCTTGAAATTACTGCAAATGATAAGAACAACAGAATATTAAAAAAAAGGGAAATACTTGAAAATCTCACTAAAAAACACCCCACCCCTTTTCTTATCTTGCAGGAATCGGAAATCCGAAAATCTCTGGGGTACTTTCGAAAATATATCCCTGAGATATTTATCCACTATGCCATCAAATCTAACGCTGACACCTGGATTCTCGATATGCTCAAGGATGAAAACATCTGCTTCGATGTTGCTTCTGCTGGTGAGATAAGCTTGCTATCGAGACTTAAAATTCCCGGAAGCAGGATGATACTTGCTAATCCTATAAAAAATGAACAATCTCTTGATTTTATGTTTAAAAAAAGAGTCGAATCCTATACCTTTGATAATGAAGCAGAACTTTTGAAAATCTATAATTTTAAAAAAAATCACAATTATCATTTTACACCAAAAGCAGTTTTACGCATAAAAACCTACTCTGTGGATGTTCAGACAGATCTATCTCTTAAGTTTGGTTGTACTGTCGAAGAAGCTCCTTATCTCATCAAAAAAGCATATGATCTTGGGCTCCAACCTGGTGGACTTGCTTTTCATGTTGGCACTCAGTCTTATCTTGTCAACAATTATCGTAAAAGTCTTGATGATTGTTTTACTATTATTAGAAAAGTAAAAAAAGATTATGATATTGATATTAATCTTATAGATATAGGTGGAGGATTCCCTGTCGATACTGAAAAGGGAAGTGGTATAGATAATCTTGATGGCTTTTTTAAAGAACTCCGTGATGTTTTGCAATCCTATGATTTCTCTGGTATAAATCTTTATGCTGAACCAGGACGTGTTATATCAGCTTCTTCTGGATCATTGATAACGACTATTATCGGTAAAAAACAGAGGGATGGAGTTAACTGGCTTTTCCTAAATGATGGTGTTTACGGTTGTTATTCTGGAGTGGTTTATGATCATGCTAAATTCGCTTTTTATCCACTTGATAAAAAATATTACTCCCCCCAGTATGCTGGAAAACTTGTTCCTTACACAGTAGCTGGACCTACCTGTGATTCTATTGATATTATTGCGGAAAATGTATATCTTCCAGCTGACATAGAAATTTCAGACAAAATTTTTTCTACAGATATAGGTGCATATAGTATAATGTCAGCTACTAAGTTTAACGGCTTTCAACCAGCAACAGTTCTTTATCTTAATGCTAAAGATAAACTTGAAAATGTTCACATCGATATCGATTTTGATATCATGAAACTTATCGATGATATTACAATCTCTATAATCGATTAGATTTTTATTAAAATAAAAGTGTCGGATTTTTTATAAAGTCTAAAGTCAAAAATCGGAGAAAATATTTTATTCATAGAACCAGACAACAGAAATTCTTAAGTTTAAGCCAGGGAATGAACTGAGCGAATAAATTTTGGTAAATCTGACAAATTAATTCTCTCGCTATTCACTTATCTATGAAGTTAAGTCATGTAAACAAAAAAAGTGAAGAACCTTTTTTAAATTTAAAACAATTAACAATTTCTTTAAACTGAACTTGAAAAAAAAAAGACCGGGCGTAAAACCCGGTCTTTTTAATTTAAAACAATAAACTATTTTTTGCCCTTCATAGCATCTCTTTTAGCCATATCGATATCTCTATATTTTGAATAACCATATCCGATGTCTCTGAAGAAATAGTTAAGAACCCAGTTATAAACCAAACTATAGGACTCTCTATGAACACCTAAAACCCATGGGCAATCTTCAGCAGCTATCTTAGCAGCTTTTGAATAGAGTTCATTTCTCTTCTTTGATTCGCCCATAACTTTGAATTGATCATATAAAGCGTTGAATTCAGGATTATCATAATTTGCTGAATTAGGACCAGGAGCTTTGTTAGGACCGTAGAGAAGTTGTAAGAAGTTCTGAGCATCTGGATAATCAGCACCCCATGCTATACCACCTATCTGAACCTGATGGGTATCTATCTTGCTTAAGAAAGTTGGCCAGTCACAGGTCTCAATATTGAGAACAATACCAATCTGTGCCCAGTTGTTTTTATTAAACTCAGCCATCTGTCTTGATGTTGTTGATGTTAAAGTTGTATACATGAAAGCAGGTAAACCCTTTCCTTCTGGATAACCAGCTTCAGCTATAAGCTGTTTAGCCTTTTCTACATTGTAAACACCATATGGGTTAACATATTTAGGATCATAACCACCAAGTCCTGGAGGAATAACTGTTTGAGCTTTGATGGCTCTGTTGTTGTAGAAAATCTGGATCATCTTGTCTCTATCTTGAGCCATGGATATAGCCTGTCTTAACTTTCTATTTTTCCCAAGAATAGGATCATCCATGTTGAAAAATTCGTAAGTAACATCAAGAGTTGGGTTGATATCGAGTGTTAAACCCTTTTCTTTGAGTTCAGGTGTTAAATCTTTAGTAGGAGTAATTGATTTAGCAAATTGATCTTTTGGAATACCACCGATATCAAGTTCACCAGCCATAAGTTTTAACCATGCAGGGTTAGTCTCTTCGATAACATAGTAAACAAGCTTATCGATAAAAGGAAGTTTTTTTCCAGCATACTTTAACAAACCAAGAGATTTAGCCTTTTCACCAGCTTCTCTAGGATAGTACTCGTTTCTGTAGTAAGGGTTTCTTGTAAGAACAAACTGGTTATCAACGATAGTTTGTTTATGATCAAGGGCATAAGGACCGGTTCCGATAGGATGGTTAATCCAATCTTCACCATAGACATCTACAACTTCTTTAGCTACAGGCCATGTAAAGGTCATAGCAAAACAGTAAAGAATCTGTGGATAAGGTGTATTTAAAGTTATACTGAAAGTATAGTTGTCGATGATCTTAACACCTTCTGGAAGTTTGCTATAGTCAGCCGCACCATTTTTCTCAGCAGCATCTCTCCAAACATCAAAACCTTTGATAAAACCGTCAAAAAGCCACCAACCACCAGACTCTGTATTATTAGGATCACCAAGTCTTAAGAGTGTGTAAACAAAGTCATTGGCAACAACAGCTCTTCCCTTACCATTCTTAAAAACCTTTTTTTGTGGATCATAGTAAGAAATGTTTTTCTTGATTTTGAAAGTATAGGTAAGATTATCTTTTGAAACAGCAGGCATACCGTCGGCAAGGCAAGGTTCAAGTTCATAAATATCTGAAAGATATTTGTACTGAAAGAGACCTTCAAAAATATTTCCACCAACAGTAGCGGTGTAAAGGTCAGTAATAACAGTAGGATCAAATCCTTTGATTTTCTCAGGAATTGAAGAATACAATACCTTCTCTTTAGTTTTTGCAAAGCCAAACATTAATGAAACAGCTAAAAGAAGGACTAGTGCTACTACTGCAATTTTAGTAAATTTTCTCATTATAGTTCCTCCTAGTCTAGATGTCTAATTTATAATTAGTAATGAAATTTTGTCAATACTTTTTTGTAAAATTTCATTATTTTTTTTCTGAATTTAAATAAGGTGAAAAATGCCTCTAAATTGAATCTTAGCAATGATTATCAAATTTTTTTAGAAGAGTGAGTATTACTTAAATTCCAGTTTTAAATCAATGCAGGCAACTCTTTTATCTTTGTATTTGTTTTAAAATAAATTTGTATTTTTTCACAAAAATATGCACTTTTTAAATATAGTAATTAAATTTATGAATTAAATTCTTAATTTATGATATTAAAATTTATTTAACATTACTCAAAGGGAATTTTATCCAGATTTCATTTAAATAATTGCAAAAAACTACAAAATGTTAAACTGGTTATAAATGCAAAGATAAAATAATTTTAAATTAATATTATGGAAATACTTTACAGATACTTAAATAATATTTCATATTTAAATGATTTTTGCTTTGATATAGATCCCATAATCTTTCCCCTGATCCTGCAAAAAAAGCTACTTTTTAACTCTAACAGCTGGTTCAAAAATCAAAAAAACTTAGATAGTATTGACTTCAATGTTATTGATTCAAAAATCAATCAATCATATGAATACTTAACTAACAGTACATACTATGACTTTTTAAAAATCAACTCTAATAATATATCAAATGAAAGCTTTAAAAATAACGATATTCTATCCAGCTTTAAAGTTGTCGAATTTACCGCTTTTTTTTCCTCCCTTTTTGCTTTTGGCTCTCGAAAATTCATAATATCATTTTTATCAAATCTTTTTTCCACTATTTCTCCTTTTGATATTACCGGTAGTAAGCCTAATTTTTTTGATCCTCAAAATAAAGAAAATATTGAGATTTTTTCAAAACTCCCTTATTATAGATGGGTTAATAAAAAAATATTATTCTTGCTTCTCGCTGCATTAAATGAATTTTACTGCGAAAATGACTCAATTTTGCATTTTATAATAAAAAAAATTTCCATTGGAGACAGCTATAGTAACCTCAATACAAAAGTTCAGAATGCAAATAATCTAGAAATTACAGCTAAAGTGTCTAAAAACAAAAACATCCAGACCGTAACATCAAAGCCTCTTACTTTATCAACAAAACCTTTAATAAGTTATATGATCCTCTTTTCAAATGATATTTTTAAGAGAATAATTGCGCTTTCAAACAAAAATCTGAACTTAAAAATCAACAATAAGGATATGAAAATTTTAAAAAATCTTCTTGTTCAAGATTTGAAAGGAAGCAGCGCTAAAAGGTATAATCTTTTTTTGAAATGGATGATAAAAGATACTTTTCCTGATACAAATTTATGGAACTATTTTATAACAAATCATCTGAACTTTTTTATTGATCCTTTTTTATATACTCGTGGTAAAAGACTAAATAAAAGTTCTATTACCAAATCGGACGACTTATCAGCTGTAATGTTAGATGGTCCAGAAAAAAGCCCTGAAGATTTTTTGTTAAATAAAGAAGATATTATTGATATTTTTAATAAAAAAAATCTGTTTTTCCCTCTTGATGTTCATATATTAAAGAAAACAAAGATATTATTTCTGTATTCACTGGAGTCTACCTTCTATTTCCTATATGATTCAGAGGATAATAACTTTTTTGAGTTCAGATTTGCTATAAAGTCAAATGTTGAAGCATCTGAAAAAAACTCATCAAGCTTAAAAAACTCATCAAGCGCAACATTATCTACAAATAGAGAACCTATCATCAAATCACCTGATAACACAGCGACCATAAATGGATCATCGATCAGCACTTCACCTGATGATACATCGATCACAAATAAATCATCGATTAGCAAATCTGATAAAAAAAAAGAAGATGAGATAAAGATAAACCTTTGTGATACTTCAAAGGAAAATATCGAAATATTCAAGCTTTTCTATGATAGATATGAAAATTTTACGGATAAAAATGAAAATCATAAAAATAATTCCTTTGCGGATAGATATAAAAGCGAGAAAGAAAATTTCTTTATAGATGCATTTTTGTACCTATTAACTTTTTATAAAAAAATTAACAAAATTGAAAATATAGATCATCAGGATATAGATAAAGGCTTTGACAGTAAGAAAAAATTTCATAATTTTCCTTTTCAAGAGGATCTCAACGGTAAAAATAATACTATTGAACCACAATTAAAACCAAATTTTTATAAAATCGTCTCTCAGATTGATAAAAACCAAAATTTTTCTAATAAAGCTTCTTTTGATGGTGATCATGCTAAAAAAACTATTAAGAACCAGCAATTTGTGAATCAAAATTCTAAAATAATTGAGCAATTTCAAGGAGAAAATAAAATTTATCTTCTATTTTTAGAATATCTTTATAAACATAAGGATTTTTTTGAAAAAGCTCTTAAAACAAATGATATATTTAAGAATAGTTACAATATGCTGTCTCCAATAACCGATTTTTATAGGATATTTGATCAGGATGATCCTTTAATTTTTGATCTTCCTCTTTCTATACTAACATCCTCGATCTTTAAAGAAAAACTTAAAACTAACCTCGAAAAAATCGATTAAAACAATATGGTTTTTCAATTTTATAGATAATATTTGAAACGAAACTTCAGGAATTTTTATGGAAAAGAAAATTTTGCACATTTTTTTTGCAAGTCTTGCACAGATTCCAAAGGATGATTTTGTCTATGTATGTAGTAGCTGCAAGAAAGAGTACCCAATAGACAGCAAAAGATACCTTTGTGATGATTGCAGTAAAAAAAATAAAAAAGGTCTCCCCCTTGAGGGGACTTTGCTTGTTAAATTGCCTGAAAAATTTATAAAAACCTGTAAAAATTTTATTTTAAATAATCTAGATGACTTTGAAAATTTTTTTTTAGAAAATGAATTCATAAATGATGACCTAACAATTGATAAATCTAAAGATGATAAGTTAATCAATGATAAGCCTATTAATGATAAATATTTTAACGATTCTAAAAAAGTAAATAGTAAACCAATTTCTATTCCCGTTTTACCTTTTTTCCCGGTTGAGAGCAAGTTCTTTCCTTCCCTTCCTATCGGCAAAACTCCAGCGATTTTCTCAAAAAGACTATGTCAGCACCTTGGAGTAAAAGATCTTCTTTTGAAGTGGGAAGGAACCAATATTTCTGGGTCATACAAGGATAGGGCATCTATCCTTGTATCTTCCCTGGCTAAAAAATTTAACGAAGATACTCTATCAGTTGCCTCAACTGGTAATGCAGCTTCTTCAATCTCAGCTGTTTGTGCGAATATGGAACAGAATCTTTTTGTTTTTGCTCCTGCAAAAGCACCAATAGCCAAACTTGTTCAAATCTTGCAGTATGGAGCAAATCTATTTTTAATAGATGGATCTTATGATGAAGCCTTTGATCTATCTATGCAGTTTTCACAGCAGTTGGGTTTTATAAGCAGGAATACAGGATACAATCCACTTACCATAGAAGGAAAAAAATCTGCAGCTTTTGAGCTTCTTTTCCCTCGAGCAATAAGAAAAGGACTGGAGAATGATTTATCTAAAAATGGATATACCCCTTTTGTGCCTCCAGATTATATATTTGTCCCTGTTGGAGACGGAGTTATATTAAGTGGCTTAATAAAAGGCTTTAATGACCTTAAAGATTGTGGCTTTATAGATAGATTTCCCAAAATTATAGGTGTTCAATCCTCCAATAGCAATTATATCGAAAGTGCATTTAGAACTGGTATTTTTAGAGATGATTATAGAGCTAAAACATTAGCAGATTCCATCTCTGTAAATTCACCAAGATGTGGATATTTAGCAATAGATTTTTTAAAAAAGTGTGGTGGAGATATGATAAGTGTTTCGGATGATGAGATCCTCGATGCTCAAATTTTGCTTTCAAGTTTGACAGGGATATTTGCCGAACCATCATCTGCTGCAACCATAGCTGGAATAATAAGGTATAAAAAAGAAGCTATAAATGGTTTAGATCCTTTTAAGAAAATAGTTGCACTTTTAACAGCAACAGGACTTAAAGATATAGAATCTGCAAAAAAAAAGATCAATTTGCCAGAGTCTCTACCACCTGATTTCAACAGAGTAATGAATTATTACGAGAAGCTAAAAAAATAGAATATGGTTCATCTGGTAAATCAGTATTTTACTTTTTTTATTTTTATACGCTCTTCATTGTTTAAAAAAGTAGAAAGTATAAAGATAGAAGTTCACTTTGTTCGTATAACTTATACAAAGAAAAAGCGAAGAACTTATTTATAAACATGAGTAAATCTGCTTTTTTTATAAATATTACAATTGCTAGATAAACGATTATGTATATACTTTACTATACAGGTATTACTTTAATCTTAAAAATACTCATTAACCATATGAACTTAGAATATTGAAAAAAGATAACTAACAAATTAGAATAAAAAAAATAGCTAACATTAAAAATAAGGACTAAACTAAAAGAGATATATGGAAAAAGAAGAGCTCAGAATTATTGAAAGAAGAAGAAAAGAAAGAATTTATTGCATAATTTTAGCAGCAGGTAATTCTGAGAGGATTGGCAAATGCAAGCAAGAACTACTATTAAATAATGTACCACTTCTTCTCTGGAACATGAAACCTTTTTTATGCTTTGATGTAACTTTTGTTATTGTCAGCGGAAAGTACTTCGCAAACATCAATGAAATTTTTAAAAAAAATATAAATGAAAAATATGATAACTACTCATATTATAACTACCTGTACTCTAAAACCTATAATATAGAGAATAAAAATCCTCAAAATGGTATGTTTTCAAGCCTAAAAACGGGACTTGAGTTTATTTTCAACAACCTTGAAAAAGATACAAAAAAAGATTTTCAAATACCACCTATCTTTTTTACTTTATCAGATATGCCTTTTGTACAAAATCAAACTATTGAAAGCCTATATGATAGCCTTTTATTAAGTAAAGTTGATTTCTGTGTTCCAGCTTTTAACCTTCAAAATTTTGAAAAAAATGAGCATATAAATAAACATAATAATTACAACAAACTCGCACAATACATTTATAATAAATTTTATAATAAATATTCAAATAAACATTTAGACCAATATTCAAGTGCAAAAAAAAATTTTTCAAATTCAAAAGATAAAAAAAATTATTTACATCCAAAAAATGAAAAAGAATATTTAAATATCGAAAATGTTTCAGCAATTCGCAAAAAGGGGCATCCGGTAATTTTAAGTTCTAAATTTGCTTGCAAATTTTTACAGCTTGATAATATTAGTATACTAAGAGATGTTCTAAAAACGGGCAGTTTTTTTGAACTTGAAACTTGCGATATTGGAACTATTTTTGATATAGATACGATGTTTGACTATAATCTTGCAGCTGATTTTTTGAATGATGGCTTTTTTATTTGAAATATAGATACATTTTATGAGTAATTATTTACGATTTATGCATCTGTGTTATTTAATTTTTCTATCTATATCATTAAATCAGTAAACTTTATAAAAGCTACACATCTTAAAATATAAATTTGATATGATAGAAAATTTTAAGCAAATAAATTTAACCTGGCAATCCTATTTTTAATGACATAAAGATTTATATATATATGTTTAAGATATATCAAAAGGAACATGGATGGAACAAAAATATGATCTTTCTTCCAATAACAGAGAAAATAAAAGTTGTCAGATAACAAGAACTTCTGAGATCAATTACGATAACATCCGACTTGATATATGGGATAAGATTAGAGGCGAAGCCCAATATACAGATGATATTGAGATAGAGGATACTCTTTTCATATCTATAGTTCGTTCTACGATTCAAAGAGGAAAAATTATATCTATACAACTTCCACATATCCCTCGAGGTTATTTTATATTTAATCACAACCATATTCCAGGTTCCAATATATGGCATTACTTTCTTGACGACTGGAAGTTTTTAGCTGATGATATGGTAAATTTTATCGGTGAACCTATACTTATAATAGCGGGACCTTCTTTACCTGTCTGTCATGAACTTGCCTCAAAGGTTATTGTCAGGTACGAATCCATGCAACCCATCAATAATGTTGCTGACTCATTTGATGAAAATATTGAAGCTATTTACTCTTCTGCCTCATCAACAAAAACACCAGCTTTTGATAAAAGTATGGGCAAAAACTTATTCAAGCAACTTGGTTATCTTTCAGGTGATAAAAAAGCTCTTCCCTCAAAAAGTTTGAATATTTTAAAATACATTAATCACTTTTTTTACGAGAACGAAAATAAACTTGTTTCAAAAACCAATAATATTCTTAAATCAGACAAATTTACTGAATTTTTCGTAACAGATAGACAGGAACATGCATACCTTGAACCTCAAGGTTTCATAGCTTTTTATGAAGATGATGTTCTCGTTTTGAAAGGATCTATCCAGTGCCCATTTTATGTCTTGAAGGCTATTACCGAACTTTTAAATTTACCAGAAGATAAAATAAGAATACAACAGGCTGCAACTGGTGGTGCGTTTGGTGGAAAAGAGGAATTTCCCTCTATAGTAGCGTCATTTGCAGCACTTGTTACTTACCTTACAAAAAAACCTTCTAAAATAATCTTTGAAAGAACAGAAGATATCGAAGTAACAACAAAAAGGCATCCTTCATACATCCTTTTACGAACAAAAATGGGAAAGAATGGAAAGATTAAAAGCATTGAAAGTGATATAATACTTGATGCAGGAGCATACTGTGGTATCTCTCCAGTTGTACTGGCAAGAAGTGAAATAGCTGCTGCTGGCATATATAAAACGCAGGCAGCTCGTGTAAGAGCCAGAGCTATGGCTACAAACAATGTTGTTTCAGGAGCATTTAGAGGTTTTGGAGCACCTCAGAGCTTTTTTGCACTTGAGATGATGATAAACCATATTGCAGATGATCTATTTTTATCCCCCATAGATATTCGAAAACTAAATGTTTTACAACAGGGAGATATATCAGCAACAGGTGGAAAAATGAGGCAAAAAGTTCTTATTCCACAAATGCTTGATTGGATTGAAGAGAAAACAGATTTTACTGCTAAATATAATGAATACAAAAGTAAAAGCAAAGAATTCTTCAATGATATTTACAGGATAAGTACTGCTAATAAAGATAAAAAACTCGAAACCTTGATTAATAAGTTCGAAAAACATCCAGAGCCTTTGAAAGGGATAGGGATAAGTACCGTATTTCACGGATGTGGTTTCACGGGACGTGGAGAAGAAAATATTAAAGCAACTATCAGGGTGAAGTTTGATCTGGCAGCAAAACAAAGTAACAAAAACCTTGAAGATACTCCAATATGCGAAATTTTTGTATCTACTGTTGAAATGGGACAGGGATTACTTGAAGTATTTAAGCAAATTGCGTCGCGTGTGCTTAACATCGATAAAAAACAGGTAAAGATAATTTCAGGGGATACACATCTCGTACCAGATTCTGGTCCAACCGTTGCAAGTAGAAGCACGATGATCGTTGGCGGACTTATATATGATGCCTGCCAGAAGATTATTTCTGAAAGTTTACCAGAACTGACACTCACCTACAAAAGTCCGCCAGATATAGTATGGGACGAGGAAAACTCTCAAGGCGACGCATATCCCGCATACTCCTGGGGTGTTTGTGTAACCGAGCTTTCAGTTGACCCTATAACCTTTCAGGTCAGCATAAATAAAATAACATCTTGCTTCGATATTGGCAAAGCATTGAATGAAAACGCTGCCATAGGTCAGGTTATAGGCGGTTTTGCTCAATGTATTGGCTGGAGTCTTCTTGAAAAATGTGAGATAAAAGATGGCAAAATTTTGCAGAGAACTTTTACAGACTATGCTATCCCCTCAAGTATGGATATACCCCCTATTGAGGTAAAATTTTTCGATAATCCGTACGATAGAGGACCTTTTGGTGCAAAATGTCTCGGTGAGCTTCCATTTGTTCTTCCTCCACCATCGATAATATCAGCTATAGAGACATCAGTAAGCAAAAGATTCTTTCAAATACCGCTTACGCCTGAGGTCATCCAAAGAGAGATATTAAGTTAAGTATTTTGTTTTTAGACGAATCAAAAATATCATTTAAGAAGAATATGATAAAATGTAATAATATACATATTTGCTTTTCAATCATCATGCGACATAAGTAAAGGTCATAGGTCTGATACATTTAATGGTGCTAATATTGAGTTTTAAATTGCCAATTTTACAATACCAGTAATATCGGATAAAGGATTCTGAGGTTTATGCTTATGAAAATAGAATTTACATTGAACTCGATTCCTGTGAAGCTTGATCTGAACCCATCTAAAAGGTTACTTGACATACTTCGGGACGATCTTAATGTCAAATCACTCAAGGAAGGATGCGGTGAGGGAGAGTGTGGAGCCTGCAGTGTAATTATAAACGGAGACCTTGCAGCTAGCTGCATTACAGCAGCATTTTCAATCTCAGGTAAGCAGATTATTACACTTGAAGGGGTACGAAACACTGAGCTATACGATTGCATTGAAGATTCATTTGCATTATTTTCAGCCAGTCAGTGCGGATTCTGCACACCTGGTATGGTTCTTGCCACATACTGTTCAATCAAAAAGCTAGAAAACTTAGAAAATATGATATCTCCAGGAACTGAGTTTAACAATGATTTTGATATCAATAAAAATGATGACTATCTATTGAATTTAAACTGTGGTAATAAAATAGAAGATTTTAAAAGTTTACTAAAACCAGATTACAAGAATCTTCTCTTACAATACTTTAAAAAATCGATTGAAGGGAATCTTTGCAGGTGCACAGGTTATACTCAGATCGTTGATGCTATGTATGATGCTTTTATTTGTTATTTCTCAGATAATGAATAGATAGTGATTCTATATTTAGTTTAGCCACTGGAAAAAAGAAGTAATTTTGTATTTTTTTTATGATAGAATTAAATCTTTCTGGAGTTTCAATGCAGGAAAATTTTAATAATCTGGAAAATCATGAAGTTTTTTATCCTTTGTCTGTTGATGAAGCACTCAACATTTTAGAAAAACATGCTTGCACAAAGTATGCTGGCGGAACCGATCTTATGGTTCAATTTCGCAAAGGAAAGTCACAGCCTGTAGATCTTAAGTTTCCTGTAATTTACCTATCAAATATTGAGCAACTGCATAAAATAAGTGGAAACAAAGAATATCTACAGATAGGAAGCTGCTGCACATACTCTGAGATACTTCAAAGCTCTCTTGTGCCAGAAGTTTTAAAAGATGCAATACTTACTATAGGAAGCCCATCTATAAGAAACTCTGGAACTCTTGGTGGCAATATATGCAATGCATCACCTGCGGCTGATGGAGTTTGCGTACTCTCCTCTTTAGATGCAAAGCTAGTTGTTGCAAGCAAGCAAAATGAAAGAATTATTTCAATCCGCGATTTTATAAAGGGAAGAAGACTTATAGATTGCGCTGAAAATGAAATAGTTCAGACTATACTGATACCTAAAAATAAAATATTTTTTTCAAAGTTTGAAAAAGTTGGTCTTAGAGGATCCATGACCCTTTCAAAATTATCAGTCTGTCTTGTTGTAGTCGAAAAAAACGAAAAAAAACATTTTCAATTAACATTTCAGGCTGTTTCTCCCACTATTATTAGAGTTGCGGAAAACGAAGAAATCATATCTTCTAAATTTATCGATTTTTCCCTTTTTTCCAATATTTATCGGAAACATTTTTCAGCAATAGATGATCAAAGATCAGAGAGAGAATATCGGGAAAACACTGCTATACTTCTTGGTTATAAACTTTATAAGCAGGCTTATGAAAGCGTTTTTGCTACTAAAAAAGAACTTTGATTTGAAGACAGGTCACTTTTATTTTTTATATTTTTTATATTATAGATTCTGATTCATATCTTTGATTTTCCTTCAGATATCTTATATTTCGTTCAACTATTTTTCTTGAACTATTTGCATAGCAATAAACACAAAGGTGTCCACAGGTATTGTAAGAACCGATATCCTTACTAACTATGCAACCACATTCTTTTCTTTGACCTGAATCCTTTTTATATCCCAGAAAATTCATCAATTGTTTATCATGTGGAAAAAGTTTAATCATCAATTCATCATCAATACATTTATTATGTTCTATCTGATATTTCTCCAGGTCAATCCCTTCGGCACAGGTTGCTGCTTTGAAGTTTGAGTTAACTTTCTGCCAGAGATCAAGTTTTTGTCTTAAAAGATAAGCAAACTCATCTTTTTTTTCATCATTGAATTCAAAATTGTTAATATTATCTCTATCAAAGTATTTAAGCTCACTTATTAAATTGTGTTGAACCTTTTTATATTTTAGAACATCTACAAAACTAAAAACAAGTTTGTCTGTGTATGAAACAAGACTGTTACCAACTTTATAAATTTTCTCTATCAAACCTTTTACATCCAGTTTATTTGTTAAAATTAAAGGATCAAATCTCCATATAACCCTATTTTTGCCAATCAATTCGGAAAGTTCATAAAAAGTTTCTATCCTCTTTTTAAGAGCGGGGACATTTGGTTCAAATCCTTCATCTTCATAGTCATTAACTGTATATTGGAAATAGTAATTAATATTTTCATCATCAAGAATTTTAAGATATGGGATAATTGGTTTCGGATTTTTAGTCCAGAATACAACTACTCTAACATTTTCGAAAGATATATATTGAACCTCTCTATTAAAAGGATTTACCCACGAAACATAACCTTTTTTCAACCTGTTAAAAAACCAGTGCGAATAAAAAGCTGGTATATCAGTTGAGCGGCTGGCAGAAATAATAATCGGAGCCACAGCATCTTTTCCCTGGCAATCATCGGTTCTGATTTTAACCTTATCCCATATATTTGACATATTACTTTATCATCCTGCATAATTTTAATGCTATAAAAGTGAAAATACTGTATATTTTGCCTGGTTATAAGCTTTATAAGCAGGCTTACGCTAGTGTTTTTGTATAAAAAGATTTTTGGTTTTTTTGGATTTTTTAATCTTAAAATATATACTCAACATTAGAATAAAAGTTAGAGATTAAGTTTTTTTGAAAAGTTCATTATCTTTGCCTTCAAATATGTTTTCACAAAGTTTCTCTACATCTTTTTTTGTTATTTCTAAATCTTTTATTTTTTTAATTTTATCAAGCCAGATAAGTGGAAAAGTTTTAATTCGTAGAATAAGAGATTCCTTTTCCACAATCGATTTTTTATTTGCTATATTAAGCATTTTCTCCCAGAAAAAAGGGTAATTTTTTGCAATGGCAAAAAGATCAAAAAAATCTTTTTCTTCATCCCTGTTAATAAGGGCACAAATCTTGTTTGTCAGTATGTTTTCTATATTATCTATCTTAAAATTATTGATGCATAAGCTTATTCCCTCACGATAAACCCTGTCATTCACAAAATCAAGTTGAAGAGCACCTTCAACTAAGAAGCGAAAAAAATCTTTAACCTCGACTTTTTTTTCGTAAAAAATATGATTATCATCTAAACTATTACATATCTGTTTTATCTCTTCATAAAATAATTGATTGGTAGAGGTAAAAAAATCAAGATCATCGGAAATTCTATATGATATATGGAATCTATGAAGTGCTGTTCCACCAGTAAGATAGAAACTGTTATCAAAACCAAAAACAACATTCAATATCTTATCTTGCAAAGGATAAATATTATTGATATTTTCTCCATTCATACCTCGAAATCCTGTGATTTTCATCAAAAAAACAATTTTCAAGAATCTTAACTTTTTCGCTCTCTTTCAATTCAGGTGGTAAATCTTCGAAGAGTTTTTTCAGCTCATTCTTTTTAAAAAGGCGAAGAGCATCTACCTTTGCTGTTGAATTTTTTATTATCTTAATAAAAACTTTTTTCTTGACTTCAAAATCTCCACTTTCAATTATTTCCAGAACTTCTTTATCCGTTATTGAATAATCCCAGAAGCAATCCTTCACTATTTGCGTTGAAATTAATAATTTTTCTCTTTCTTCCATTTTAATTTGTTTTTTTCTTTTATGTAACAATCTTACCACTAAATGATGAAATTGCAAAATTAAAAGAATTCCTTTCCCCGGACTTTAGACTTTAAACTTTTTTAGAGACTTATTTACCGAAGAGTAGAAAATAATGGCAAAAAAATAATTTAATAGTATATTTATAAAACATGAACGTTGAACTTCAGGAGGTTATATGATAAATCTTAATATAAATAAGGAAATTCGAAAACGAAATATTGAAAGATGCAGGACAAAAAATATACTTTTACCCACTTTTGAGCAGATGAAAAATCCACAGCTTATCCCTTCAAATATAAAAGAAAAACTAAAATCTGTTGGACTCTGGGATGTAAATAGTCTTAACCTTTTCAGAATAACCTGGAAAAATGAACCAAAACCTTTAGGTGGTTTATATGGTGGTGTTAACTTTATTGAATTTCCTAAAGAGCTAACAGGCGTTGATGCAAAGATAGTTGCACTTGTTGGCAAATGGTTTCCAACTGGCGCACACAAAGTTGGAGCTACTTATGGTTGTCTTGTTCCAGCTCTTGTTAGTGGTAATTTTGACAGTACAGCACAGAAAGCTGTGTGGCCATCTACCGGCAACTATTGCCGTGGTGGTTCTTACAACTGTGCTCTTCTTGGATGCGACTCGATAGCCATTTTGCCTGAACAGATGAGCAAAGAAAGGTTTGATTGGTTGAAAAAAATTGCTGGAGAGATTATCGCCACTCCTGGTTGTGAGAGCAATGTTAAAGAAATTTTTGATAAATGCAACGAACTTAAAAAAACTAGAGATGATGTAGTTATATTCAATCAATTTGACGAGTTTGGAAACTATCTCTGGCACTATGAAGTGACTGCTTCTGCGATACTCGAAGTTTTTGAAGGATATAAAAAAGAGGGAAAAAGGTTATCCGGTTTTGTGAGTGCAACAGGCTCTGCTGGAACCATTGCGGCTGGTGATAGACTAAAACAAACTTTTGGGAATGTTAAAATAGCAGCATCTGAAGCTTTGCAGTGCCCTACCCTTCTTGAAAATGGTTTTGGTGGTCATAGGATTGAAGGTATTGGAGACAAGCATGTCCCCTGGATACATAATGTTAAAAATACCGATATGGTTATAGCTATAGATGACTCAGATACTATGTCCATGATAAGACTCTTTAATGAGCAGGAAGGAAAAAACTACCTTTTATCACAAGGTATTTCAAATGAAATTGTTTCAAAACTGGATTTACTTGGTATCTCTGGTTGTTCAAACCTCTTATCTGCTATAAAGTTCGCTAAATATTATGAGCTTAACGATAAAGATGTCGTATTTACCGTTTTAACAGACTCAATGGAACTATATCAAAGCAGACTTATCGAACTTAATGAACAGTATGGCAGGTATACAAAAGAAAATGCAGCTGTTGATTACAATAAAATTCTTTCTGGATCTAAAATTGACAACCTTTGTGAACTTAACTACAGAGATAGAAAAAGGATACACAACCTTAAGTACTTCACCTGGGTTGAACAACAAGGGAAAACAGTGCAACAGATAAATGAACTCTGGTATGATGATGATTTCTGGACATCCATCCAATCTTTGACTCCTACAATAGATAAAATGATTGAGCAGTTCAATCAAGAAGTCTTAAGTTAAAAGGTAATTTGTTGAACAAGTAATTTGTTGAACAATTAAATTATATCTTTTATCTAAATAGCTAAATAGCTAAATAGCTAAATAGTTAAATAGTTAAATAGTTAAATAGTTAAATAGTTAAATAGCTGTATATATATTTACAAGCATCACATTTAACATTTGAGTATTGGAGTTTTTATTTAGTGAGCAAACTATGAGCGGTGATTTTTTTAATTCCTTTAACGAACTTTTAGGCAAATATTCCCCATGCGTTCTTGTGACAGTTGTAGAATCTTCAGGTTCGACACCTGCAAAGCCTGGATTCAAGATGATAGTCAATGAAAATGGTAGACTTGATGGTTCAGTTGGTGGTGGTGCTTCAGAAACCTTTGCTGTGGATTATAGTCTTTCAATGATAAAAAAAAATGAAAAATATGCGTACTTTAGTTTGATACTTGAAAACAACAACAATAATGCAAAAGTTAATTCAAAAGATGAAAAAGATTTATTGTCACGGATAGATTCATCTTCAAAAAAGGATCTAACATCAAAAAACAACCTGTCACTTGACTCAACCTGTGGTGGCTCTCTTACGCTTTTTTTTGAGCTTTTCGCAAATATCCAGCTAAATATATTTGGCGCAGGTAACATAGGTTTAAATCTTGTAAATCTTGTAAAGGATCTTGGTTATTCGATATGTATTTTTGATAAAGATGAAAATAAGATAAAAGATATAAGCCAACTTTACTCTTCTTACTCAAATATAAGTTTTTATGGTATATCCAATATTTCTCATGATAATATTTTAAATAGTGACACTTCCTATATAAAAGCCTTTAAATGGCTCGAAGAGCCAGTTAAATTCGATATTTCTGAAGATAAAACTGAAAATAAAAGAAATCAAATAGATTTAAAAAATTTTCTAAAACCAGCCAGCTTTGTTGTAATAGTTACTCATGGACATCAGGATGATAATGTTATTCTAAATTACATTCTAAATCTATATTTAAAACATGATTTTCAATTTTCATACATCGGCATGATAGGTTCTAAAAGCAAAGTTAAATCTGTTTTAGAAAATCTTTTCAAAGGTTTTAAGCCGCTATTCAAAGATACATCTTCTCTTAAGGAGAAACTTGAATCTCTACCTTTTTATAGCCCTATTGGACTTGATATAGGGGGAACTTCAGCTGCAGAAATAGCCATCTCAATAGCCGCACAGATTCAGGCAACAAGATATAATAAAGATCAAAATAATCTTTCAATTGTCCAGGAAATTATTAAAAATCTTAATTAATCAACCTCTTTTACTCAATATTTTAACATTCTGCCGAAACTTATTAAAAATACTGGTGGTAATAAGATGGTCAGAGGTTTATATACTGCTGCAGCAGGGATGATAGTTCAAAATGAGCGAATCGATATAATAGCCAATAATCTTGCAAATGTAAATACAACATCATATAAACAGGACCAGGCGATAGTAAAAGAGTTTCCACAGATGCTTTTGCACCGCATGAATGAAAAGTTCTTTATCTATGATGGAGGAGCCTTCGATATAGCTCCAATAGTTGGTAAAATAGGAACAGGTGCAGAAGTTAACGAAAAGTTTACGGATTTTCGTACAGGGTCTTTCGTTCAAACAGAACACCCACTGGATTTTGCTATAGAAACAGAAGGGGCTTTCTTTTCTGTCATGACTCAATATGGAAAAATGTATACAAGAAATGGTGAACTAAACCTTAATAATGATGGGACAATTGTAACAAAGCAAGGGTATGTTGTTCTTGGTGAAAATGGACCGATAAATGTTGCAAATAAGGATTTCAAACTTGATCAGTTTGGCCAGGTCTGGGTAAAAGATTTTAATTCTTCAAACTATAGTTATCTGGATAGGATACCATTTTATTCGTTTGAAGATATGAAATACCTTGAAAAGGTTGGTGATTCCATGTATAAAGAAACTCGCTACTCTGGTAGTGCACAACTTAGAGAAAAAAATCAGACCCGCATCCATGTTGGCTTTGTGGAGGCATCAAATGTTAACCCTATACTTGAAATGGTCAGACTCATCGAAGCTCAGAGGTCCTATGAAGCAAACTCAAAGACTTTGCAGGCTGAAGATGATGCGACTTCAAGAGCGATAAATCAGGTTGGAAGGATGTAATATGTTGAAACCATAAACCGGTATTAACTTAATTTTGAAATTACATTGACAGTTCGATAGATAATTTAAATTGTTTTGAATAAAGGAGTCTTTATGATAAATTCACTATGGATAGGTGCAGTTGGCATGTCAGCCCAGCAGACAAATATTGATATTATCTCTAATAATTTAGCCAATGTTAATACTTCAGGGTTTAAAAAGAGTAGAGCTGAGTTTGAAGATCTTTTATACCAGAAGGTAAGGATGGCTGGAACTCCTATTATGGATGAAACCATATCACCAGTTCCTATTCAAATAGGTTACGGTGCTAAGGTTGCCGCAACTCAGAAGATCTTTGCACAGGGAGCACTGCAGCATACCGAAGTGAGAACAGATATAGCAATAATGGGAGATGGTTTTTTTAGAGTTCAGATGTACGATGGTTCATTTGGATATACTCGAGACGGTTCGTTTAAGGTTGACTCAAACGGACAGATAGTTACGTCTGAAGGTTATAGGCTTGTTCCAGAAGTCATCTTGCCTGATGGTTTTGTTTATGATGAGATAAATATTACTCCAGATGGAAGGATCTTTGCAAAGGTCGCTGGTAACGATACGCCAATCCCTGTAGGACAAATACAGCTTTTCCGCTTTACCAACAATGCTGGACTCGAAGCTGCTGGAGAGAATCTATTCAAAGAAACTCAGGCTTCAGGTTATGCCATACCCGGCACACCTGGTTCTGCTGGCTTTGGATCTGTTCATCAGGGATACCTTGAGATGTCAAATGTCAATACTGTCGAATCCATGGTAAATCTTATAGTTGCCCAGAGGGCTTATGAGTTCAACTCAAAGTCAATAACAACGGCTGACTCTCTATTGCAAACAGCCATCGGGATGAAAAGATAATCTTTAAAGAAAGTATGCACTTTATCAAAAAGATTAACTGTATGAGTAGATGTATGAGCATAAAAAAAACAATTCAAATTATATACAATAAAAAGAGCACTCGAATCTTAAATATAACATTAATTTGTATTTTTATCTTTTTTCTTTTGATTTTAAGCTCCTGCACTGAGACATATCAGTATATAAGAGAAACAACAGGTCCTGGTGGCGAAGGATTCGTACAGAGTTTCCCGGAAAAAAAAGATCTTGGTATTTACAGCAGTTGTATAGATGCAAATATCCGTGTACGGATGCTTATTACAGAAGATAGCTCTTTTGAAGTTTTTTCGGATTCACCAATCTATAAAGATGGTGACCTGCTGGATACTTCAGTCGATGGATCTTATATAATAAAGGAAGTTGAACAGGTATCAACATTTGTAAGTGAGACTGGTTTTACTTTTAAAGAGAAAAATTATGGAAAACAGTTAATTGTTCAGAGAAAAGACTCAAACACACTTTACCTTATTAGCAGTATGCCTTTGATTTACTACCTGGCAGGAGTTGCAAGAGCCGAGATGGGGATGAAATTCCCTGAAGAAGCAATAAAAGCTCAAATAATAGCAGCCAGGACATATTTCTGGGCGACAAAGCTTGAAGATAAACCTTACGATATAACAAACTCCATAAATTCTCAGGTTTTTCTCTATGATAACATTTCCTTTTTTATTCCACTGGTTGCACAGACGGATAATCTTGTGCTTTTATATGATTATAAAATCTTTCCAGCCTACTTTCACTCTAACTCAGGAGGTATCCTTACAACTCCTGATCGTGTCTGGGGGAAAACATCTTCTCCAGTATTTCAGGTCAAACCTGACCCATACTCGGATGATTACACCATATGGAAAGCAGATATAGGCAGATATTTTATCAAGACATTGTTTGAAAGAGCCGGTTACGCTGTAGATGGATATGCTACATCGATCAAAGTAGATAGTGTAGGCATTGATAAACGAGCAACAACTGTTACAGTCTCTTTTTCAAATAATAAAACTTATACAACATCATCTGATGCCTTTCGAAAAATTGTAGGAACAACTGTTATAAAATCCACAATATTCAGTGTGTGCTATAACGAAAACTCACAGAATTTCACATTTTCTGGTTATGGGTACGGTCATGGAGTTGGACTTTCACAGATAGGAGCCAAAAATATGGCCGAAAAAGGGTTCAACTATTTACAGATTCTTGCCTTTTATTATAATAGTTCTACGATTTCATATAAAATTAAACCATAATTTTTTACCAAAGATTAAAAACCTTTCCGTTTGCATTATATGATAATAATATAAATAGAGATAATCTTTTACAAAAAATTGCTAAAAATATATTATGGAGGCTACCTATGATTATTACTACTACTCCTTCAATAGAAGGGAAAAGCATAAGCTCTTACCTTGGCATAGTAACAGGAGAGGTGATCGCTGGTGCAAACTTTATGAAAGATTTTCTTGCCAGTTTAACAGATTTTGTGGGTGGAAGATCGAAAGCATACGAAGATGAGCTGATAAGAGCAAAAGAAGCAGCACTACTTGAGATGGAACAAAGAGCGGTAGAACTCGGTGCAAATGCCATAGTTGGAGTTGATCTTGACTATGAAGTTTTAGGGCAAAACGGAAGCATGCTTATGGTATCTGTTTCAGGAACAGCTGTTATTGTTGAATAGTAATATTTTTTGGCTTTTCGCCGGAAAGTTTGGGCTAACTTGTAAAAACTTTAAACTTTGACTTTCGACTGTTCTAGCCACACAAAAAAGAAGCCGGAACTTTAATTATTTAAACTCGATAATCAAGGTATAGACCACAAATTTCAGGTGTAAAAGTTGAAATAGTTTAATTTTTATAGATTATAATCCTTGACAATTATCCATATATATCTATTTTAATTTTGAAATCTAAAAGATGGATTTATTCATCTTAAGGAGATTACGCATTGCCTTTTTTTAAGAGGTGGCTTTTAATTTTTTTTTATCAAATCCAGAGGATGATCTGATGGATAAGAGAATTGGCATAATTGGTATAATGATCGAAGATTTTTCTAAAATTCCACAGGTAACAAAACTCATCTCAGATTTTTCCGATTCTATTCTCAGTCGTCAGGGCTTAAACATTAAAGATCATAACATTAGAATTATCAATATTATAGTGGAAGCCACTACAGATGAAATAGGTTCTTTTACTGGTAAAGTGGGACGTCTCCATGGGGTTAGAATAAAATCCATCCTTTCTAAACAGGAGGATGCTCATGGAAACGCACAAACTAAAGACTCGAAATAGTACCAAATCATCGGAAAATTCTGTCAGTCCTGAAAACCCTGATAATTTTTCTTTAGACAAAAATTTTACAAAAAAAAGTTTTATAGAAAGAGATAAACTATATAACATTATAGAAAATGCGGAAAAAGAGTATTCAACAAAAAATCTTGAGCTTATCTTGAAAAAGTCACTCAAATTAAAGGGATTAAGTGTTGATGAAGCCGCAATATTGCTCATGGCAAAAAGTAAAAAAGATATAGATCGAATTCTTGATGTATCATCGATTGTAAAACAGGCAATTTATGGAAAGAGACTTGTTCTTTTTGCACCACTTTATTTAGCAAACTATTGCTCAAATAACTGTCTATATTGTGCCTTTCGTAAAGATAATAAAAAGATTAAAAGAGCAAAACTTAATGATGAACAGATCAAACTTGAAGTAAAATCCCTTTTAAGGCAGGGGCATAAGAGAATTCTCCTTCTAACAGGTGAATCGGAAGCTACATCACTTGAGTATTTCTTAAATGCTATAGATATTGCTTATAGTGTTAGAGAAAATGGATCAAATATTAGAAGAATAAATGTTGAGATTGCGCCTTTGACTGTTGATGAATTTCAAAAATTAGAAGAAAAAAAGATTGGAACTTACGTTTGCTTTCAAGAAACTTATGATGAAGTTTTATATAAAAACTATCATCCTACAGGTCCAAAATCAGATTACTTAAACAGATTATTTGTTATGGATAGAGCCATGGAAGCTGGTATTAAAGATGTTGGAATAGGTGCCCTATTTGGTCTTGCCCCATATAAGTTTGAGGTTTTAGCCTTGATTGAACATGCAAATCATCTGGAAGATCGCTTCGGTACTGGTTGCCACACTGTAAGCATTCCAAGGATAGAAAAAGCTCTGGGAGCTCCACTTTCATCACACGTGCCTTATCCAGTTTCAGACGAGGATTTTAGCAAACTTTTAGGTATCTTAAGATTGGCTTTACCATATACAGGAATAATATTATCAACAAGAGAAAATGAAAATTTCAGACAAAAACTATTTAAATATGGGGTGAGTCAGATTTCCGCTGGTTCAAGAACAAACCCGGGAGCTTATGCCACAGATGATAAGGAGGAGGAGGAAAATTCCAGCCAGTTTTCACTGGGAGACCATAGAACATTGCATCAAGTTATAAGTTCATTGGTTGACGATGGATATATCCCTTCTTTCTGCACTGGATGTTATAGAAAAGGAAGAGTTGGGCAGGATTTTATGGATCTTGCCAAACCTGGACTAATACAAAAATATTGTATGCCAAATGGTTTAACATCCTTTATGGAGTATTTGCTGGATTTTGCTGATAATGAACTCAAAACAAAAGGCTTTTTACTTATCGATAATTTAGTCAACGAAATAGAAGATCCAGAGCTTCAAAAATTGATTATAAAAAACCTTGAATCTGTTAAAAGCGGAGAACGGGATGTATATATCTGAAAATATTAACGAATTTGATAAAATACAAAATATCTATAGAAACTTTCCAACAGGTAGACTTATTGATATTTCAAACTATATAACAAAAAAATACTTTCAAAGCAAAATATATATAAGGGGATTGATAGAATTTTCAAATATCTGCTTTAATGACTGTAAATATTGTGGTATAAGGTTATCAAATCGGTCTGTCAACCGATATGAGTTATCGAATGAAAAGATTTTATCAATAATAGAAGATGGATACAGAAACGGTATAAGAACTTTCGTTCTCCAATCTGGCGAAAGAAGTTATTTAAACTCTGATTACAATATAAAGAAAAAATCTTCCAACACGCCTGCCAATCTTAAGACAATTTCCTTAAAATTTATTGAAAAAGTAGATAAATTGCTCATTGAAATAAGAAGAAGATATTCGGATGAAGTAGCTATAACATTATCATGCGGAGTATATGAAAGAAAAACCTATCAGGACTGGTTTAATCTTGGTGCAAATAGATATCTTTTGAGGTTTGAAACTTCTTCTGGCGATCTATATGAAGACTTATGTCCTGGAAAATCCTTTAGCAGACGAATTCAAGCACTTCAAGATCTTTCTGATATAGGATATGAAGTGGGTTCTGGTTTCTTAATAGGTCTTCCTGGAGAAACAGAAGAAATTACCATCAACAATCTTTTATTATGCAAAATGCTTCGTCTTGACATGGTAGGGATTGGTCCATTTCTTGCACATCCAGAGACTCCTCTGGCTAAATTTCCATCAGTTGATATTGAGCAAGTTTTAAAGATAACTTCACTACTTAGAATATTACTCCCTGAATCTAACATACCTGCTACCACTGCCACTGGAACTCTTGACAAACTTGGTTGGGAAAAGGCTTTATCTTCTGGAGCCAATGTATTGATGATCAACATCTCTCCTGCAGAAATGAAAAAAGAATACCTTTTATATCCGGGTAAAATTTGTATATATGAAGATGGCTTTAAGTATCTGAGTGACCTTAAAGTGAAACTTGAAAAGATCGGTAAGCAGTTATGCTTTGAAAGAGGTGATAGCTTAACTTCAAAAAGAAAAATAGGAATAAATAGATGAAAACTCCAACCTCTGAAAGACTGAAAATAGTTGTCATTGGACTTAGAAACAGTGGAAAGTCATTTTTAATAAACAACATTGCTGAGAAAAATGTTGCAATAGTTTCAGATCTCGCGGGAACAACAACAGACCCTGTAGCACATACTATGGAACTTTCTGATCTTGGACCTGTTGTTTTTTATGATACAGCTGGTCTTGATGATATTGGTGAAATCGGGAAACTCAGAGTTGAAAAATCCCGTGAAAAACTTGATTTAGCCGATATTGTTGTTTTTGTAACTAACTCCAATAAAAATATTATTGAACTTGAAAAAAATTATATAGAATACATTTTAAAAAATAATAAATTGCTCATAATTGCCTTTACATTTTATCAAGAAGAGATAGCAGAGGATAAAAAGTATCTTACTTCTTTTCCTTATGTTGTAGTTGATAATACTTCTAAAAAAGGGATTTTAGAACTTAAAAAAAAGTTAATAGATTTTAAAGATAAAGTTGAGCAGGAAGCTGGACCTGTTGAAGGTATCGTATTTCAAAATCAACTCATTCTTCTTGTAACTCCAATAGATATCTCAGCTCCCAAAAGGAGATTGATCTTACCACAGGTGGAAACATTAAGGGATATTTTAGATAAAGATGCAAGTGCTCTCGTTGTTAAAGAAACTCAACTTGAAAAGCTATATAAATCTATAGGAAGAGAACCTGATCTTGTAATTACCGATAGTCAGGTTTTTCATATAGTCGCAAAAATTCTTCCTCAAAAACAACCATTAACCTCTTTTTCAATCCTGATGGCCAGAAAGAAAGGGGAACTTTTGCCTTTCCTTGAAAGCATACCTAAATTTTTTCAAATTAAGGATGGATCACATATTTTGATCCTTGAATTATGTAATCACCATAGACAGGATGGCGATATAGGTACTGTCAAAATACCAGCGCTTTTTCGCAAATTTATAAACGCCAATGTTAAGATTTCCATAACGAGAGAGTTCCCTGGAAGTTTTGAAATAAAGGATATTTCAGCTGTAATCATGTGTGGCGGTTGTATGATAACCAGGAAACAGTATACTCAAAATATGAAAATATTGATGGAGCATAATATTCCTATTTTAAATTATGGAATATTTCTTGCTCTTGTAAATAACCTGTTACCAAGAGCCATAGAAGTCTTTCCTGAAATATATGAAAAGTTTGATTATTCATTTTTCAAATCCTGTAATCTTACAAACGCATAAAAGAAGCTCACTCTGGGTATAGTGTAGAAATGTTCTTGCTGAGTTTGTGATTCTGCTTTTAAAAAGAAAGATGTAGCTATTTTTGGCTCTTCTTATCTTTCTTTCCCCTGCTTATCCAGCGCTCACCAGGTTATATGCTGCGTAGTGGCATTTTATTTAACAAATTATAAAGCGAAGAGCCATATATTTTCAATAGCACCATTAATATCACATTTCAGTATTTCCATAATCAAAAAAAAATAATTAGAACAACTATTCACCTATTTTAAAAACCAAAACCAGATTTTGCTTGCAAAAAATCCCCTGATCTATATAAATAATTCAGTATTTATCGATTTCTCAAGGAATTTACAAAATGACTTTCCCAGTATTTAAAAAAAACCAATATATTTCACTTTACCTTTTCTCTGCTTTTCTTTTGCTTATCCTGTTATTTTTCTCTTTCCAAAAAAATGATGCCGAGTACTTTAATAATCAAATCTGGCAACCTCTGACAGATAAAAGTGTTACAGCTTCCTCTGCAAGGTTTATAGACCTTAAAATAAACAATTCCACTCTTTATATTGCATTTCAAGATTTCGCAGCAGGAGGTAGAGCAAGCCTTATGTTTTTTGATGGCAACACCTGGCAGTATATGGGCAAAAAGGGTTTTTCAAAGGGCACTGCCACTTCTATTTGCCTTGCCTTTGATGAAACAACTCCATATATCGCCTATATTGACGAGGCTAACGGTAAGAAACTAACAGTTATGCACTATAAAAATGATAACTGGGAGACTGTCGGCTGTGAAGGCTTTACTCCTGGTGCTGTTAATTATGTTAAGCTTATAATTTTTAACAAAACCCCTATTGTAGCCTTTCAAGATATAAAAAATCACGGTAAAGCCTGCGTTTACAAGTTTACCGGGAAAACATGGGAGCCTCTTGGGTCTCGATTTATCTCTGACGATCTTGCTATTTATCTCGATATAGCTTGCTGTAAGGATACTATCTATCTTGCTTTTTCTGATAAATCAACCAGCGGTAAATTGACAGTCATGAAGTTTGATGGAAACATCTGGGAACCAGTGGTCAATAAAGGTTTCTCTTCAGGTTCTGCTCGCTATATTTCTTTAAAGGTATTTAACGATGAACCGTATGTTTCTTTTGCAGATGGAGCTTTTGAAGATAAACTAACTGTCTTAAAATATTCAAAAGGTAACTGGGAATATACCGGATCTGCTGGATACTCAAAGGGTGCTATTTACAAGTCTTTGCTTATAGCAGATTTTTCAAATATATATTCAGCCTTTATTGATCAGGAAAATGGATTTTTACCATTTGTTTATATTTTAGATGATGACAGCTGGAAACCACTGACAAAGAGTGCAATTACAGATTCACAGGTTAAGGATATCTCCTTTTGCATGGACGAAAACAGCTATTATATAGCTTATATTGACCAGTTAAAATATGATAGATTATTTGTAAAAACCCTTAAAAGGTAATTATCTCTTTGTTTTATAAAACAGTTCAAAATCGAAAATCAAAAATACAACACTCTGACATCTAAAGTCAAGAATAAGAAACTTGACAGTACAACAGTTAAAAGGCAAAAATTAAAATAAGACCAAAATGCGATAGAGCCAATTTAGCGATGCATTTTATTTAAGACATTTAAATATCACTGCATTATTAATGTTATTTTATCCAGTAAAGTAATAAAATCAGGCAGGAAATATTATAGTTGCAATAAGAATAAAGATTATCACAAGAAGTAATGCAAAGGAGATTAAAAGAAGGTAATGAGAATAAATATAACCAGCCACTTTTTTAAAACTAAAAATATCATTAAAGTGGTTTTCGGGTCTACTATATTTTCGCATCAAGCTACCCTCCTTTGAAAAATAAAAAAATCTAATCTATTTTTTTTCATAGTTTCCAGGTCTTATCCTTTTAATAGCGCAACTTTTAGCAATAACAACAAATATTGAAGTTGGAAGTTAAAAGTTAGAGAAAGAATGCAAAAATCGGAAATCGCAGAAAATATTTTTAATTGATCCAGCAGATTTATGCTTATAGAGATTCTCATCTTTTTTAGTTACAGCCACACAAAAAAAAGAGCAAAAAAAATCGACCCACCGTAAGGCAGGTCGATACTGTTTTTTAAGAAAGTAAACTCTTCACCACTTTTCAAAGATATTAAAGTTAAAACTCTTCAGTTCAAAGTGCAAAGTAAAGAAATAACACTTACAAAGTAACTTCAAAATTTAAGCTCACCTTTAGATATCACTATAAATTTGTTTACATTCTAATAAAAAACTTATTTGGCGAAGAGCATTAAATATTAATCTTATCTACTACTATAACCAGAACATCAGATTAAGTCCAACATAACCATTTTCTCTAATATAACCTGAGAAATCTGAAGTAATACCTGCAACAAAGTCAGCAATAGTTGGCTCTATGAAACAAAAGTACATGCCAAGAGATATGCTTCTTGTGATAAAGATATCAAGACCAAGTTTAAAATCAAGACCCATATTAAGTCCACCATCACCATATATACTATTATAGTAATCTGCAAAACTTGGATCATACTCAGATGAATTTTGATCCTGTGCATCTGAAGGGGTTGTAAAGAAGATAAGAGGACCCATCTCGAAATAAAGCTGTAAGAAAGATAGAGGTAGATACAATCCTATATTTAAGGTTAAGAGAAACTCATCATGATAATAACGCCAATCTTCCTGTGAAACACCACTAGCATATTCTACTGTATTATACCATGAAGTAGGACCATACCATGTTCCATCGAAATCATAATAATACATGGTACCAAGATACAAAAGATCAAAGGCAAAACCAAAGGTTTTAGATAGCTTTATTCTTCCGTTAATCCCCCAGAGTGCATTATCAAAAAAAGCTCCCTGGTTCTCTTCTAGAGCAGCTGCGTTTATAGTTGAAAAACCAACTAAACCTAAACCAAAAAAGTTATATGCAGACTGTGCAAAAACTGTAGTTGAAGCAAATAAGATCAATAAAGCAAGAATAATCAAAGTTCTTTTCATATTTTAACCTCCAATTTTTTTCAATCATACTTTTATAATAGAGCAAAATTTACTAAAAACAACTTAATAAACAACTTAATTTAAAAATAATTTTAAAATTTTTTTTCTAGTCTCTTTGTTACGACCAGATTATAATCTGGGATTTTAAAAATACAACTAAAAGTTATTTATATTTTAACTATTTACTTTTTAAATATTAACTTTTTATTTATATAATTTATTTATTTCTTCACTATTATTATTTCTATTAACTTATCCATAAATAAATGGTTCTTCTGCCCAAAAAGATAGATTTTTCTGTTTTTTTATGCTCTTTTTGAGTTCTACTATATTCTTTTATTTTACTACTTATAATCCTTTAGTAATTACCATCATAAAAAAAACGAAGAGCCTTTCTTCTCGCTCTTCGTTGCTTTGTATTAGTAAAATTAAATTTAAGTCCAGGTTTGTTTAAAATTTGCGCACAGCTGGCTCTCGAAGAGCCTTTTTTATTTTTCTTTTTTACACTTTGGAGCCTATTTGTACTTTTGTGCCTTTCAGGTCTTTTCAAGGCAGTTTACGGGTTCTGTATCTATTCACAGGATAGTTTTTTCTAAATTTATACCTTATTTCAGGAGCTCCATAAATGCTTCGCAATCGTATTTTAAAAGATCACTCTCTTGATAAGGTCAGGATAACTACTCTGTATGTCTTCTGACTATCATGACCACACAAAATGTCAGTAGCACAAAACCTGCTATCTGCAAAGATACTACATCTAAACTAAATAGGAGATATGAAGCGAGAATAGGATAGACTATCTGTGCTCCGTACTGTATAGGAGCTATGGCCACCATTTTGCCATATTTGTAAGCGACCTGTATGGCGATAAAAGAGACAATCCCATGAGTTAAAAAAAGATAAAGATACAAAGAATGAAGGTAACTTAAAGATAATGTATTTCCCTTCTCGAGCTGTACAAGCTTCATCAATATGACCATAAAACCTGACATACTCCCTGAACTAAAGGCTGGAAGTAATATTCGAGTAACGAAAAAACTAAAGTTTTGATTTTCATGGTTCGTTTTCTTTAAAAATAAAGATGGAATTGTCAGCAAGAATAAAACTATCGGCAATAAGGTAAATAAAAGGACAAGCCCTTTTGGAGGAAGTGTTTGAGTGGGAGTCGAGTTAAAAAAAGTCACAGTAAAAATAGAGATGACCATAAGGATTGTGAACAATATGTCGCTTTTATAGATTTTTTCATTAAGAAGAAGAGCAGATAAAAAAACAGTAAAAACTATAGTAAGACCTGAGATAGCATTCACAATGTATGAGGGGATATGCAAAAGTGATAGAAAGTTAAAAACTGGATTTATATTTATAAGAATAAATCCAAGAACCCAGAAAAAAGTGTCCTGCTTTTTCCTTGAAGGTGAGAAAATAGCTATTCCCTTTTTTTGCAAAACAAACCCAAGAGCAAGAATAAAATATGCTATAATCGCAAATATTATACCTGCTAACAAATTATTTGACATTAAAACTTCACCTCAAGTCAATTTTATTGTTTACTATAACTATTCAATAAACTTTTGCGAAGACAATATAAAGTTTTCAAATTTTCAATATGCCTTTGAACAGGTATATCTGGAAACTGCTATCAGTTCATAACTCATTTTAAACTCTCAGTTTTGAACCATCTTTAGACATTTTCAGGCATTTTCCAGAATTAGGAATCTGTTAGATTTTTCTATGAAATCAAGATATCTTCTCTTTTGTAAAGCCAGATCTTCTTTATCAAAGTTGAAGTAATCACTTAAAAATTGTGATACCTTTTCAGCAAGCAACTCTTGTTTCTGGTAAGGAACTATAACACTGCATTCAGTTCTTCGAGATAAAATATCACTAATAGTCAGAGCCATTTCAAACCTTACAAAATAGACTATCTCTGCATAAGTTAAAAAGCAATCTTCAATAAGTTTTCGACCAAGAGCTGGTTCATTTTTTATAAGTTTGATTATATGAAATGCACCTTTTCCATATTGCTGTAAAAGGTATTTAAAATATTTTTTATCGATACTCTTCAAGCCAGTTAAGAGTTGAAGAGAATTTAAATCGAGCTTGTAAAATCTTTCAAGATTTTTCTTATCAATAGCTATTGAAAAATCCTTTTTTGATAGGTTTCGTTTTGATAGATCCTTAAAGGAATATTTTTGTTTAGTTCTGCTATTATCCCTGTAATTTTGCTTTTCTTTAAACTGCTTATTTGCCCTATATAAATTAAGGTAACCTCTTTTCTTTAAAAAAACAAAAAGATCTTCAGCCATTTTTCTAAAAATCGTAAGTTTTCCTCCACAAATTGAGATAAAATTGTTCCCATGATCAATTATTACATGTTTTCGTGAAACTTTTGATTCACTTTTCCCTTCCTGTTTAACAAGAGGCCTGACACCAGCATAAGTTGCAACTATATCTTTATAAGTAAGATGAGCTTCTGGAAAATAATAATTTACTGTATTTAAAAGATAATCACAATCCTGTTTATCGCACACAGGCTCTTCTATATCTTCCCTAAAATCTGTATCTGTTGTACCTATATAAGTAAACTCTTCTCGCCTTAAAACAAAAAAAAACCTCTTATCATCAATCGAACGTAATCCAAATGCGTTTTTATTTCCCAGTCTATCTGTTCTGATAACCAGATGAACACCTTTTGTCGGTCTTATATAACTTTTTTGAAGTCTGCATGCATTAAGTACCTCATCATTCCATATCCCTGTAGCATTTACAACCAATTTGGTCTTTATTGTATATGTTATACCAGATATTTGGTCCTGAACATAACATACCCGATATGGTGATCTTTTATTATCTTGATATTTACTTCTTTTTTCTTTTCTATCTGAAAAATTTTCTGTATCTTTACTTTCACTATTTTTCAACCCATCAGCATAAAAAGAATATTTCTGTGAAAAGTCATTATCCTCATCTGCAAAACCTAAAAATTTGCAATATGATAGAGCAACAGATTCTAATCTGGAATTTGTGGAATCTTCGTAGTTCTTCCCTTCTCTCCTGAAAGCTGCAACCTCAAGGTATGTTTTTTCAGGTACTTCTTTATTACATGATATTGCCAGAGCATCTTTTATCGTTTCAATTGTTAATCTTGCATCATCAATATTTGTATCATAGTATATGGCACCGCCTAAAAGTCCTTCCTGTTTCACAGTTGGTTCGAGTTTTTTGATCTCTTCCGATGAAAAAAACTTATGTTTTTCTGGACTTTTGTATTTACTTAAAAAGTTTGAGATAAAATCGTAAAGTTTAACACCTATTTTTATTTTTTTTAATGTATCATAACTCCCGGCATAGGCTGTCAACACAAACCCCACTGGTCTAACAAGATTTGAAAAAGCCTTATAAAGCCAATTCCTTTCAGTTGTTGACTCTCTAACAAGTTTAAACTCAAAGTTAGCTAGGTATCTGAACCCTCCATGTGCAAGTTTTGAAGATTTTGAAGATGTCCCATAAGAAAAATCATTTTTATCTATAAGACAAAATTTAAGTCCCTTTATTGCTGCCTCTCTGGCTATACCAGCCCCGGTAATACCTCCGCCGATAATAAGAATGTCATAAAATGATTTTTCAATTTTTTCAAGGGATTTAGATCTCTGTATATATCCCCAGGGATTAAATTTATGTTCAAAATCCTTATAGATATCCTGATTTATTTTTTCTTCATTCATTTTTTTTTGATCGTTTTCGCCTTTATTATAACTCATCTTGACCTCTTTTAAAGAGTTTAGTCAGATAACATAATTTAAGGTTTTTCTTGTTATTGAGTAACTCTTTTTATAAAAGAAAAATCATTTAACTTAGTATATCTGCTTTTGTTAATCCGATGATTTTAGTTAATTTAGCTATTCGCTGTTTTATCTGATTAATATTTGTTTTTCTTTATTTATAACTCATTTCAGCTTTTTTGCACTATTTTATTTCAAGATTAAAGTATCTACAAAATTCAGGATTTGCGATCTTCATATTTTTTCCATGTTAGTATTTTTTTTTATCTTCTTTTTCACTTTTTAAATATTCTAAACTTTCGATTTTAGATTTAGACTTTTAACTGTAATAAAAATATCCACTTATTTATACCTGATTTTATTTTTAAATAAAACCATATTTTCCGATCTTTATAAATAAGCTCTTCTCAAACAACGAAGAGTGTATAAATAAAAAATAATAAAGTAGAGCTCTTCACTTTTTTATATGGTCACAATTTATTTTAGGATTATATATATCCTGTAATATCCAGACTTCTTATTTAAAAGAATGAAAATAGGTTCTTATCGGTATTTATTTTTATAGCTTAGCTATACACACAAATAAAGAGTGAGAGGAGCAATTTGTAAGATGAACATAAAATATTTTAATAAAAAGAAAAAAATAGCATAATAATTTCTCTTTCAAAAAAAATTTGCCTGAAGGACATCTTATATGGAAAAAACAAATTTTTTAACTATTGATTGTGGAACGCAAAGCACTAGAGTTATGATCTTTGATAAATATGGAAATATCCTGGCAAAGGAAAAGATAGAGTATGAACCATATTTTAGCTTAAAACCTGGCTACGCAGAGCAGGATGCCAATGTTTTCTGGAACTCTATCATTACCGGTTGCCAGCAAATAAAAGAACACTCTGATGGCTCTTCCGACCTTTTATCCAGCATCTGCGCTGTCGGAGTCACGACTCAAAGAGATTCTATGGTTCTTGTTGATAAAGAAGGCAACCCAATAAGGGCTGCTATAACATGGCTTGATCAAAGGACCAGTAGACCAGTATATAGGCCAAAAGGAGTTTATTATATTCTATATAACATTATAGGGATGTATCAGTCACTACTGAAAACTCAGGCAGAGGCTAGTTGCAACTGGCTTATGCAAAATGAACCTGAAAATTTTAATAAAGCTGTTAAATTTTTGCAGGTATCCGGCTTTATAAATAGAAAACTTACAGGTAAGTTTGTAGATTCTACAGCTTCACAGATAGGTCATATACCTTTTAACTATAAAAAACAAAGATGGGCAAAAAAGGGGGAACTAAACAAACTTCTTTTCCCCGTTGATGATGAAAAACTACCAGAGCTTTATAAACCAGGTGCAGTTATTGGTTACATAACTGAAGAAGCTGGCGAATTAACAGGTATACCTGTAAACACAAAAGTTATAGCCTGTGGGTCTGATAAAGGTTGTGAAACTCTCGGGATGGGCTGTTTACATAAGGACCAGGCAAGCCTTAGCTTCGGAACGACAGCAACGATACAGGTTTCATCAAAAAAATATTTTGAACCTCTTTCTTTTATGCCTGCTTACCCTGCTGCCATAGCTGGTTATTATAACCCTGAAGTTGAGATATTTAGAGGTTACTGGCTTATATCGTGGTTTAAAAGGGAATTTTGTGCGCAGGAAGTTTTAATGGCTGAAAAAGAAGGGATCCCGGCTGAAATAATACTAAATAAAAATCTTGAACAAACACCACCAGGAAGTCTTGGTCTTATCGTTCAGCCATACTGGAGTCCGGGTCTTAAGACTCCTTATGCTAAAGGCTCTATCATAGGATTTGGAGATATTCATACAAAAAAATATATGTACAGAGCAGTTGTGGAGGGGCTTTCTTATGCTTTGAAGGAAGGTTTATACAATATACAGAAGTCCGGGAAGCTAAATATAAAAAAACTTTATGCTTCTGGTGGAGCAAGCCAGGCTGATGAAATCTGCCAGATTGCTGCTGATATCTTTAATCTTCCTCTTTATAGAGGTAAAACCTACGAAACTTCAAGCCTTGGAGCGGCAATATTGTGCTCAATCGGAACTGGATGTTACAAATCTTTCGATGAAGCCATTGAAAAAATGGTTAGCTATGATAAAGTTTTTCAGCCAGATGCAAAGAATTCTTCCCTTTATGAAAGTCTTTACAACGATGTTTATCGTAAGATTTACAAAAAACTTTCAAGCCTTTATAAAGAGATACAAAAAATAACAGATTACCCTGAAAAATTTTAATAAATCAAATAAGTTATTCACAATTTTTCTTTACATGGCTTAGCCGTACAAACTAACAAATAGCGAGAATAGGAGAAAAAGAGATGAAAAAAGATGAATATTACCCAAACTGGATAAAACAGGTTCCCCCAAAAGGATCATATCGTTCAATATTTAAGTGGGGGGATCCAGAAACTTTTCGACCACCAAATAAAGGTCTTTATAAACTTATGAAAGAGGTCTTTAACTTAACGGATGATTACTTTAAAAACCCTCAAAAAACAGGGTTTGAGCAAGTCCCTGATAATGTTCCTTCAAAACTACAAAAAGAAGATATAGATTTCTTTACTTCTATCGTTAAAAAAGAAAATATAAAACTTGATACCTATACGAGACTCTCTGTTGCCTATGGTAAGACGATGATAGATCTTTTAAGGCTTAGAGAAGGTATTATAGAAAACATCCCTGATTGCGTTATTTACCCTGAAAATGAAGAGCAAATTGTTAAGATTGTTCAATATTGTGATACAAAAAAGATACCTATCTATGTCTATGGTGGTGGTTCAAGCGTTACAAGAGGTGTAGAAGCCGTAAAAAATGGTATCACACTGGATATGCGTGTGCATATGAATAAAATCATCAAGCTAAATCCTGTAAATCAAACAGTCACAGTGGAGGCTGGTATAAGTGGGCCAGATCTTGAAAAAGCCTTAAACAAGGCACCAGAACTCTATGGTACAAAAAAAAGATACACCTGTGGACATTTTCCACAATCATTTGAATATTCAGTAGTTGGAGGCTGGGTAGTCACAAGAGGAGCTGGACAAAACTCAACGTACTACGGCAAGATCGAGGATCTTGTTGTATGCCAGACATATGTAACCCCTACTGGAATAATAGAAACTAAAGAGTTCCCTGCACTTGCGACAGGACCGGATATAGATGAAATAATGATGGGAAGTGAAGGAACCTTTGGAATACTTACAAGATGCACTTTAAAGGTATTTGAATATAGACCAGAAAATACAAGAAGATTTTCATTCATATTCAAAAACTGGCAGGATGCACTTAATGCGACAAGAGAGATAATGCAGGGTCAGTTTGGTTATCCTTCTGTTTTCAGGCTTTCGGATCCTGAAGAAACTGAAGTTGCCATGAAACAATATGGTATAGAAGGAACGATAATAGATAAAATGCTCAAATTAAAAGGATATAAACCAATGCAAAAGTGCCTCCTCCTTGGAACAACTGAAGGGGATGCTGACTTTGCAGCACTTGCAAAGAAAAAGATTAAAAAAATATGCAAAAAATATCATGGATTTTACACTACTGGCTTTGTAACGAAGGCGTGGGAGCATGGAAGGTTCAGTGATCCATACATGCGTGAAGACCTTATGGACTTTGGCATACTTATAGATACACTTGAATGCTCTGTTAACTGGGAAATACTACCAAACGTACATAAACAGGTGAGAGAGTTTTGTAAGAGCAGACCTCAAACTGTATGCATGACTCACCTATCACATTTCTATCCACAAGGGGCAAATCTTTACTTTATATTTATTGGGAAAATGAATAAAGAGGAGTATATAGAATACCAGAAAGGTATTTTAGACGCTATCTGTAAATCAGGTGCTTCTATGAGTCATCATCATGGGATAGGCAAGATGACTGCACCATGGCTTGAGGCAAGCATTGGGAAGAGAAATTTCGATATCTTTAAAGCTTTAAAAAATCATTTTGATCCATCAAATATTATGAACCCTGGTGGAACATTGGCTCTTGACCTTCAAGAGAATAAAAAAAGAAACCCTTTAAAGTAAATACAGAGAGCTCTTAAAAAGAGATAAGAGTAAAGAGAAAACTAAAATTTATCAATACATTTTATGCCTGAACTGCATTATCTCCAGCCGATAAACTTTCATCATGAATGAGGTTATCGATATTATCAAGTTCTTTTGTAGCCAATTTTTTCAAAATGATAGTAACATCGGTACCATGTGGAGAACTATCTATCTTTAAATCTGCATTCATCTCCTTTAAGGCAGATTGAACATAAATCATACCAGTTCCTGAGCCTTCTTTTTTAGTTGTTTTTCCTATTTCAAAGTTGGTGCAAACAAGACAATCACGTTTGTTGCACTTTTGACAAAATGGGATACCATGGCCATTGTCCGAAACCACTATCACTGCAGAATTGTCCTGTTGAATGACTTTTATCTTTATCACTGGATTTTGTGAAGATTCTATCCCATTTTTTATTATATTTTCAAGAACCTGAATAAATTTTATAGAAGAATCGCTTATAATAAGAGGGGTTTTAGACTTCTCAAGCGAGATATCTAATTTTTTTGAATTATATGAAAGTTTATACTCTTTTATGATCTGTTCTATAGCATTATTTACTTCAAAATTTTGAAGTTCCTTATTTGATTTGCTTTTAATAACATCTCGCATATCAGAAATCATGGAGATCATATCTGAGCTTGTTCTAGATATCATCTCACAGGTCATTGTAAGCTTTTCATAATCTTCCGGTTCGATAACATCCTTATATTTTTTCAAGGTTGTACTTATTATATATTCACAGGAAAGATAAGTTACAATCTTGTTATTGAAATTATGAACCGTGTTGTTTAGCATCATACCTATCTTTGCAAATGTAGCCATAGATTCTTTTTCTTTTATGACAAGATCGTTAATAGATTGATAGAACTTAACCTGATCTATATATATGGAAGGGAAGAGTATTAAAAATAATGTGACAAAAATAATGTCGTTCACAGCTTTAGAAATCTTATAGATATTTGCCAATCTTTTATCTGCTATAGTGATAGAAGAATATGGAACCATGGCTGGACCAAAGACCCTATTATAAATAAATATTGATGAAATAATTAGAATTATGACGATTATTATTGTATTAAATTTTCTTTGTAGAAAAAAATCGTACTGTAAAAAAATTAAACAACCAAAGATCAACAAACAAATAGCGTAGTAAAATTGATCTGCACTTGTAAATAAAGTTAAAAATCCATCCATCATGATTATTAAAAATTGAATAAATCTCTTTGTTGTTACATGTTTTTTAGAAGTGGTCCAGAAAAAAATAATTGATTGAACCAGCAAAAATGAATATATTAACAAATCTGTAACAATATCTTCAGGTTTAAAGATAACCAGAGCATTAAATATGTTAACAATAAATAACCATAATGTAAAACCTGCAAATATATAACCTATTCTTTTTTGAGTATTATATTTAAGATTTTCACTTGAAAAGCATTTTTTTTCAACCTCATTATCAATGTTTTGCATCACAATGCTCCATTATATAATTTTTTCGCTCTTCGCTTTTTTCTTTGTATGGCTAAATCATCTAACAAAGCTAAATATATATATATTTCCTGTTTTTACTCTGCATAATTTTAGAGTAATCATTACCCACATAAAAAAACGAAGAGCATTTTTTTATTAATTATATAAGTGAAAATCATATAGAAAATTAATTCCAGAATCCATCACTTAAAATAAACTCTATGCTAATAAGATCGGTAAGTTTCTTGCACCTGGATACCTCTTTGCATAATTTTGATGATAGAGTTTCATACTTTTTTCTAATAGATTCATCAAAAAGAGGATTAAACTTGTTTATTCTTTTATCATCATCCAGATCTTTCTTATGATCTGCTATTGATATGAGTATAAGGGCTTGTTGGCAACATTTATAGACTTTTTTGTCCTTTGCATAATTTCGAAGGTTTTCGATTATAAGAGTAGCTCTTGTTTCAATGGAAATATCTTTTGTTGGGTTAAATACTTCAGGGTGTTTACCAGCAGTTATCAAAGTTGAAGTATTTGCATAGGCAAACATCTCTGCATAATCACAATCACAAGTAAAAGGAGCCAGAACAACCAGTCTAAAAGCCGGACTTTTTTTAAGTCTTTCGACATCTTCAAAAGATAGAGATCTTTCTTTTCCGATATCGCTTAATACTTTTGTAAAATAAACCTCAAAACTATCGAGAATATTGTCATACCTGTTCATAATACCTCCAAAACTTTTTTAATAAATTTTAGAAACAAAATCTTACTTTTTAAAATAAATTGAAAGGTTATTGAAACAAATAATACCTCTTAATTTTTATTGAAGTATTATTTTACTGAAATCATTTTAAAACATGTTTAAATAAATTCAAATTATTTTTTATATGTATATTTTTGTATTTTTTTTATTTTCTTCATTATTTTTTTGCAAAAAACAAATATAGATATAAATTTATTTCTGGATTTTAATCTTTGAACTTTTTACCTTTAATATTTCTATTTTGCTTTGTTTTTATAGCCTGGATATATGGACAAATTTGAACTCTATCGCTCTTCGATTGTTTGTATAGCTAAATCCTATGTGGTATATTTTAATAAAATAAATGTAAAGTGAGTTGTCATGAAAGATATAACAAATAAAAATTTTCACTTATACACTATTTTAATGCTTTTACTCTTGCTTTTTATCAACTCTGGATGTTTAAATAATAACTTTACAAAAAATGATTCTACCCGGATTACGCAGGATGGCGGTTCAGAAGAAGACAACCCTGAGAATATAAAAGAAAAAAATGATGAAAAGTATAGCCTTCAAAGTTTAGTTGAATCATTTTTAGATTGGCAATATCTCTTTCAACCTGAGGATAAAAAACCTATTGCCTATCCTATAGATGAGAATCTTATAAAGCCTTTTGATACTGAACCATTTTTCAAGAACTGCGGATATTTTCGCGATCTAAAACCGGAGGAATTTTTAAGTTTTAATATTGAAAGCTTTGAACAGATTTTAAAGATTGATCCTTACCTTGATGCAAGGATTTTTTTAGAGATAAGCAACCTTTCTACCGGTCTTCTTAATGATAGCGATTTCAGACGTGTAAAGGCTATCTGTGAAGCTCATATAAACGATGCTCCACCAGCAGCCAGACCGATCTTGCTTGGTGAATATATTGCAACCAACAGCAACGAGGCAACTTACAGGTACCCGCTTGAAAAAGGTTCTACCATATCCTATTCTGATGATGGAGTCTACAGGATAAATCTTGCAGATGGCAACAGCTTCTACCTTTTACCGGATAACTCTTACTATGAGCAGAATGAGTACGGAATGGAACTTTATTACGTGAATCCTGAAAAAAGGTTTTATCGAATCTGGCTTGGTACCGCTCTTTTTTCAAGAAATGAAACTTATGTCAATCTGCAACTTGGAAACTGCTCAATCTCATATTATCTTACAAATCCTCAAAAAATAAGATATATCGATAGCGATAAAAATGAATATATTTTAAAGTTTAATTTTCCTACCACAGCAGAACAGTCTCAAACCAGCACCTATGATACCCTGCTTATAGAGGATCAGCTGGAAAAAAACACCAATAATGGTGATGAAGACACTGGTAACGAAGATACTGAAGAGGAAGATGCCGATGGTGAGGTAGAGATAACAGATGAAAACGATATTCCAGACGAAAATACCTATAAAATCCCGGCTCTGACATTTAACATGGTTGATTTGAAGATATTTTCCACTGACAACCTTAATAATATTACCTATCAAACAAAAAAAGGTTTTTCACTCATATACCGGCAAAAAGAAGCTACAGGCATAAAGGAAGAAAACCAGGTTTATCAATCCGATAAATCCGAAAATCTTCTTCAAACTGAAAATCTTGAAAGTGTAATTATTGAAAAAGATGATTATTTTGTAAAGATAAGTTCAAACCTCGTTAAAAATTACTTTAGACAGGTAGAAACTGTCAGAAAAGGGATCTTTATCAATCAGATCTTATCTATTTATTACCCCGAAGGTATTTACGTCAGTAATCTTGATACCGAAAATCCGCAAATTTCAGTTAAACTAAACTATCCTTACAAATCCACGAAAATTCAAGATTTCATTTTTTATTACGATGAAAAGGATACTGCTTTCATTGAGAAGATTGATAAAACAAGACTAGAACGCATTTTGAACCATGTTTCAGAATTTTTGCCTGACAATGACACTTTGCATGTTATCGTCCCATCAAGTATACAGGATTATCAGAAGCTACTCTCTGGCTCTCAAAAACGCTATTTCGTAAACTTACCGGATGCCTTTATGCGGGATGGTTTGATAGTCATCTGGCCTTTATCCTGCCCAAGATACACAAACGAAAGTTTAGCTGGCTCTCAGCAAAATGACGGTTCTCAAAACATTAACCAGCAGACTGATGAATATTTTGAAAGTGATGAGTTTTATTTTATCCTATTATATCAAACAGCGGTTTACAGGCTTGCTAAAGGTGTAAACTTTCAGAGTTCGCTTCCAGAATTCATAAAAGTTGGTCTTCCATTATTTTTAGTTGCTGAGTTTGACCAGCAGGTAAAAAGAAAATTAAACGAAAGATTTGATATTTTAAAAAAGTCGGGATTTTACTTCAAATTAAGCGACATCTGCCTTATAGACCCGATGCAACTTAACCTGCCTTATTCAAATCTTTTTTCCCTGTTCTCCTATAAATTTTTTGAGTTTCTCTTAAATAAAGAAGGTTATGAGAAAAATATTGAATATATGAAATCTTTCAACATTCTGACTTTACAAAAAAATCCTCTTATTATAGATAAATTTTCACCTTCTAATCTTTTTGTACAGGATGTACAAAATTTATTGTTTAGAGTTATCTCTGAAAATTTTACTGACATTTTCGGCAAAAATTTAAATGATTTTTTTGAAGAATTTTTAAAATATATAAAATAAAATATATAAGATAAATGCACACCTTCTTGATAAAAAAAAGGCCGCCCGAAGGCAGCCCCAAAGAGGTGGTCGGATAAAATGCTATCTTAAAAGTTGTAAAATCTGCTGAGGTTGAGTATTTGCCTGAGCTAACATTGCAGTTGCAGCTTGCGTAAGGATATTGTTTCTTACAAAGTTTGACATTTCATAAGCCATATCTGTATCACGGATTCTACTTTCAGCAGCCTGTAAATTTTCAGCTCCATTAAGTAAACCTTTTCCTAGATACTCAAGTCTTTCCTGATAAGCACCAAGGTCTGCTCTTTGTTTAGCGACTTTCATAAGGGCAGAATCTATTATACCCAGCGCAATATTTGCCTTATCAGTTGTCGAAACAGATATAAAGGTGGCAGTTTCTGCTCTTCCGATAGGATTCTTAAGTCCCAATCCCTGAGATGACATGGTTCCAATATAAACGCGGATTCTCTGATCCATATTTGCACCAACATGAAACCACATAGAAGCAGATACTTCACTTCCAACAGTAGACTTCGCAAACTTACCTGTAAGTATATTCATACCGTTAAACTGAGCATGGGAAGCTATTCTATCAACTTCAGCGACGAGTTGAGATACTTCAACCTGCAAGTTGAGTCTGTCATCATCACTATAGACACCGTTGGCTGCCTGGACAGCAAGCTCTCTCAATCTTTGAAGAACATCAGTAGTTTCGTTAAGATATCCTTCAGCAGTTTGAATTAAGGATATTCCGTCTTCCGAATTCTTCTGAGCTCTCATAAGTCCTCTAACCTGAGCTCTCATCTTCTCAGAAACTGCAAGACCAGCTGGGTCATCGGAAGCACTGTTGATTCTCATCCCTGAAGATAACTTTTCAATACTCTTTCGTAAATCCAGTGAGTTGGACTTTATCTGTCGTGATGCAAAAAGAGATGAGATGTTGTGATTAATAATCATATTATTCCTCCTTGATTATTCTAAAAAATTAACAACATCCTTGTTATTTTAACTTTCGGATTACTCAAAAAAAGTTTAGTTTCTTTTTCAATTTTTTTTTGATTTTAAAAAAATATATATTAAGATTTTTTTGTAAATATTGCAATTTCAATACTATAAAAATATTTTTAGATTCATCCAGCTAATTTATACTTTTTTTTCTCAATTCTTTGTGAGATTAAGTTATACAAAAAAAATTGCGAAAAGCCTGAAATACTAAGATTAACTGGAAGTACCCGTTTTTATCAATCTAATGTTAAATGCTATAGCATCTTTGATAAAAGCATTTATTAAATAAAATATATCCAGAAGGAAGGTTACTATGGAACTTTACATAATAAGACATGGTGAATGTGTTGAAAACACAAACTTGTTAACTCTTCTTGGAGTTGAAGAGATTAAGAATCTTGCAAATATATTGAAAAAGGAAGGTCCTTTCGACGTAATATACTCTTCTTCTTACAGACAGGCGATAGATTCCGCTAAACTTATCGAAAGAAGCACAAAAACCGGGCTTATTATCGATAAGCGGTTGGATGAAAGATATATTTCAGATGAATTAAAAAATGATAAAGAAATTTATCTTAATGTTAACTATGAGATCAAAGGTAAAATAGAGAGTATCTCGTCTCACTATGAAAGAGTCTCATTTTTTATGGATGAACTAAAACAGAAATATTCAGGTGAGAAGATTATTATTGTTGCTCACATGGGGACAACTCAAATGCTTCTTTATTATGTGCTTGGTATTCCCATAGAAAAAATCAGCTCTATTGCATTTTCTATACCTATGGGTGGACTTATCAAGATAAAAGATAGCACAGTTTTATCTCCTGAAGGCTGGACTGTTTTTATTTAGCAAAGGCAAAACTGTTAATTTAAAAAAACAAGCTTTTCGCTTTTTTTCTTAGCATAAAACATGCAAACAAAAAGATGGGATAAATTCTCGATAAACTTATTACGATACACTAAAACCCATGAAAAACTTTATTATACATTATGCACAGCAAAGAAAGTATTCGTAATGAGAATAAGTATAACATTTATAACAACCAGTATGATTATTGTGATTATAAGGTATAGAAAAGATTTTTCTTTTGGAACTTCTATAAGTATAGGTATACCAAGATACATGATGAAAAACCCATAGATAGCTGCAAGAAAAGATACTGGTGCCAGAGGTGGTATTATATAGAGAACTGAAGCTATCCAATAAGGAGTCATAGAGTAAGCAATAAGTTTAATAGAATTATTAAGATTTTTTTGTCCACCATATTGCACAGCAAGCTGATCCATTATAAAAGCAGTTAAATAAATAGAAGCTACAGAAAAAATGTAAACTATAACACTGTTAAGTATTGCCTTAAAAAAGTGAAGATTATATATTCGAAACAACCCTCCGACAACGAAATAACCTAAAAACTGGGAAATAGCTGGTACAGCAGCAATTATTAGTACATAGGAAAGAAAAAAATCCTTAATATTTGTTTCTTCACCTTTAATCTCATTCCATGTATCATTCGGTTTGAAAAGCAAATCTTTAATCCTGTTAAAAAAAGCTTTAAAATCGAAATGCATAATTCCTCCCAAGATTATTATTCTGGCAATCTTACCATTACCACTCAACTTTTACCAATAGCTTTTCAACAATATATAAAGTCTATATTCATGATAAAATAAAAAATAAAAAAATCAAGAGTACAAGATAATTTTATACCGATTTAGGTTTTAAGATTATTAGTTTAAAGATTATAAATTCAAAAATTTTAAAATTAGAGAAAAATTAAAAAATATTAAAGAGATAAGATTTTTTTTCATCATCGTTAAGTTCAATGATAGTTGGAGGTAAAATATGAAATCCCGATTTTGTAATGATCTTTATAAATTTGTTTTCAATATAAAGGGGCAGTATCTTTTCAAAATCATTCTCAAAACTACTTAATTTATCCACAACATAGAGTATAAGCTTATCTTTATCCTGTTGAAACTCCTGCGGAACTTCTAATATAAGCCCTATATCTTCGTTTTCGATATTTCGAATGGCTGAAAAATTCCACTTTGAGCCCTTGTATTCAAAATATTTTATACAACCTGCATTTTCTATAATAATAGTTTCACCTATCGCACATTTAATATTCATTTCATCAATTTGAGTACTTATGGTAAAATTTATCAAATCATTCGATTCTTCGTCTTCAGAAAAAGCTGTTTTACTAACATCAGATTTAAGTCTAAATGAGCTAATACGCAAACATTTTATATGTGAATAGTTCAAGCCATCAAACTCTATTGAAAAATTAAATTTTAAACTATCTGCATAAATTTCCAAAAATAAAGGCTTTAAAAGCGAATTGGATTCAAATCCTGCAACCTCTATTGTTTCGAGAAGTTGCATATTTGAAGTAATATTACCTTTTTCATCTTTTAGAATAAGAACATCTATAAGATTGCTATTATCACTTTTATTATTATTAGATTCCATTTTAGTAGTATTAGTAGTTTTAGATAAACTTTTGATAATATCTACTGCTGTAGCTGCATCTATAGTATTGAATGCATCAAAATAAAACTCCAAAAAAATTCTTAAAAAAGTGCTTTGTTTTAATATACTATATAATAAATTCAAACCATTAAGATCAAGGTTACATTCGAGGAATCCGTCAAAAAGATATTTTAATCTATCATATTTGGCGATCGAGTGAGACAATAAAGTCAACATTTCTTTCGAATCGGATAATATTTTTTTCTGGTTGAAATCTATTCCTTCTTTATTTAAAAATTGGAATAATATTTTTTCTTTATCAGCTTCTTTCGAAGAATCTTTAAAATCATCATTCGTTATTAGTTCCAGAATATCCTGGTAAATATGATTAATATTGGAACTTTTCTTTTGTTCTCTCATATCTCTACCTATTTATCTCTTTTATTTTAACTGCTAAACTGAAAATGTTTTTATCAAACACTAAGTTGATCTACTAATATTATCTATAAATCATGTTAAGCTTACTCATCATTTTGACCCCGGTTATTACTAGTTCTTTCATCTTCAGTAGCGTATAATTGCAAATATTTATCCTTTAAAATATAAAATAGTTTATCAATAAATGATTCAAAAAAATTATTTTTATCTTCAACATTACTTAAAAGATTCTCCATTTCTTCTTTATAATTTAGATTAATACTATTGAAAAACCTTACACATTGCCTATTTACTCTACTGGCAACGGTATCGACATTTGAAACCGAAATATCGTATTCTTCTGCAATGACTTTAGAGGCATTCTTTAAAAGTTTATGCCTTATGAAAATTTCTTTATCTCTATTAGAAAAATTTTCATAAAGAAATTTATCAAAATCATCCGCAATTTTTAATATCAGTTGAAATACTTCAGGATCATTAATACTAACTATAGATTCAACCATTGGTGAAGATTTAAAATTACCAGACTGATTATTTGTGCCTCTTTTTATAATATCAATAGATTCTAAATCTATATTTCGCCTTTTTTCCTTTGAAAGAGCCTTATTTTTTTGCACCAGCCAATTTCTAACAGATTTCATTAAATAAGCTTTAAAATTGTTCATATTGTTTAATTTATTTAATATCTGTTCTTTTTGTTCAAAATAAAAGTCAGAGGCAAGTTCATCGATTGGAAAATTACCACCATCATATTTATTAATATATTTCAATAACCTTAAAATATCTTTTTTAATAATAGAAATGAAGTAATCGTTGAACTGCTCTTCTTCGTATTTGTTTAACTGCTGTGAGTTTTTCAATTTTTCAACAAGTTTAAAAAAGACAGAATCATCTATAATATTGCTTTTGTCCATAACAGATATTTTAACCTCTTGCAACTTGATTATATACCATATGAACGTAATTTCAATAAAATTGAATCTTGCAGGATTTTATTATTTTCTTTATATTTTTAAATCCTGGTATATAATTTATAACGTAAATATGCTAAAATCCAAAGTCCAAAGTCTAAAGTCCTGGTAAAAGACTTTTATATTACAGTTGAAAGTCAAAAACCCGGGAATAAACTTGACGACACTATATTATAAAGTACAACAGTCAAAAAAATAAAAAGAACAAAGCCTGTTTTATTAACCAAATATATATTCATTGGATGAGCTAAAATTATTGCAAAAAAATGAGTATCAATAAGGGGTTTATATATGCCTTCTGGTAAAAATTTAACTAATAAAAATGGATATCAATTTGATAGGAAAATTTTTGCTATCGAATCATATAGAGCTTTAAATAAATATCTTATGTCAGATGAAAATATAGCAAACTTTAAGTTTCTTATTCATACTCCATCAACAATGATTGGACCTACATTTCTTCTTCTTTACCTGCTAAACCCCAAAAAAGTTCACTTTATATTTTCTAAAGAAGCAAAATCGGTTTATGAAGAGAACTATGACAGGTTTACTAAGTTTTTTAAATATGAGATTTTACCAGATCTTCCAGATAAACTTAAAAAAAGATACGATAACTTTCCTCAGTTTACTATCGAAGAAGATATTTTAAGTGAATCCGAATATATAAATATCGAAGTATTTAAAAGCAAACTTGATGCAATAATCAAGAAAAATCTCGAAACATTTAAGCCTGAAAACATTATAATAGACATTACCGGCGGAAAAAAAATAAATTCTGCCGTATCATACAACTATGCAAGAGAAAATTCTTTAACCATTAGCTATATCAATGTTGATTCAAAAAATTACGATAAGCAATGGGAAAAAAATCCAGGAACCGAAAAAATTTTGATAGAATTGCCAAATAGATCGATAACCTATGTTTCACTTCAAGATTATCCGCTTATAACAATAAACCAGGAAAACCTTACATTGCTCTATGAAGGAAGAACATTAAACAGCAGTTTTCGTTTTGATAAAACAAAAAGAAATCAGATTATTGAAATATTTAAAGAGTACTCGGACTCTCTTGAATATTATGCAAGAAAGAAAAATGGTAGCCTTCTTATACAAGATCAATACTATAAAATAGAAAAAGCAATCCGTGAATGTCTCGATAAAAACTGTCTTGATGCTATAGATATTATAAGAAAAAATTGCAGTATGATAGTAATATCCATGGATGAAAAAAACTGGCAATTTCCTTTTGAATTTATATTTAATAGACCTAAAGGTGATGTTTATAATGAAAATAGGGATGAAAACATTTCGATAAAAGATAATCCTTCGGTTAATAGCCAGATTTATAAATCCAGTCTTTTTTCTGAAGAAGACTCTGATGACATTATTATTACAAGATCGATACCTGCAGAAAAACTATTTGGACAGAATGATTTAGCTCAAAGTATCGTTGAAAAGCAGAAGAAGGTTAAGATTCTTCTTATTTGCGGTTGCAGTGAAAATACAAACTACAATAAAAATATGTATACACAGTATAAAGAACTTAAAGCTTTTTTCAGTAAAAGAAATGATATAGACTTTGTTGACCTATATTTGCCTGATAAAAAAGAGTTTATAGAAAGCTTGAAAAATGCGGATATAGCTCATATTATTTGTCATGGCACTATACTTGAAGATGGTCAACAGGGTTTACTTTTAGAAAAAGAAAAATATGCTTTTGACAAACCTGAGCTCTTTGGAGGTGATGTCGATATGGTAAAAACAAACAAAGAGCTGAGTATTTCTGAATTTGAACTTGCATTGCAATCCGGTAAAAGCAGGGAAGAACTTGAAAAAGATTACTATATAATTACGAAAGATGATTATAAAAACAAAGCTGTAGCTCCAGTACTTTTCTTAAACGCATGCTATTCGCTCAACATTCAGATTGACTGGGATAATAGCCTTTTTTCAGAATTTATAAATAGTGGTGTCAAAAATATAATAGGAACTCACTGGGTTGTCCCACAAAATGCCGCAAAAGAAGTTTCTAAAGATTTTTATATCAATCTTTTAAAAGGTGATACTATAGGACAATCCTTAAAAAAGTCACTGGAAAAACAGAGTGATCCATTTATTAGAAGAAACTATTATATCCTGGGTAACCATCAGATCTCTCTTAGATAACTCAACTGTAGCAAGCTAGAATCTCTCTAGTCATTGGTTTATTTCACAAAGTTTAAAAATTGCGAAGAAAATTTATTGACAATTGTAATACTTTGTATTACTTTAAATCCGTTCATTGAAAAGTGAATTAAAAATACAAAATAATACGCTTATTTTTTACAGGTTTACCCGCACTTATTTTTGACAAGCGAGGAAAATTTATTAAAAACTACCTTTTTGCAGGAGAGCCATTAAGTAAAGAAAAAGGAAGGGGTATGAAACAAAAAAAGAGTAAAGATAACATAGTTTCCTTTAAACTTGATGAAAATCTTTATGAGAAGATAAAAGAT
>Ga0208695_1000360_pt1 | contig 52841 bp, 47 predicted proteins | sample AD_UKC111_MetaG_FD_184449 | JGI IMG/M metagenome (GOLD analysis project Ga0208695, IMG submission 184449) | Active sludge microbial communities of municipal wastewater-treating anaerobic digesters from Hong Kong - AD_UKC111_MetaG (SPAdes)... | ecosystem: Engineered > Bioreactor > Anaerobic >... | reverse complement strand
GCCAAACTTTCAGGAAATAGGCTTTTATAGAATGATGCCGGTAGGTCAAGTATCTCTACCTACAGCTAAAACAGCAATTCAGGATAACCCCATCTATTCTCAAATTGAAGATATTTCAAAAGCTCATAAAGTTGAAACCATTGAAGCAGAGCCAATGCAGAGTAAACAAATGAACCTGTTTGACATGATACCTAAAAGCCTTGAGGAGCAGCTTATTGAAATTGTGCTTCTTGAAGGTAGTGTAATGCAAGATGGTAAGAAGCGGATATATGATTTTGCAAAGACTAATCCGACAGGCTCAGCATTTAGTGCGTTTTTGAAAGCCGAATATGGGGTTGGAGGTCATTCTGTAAATAAACAAGGGATTGGATTTGAAAACCACAACAGCACTGGTATTGAATTTGACTGGGCCGATGAAAACGGAGAAAAGCATAAAACCAATATAACATGGCTGAGAGCTGCTATAGTTATCCGAAAACTGATTGATGAAGGACGGTATTTGGATTTACAGGAAGTAAATATAGACCAAGATGAAAAGTTTAACTCGCTTAAAAACGAGCTTGAAGAAGTAAAGGCTGAGTTGATTGAGATTGAGAAGAAGTGGGAATCGGGAGCAATTTTTTCTTACAAACAGTCGGAGTATTGGCAGGACCTTGAAGACTTGAAAGATGAACTTGAAAAGGAACTGGCAGAAATAGAACAATACCATACACCGGATGAAAAGGATTCGGAAGAAAAAGAAAGCAAACCGCAGGAGCAAACGGCTAAGGATATTCCCTTATCTGTCGAAGCAAAGTCTGGACAGTCCCGTCATACCAAGTTGAATTTCCGTTATTCCGAGGATTATAACCTATATCCAAACGGAGCAAAAACCAAATATAAAAATAACATTGAAGCAATCAAACTCTTAAAGCGGATTGAAAATGAAAAGCGCCTTGCTAATCCCGAAGAACAAATTATCCTTGCACGTTATGTGGGATGGGGTGGCCTTGCTAATGCCTTCTCTGATACTGCATCAGGATGGGAAAATGAGTATCAGGAACTAAAAGTCTTACTTGATGAAAAAGAATATGAGGATGCCAGAAATTCCACTATCACGGCTTATTATACCGAGCCGGAACTGGTAAAATGCATCTATAATGCCTTTGAGAGGTTCGGTTTTAAAGGTGGCAGGGATAGAAAGATTCTTGACCCAGCGATGGGGACGGGAAACTTCTTCTCAGTCCTTCCCGAAGCAATTGCCGAAACGCCTCTTTACGGTGTTGAGATTGACAGTATCACCGGACGAATTGCAAAGCAACTATATCAAAAAGCCAATATTTATGTGCAGGGGTATGAAACCACAAACTTTGAGGATAATTCTTTTGATGTGGTCCTTGGGAATATTCCATTCAATAATATAAAGCTGTACGACAAGAGATATGCTGATGAGGATTTTCTGGTTCACGATTATTTTATTGCCAAATCCCTGGATCTTGTAAAACCGGGCGGTATCATTGGTTTCATCACAAGTAAAGGAACAATGGACAAAAGAGATACTGCGGTAAGGGAATATATAGCACAAAGAGCCGACCTGATTGGTGCTGTCCGGCTGCCGAACAATGCATTTAAAGCACTTGCGGGGACGGAAGTTACGGCAGATGTTTTATTTTTTAAAAAGCTTGATCGTCCAAGAAAGGTTGATAAGTATTCTTTGCCGGACTGGGTTTTTACCAATACGAGAAAAACAGACTACATCAACATCAATCAATATTTCCATGAGCACCCTGACATGGTTTTGGGTGAAATGAGACACAGCAGGAATATGTATGGAAATGAGGAGGGTACAGCCTGTATTGCACCGGAAGGGCAAGATTTATATGCAGAACTTGATAAGGCCATTAATAAGCTCCGTGCAACCTTTACCGCAGAAGCAGATAAACCGATGGAAACCGCTGAGGAGGAGTCAGTGAATGAAGCAACTAAATTGGATGCTCCTAAAGGAACTAAAAACTATACATATGTGGTGTTGAATGAAAAAATATACTATTGTGAGCATAACAAGTTGATTCCACAGGATTATACAGGGAAACGAGCCGAAAGGATTAAAGGGCTTTGTAAAATCAGAGAAGCGCTTCTAAATGTCATTGCTGTTCAGACAAGGGATTACACGTCTGATGAACTTCAAAAAGCGCAGAAAAAACTTAACAGCGTATACGATAGGTTCGTTGACCGATGTGGGTTTATCAATGACAAATCCAATATTGCAGTATTTTCGGATGACGACCAATTTCCACTCTTGCGTTCTATCGAGGATCAGAGCGAGGATAAACAGTCATGGGTTAAAGCACCAATATTTTATAAAGCAACCATTAAATCATACCGTTTGCCGGACAGAGCGGAAACAGCAAAGGAAGCACTTGAAATCAGCCTTAATGTCAAAATGAAAATAGACTTGCCGTATATGGCAAACCTGACCGGTAAAACCGCTGATGAGCTTATAGATGAACTTGGAGACAGAATCTATTTAAATCCACAGAAATACTACGGCAACTATTACGAAGGCTGGGAACTGAATGAAGAATACTTAAGCGGACAGGTCAAAGATAAGCTGCTATATGCAAAAATAAAAGCAGAAGAATATCCGGACCTTTTCACACGAAATGTAGAGGCTTTAGAAGCAGTGCAGCCTCCAAGGCTGCTGCCCGGGGATATAGATTTTCGCATTGGTTCTCCCTGGATACCGATTGAATATTACCGCCAGTTTATGCATGAAACCTTTGGAACTCCTTATTATCTAAGAGATGTTATTGACATTGATTATATGGAGTACACCACCCAGTGGCGCGTTTTGAACAAAACAAGAGACGCCAGTTCTGTTAAGGTTAATAAGACCTATGGAACAAGCAGAGTAAATGCCTATCAGATTTTTGAGGACTGCTTGAACTTACAAAGTACAACAGTGCGTGACCCTGTACCTTATGTGGATGCAAACGGGAAAGACCAAGTAAAATATGTTGTCAATGCCAATGAAACCATGATCGCAAGAGCTAAACAAAATCAAATTAAAGAAACTTTTGGAGCATGGCTGTTCAGCAATAAAGACAGAGCTGAGGTGCTTCTTAATATTTATAATGAAAGGTTTAATACCATCAGACCTCGTGTGTATGACGGATCTCACTTGATATTCCCCGGTATGAGTGATGAGGTAAAATTACGACCGCACCAAAGGAATTTTGCAGCGAGGGTTATTTATTCAGGTACAGGTTTGGCAGGACATGTGGTTGGTGCAGGGAAAACCGCAGCCCTTATTGCATCAGGGATGTATCTGAAAAGCATTGGAGCCATTAAAAAACCGATATATATTGTTCCTAATCATTTAACAGAGCAATGGGCAAAAGAGTTCTACCGTTTCTTTCCGCAAGCCAATATTTTAGTGACAACCAAAAAGGATTTTGATAAAGCCAACCGCAACAAGTTTGTTTCCCGAATCGCAATGGGTGATTACGATGCCATTATAATCGGTCACAGTCAATTTGAACGTATTCCTATCTCAAAAGAGCGCCAGGAAAAGCAATTGAATGAAGAAATCAACCAACTCTCTTATATTATCAAGAAAATGCGTGATGAAAAGGGCGACAATTGGTCAATTAAACAAATGGTCATCTTTCAAAACAACCTCAAAAACAGGCTGACAAAGCTTGCTGCTGAGGAAAAGAAGGATGACCTTTTAACTTTTGAACAGCTTGGTGTAGATTACATGTTTGTAGACGAAGCCCATGTTTACAAAAATTGTTTCAGCTATACAAAAATGAGGAACGTTGCCGGTATCGGTAAATCGGCAAGCCAAAGGGCTACCGATATGCTTTTAAAGTGCCAGTATTTACAAGAAATTAATAATGGGAAAGGTGTGGTATTTGCCACAGGGACACCTATTTCCAACAGTATGAGCGAGATGTATGTCATGCAGAGATACTTGCAGCCGCAGACGCTTCAAAAAATGGGCTTAAACTACTTTGACAGCTGGGCTGCCACCTTCGGTGAAGTAGTGTCTTCTTTGGAAATAACACCGGAAGGTTCCGGCTATCGCATGAGAAACCGTTTTGCAAAATTTCACAACTTGCCTGAACTCATGAATATGTTTCAACTCGTAGCTGATATTCAGACTGCCGATATGCTGAATCTCCCGACTCCAGATATTGAGGGTGGTAAAGCAGCCATTATCGCAACAGAAGCCACACCATTTCAAAAAATGTTGATGGATACCTTTGTTGAGCGAGCTGATAAAATCCGAAGCGGCGAAGTTGATGCTTCTACCGACAATATGCTTAAACTCACGAATGAAGCTAAGCTCATGTCCATCGACCCTCGATTGATTATTGAAGATGCCCCAAATGATCCGAACAGCAAGCTGAATATTGCCATTGATAAAGTGTTTGATATATGGCAGAAGACCAAAGAAAAACGCTCCACTCAGATTATTTTCTGTGATTCCGGCACGCCTAAGCCCGGACAGTTTAATGTATATGACGAAATCAAACAATGCCTGATTGAAAAGGGTGTACCTGAAGAACAAATAGCCTTCGTCCATGATGCTAAGACCGATGAACAGCGTGAGGCACTGTTTGAGAAAGTACGTATGGGAGAGGTGAGAATCCTCCTTGGAAGCACATCAAAACTTGGAACAGGCACAAATGTTCAGGATAAGCTGATAGCTGTCCATCACCTGGACTGCCCTTGGCGCCCAAGCGATATTGAACAGCGCGATGGCCGGATACTGCGTCAGGGTAACGAGAATCCCGTGGTAAATATCTTTCGATATATCACTAAAGGTACGTTTGATGCTTATTTGTGGCAAATCCAAGAGCAAAAACTGAAATATATCAGTCAAGTCATGACAGGTAAGAGCATTTCTCGTTCCTGTGAGGATATGGACGAAACAGTCCTCTCTGCTGCTGAGGTAAAAGCCATAGCAACATCTAATCCACTACTGGCAGAAAAAATGGAAGTTGATAATGAAGTAGCAAGATTGAAATTGCTCAAAGCAAACTGGAACAATGAAAGGATTATTTTAGAAAGAAACATCGAAAGCCATTATCCAAACATGATTGCTCATTGTAAAGAAAAAATTGCAGCTCTGGAAAAAGATATTGAGCTGAAAAATCAATCAGTTGGGCAAGAGTTTTCAATGCTTGTTGACGGCAAGACCTTCGATGAAAGGGTAAAAGCCGGTGAAAGGCTTATCATGATGAGTAAGCTCCATGATATTTCTGTAAACGGGGAACCTTTGGAAGTCGGTGCTTATCGTGGTTTTAAACTTTTACTTGTCCGATCTGCATTTGACCAGTTAGAAGTGCAAATCAAGGGTGCATCAACCTATCGTGTTGAACTCGGTGATTCCGAGCTTGGAAGTGTTACAAGGATTGAAAATGCTGTAGAGAAAATCGACAGCATACTGGCACAGACCAAGCAAAAACTTGAGGATGCGATTATACAACTTGCCGAAGCCAAAAAAGAAGTAGTAAAACCATTTGAATTTGAAGAGCGGTTAGCAGAGTATTCAGCACGTCAGGCAGAGATTAATACAAAATTGGAGTTTAAAGAACTAAGGCAGCAGGAGGAGGTTATTATTGATGAAAACGGACAGGAAAGCGATTCACGGTATTCATCTGATGACAGAGAGCCTGAACATGCAATTGCAGAACGGGATATCTAAGGATGTTATTTTAAAGCCATTTTAAATTACTTTATTTTGAAAGGATGTGATCATAATGCCGATGGTTGCGGTAAAACAGCCCTATGTTTTGTTCGTGGTAAATGATGATACGCCACAGCACCCCCGTGCGGAACAAGATAATCTCGGAACAATGATCTGCTTCCATAGCAGATATAATCTTGGTGACGAACACAGCTTTCATGAGCCGGACGATTTTTTGATGGATCTTTTGGAAAAAAAGCTGGGCGACTATGAAGAAGCCGAGAAAAAATTTGAGGAACTTACAGAGGCGATTGATATCTCTTTGTATCGAAATCGCTATGGTGCATACAGAAAAACTATCCATGATAATATCTTGAATTATCTTTCGAGCAGTTTCGTTATCGAGCCTATTTATCTTTATGACCACAGTGGAATTACAATCAATACAACCGGTTTTTCCTGTCCTTGGGACAGCGGGCAGGTAGGCTGGATTTATGTTTCATACGATGACATACAAAAGGAATATGGTGTGGTCACTCCTGAAACTATAGAAAAGGCAAGACAGGTTTTAATCAGCGAAGTTAAGGAATATGATTATTACCTTACCGATCAGTGCTATGGATTTAAGCTTTATGAAAGCAACGAGGAAATAGCAAGCTGCTGGGGCTTTATTGGTGAGATTCGTGATGTACAGAATGAAATAAAAGAGTATTTGCCGGATGACTGCAAGGATATTGTAGAGTCCCTGGAATATCGATATGACGATGCAGATATTGAAGATATTTTGGAGGAGATAAAGGAACAGGATGAAGAAATGGAGGTATAGCCTATGCAGACACAAACCCATAAGGCATATCGCCACTTTACGGAGGAAGAAATACAAAGAGCAAACTGTGTAAGCTTAATTGATCTTGCACGTCAGTATGGTTTTGAACTTGAGAATGGAGGGAGAAAAGCTCTTCATGCAAAAAAAACGGGCGGTTTGTACATCTTTAAAGACAGCAATCGTTTTTATCACTGGACTGCCGATGAAAAAGGCGGTCCTATTGATTTTGTGATGAAATACGGCAATGTAACCTATCCCGAAGCCGTCGCACAACTACTTGGCGAACGTTATGAGCCTTATATTCAGACTGTAGTACCTTATGAAAAAGAAGAGAAAGGACCGTTGATTATTCCTGATAAGGCAGAAAATTTTAAAAGAACCTATTGGTATTTGATCTCCGTTAGAGGTATTGAACCGGAAATTGTATCCGTACTGATGAATGAAAAGAAAGTTTTTCAGGAAGCAAAATACGGAAACTGTGTGTTTGTCGGATACGATGAGAGCGGTATTCCTAAGTACTGTTCCATGCGCGGAACCTATACTGATAAGGCATTTAAAATGGATGCCGTTAATTCCGATAAGAGCTATCCCTTTGTGATCGGAGGGAAGAGCGATATGGTATTTGTTTGCGAAAGTCCCATTGATGCCATGAGCCATGCTACCTTTGCAAAACTCTATGGACATGATTGGAGGCAGGATAACCGCATCTCTCTCGGATGTACCTGGGATGGCGCCCTTGAACGATATTTGCAGTGGCATCCTGAAATCAAAAAAATAGTATTCGCCTTGGACAATGACTACCTTGCTAAAGATAAAGACGGATGTTATAGAAACTGGGGTCAGATGGCTGCAATGAAATGGTGTGATAAATACAGCGAAAAAGGCTACGAAGTAGCAATCCACAGACCGCATCTCAAAGACTTTAACCAGGATCTGATTGAAAACCGTAAAGGAAGAACTGTAGCTGAGCTTGACGCCATGCGTGAAGATGAACTGAAAGCCGAATTTGAAAAGGATGCCGTTGATGAGCCGAATGAGGAACTTGACATGGAGGAGGTTGAACCATGAACTTTCTTTTCATCAGTATGAAACCTTCCCTTTTGGGAAGCCCCGAACCTAAAGGGGAAAGGGTTTAATCCCTTCCCTTTTGAGGTAAGGCAGGAATAGTGGGGTTCCCACCCCACGAGAAAACAGCTTACCGGCAGTGCCGGTAACGGGGTTCTTGCAATATTATCAGTCACCCAATGGGGTGACAAGCGGAAAGGAGGAGTATTGTGAAAGATAAACCTAAAAGCAACACTCCAAAAACTCAGAAAAGGTCAGTGGTTTTTTCTACCGATACTTTAGAACAGATTGAAAAGCTGGCAATAAAGAAGAATGTATTTGCTTCTGATATTATCAGAGAATTTGTGGAGAAAGGATTGGCAGTCAATGGATATGAAGAAAACATAGATATGATAACCGCCATCATTCATCAGGAAATTGAAACTTCAATTAAATCACTGGCTAACCGTCTTGCAGGAATGATTAACAGACTGACAATCATCTCAGCTGCAGCATACTATGCAAATATCTCCATTATATCAGACTTGATTGATAAAGACCGATATTCTTCCTTTGAAAAAATCGAAAAGCTGGCAAGAAAGCGTGCTTTGGTTTACGCCAATATGAAAAGTGCTGATGCAGTCGCAGCCTTTATGGATGATGAAGAAATAAAGAAAGCAATTGCAGAGATTAAGGGAGGAACACTTGCTTATGTCGATTTTGATGTATAAGCAGAGATTTCGTCCTCCAAATTATAAAAAAACACCCAAATGCAATTATGCCCATATCCGATATATTGCCACTCGCCCTGGAGCATCAAAGAATGAGGGCATGCGTCACGGGTTGTTTGGCAAACTTTATCCCGGTAACTTGGTAGAGTTTGAAACCTGGCAAGAGATAGCAAGAGAAGTGCGGGAGCTGTCATATAAAAAGGTTAATATATTTAGAAGCGTCATTTCATTTACGCCGCAAACAGCAGCCGAATTGAGTTTGAAAGATTATAAGGCGTGGGAGGATTACATTGAGAAGCATATTGCGATTCTTGCTCAAAAAAATGGCATCAGTCTTAAAAATCTGTCCTGGGTTTGTGCACATCATAATGAAGTCAGTCATCCTCATATCCATGTAGTCTTCTGGGACAAAAACCAAAAGACTATGAAGAATTTTGTTAAGCCGGAAGTAGCCGACAGCATTCGTATACAGCTTATAAAGGAAACCTTTGCAGATAAAATTGCGGATTATTGCAGAGCTAAGGAAAACAGTAAATCAGCACTGAAAGAAACTACAGATCAACTGGTAAAAGACTTTGATGACTATATGAAATCCATTTACCCTAAGGAATATAAATACTTAAAAGAACTTGTAGGGAAAATTGATGAAGATGATTTAGCAGCCATTCCGCTTGATGGAGTATTGAACGGTATCAATCTATCTCCATTATCGGTCCGTCTGTTTCAGCTTAAAGACATAATGCCGAAAAAAGGAAGGCTTTATTATCAACTGCTTCCGAAAGAAGTTAAAGAGGCAATTGATGAACTGATAGCTGATTTAAAACAAAGTGTTCCCTACATTAAAGATTTAATAGATGAATATGCAGAGATAAAGTCAAAGCTTGCCATGCTTTATGATACAGACCCTGAAAACATCAACAAGCACAAAGATAAGGCAGTAGATGAAATGGACAAACTGATTGCCAATAAAGTGCTTGGTGTTGTCAAAACAATATTAAATAAGGAGCGTGAGCTTTCAAATGTAGAATTTACAGAAGCCAGAAAAATTTATTATACCGAACAGATGGTTTATGAAATCTTGATTATGCTGGAACAAAACACATCAGATTTAAACATGGACTATGATGATGCAGAAAAAGCAATGAGTACAGAGCTGTCGAAAAGGGCGAAAAAAGAACTATATCTTAATAACAAGGACAAGAGTATGGAGAAATAAGTTTTCCATATCCTTTTTGATTAACAGGAAAGGAAAATGATAAAATGCCTGACTAAAACAATATCAATATCCTGAATGAAAGGGTGATAATTTTGGTTTCAAAAAAGCAATTATACAACGAACTTTTTAAGCGGTTAAAAAAGGTACAGCTAACTATTAAAGAACCTGAAATATCCGATGTAACAGCAGAAATTTTTAACGATACCGGAGGACTGGTAGCCGTTATAACCGCAGATGACAGGCTGATATATAGTGGATGCCAATGTGAAAGTGCCAATATTATAGTGGAAATTGCTTCGGACTTAAAAAAGCAGTTTAATCTTTCCTCAGACTTGCCTGTTAAGCCGATAGGGAATCTGCCAAACGGGTATATGAAGCTTTATGAAGTTGGAGACATTGTAATGGGCTGCCGGTTGTCCCCTCTGATTGGTTATGAGTATGCTACCCGGAAAAAAGGAATGGACTATGACAAGTCGGAAGTCTATTACTATGCTCGGCAGTTTTTATGTTTTAAAGAAGCACAACAGGATTTTGCAGAAAGATGTGGCTTTATAGAAAAACAGCAAAAAGTCAAAAGGGATAACCTGTTTTCCAATGCCGAACTTTCACTTCTGCTATCTTGCTGTATCGAACGTGTAAAGTTAGATGCTGCACTTACATCAGAGGTAGAGAAAGCTATAGGCGATGTTATCTCCAAAATTGAGCAGATTTTGCCTGCCCCACCGACAGATAGTGAACAGGATATTGAAAGCGAGAATGTGAGGTGCTTTCGATGAGAAAATTTAGTAACGAATTGTATCGGGCATTTTTAGGACGAGCGTACACACTTGGATATACTGCGGTTGAATTTGAAACTGTCGGCCAACCTGTGGAATTTTACAAAGGCAGAGAATATATTTGTTCTTTGATGCCGGATGGTGAAATTCATTATAAAGATAACACAGCAGTTCGTGATGATGTATTCCGATTATCAGAATTATTTTCTTCCATGAAACATGCTTACGATCTTTATGAAAAAGCTGAAAATCTGCCGTTTGATAGTGTGAAAAATTACAAGGTGCTTTGTGAGTTTGGAAATTTTCTTTTGGCAGCAATGATGGATAATAACGATCAGTTGAGGTTCGTAACGTGGAGGTATTCGTATAACCGTGACAGTGTAGCTTATGGACACTACTTTGACACCGACTATGACGGAGCAAGGCAGGATTTTGCAGTACGTGCCGGTTTGATTGATGAGAAAAAACTGTTCAAAGAAAATGAACTGGTAACTTTATATGAAGCATGTATTTTCAGGGGCAGAAATGACAGAGAAATCAGCTTTGATGATGAAAAGAGGTTGATGAATGTAATGAACAGGATTCAAGAAAATATTCCGAATTTGTCATTGGACTGCCATGAGCAAAATCATGAAGCAGAGAGCGAATTGGATAGATAAATTTAAATAAACGGAGGAAATTGAATATGAAAAATACATTAAAACGGGCGATGGCAATTGTTACTGCTATCGCTCTTATTTTAACCCTTTTTGGCGGTGCTGCTTATGCTGCTTTTAAAGTATTCCCCGATGCAGCGAATCATTGGGCAAGAGAAACAATTGAAAAGCTATCACAGGAAGGCATTGTAAACGGATATCCTGACGGTACGGTTCGCCCGGATGCGACTATTACCCGCAGTGAATTTGTAAGTTTGCTGACATATAGCTTAAAGTTGGAGGGTTATACCCACACCGGCCCCGATACCTTTGATGATACGGACAAACATTGGGCAGAGAGTTTCATTGAAGCTCTTGTCAAAAACAAAGTAATCGCAAAAGAAGATTACGGAAAAGATTTTAAGCCTGACCAGCCTATCAGCCGTATGGAAATGGTCCGCATGATGGTACGTTCCATAGGCAAAGCAGATATGGCTAAGATCATGACAGGAGATACGCCTTTTGTTGATGACGGTCAAATTACTAAAGAAGATAAGGGATATATCAATGTAGCGGAAAAGTATGGTTTGTCCTATGGTTATCCCGATAAGACCGTGCGTCCGATGGCGTACAGTACCAGAGCGGAAGCCTTTGCGATGATTCTGCGTCGCTTTGCGGCTATGGAGCGTATCTCACAAGAACAGGCAGACAACAATAAAGAGCAGGAAAACACCAAGCCGGATGAGAAGTCAAATCGCAGTAATAGCGGTGGTGGCAGCGCAAGCTATCCGGCGGCAAAGGTAGAAATCTCACTGCCAAATTATAGCCATATCGATACACCGTTTGAGGTAAAGACAACTTTAATCCATGTGAAAAATCTTGAGTGGACAATTCAAAAGAAAGATACAGAGTCACTTGCAACAGATGTTTTGGAAGGAACACTCAACAAGGATGGCGGTAAGATTTGCATTAAAGAGGCGGGAGATTATAAAATTACGGCCACAGCAACCAATCAGGGCAACAGAAAATACACTTTCAGCAAGGAAATCAAAATTTATCCTGTACCAGATATAAGTATAGTTCTTGACGACAAGACGCATATCGATAAAGAGGTTGAAGTCAAAGCGGTAGTGAAAGATAACAAAACTGTAACATGGCGTCTTTACAAGGACGGAAAGCAAGTAAAATGGAGTGAATATATTGAGGGCAATCTGAATAATGATAGTGGTTCTATCAGCTTCAAAGAAAGCGGCAAGTATTCCCTTGTGGCCGCCGTCATTGATGAAACGAACCGAGAATTTACAGGAAAAGGCGATATTGAGATCTATCCTGTACCACAGTTGACACTAAATATGCCAAAAACAGCACATACCGACTCAACGGTAAACGTAACAGTAGAAAGCAAGAATTTAGGAAATCTTAATATTGTCTGGCAGCTTGAAAAGGATGGGAAGCAGGTTAGTTTAAAGGACTGTATCAATGGAAATCTTACCAATGAAGGCGGCAATATTCAATTCAAAGAAAAAGGCCAGTATACTCTTAGAGCCGTTGTTATTGACATAACGGGCAGAAGATTTGAAGCTGCTGCGCCTATTACTGTTTTTCCTGTGGCGAGCTTTGCCTTTTCCTTGCCTGCAACAACCCATACCGACAAAGAGATTGCTCTAATGGTGACATCTTCCGAAATTGGAGATATGAAAGCGGTATGGAGCATTACCCAAAATGGTAAGGATGCGGCACTTTCGGATTGTATCGACGGATTGCTTTCCAATGAAGGAGGCATTATCCGCTTTAAAGAAAAGGGAGTTTATACCTTAAAAGCTGTGTTGGTTGACCCGACAGGCAGGGTATTTTCTAATGAGGCAAGTACAGTTGTATATCCGGTGGCAGTCACAGGCTTTTATCTGCCGGAAATTGCACATACCGATACCTTTGTAGAAGTCAAAACTTCTTTCCAGGAAACACAGGGGCATGAGGTTCGCTGGAGTTTGACGAAAGATGGCAAAGAGATGGCTTTGAACGACTGTATCGAAGGAACGCTTAGCGATAACGGCGGTACTATCCGCTTTAAGGAAAAGGGGAATTACCAATTAAAGGCGGCGGTGATAGATAGTACCGGACGTAGTTTTGAATATACATCACCGGTTATGGTTTATCCCGTGATAACCATGGACTTTACAATAGCAAAGACCACTCATACAGATAAGTCTGTCACAATGCAAACACAGCTTATTGAAGCAGGTAAGCTTCCTGTTGTATGGAGTGTCATAAAGGACGGAATAGAAGTTGCTGTTTCCGACTGTATCGAAGGCAGCCTCGGAAATGATGGAGGAAATATCCGCTTTACTGAAAAAGGCAGTTATACGCTGACAGCTACTATTTACGATGAAACGGGCAGAAGTTTTAAAAATAGTAATGAAATCAAGGTATATCCGGTTCCGCAGCTTGCATTTACTTTGCCTAAAGCTGCTCATACCGATGATATTATTACCGTCAACACTACAACTGTTGATATGGACGGATTGACCGTTAAATGGTATGTGGATAATATATACGGCCTTCAGGATTGGGATACCTACATTGACGGCACACTTGGAAATAATGGCGGAGACATTCGTTTCAGACTTGTCGGAACCTATGATATTGAAGCGAGTGTGACAGATGAAACCGGAAGAGTTTTCCGATTCAATTGTGAAAACAAGATTGAGATTCTCCCTGTCCTTTCAATAGAATTTAATCTTCCTCAGACTGCCCATACAGATACGGATATTGATATTCGCACTACAGGCGATATGGGAGTGCTGCCGATTGAATGGAGTTTAATGAGAAACGGCCAGCCTGCTAAATGGGATGAGTCAGTCAATGGAACGATGAATGAACAAGGTGGGAAAATCCGTCTAATGCAGGAAGGTGAATACCTCCTTACCGCAACAATGACCGATGCTTTAGGCAGAATTTTCAGCTATAGCGCACAAATCAGCGTTTACCCATTGATAAACTGTGATTTCTCGATGCCGAGCAGTGTACGAACCGGAGTACCATTTGAAGTAACAGTCAGTCAGGCTGTAAATCTTGGTGGCAAAGATATTGTTTGGAATATTGAAAAAGACGGGCAATCTATACCGTTGGATGGTAATATACAGGGCAATTTGATAAACCATGGAGGAACTGTGACAATCAGTACACCGGGAAACTATATTTTGAGTGCCACCGTTGTTGATGAGCTTGGCAGAACATTCATCTCAAAACAGAGCGTTGAAGTAATTAATACAGCACCTACAAAGCCGGTTGCAAACGCCAATGTAACCCGTACCTTTAATAATGGTAAATTCCTTGTCGAGATTTACGCCAACAGCAGCGACCCCGATGGAGATGACATTAATTATGAATACAGTGGAAAGGCTGAAGATAACTATTATGCCGTTGGTACTCATACGGTAAGAGTAAGAGCAAAGGATAACTTTGGCGGTGTTTCTGACTGGACAGACGTAACCTTTACTGTCAGCAATGCAGCACCGACAAAGCCAACTATTGTGGCTGATGTTACCCGAAATGCAAAAGACGGGAAATTCCTTGTCAACATCTCTGTAAACAGCACCGATGCTGATGGAGATGAAATTACCTATGAATACGACGGGAAGGCTCAGGACAATTACTATCCTGTAGGTACTCATACGGTAAGAGTAAGAGCAAAAGACAATTATGATGGTGTTTCCGAGTGGGCAGAAGTGACCTTTACTCTCCAAAATTCTGCACCTACGGCACCGATTATCACAAGAACACCAGCCGGCAACAGCGTTACACCGGGTACACCTGTTACAATTACAGCAACTTCTACTGATGCAGATGGGGATGCCATAACCTATGTTTGGGAAAACCGTCCTGCTCAAACTTATGTTTATCCACTGGGCAAAAATGTAGTGAAGGTTAAGGCAGTTGACAGTACCGGTGCTGAATCTCCATGGTCGGCTATTGTATTTTTTGTGGCAGATGCTACGAATGGCGGTGGTATGGTGCTGACTGGTCCGGATTCAGTTATCATGGAAAACGGGTTGGAGGGCGCTACTATTACCCAGTACACCTTTACTGTACCGCCTGTCAGCGGACACAGCGGAAGTGATTTTGGACGAGTAAGGGGATATAACATTAAAACAAATACATGGGATCAGCTTGACTACCAAACAACCAAAAATGGTATTACATTCCAAAGAAATCTACCGGCAGGTACTTATTCCAAGCTAGAGTTTTACTACTATACTAACCATGATTGCATGTATAACAAGTCTAACATTACCTATTCTGTAAATTACTATTTTGAATAGGGAGAAACATGATGATAACCGCCTTGAAAAATATCAGGGCGGTTATTCTTCTTAATGGAGGTGTATTTATGCGGACTAAAATGGATTTCTACAGACGCTTTTTTGAGCAGCTTGCAAGGCGAGGCTTTGATGTGAAACGGTCAACTTCCTCCGATTATCTTGCTGATATTTATTATAAAAATCAGCTTATAGCATTCTATACGAAAGCGGATACGATCGAGCGAAACCCGTTTGTTTCAGTTAAGGAAAAAGTTTTTAATTTATTGGAGGAAACCGCTAAGAAAACGGCGGTTGAAGTGGGTATATGCACTGAGTGTCCTTATACAGAAAAGGATGAGAAGCTCAAAAACGGTTCATATAAGCTAGCTGAATATAACGGTGTAGTTTTAGCCTGTAAGCTGCATCACCTGTTTGGTTATGTATTTTCAACCTATCGCATGGCTCCTGAGAGTGAACAGCCACTACAAAGACAATTTTTCTACAATAAGGAATCAGCCACACAGGATTTTGCCATCCGTTCCGGTTTAGTGGATGAAAAGGCTCTGTTTACCGAAACAGAGCTGATGATTCTTCATTCTAATCTTGTCAAGCTTACGATGCTCGATAATAACCTTTCCAATGATGATATGCTTTCTGTAGGTAGAATGATCGAGAAAATTGAAGACATTGTTCCCGAACTGCAAGGCAGGGATTATGACTTTGACTTTGAAGATGAATTCAGGCAGGACATGGAGATTGGAGGTTAAGCATGGGAAACAAGAGAAATCAAGTAATTGCTATAGCAAGGTTTCTGGCTTATAAGGCAGAGCTAAACAAGCAAATTGAAAATATGTCGGAAGAACAGTATATGCAAAACCCTGTCGGGCTGGATGTTGGGCAGTATGTGGAAGATATGATGAAATATTGTACAGAACATACAGTCGATACCGTATTAAAGAATCAGGATGAAATGATAGCAAGGCTCGGCATGGAATATTTGAGTGCCATTGCCTTTATGCCTTATAAAGACGGAGGTGAGACATATGCCGGACAGCAGGCCTAATCCGAACATATGGGGAAACATCATTACCTGTGGAGAGATTGCTATCGGTATTTATGAGATTGTTGGTGAACACAAAAAGGGGCTGATGATGCCAAAGAAAATGGCAGAAGAAATTCTGCCTCAAACTGTTATTGATATGGCTCAGAAAGATGGTGAAAATCTCTGTTTTACTGATGAGTTTTCTTCTTCCATTGTCGCTGATGAACTCATAGAGCAAGGCATTGTAACCGATCCTGAATTTATTGCCAGACAGGAGGCTTTAAAGCAGCTTGATGATGCCGGGCTGGACACAGGGTTTGAAACCTTTAATGAGATTGATTTTGAACTTGAGATTGAGAGGTGAACGGCTTGAAACTGGTATACGCTTATAACGAGAAAAGTGAGGATTCGGAAAGATGAAAACAAAACCGAAGTTGATCATCTGTTCTATGATTTTCACGGCTGGAGGGTTTATTAACATCTTTTTTTCCACCGCTGTCCATATGTTACTATCAAGGCAGATGACTGTATTGAAGCTATTGCCAATCAATGAATGTTTAAAAAGTATATTTATAAGCAGACAGCATTTAATGCTGTTTCTGTGCTTACAGGGATTTGTTCTGGTTATGGCTGTGATGTACTTCTTCACCAATTTACGGCCATACCAATCCGATTTGGTGGAGATAACGCCAGATATAAAAATTCCTGTGCCGGTTGGACAATATCAGCATGGATCGGCAAGGTGGCTAAAGGATGAAGAAAAGGATAAAGCTTTTGATAGCTTTATCCTGGACCCGAACCATCCTCAAATAATGGAGTTGATTAAGACTGGTTATGATGGGTTGGAGTTTATGGGAAACAGTAAGATCGAGAATGATTGAGATTCGGTCTTACAATCTCTTCATCAACAAGAGTAGTAAAGGTGGTTCATGTTAATCTTAGAGAACGGATTCAAGAAATTTGATCTAAGTAGATCAATCTAATAGCTTCATAAAAGTCCAAAGTTTTTTATTATTCAAAGCAAACATAAATGCATTTAAATCCCTACAGAAGAAGGTAGTCAACATAATAAAATTTAAATAATGTTTTGCCAACTCGTCTAAAGTAAAGTTCATATCTGTTTTCAATTCTTCTGTATTAAGTGGGTTCATATATATTTCTAAATACCCAACGGTCTCTTCAAATTCCTCAGCAATATCATTAATGTGCTCTTCACTGTTTTTAATGAAACGATATTCTTTTACCTTCTGTAAAGATTGAATATGCATAGGATATGTATTCAGATATTTTTGAAATTTCTCAGTGTTATTTAGTATATACAGTTTAATATCTTGCAGAAAAGAATCTCGTCTGCTGTCCTGAAGATTAAAGTCTAATAATTCATTATATAAAGATATAGTATCTGCATCATAATATCGCTTGTTTAAATTGCCTAATTTTAATTTTTCAAAGCCACTACATAGACTAAGTATTTCCATGAATGAATACTGCATAAATAGTAAGTCTCTTCTTAAATCAATATATTTAGCTAAGTCTTTCTTTTTATTTACAAATTCTATGCAAAAGAAGAATATTATTGCCGCGGCTATAGAAGCAGCTAACTGGGATAAAATTGATAATATGTTGACAAAAATATGAAACATCATATCAGCACCATTGAATAAAGGAGGGCTATCCTTAAATAACAACACAACTTTTTCCAATACCATTAAAATAATCATAAAAATAAATACTTTACCAAAACTTATTTTATAATCTTGTTGGGATGAAATACTTACTATATCTTTATTTGACAAATATATTCACCTTTCTTTCCGTTTTTTTATTAAATTTATCAACTTATACATTTCAACATTTCATGCTTTATAACATTATGGTAGATGTTGATTTCATCAAGTAACAAATAGCTCTATCGTTACAAAGTATTTTCTTATAGTAGAGGTGCTTTTTGTATATACAAAATATTTTACCAAAATAAAGCAATGGCTTCAATTTAGTAATGCAATTTCAATGAAAGGAGTTGATGCCTATGAGTGAAATTACCCAGCAAGGAGGTGTTGTCATCGGTGTAAAGAAAGAAGGCAACAAAGAACGCATCTATTTTGTCGGCGAGGACAGCCATCTGCTGTGTATTGGTGCTACCCGTTCTGGTAAGTCTCGAAATCTGGTAGTTCAATCTATCTGCACCCTTGGACTTGCAGGGGAATCCATTGTAGTCAGCGATCCAAAGGCCGAGCTGTTTGACTATACATCTGAATTCCTTAAGAAACTCGGCTACGAGGTTCTGGTTTTGGATTTCAAAAACCCTGCGAAAAGTCAGCGGTATAATCTACTGCAGCCAATCATCAATGCTGTTAATGCAGGTGATACCGATAAGGCTGAAATGCTGGCATGGGATTTGACAAACAATCTTGTTGGCAAACCGGAAGGTGAAAAGATCTGGACCAATGGTGAATGTTCCATTATTGCAGCATCTATACTCTGTGTGGTATGTGACAACAAGCATCGTCCGGAGTATCAGAACCTTACCAATGTTTATTGGTTTATTGCTGAAATGGTCAAGACAATCGGCAATAAAATGCCACTGCTTGAATATGTTAAAAAGCTTCCCCCTGCTCATCCTGCCAAAGCCTTACTCTCTATTTCTGATGTTGCACCCAGCAGGACAAGGGGAAGCTTTTATACTTCAGCTTTGACTACACTCCGATTGTTTACGAGCAAATCTATTTATGCCATAACCCATATGAGCGATTTTCAGTTGCAGGACATAGGACAGAAAAAGCAGGCATTGTTTATTATTCTGCCTGATGAGAAAACCACCTTTTATCCGGTGGCATCGCTGATAGTATCACAGCAATATGAATTGCTTGCCAACTTAGCTGATAAGAGGGGAGGTCGATTAAAGCAGCGTGTCAATTTCATTTTGGATGAATTCGGAAACTTTACAACCATCACTGATTTCACAAATAAGCTGACAGTCGGCGGTGGCAGGGGTATGCGCTTCAATCTGTTTATTCAGTCCTTTTCACAGCTAAAAGAGAAGTATGATGAAAATACCTCGGACACCATTAAAGCCAACTGCCAAACCTGGGTGTATCTGCAAGCAGATGATATGGATACTTTGCGTGAGATATCGGAAAAGCTTGGTACTTATACTGTTTCAAGTTATCAATTGTCGTCAAACCACGCAAAATATTCCACTCCATCAAGTTCTCACAGTATCAGTTTAGTAGAACGGAAACTCTTGAATGTAGATGAGGTCAGGCGTATTATACGGCCTTATCAGATTGTCACTTCCCGTACGCATCCTGCTATCATGTATTCTCCGGATTTATCAGAGTGGTACTTTAACAGGATGTTAGGGCTTGGCGACAAGGAACACAACCGTAGACTTCGGGAGGAACGGGAGAAAAAGCGCCCTGCAATCACTAACACGAATGAGGAAATCGCATTATGGAATATCTGGATTTACTATCAGAAAGATATTATCAGGAAAATGCAATTACAAGCTCAAAAAGGTAATGGTGGATTTGCCAGCAATGAAACTGATTTAGAATAATGAAAGGAGGACAAATTTGTGAACATCAAAACCGTAAAGAAAAAATGCAAAAACCTTTGGAAAACGGCAAGTGCGGGAATGGTTGCACTTGCTGTTTCTTTTATGAGCACAATGCCTGCTTATGCCGACGACATAAAAGACAGCCAGATTGTCAAAGGAACTGAAAAACTGATTGGAGATGTTACTACCTGGCTAATGGTTCTTGCTCCGGTAGTATCAGGACTTCTCATTATCTATTTCTTCATCCGCAGATCAGCTGCAGATGAGATGGATCAGAAAAAGTGGAATAACCGTATTGTCGTTGCTATTGTTTCCTGTATCGGTGCGGTACTCGGTTCGGCAACACTTAATCTCATCGTTGGATATTATAAGTAATTCTAAAAACGTTTTACAGACTGTATAAGAACAGTCTTATTTTTATCAATTCATATTTTAAAGGAGGATTTATTCAATGAAAAACATTCTAAGAAATGCGGAAATCAAAGCTATGGCAACTGTTGGCAATGTAAAATCAACAGTCAATCAAACCTTTGGCAGAGCCAAGAGAGCACTTGCAAATCGTGAAGGGCAGGGAACACTCGATGTAGCAATTACCGTCCTTATTTCCATTGTACTTGGTGCACTCATTCTTGCCGGACTGTATCTTATTATAAACGGTACAGTGCTGCCGACAATCACAGAACGCATCAAAGAGATGTTTAACTATAAGGGCTAAACGACTCAATCAAAATCATTGGCGGTGCAAACAGCACCGCCAATGCTATTTTAAACAAAAAATCAGGAGGATTTTATGATGAACATCAAAACAGAAATCAAAAAGACTTTCCAGGACAACGGTAAGTTGAAAGCAGTTGTAAATCTAATTATTGAAGAAGGTTTTATCATCAAAAACGTGCGGCTGGTAAATGGAGCAAAGGGGCTTTTTGTATCCATGCCAAGCGGTAAGATTAAAGACGGAAGCTATGTTGAAATATGCCATCCAATCAAATCCAATGTAAGAGAGCAAATAGAAAAGAGCGTATTGGAAGCCTATCAAGCGGTTATTGCATCAACAGATAACAATAACGAAAAGCACGAATAGCAGGTACGAAAATCCTTTGGGGGTATCATTTAGGTACTCCCCCGGAAAGGGGTGATTGAGATTTGGAAGTCATTTTAGTAATGCTAATCGTTGCTTTGCTCAACGGCTCTATAGCCTATATCAACACTCTCTTAACCGATATAGTGCCTATGACATTGTATGCCGAACAATATATGACTGTTGTATCCAGTGTAAATCTTGCAGAAACTCTGTTTGACATTATATTTGGATTTGGTATTTCTTTGATTATCTTAAAGTTTCTCAAAAAAGGCTTTGAAACTTATGTAATGTGGACAGACGGTGATGCTGATGAAGAACCTCTATATCTGCTCACCAATTTTTTTAGGGCGTTAGCTGTTGCGATATGCTTTCCTACCATCTATGGATGGCTTGGCAGTATAGTGGAGGATATGACCAATAAGCTCTTGATAGCTATTGGAGCAGCAACAAGCTACGATTGGCAGGCATGGGTAAATGGTATTTCTTCATTAGGGATAGTAACAGCAATTTTCGGGCTGATTTTTATTATCTGCTACTTCATGCTGTATTTCCAGTTCCTTATGAGGGGACTGGAAATATTGATTTTGAGGATCGGTGTACCTTTAGCCTGTGTTGGACTTCTTGACAATGATAAAGGTGTTTTTAAGACATATATCAATAAGTTTTTTCAGTCAACACTTGCTGTTGTAATACAAATATCTCTTGCAAAATTAGGCGTAGGACTGATGCTGAATATGCATATCTTTTGGGGAGTTGCTTGTATGGTATTGGCAATCAGGACACCGAGATTCCTGCAAGATTTTCTCATCACAACTGGTGGTGGCGGAACCGGTGTAATCAATAATGTATATCACAGCGTAAGGCTTGTCGGTATGGCGAAAAACCTAGCCAAATAGAGGTGGTAAAGATGTTAGATGGTGACATACAAACTTCAATACTTATATGAAAGGCGGTGGCTAATCAGTGGTGACAATGGATGACATTTCAAATGCAATCATCAGCCTGGTACGAATAGGTGCAGCGGCAAGATTTATTTATTGTATGGTGCGCTTATCTGCTGCTGAGGAGGAAGCTGTCCAGTATAAGAAACGAGCCAAAAACACCGTAATTTTCTATATTATTGCCGAAAGTATTTGGCAGATTAAAGACTTGGTGCTTTATTACTATGCTTGAGGGAGGTTGAAATGGACGAAAAGTTATATATACCTATGGGGGTAAAAACAGAAACTGAGATTTTTCCCGGATTTGGGCGAAAACAACTTCTGCAATCCATTGTTGGAGCAATCGGTACAGGAGTTGTTGCTCTTTTTATATGGATATTTTCGCATAATGTAACACCTGCTGTGATTTGTGTCCTTACGGGGATTATCGGTTCCGTCATGATGACCACAAAAGATCAAACTAATCTTTCGGTAGTGGATCAGGTTCAAAACATGGTGCGATTTGCGAGAAGCCAAAAATATTATCCATACGTTTATGGAGATGAATGGGGGATAAAAGAAAATATTAGAAGTTAAACGGGAAATGGAGGATGATGGTTGTGGCAGATAAGGAAGGACTTATTAAAAGAATTGATGAGGAACTGAAAATGTTTGAAGAATCAGTCTCCGTAGCAAAGCGCGACGATATATTCTTTAATGATTTGCAAGTAAAAACTGCTTTTAGAAATGCCTTATATAATACGCCACTGACGGAAAGAATGGCAGGACTGATTGAAAAACTGGATAACATTCTGGACCGTATGCTTGACTATTGGGAAGAACTTGATTTTGAAACCGTGAAATTAGAGCGAAATGACTTCTATGAAGTAACTCATCGTTTTCTTGAGCAATTGGACTATGATGACAGAGATCGTCAGCTTTATGAAAGAGCAAGCAACGAATATGCGGAATTTCTTGAAAATCTGAAAGGAAAAACACCACAGCAAATCATTGATGCGGCTTATGAGATTGTGATGAAAGCAGATATTTTGTCTTTGCTTGAATATCACGATTTGGACAAGAAGCAAATCAATATCCTGCTTACCATGCAAAACCCATTGGACTGCATTTATACCGAATGGCAGCACAGCGATTACTCCTATATGGATATGCTTCGTGACAGCATGAATAGTTTGATTGACACGCAGGAGCATGAACTGACAATTTATAATTATCATTTTAACGGTAAACTTCCTGCCATTATGGAGGACTACTATGCCGAGTACGAAAACGAAGAACAGGAGATTCCCCAAGAAATAGAGGAAGAATTAGAACAATGCTGATTCTGATAATAAAAGGTGGATTGTTTGCCTTGCTACTTGTCTTAGCTGCTGTGTGGGACATACGAAAGCGTGAAATTCCAGATGCTATTTCGTTACTCATAATGATAACAGGATTATTGGCAATTGATACTTGGGATGCACTTTCAGGACTTGTTATGACAGGACTGCCGTATTTTCTTGCGGCAATCCTGATACACAGGGATGACGGCTTTTCAATTGGTGGTGGTGATATAAAGTTGATGGCTTCTTGTGGTTTTGTGCTGGGTGCACCCCTTGGGGCTATGCAAAGCATTATTTCTCTTGTTCTTGCTATGATAGCAGGACTATGTATAAGACTTTCGAGTGAAAGTAAAAAGCTAAACTCAATCGCATTACCTCTTGCACCTTTTTTCTGTGTAGGAGGTATTTTTTCATACTTGGCACTTTTAGTAAGTGCAATCAATTAAAAAACAGGAGGGCTATTGAATATGAATTTGAATATTTTTAAAAACCGAACAGTCATCGGACTGGTATGTATTTTCCTTTCTCTTGTCATCTGCTTTGGGCTTACTCCTTTGTTTAACAGTGGATTGCGTGCACGAACGGAAATTGTCAGAGTATCATCGGCAGTGAAGAAAGGTGAAGTGCTTACTGCTGACAAGCTGGAAATGGTGAAAGTGGGGGCATATAACCTTCCGGACAACGTTATTAAGAGTAAAAATAGTGCAGTCGGGAAATATGTAAATGCTGACTTGCAAAAAGGTGACTATATCCTTGCTTCAAAACTATCTGAAAAGCCCCTTGCCGAGTTTGAATATTTGAATGATTTGGACGGGACAAAGGTTGCTATGTCCATTACCATCAAGTCTTTTGCTGCCGGCCTGTCAGGCAAATTGGAAGCAGGTGATATCGTAACCCTTATATCTGCAAATTATGATAACCTGGGAAAAGCAACCATTCCACCTGAACTCCAATATGTTAAAGTCCTGGCAGTAACCGCAGAAACAGGCGATGATAAGGAATATGTGCCGCAAAAAGAAACCACCGGCGAAAACGAAGAAAAGAAATTGCCGGCGACGATAACTTTGCTTGTCAATACAGAACAGGCCAAGGTACTTGCAGACCTTGAGCAGAAAGGAAATGTTCATGCCACCTTGGTTTACCGTGGTACTAACGAAAATGCCAACAAGTTTTTAGCTGAACAGGACAAACTCTTTGAGAAAAAGGAGGATACCCCAAACACAGTTACAAACGTCAAACAGAACGAGCACAAAGAGGAGGGTAACGTTGATGCCGAATAAAGGAAAACAAATTTTAACAGTATGGGGGAGTCCAGGAAGTGGCAAAACGGTTACTGCCTTAAAACTGGCAAAAGAGCTTGCGGATCAAAAGAAAAATGTGCTGCTCCTGCTGTGTGATGATATTTGCCCCACACTACCTACAATTTTTAAATCTAAAATGCCAATTGATGTTTCAATTGGTGAAGTATTAACAGCACCAAACATTACACAGGAAGTAATTTTGAGAAACTGTGTTTCTTTAGATAAGAATCCGTATATTAGTTTACTGGGGTACAAGGCCGGAGAAAATCCGTTTTCCTATGCAGAATACAAGAAAGACCGAGCAGTGGATCTGCTGGTCCTTTTACGCCATATTGCTGATTATGCGGTTATAGATTGTTCCAGTATGCTGACTGAAAGTATTATTTCAACAGTAGCCTTGGAAGTGGCTGATGAAGTATTAAGGATTGGGAGCTGTGATTTGAAAACCGTGTCCTATTTCAGGTCTGTATTGCCATTGCTTAGTGAGCCTAAATTCAATGTAGACAAACATATTAAAGTGCTTTCAAATGTAAGGCCGTCACAGGATGGCGAAGAATATAAGAATGCTTTTGGCGGTGTTTCTTATACTTTGCCCTATGTACAGGCCATTGAAGAACAAAATTCTTCTCTCACACTTTTTGACAATATACCTGGGAAAGCTGCAAAAGCATATGAATCGGTTATAAAGGCAATCGTAAAGGAGGTGTTTGGCGATGAGTAGAAATATCGGCCTGTTCTATAATGTGGCTAAAAACAAAAAGGGATTCTCTGAGGTTCTAAAAGAAATACAGGAATACTTATCAAGTAAATATGCCACCATGATTGCAAATAACCCGGCAGAACAGAAACAACAAATAACAGCATATATCGCAAAATACCTTACAGATTACAGATTGGGCGTAGAAGGCATGGATGCAGAAGAACTCGTTGAACGCCTGTACACAGAGATGGCAGAGTTCTCTTTCCTAACCCAATATCTTTTTGCAACCAATATTGAGGAGATTAATATCAACAGTTGGAAAGATGTCAAGATAACTTATTCAGACGGAAGGGTTCTCCCTTCCTCTGAAAAGTTTAACAGTCCGGAACACGCCGTTGACGTGGTCCGCAGATTACTTCACAAATCCGGTATGATACTTGATAATTCACAGCCCGGTGTGGTGGGGCATCTTTCCAACAAAATCCGTATTACTGTTTTAGGAAACCCTATTACTGATGCAGATAAGGGTGTGGCTGCTTCAATCCGTATTGTTAATCCTCAGAAACTGACGAGAAATGATTTTATAAAAAATAATACGGCGACTGCCCAGATGTTGGACTTTTTAAGTGCCTGCTTGAGATATGGGTTGTCAATGTGCGTAACGGGTAGTACGGGTTCAGGCAAAACCACTCTGATGAGCTGGCTTTTATCCACCGTTCCCGATGAAAAACGTATCTTTACCATTGAGAATGGCTGCCGTGAATTTGACCTTGTAAAAGAGGATGAAAAGGGCAACGTCATCAACAATGTGGTGCATACCGTCACCCGATATTCGGAAGATCCCAAGCAGAATATTGACCAGGAAAAACTTCTGGAGTATGCCCTTACTTGCAATCCTGATGTTATCTGTGTCGGCGAGATGAAATCGGCAGAAGCCTTTGCTGCACAGGAAGCAGCTCGAACCGGCCATGCCGTTATCACTACCACCCATGCCAACAGTTGTACCGCCACATACCATCGTATGGTGACACTGTGTACCCAGAAATATGATATCAATGATAAAACATTATATAACCTTGTGACAGAAGCCTTTCCGCTGATCATGTTTGTTAAGAAGTTAGAGGATAACAGCCGTAAAGTTATGGAAATAACAGAGTGTGAGATTTGCGAAGACGGGACACGCAAAATTCACACTCTTTTTCGTTACCATATCACTGAGAATACGGTTGTAGACGGCAAGGTGCAGATTAAGGGTGAATATCAGAAGGTCGGCAATATATCACGTAGCCTGCAAAAGCGGCTTCTTGAAAACGGTATGCCTGTGAGTCTGCTTGAAAAAATCACGGAAGGAGCTGATGTAGCATGACATTGCTTATTTTAATCGCCTTTGCAGGTCTGATTGCAGGATTCTTTCTGATTTTAAATTTATCGCCTTTTGAGTTTGCCGAAAGTGTAGTAAGACTATTTCAGAACCGCAAAACACCGATCGGAAAGAGAATTGAAGCAATTAAAAATCCAAAGCCTGTTAAAGGAATCAGAAAAACCGTAAGAGATGCCAAAGAGGTTTTATCCCTCATGGGCAAGGAAGGAAAATTTGGAGCAATATGTGCGTTATCATTTTTTCTCATGGTAATTGGGTTATTTGCTTCTGTCCTCATGGATAACTTTTTAATGATTCCCGTTGCTTCAATTGGGTTGGCACTTGTGCCTTTCTGGTATTTGATTTTTACTTCTCATTCCTACAAAAAGCAAATGAATGCAGAAATGGAAACAGCTCTGTCAATCATCACCACAAGCTATTTGAGAAATGAGAGTATCATTACTGCTGTTCAGGAGAATATCGGCTATCTGAATCCACCCATCTCCAATGTCTTTCAATCATTCCTGACACAGGCGAAAATGATTAATGTTAATGTGAAGCAGGCTCTTTCCGATATGAAACCAAAGCTGAACCATTATGTTTTTAGCGAGTGGGTAGATGCCATGATTGCCTGCCAGGAGGACAAAACATTAAAAACTACATTGTCGCCAATCATATCAAAGCTTTCTGATATGCGGATTGTTTCAGCAGAACTGGATTATCTGATGTATGAACCATTGAAAGAATTTATCACAATGGCTCTGCTTTTAGTGGCAAATATCCCGCTTATTTATTTCCTAAATAGGGATTGGTATTCAGTGCTTGTGAATACGGCATTTGGTAAAGGGATACTGGCAATATGTGCCTTTGCAATACTCGTTTCCTTTGCTGCAGTAATCAGGCTTACCAAGCCAATTGAGTATAAGAGGTAGTGTTAAATCAAAACCAAAGATTGTTTAACGCAAATATAAGCAAGAAAGGGGTTTTCGCTATGTTACAAGATAAAACAATTAAACAGAAAGATTATGAAAGAGCTTCCCAACTTTTAGGGAGGCTCTTTGAAGTTGATTCGGATATTACAGAGCAAATCAGCAGGTGCATCCAGTACAATGGGGCAGAGGCGTTTTTCAAAAATCTTGAATCCTTCTACTTTTCAGCTGATGTCTTTGAAAAGCTGGATGCTGTAAGGCTTGTGCTGTTCGGTATGGGCGAAGAAGTAATGCCGGAGTTGCTGACCGATGAAATAAGAACACAGATTGACAGCACGGAAGGTGGTGCAGAGCAGTGAAGAAAAAGTATGATGAGGCTTATGCGTCCAGTTTCATTAAAGGTTTGACGAGGCTTACAGGTATTTCTGAAAGTAAACTCAAAAAATATGCAGCCGAGAACAATCTATTTAATGTTTTAGAGCATCCCAACATTATTGAGCCTAACAAACAGCAGCTTGAAAAGATCCATGTCTTAAATGAGTTTATATCTACCTACAAGCTTCTCAAATTACAGGAGAAAGAGAACAAGATTGTGTTAAACTCTTCAACGGTAGCAGGAGAATATTTTGTTTCCTTATTGGGCGGCATTAAAGACAAAGAGAAGTTTATGGCAGCCTTTTTGGATAGCGGCAACAATATCATTGAAACAAGGACATTATCTGAAGGAAGTATCGGAGAAGCAGTTGTTTATCCGAGGATGATTCTGAAGGCTGCTCTTGACTGTGACTGCAAATCAATCATTTTAGCACACAATCATCCTGGGGGAAGCCTGAATCCTTCAATCCAAGACCGAGATATCACAGAAAAATTGGTTTCCATCTTTGCACCACTTCAAATCAGCGTGATAGACCATATTATCGTTGCAAATATCAATTACTACTCCATGGCCGAAAAGGGGAATATTCCCCTACCATCTCCCAAAAGTATAAGTTATGATGCGGTTCCTTTGAGTGATGGGAAGATAGTTGGAGAAGAAACAATGGGATTCAATGCTGGCACGTTGGACAAAGATGATTTAGACATGGACAGCATGTATTTTTTTGAACAGGATGGAGAGGAGGAAGAGGAATGGCAGATTTGATGTTGTTCTTCATTTTGACTGCTTCCGGGTTGTTTTTGGCAGGAGGTATGTACTTCATCTTTGCAGAGGCACTTCACCTGCCGAGGATAGCGACAACCAAGGCAGTACTAAGTGCTGCAAGGCAGGATAAAAAGCAGACAAAAAACATGGAAGCCATTATTTTTAAATTGGCTTCCAAGCTTTCTAAATTTATAAGGATGGACGATTACAAGAAAAGAAAAATGACTGCTACTTTAAAATCCGCAGGTATCAAACTTACACCGGAAACTTACGTAGCAAAAGCTTGGGTTAAATCAGGGCTGATAGCTGCTTTGCTTATACCAATTTTACCAATTCTCCCAATCTTGGCGCCGGTTATCATATTGCTGGCTATTGCATTACTTTTCAAAGAGCTTCGCCTTGCTGATGAAATTCTGCGACAGAAGCGGGAAGAAATTGAGTATGAATTGCCAAGGTTCGTTTCTACGGTATCACAGTCTTTAAAAGCAACTCGTGATGTTCCGGCGATTTTACAATCCTATCAAAAAAGTGCAGGAGAAAGCTTCAGACAGGAACTTGAAATAACCATTGCAGACATGAAATCAGGCAACGAAGAAACAGCACTTACAAGGTTGGAATCTCGAATCGGCAGCACCATGCTGTCCGATGTTGTACGAGGGCTTATATCTGTAAAGCGCGGAGATAACGGAGTCATGTATTTTGAAATGCTTAACCATGCCTTTAAGCAAATGGAACTTCAAAAGCTGAAATTGATTGCTATGAAACAGCCTGGAAAGGTCAAGAAATATTCATTTATTATGCTCGGCTGCTTCCTGCTCATGTATCTTGGTATTCTCGGTTATGAGATTATTAATGCACTCGGCAAGATGTTTTAGCTGTATTTTTATGTTCAAGGAAAGGAGGGTCACGATTGATTGAGTTATTTAAAGATAAAAAAGGTGCGAGCTTTGTTGATGCATGTATTTTGGTTTTGGCGATTGCAATGGTTCTGGCGCTTATTGTAAAGGTTATGCCTGTATTTATCGCAAAGCAACAATTAGATACATTTGCCACTGAACTTTGCAGGACTGCTGAAATTGCCGGTGCCGTAGGAAGTGCTACCACAGCCAAAGGGGAACAACTTCGTAATCAAACAGGATTAAATCCCACAATACAATGGTCGAGAATGGGCAATATTCAACTCAATGAGGAATTCACCGTTACTTTGACCACTTCCGTAAACATTGGGCTGTTTGGCGAATTTGCTTCATTTCCAATCACACTAACGTCAAAAGCAACGGGTACATCGGAGGTGTATCATAAGTGACGAAAATGAAAAATGCCTTGTCTGATAAAACGGGCAGTTCTACACCTTTAATTATTGCAGTTGTGCTTGCTATCATTATTTTGTCCAGTGCTGCCTTTGAGTATATGCGTCTGATGATAGTGGCTGTAGGTGTAAGAGATGCTGTACAATCAGCAGTAATTGATGTAGCTACTGAAAATTGGGATGAAGCTTATAACGGCCTGCGGGAAGGGTACTCAGGAGGATATGTTCTGTCAGGGACATCCTGGAATCAAAATATAACAACTGGTGACATTTACGGAAGGCTCAAGGATAATCTTGGATTGAAACAAGAAAATGGCAAGTATGTAAAGTATGCCGGCAGTACATTGGAATATGCAGTTTCAGGGTTATCGGTTAGTGTAACTAATGCTCCTTTGGCTCCGTCAAATATAAACGGAATCAGCCAACTCACCGTTGAGGGTACAGTTGATATAGCTGTGCCTTTATCTTTTGGATGGGAGCATTTACCGCCGATGCAGATAAAAATGAAACTCAAAGCCGGTTATACACCTAAGTTCTGATAGAGCCTATATGATTTATGATGATAAAACATCAGAACGATACGCAACATAGTTCACAATTATTACTGGACGTTACGCAAGTCCGGTGGTATAATGTAGCCAAGAAGCTGTACAACTTGATATATTGATTTATGCCTTTGAAGGAGGTATGTTGTTATGGAAAAATTAACCCTTAAAATGAAAAAGGGATTTATAATTGTAGGTTTGTCCACTCTTTGTGTTCTGCTTGTTATAGGGATATTTGCAATGCTTGAAGGCGGAACGGACAAAACTAAATTACCGGCCACCTTGCAGGATGCAGATAATTCTGTATCTGTAGGCGGAATTAATAACGATAAAACAAGTGAACCAAGTGTTACTGTGCAGGAGGTTACTCCGAAAGAGACACAGGACACAAATACATTAAAACCCAACGATATTCAATTGACGGAAATTCCTGTGAGACCTCAGCCACCTGAAAAGCCTGATACAGCAGTGGATAGCGACAAACCACACGATATCCCTAAAGATACAAACTTGACTAATCCGGACAAAAAACCTACTGTAACGGTCAAACCGGTAGAGCCTACAAAAACCAAAGAGGATAAGCCGACGGGCGGTGAAACCAACAGCAAAGGCGAAGTCTATGTTCCCGGATTTGGCTGGGTCAAGAACAGTGGTTCAAATGAAGAAATCAAAAGCCAATCGGATGGGGACTGGAATAAACAGATTGGTGACATGAATTAACTGAATATAGGCATTTAAGCAGAGGTAAGTCTTAAGGATTTACCTCTTTTAATTTTATGAGGAGGTCAAGATGAAAAGCAAAATATTTTCTGTATTTCTAATCATAGCCCTTTTGTTTACGTCTCCGTTAACAGCTTTTGCAGAAGGAGATGGAAACATAGATAACGGTGGCGGTGGGATGGGAAACGGTACAAGTCAAAACTCCTGGACACCCGGTAATGACGGTGTCAGAGTTACCATCATCGATACACAAACAGGAAAGCCTGTTGGTACGCCTATCGACTATACAAACCAAAGTCCATCGGCCGGTATAGTGCATTTTGGGAAAAATTCAAAGATTCACTATCGAGATGGAAGCCAACTTTCGCCTATTATGGGGAGTTATCAATATCACAACCCGACTGTATCCTTACCGAGAATTATAAGCAGTGTCAGTGTAAGTGCAAGCATTGAAGCAATAAAAAAATACTTTTGTTCCGATGGTGCTGCTCGAATGATTGCCAATGATTTTGGTATCTCTTTTGAGCAACTTACGAATGGGAATTATAAACTGCTCCTTGAACCAATTGCTTATTTTAAATATCAAGGTATTCAAATGGGCATGACAGCTCATGAAGCTGCTTTGTACGATCAGATACAAAACGGTGATTTGAGGAGTAAGATGGTTAGCCTAACCCATCAAAACTTGCCATTGGCTATGTTTTTGGAACGTTCTGATTTGGGGTTTCCCGCATGGAACGGGCCATCATCTGGAAGGCAATCCAATACCACTATTCTTACTTATTTGGGTTTAGGGATTGTAAGCTATAAGGACACTCCACCCACTGACCCGGTTGATACATCAATTGAATATAGAACCAACACTCAGGTGATTACTGCTGTAACACTTAATACGACAAAAGAAATCAATCCCGATAGTCCTGCAACAGTAACGTTTAATGTCGGTGGAAATATATACACCATGAGCAATATTGTAATTCCTGAAGGAGAAAGTCAACTGGTATGGTGCAAATGGACAACGCCATCGACCGAACAGAATGTAACGATAACGGTCAGTACAAACAAAGGTTATCTGAGTGAAAACGTGATAAAAGCCAAAATTGTTGACATTGACAAAAATCTCCCGCCTGATCCAACTGCAAAAGATAGAAACGATGGGTTTAAAACACCAAGCATTCCAAACAAGAATCAGAAAACTTATGCAACCTGGAGTGTCTGGTGGGCAAAATGGCATCCCTATTGGGTATGGATTTCAGATTGGGACTGGTGCGATCATGGCGAATGGGGGCATTGGGTTGACAACGGCTGGTGGGAAGATCATGGATGGTATGACTTTTTTACCGACGTTTACAGTGCAAGTCTGACAGCATCAAGCAATACTACACCTGATAGCAAGTCGCCTACAGCAACAGGTAAAACCATGAAAAGCGGTTACGGTATCAATAACAAGGTCCAAACAAATTTCTCATCTTCTGCGCCAAGCAGCCATGTAACCGGTATACAAACAGCGGTAAGTTATTTTCCCGAGTTTTCATATGAAACCTATTGGAGGCTACTGGACCGTACTGTGAACGGTTATTCGGCACAGTTTGAATTTAAGGCGAATCCATATAGTACCTATCGTCAAAGATGTCATTTCAGCCCAGTGTGGTATCCGAACGGACAGTATAGGGTCTACACCTATGTTCAGGATGCATGGACACCTGCCGGAATGTTGTCAATGAATTTGAACGATTATGTAAATATTGCAGGATCATTATATGATGATTGGCATATTGCCCCAAAGCAGTAAATAGGAGGATTTTGAATGGACGGAAATACAAAATTGATTCGAGTGCTCATTGTTGAGCCACAAAAACAGCCTTATGTGAAAGATATAGAAAATGATTTTAGGGCTATGCAAGCTGCGGTAGGTGGTCCCATTGAGTACTTATATTTAACAGATGATGCTCACATTTATTGTAATGAAGAAGGAAAACTATTGGGCTTGACCGGTAATCGTAGAATTGATAATGGGGATGTCATTGCCGGTACTTTTTTTATCTGCGGTGATAATGGTTATGGTGAAGACATTTCTTTAACAGATGAGCAGGTAGAGCAATACACAGAACGCTTCAAAGAGCCGGAATACTTCTCTTACAAAGAGATGGACAATATGATATTTGCGAGAGTTAAACCTGCGGTCAACGTTGATGATTTTTTAGCCAAAATGGAATTTGTACAAGATGATGAAGAAGATTTAGAACGGTAATTCGACAGGTGTGTCTTTATTAGGCACACCTGAAATTTTTTCACAGGAGGTGAAGATGGTGGGGCATCGTGGCATTTTTAAGGTGACAGAGAACAATAAAACTACAGGTTACTATACCCATTGGGGTGCAGGAACAGTTTTCAGCGGTTTCTATCGACTGAAAAATGCCTTTGACATCAAAAAAAATCAGTATCCTGAGAAAAGTATTTCCGAGATTTTCGGGCATTTGAGCTATAACGGAGAATATTTAGTAACAGAAGATGTGACAGAACTTGTCTTTGAACCGCTAACCCCGGAGGAAACCGAAAACGAGGACAAGGACTTTGACACACATGGAATGCTTGAAATGCGGGTAACTCTTAACCTTGATGAAAACCATGCATTAGTGGAATACAACCGCTTTTATCATCCCAGAATGGGCAGCTTCACCATACCCATTGTTCATGCCCTCCATAATGTAAACTTAACAATTTCCTATACTGAGGAACGAGGTATAACTGATTTTTTTGAAGCTGCGAAAATCTTTGAAAAAGGTTCAGGGGTTTATGACCTGTTATTGCAGTCGGCACAGGTAAAAGAGTTGAATCGGGAACTACAAGAGCCTTATAGAAATATGGAAACCGAAGAATTGGAGGTGGAAGCAGAATGATCTTTCCCATCATTATGATTGTGATATGCGCTGTCCTTGGAGGGGGCGCATTTCTTTTTATCAAAAATTCAGAGAAAAAGAAAAAACAGATACTTCAAGCAGATGAAGAGCAGAAAACAGCCAATGAGTTTGTTAATGTAAAGGACATTAAAGGCAAGTTTCTCTATACAAGAGATGGTCTGATTCTGTGCTACCTGAAAATCAATCCGATCAGCATTGATTTATTTAGCAAAAGTGAAAAAAGCATAATTATCAAGCAGCTTACTGCCAATATGTCGAGCATACAGTATCCCTTTAAATTCATTGCTGTCTCAAGGCCGGTAGATATTTCACCACTTATTTCAGAACTATCAGAGCTGCTTACTACGAGTGACCCGAAACAAAAAGAGCTTTTAAAGCAGGAAATTCTTGAAATGAGTACCTTTGCTCTGTCCGGTGAAGTGGTGGAACGCCAGTTTTATGTAGTTATTTGGGACAAGTCAGAGCAGGGAGCTGAAAAAGATTTACTGGTGAAAGCAAAGGATTTTGCAAGCAATTTTACGGACAATGGAATTGGCTGCGATGTTTTAGAACAGCAGGATATTGTAAGGCTTTGCAATCTTATCAATAATCCTGCATATATGCATCTTGAGGATACCAGTTTCGAGCGCAGCATTCCAATTTTAAGCGGAGGTGTGTTACTGTGATTGGAATGAAAAAGCCTAAATCAGACTTTGTTCCAGTAAATGAAGCTCTATTAAATATTATTACACCAATGGGATTAGAAATTAAAAGAAACAGCCTGGTTGTCGGAGAAAATATAGGCAAGATATACGGAGTTGTTAAATATCCGCAAAAGGTTGATGTAGGTTGGCTTTCTAAGATAACCAATATTCCAAGCACCATTGTTTCAATCGGAATTAAACCGATTGACAATGGTGCTTTAATTTCTGCTATTAGTAAGAGCATCATTCAAAACCGTGGAGCTGCAGAAAGCGCAAAAGACCCGTTAACTCGCCAGCGAGCGGAAAAAGCAGCTGAGGATGGAGAGCGTATTATGCTTCAAATCGATCAAAACGGTGAAACAGTGGCACTGATGAGCCTTTCTATCATGCCGCTTGCCCATGATGAGAAAAACTTTGTAAAAGTGAGCCGAAGGGTGGAAAGTGTCATCAATGTTATGAAATGTAAAGTAAGAACACTTGCTAATTTGCAAAAAGAAGGATTGCAAACCATATCGCCGACCTATCCTACCAACCCGGTAATTGAAAATATCGTACAGCGCATCATTCCCATGAGCACTTTTGTGGGAGGATTTCCTTTTGCAAGCTCAGGATTTAATGACGGCAATGGCTATTATTTTGCGAAGGATAACAATGGTGGCCTTGTCATCGTGGATACCTGGAAGCGTGGCAATGACCGTACCAACTCCAATATGGTCGTTATGGGTGTTGCGGGAGTAGGCAAGTCAACGGCTGTAAAACACATTATGCTGTCTGAATATATGAAAGGCACAAAGCTTCTAATAATAGACCCTGAATCAGAATATAGAGATTTATGCCTTAATTTAAATGGCGATTGGATTAACGCCGGTGGCGGTATCAATGGCAGAATCAATCCATTGCAAATTCGGCCGGCACCGCGCGACAGTGAAGATGAGCCTGAAGAAAAAGGCGGCAAGCTTTATGATGATGCAGATGGTATGAGTGATATGGCACTTCATATTAAGAATCTGGAAATATTCTTTCAGTTATATTTACCGAGCCTTAATGATATGCAAAAAGCAATTCTAAAACAGAGTATCATCGAGCTGTATCATAAATTCGGAATTGATTGGAATACGGACATCTCTGGCTTTGCCAATGAACAGTTTCCAACTTTCAGCGATCTCTATAGTTTGATTGAAGAAAAGGTGAAAGCAAATAAAAGCGATCAGGTATATCGTGATTTGCTACTGCTCCTTTATGACATAGCACATGGCAGTGACAGCTTCTTATGGAATGGGCACAGCAGCATTAAAACCCATACTCGCTGTATTTGTTTGGATACCCACAGTCTGCAAAATACAAGTGACAACATCAAAAGGACACAGTATTTCAATTTGCTTGGCTGGTGTTGGGAACAAATGAGTAAAGACAGGTCCGAAAGAGTATTGCTGATTTGTGATGAAGCCTATCTGATGATTGACCCGCAGGTTCCACAAAGTCTTGTATTCTTGCGTAATGTAGAAAAGAGGGCAAGAAAGTACGAAGCAGGATTGATTATTATTTCCCATAGCGTAGTGGACTTCCTTTCGCCTGAAATTAAGATGTATGGTCAGGCACTGTTGGATATTCCCTGCATCAAACTGATTATGGGCTGTGACGGTCAGAACTTGAAGGAAACAAAAGAGCTTTATAATCTTACCGAGGCTGAGGAGGAACTGTTAGAAAGCAAAAGGCGTGGACATGCCTTATTTGTCATAGGCTCAAAGCGGCTTCATGTAAATTTTGAAATACCGGAATACAAATTTAACTACATGGGAAAAGCCGGAGGAAGATAGGAAACGGGCGACTATGTCGTTTTCTTAAGCACAGTCTGTACTAATTATGCCATAGACCTTTGACAGCTATGTATAGCTAATAATGAGGAATTTGGTTACTGCTTAGTTCGCCATGTTTAAATTTCGTCGCTGATAAATTTTATGTGTATGGTTGGTTTTATCATCATGTGTTAAAAAATAAAGTGCAATACTAATTCTTTTGGAGTTAGTTACATCCTGGTGGATACTGTATCTGAACAAATGTGAAACTTATACTATCAGTATTACAGTAACTCCATTAGGAGGTGAAAATATTGAATCTAAAACAGATAGGAAAAAGGATTCAAAAGCACAGAGAGGCACTGGGTATGAAACAAGAGGAGCTTGCGGAATATGTTAATTTAAGTCCGAATTATATGAGTGCCATTGAGCGTGGGGCAAAAATTCCAAGACTTGAAACGTTTATTCGTATAGCAAACGCATTAAATGTCCCCTCTGATTTATTGCTGATAGATGTATTAAAAGCTGGGAATGTGATAAAATCCTCTGAACTCTCTGAAAAAATTAGTAAATTGCCCTCTGATGAACAACAGAGAATCTTTCATGTAATCGAAGTAATGATTAAAGATGCTGAAAAATGATATAACAAATTATAAATAAAAAATCTGCAAAATATATGCAGATTTTTTATTTATAACCATATTTCGACAGACAATTACAAAGCCCTTATGATATACTGTGTCTATAAGGATTAGTAATAACCTTATAGAATTTTAGTAAGGGGGCGATTTATCAATGATAGCAAAACTTAAGTTGAATTATCTTGCTTTTTTAATTAATTTGCATTGGGTTTTTATCAGAATAGGTCGAAAAAAGATCGACCGCTTACTAAATGATGGGGAAGGTCTTTCATCAAGAAAACTATTCAAAGCAGATAAACCGCTTAATTATCATTGTACTCGTGTCTTAATATTGGAAGAAAAGTATAAATATTTGGCAAGGGAGAGTGAACTTAAATATAGAAATAAACGCATTGAGGAGTTTAAATTAAAGTGGTGGTAAAAAGTTAGATGAAATTAGCTGACTTGTTGCTGCAAAAGGAAATAGATTAAAAATATTGAATGGATGTTACTATAAAATAGATTCCTTACTAAAAAAGAATATTTGATGATAACCGGATGTAATTGCACATTCGGTTATTGTGTTTTATGGAGGTGGAATTATTGGCAATTGATCCGTTAACGTCAAAGCTGCTTACACATTTAGCGATAAAAGCAGCTGCTGATGCAGAAGCGAGGAAAAGAATGCTGATACTTATCCTTACACCGTTGATCGCCGTATTGCTCATTATTACAATGTTTTTTTATATCCTTACACATCCTTTAGAGTTTTTGGGACAATTCATTAACGGTGAAGATTTGACAGCAGTTGAGCAGCTTCAAAATGACTTTGGCATGTATCAAAGCATTTTGCAAACTGACCCCGATTATATAGACAATTACGGTAAAAGTTATGAGGGGGTTACAATTTACAATGAGGGAGAAACGCCTGCTGTTTATTATAATCAGCTTGACAGCAGATGGGCGGATAAACCCTATGGGACAGATACTATAGGTGGATATGCTTGTGGCCCAACTTCTATGGCTATGGTGGTATCAAGTCTTACCAATACCATGATAGACCCGGTGCAAATGTCAAAATGGTCATATGAGAATGGGTATTGGTGTAAAGGTAGCGGTTCTTACCATGCTTTAATCCCAGGAGCTGCAAAAGCTTTTGATTTGAATGTGGAAGGCTGTTCGGCGACGGAATCACGAAGTATTGTAGATGCCCTTTCATCAGGCAAACTGGTAGTTGCCATTATGACGAAAGGGCATTTTACGTCAAGTGGCCATTTTATCGTGCTTCGTGGAATAACAAAAGAAGGAAAGATATTGGTAGCCGATCCGGCAAGTAATAAAAGGAGTAAACAGGAATGGGACTTGTCTATTATCTTGAATGAAGTCAGCAAGAGTGCAGGAGCAGGAGGTCCGTTTTGGATTATCAGCAGGAATGCAGGAGGTGGAGTATGAATAGGAAAAAAATGATTGAATTGATTGTTTATATATTGATTGTCATTGTGGGTACTGTTTTGTTAATGACCAATCACTTGAAAGACAAAGAAAAGATACACGATTTGCATTTTGGAGGTGTGAAAAATGCTGTTGTATCTGTCCAGTAATGGGAAAAGCGGTATTACGGATTTCTTGGAAGAAGAAAATGAACAGGCACAGTGCAATAAACCGGAAGTGGTTATAAAAAAGCTTGTGGGCAGATTTACTTTAAAACAGTTTGTGGTTAAAGATATGAGGAATTATCAGAGCTACAAGCATTTCATGGTGGATATCGGGTGTATTGATGATAGTCTTGATGATTTTATCGTCGCCCTGCAATCTTTTCAGATGATGTTTAATGCTCGAATTATTGTTATTTTATCCGGCTACGATAATGAAAAAGCATATACGGAAAAATTAATCGGAATCGGCGTTACTGATATTGTTACTGCGAATACTGCGGAAGATATTCAAAGTGAGATTAAAGAATGTTTGTCTGAAGGCGGTATGCAGAGATATAAGCAGATTGAGAAATTGAGTAAACAAGAACTAAAAATTTTACCACCCGGAATTAATGAATCTGTGGAAATCGAAATACCAAGGTATAAGTGGAGTGCAAAGAATATAAAGATTGCTGTTGCCGGAGCTGACCGCAGAAGTGGTGTAACGGTAACGGCATTTAATTTTGCAAACTGGCTGATTGCAAGGGGTGCTACCGCATGTTATGTAGAAATGAACATGAACCGCCATCTGCATTATTTGATTGAAAGATATACTTATGAGAAGGAAGGAGAACACTATCCTGTTGGCGATGTAGACTGCTTTTTAACCAATGAAATTGATAAGGACTACAATTTTATCATTTATGATTGTGGAGCAATTAAGGAATTAACCAATGCATTCAAAGAAGCAGATATCAGGCTGATCTGTGGGAGCCTTTTGCCTTATGAAGAAACCAATTACTCAAAGTTGCTGCATTTATGCAAGAATTTATCAACATTTAAGATGGCTCTGAGTGTGCCTTCGGAATTTCAAAGCGACTGTAAGACTACTTTTGGAGAAGATTTGATGATTGCTTACGCTTCTCATGACTTATTTAACGACAATATCAACGGACATATCTATCATCCGATCGTGAAGGAATATATCATACCGGAAAGAAAGCTGTAAGAGGATGTTTTCCCTGGTAGTAGATGAAACAGGAGGGTATCATGGCAAAAATCGAATATATGACCAATGCATTTCAATCAGATTTGAAACCGAGGGCAAGGCTTGTATTAAATTGTCTTGCCCTTCATTGCAATAAGGAGGGACAATGCTTTCCGTCCATTAAAACCATCGCAAAAGAGTGCGGATATAGCGTCAATACCGTAAAAAGAGCTTTAGATGACCTGGTAAAAGTAGGTTTTATTACTAAGGAAGCTCGTTTTGATACAGAACGTAAACATGGAGGGCAAACTTCAAATCTCTATACACTAAATATTGTTAAGCCAAAGAAAGAAGAATCTAAGCCATCCGATTTAGATAGGGAGCAGCCAAAACAGGTAGATGAGAATGGTAATGTAAAAAAAGAGCTGGGAGCAAAGGGAGAAGTATGTGACAATCGTGAGCTGGGGGCAGGCCATTTTGTCCAAGATAAGTCAACTGAGGGGATTAGTCCTAACATGGCATATCCGACTTATAACTTTTCATGGGCTGGGGGGAAGCCCAAAGGTGCACCCCCTTGAAATTTACAGGTGAACTAAAATCTACAGGTGAAAAAAGTATTATTGTATAAATATGATAACTTATATCGACAAATATTTAATCAGCTTTACATTATTCGCACTTTCGAATATAATTTTATTTAATAGAGATTTTTCAACCCATGTATTGTATTGAAAAAGGGGTATGTTAAATGGAATACATGACAATTGCTGAAGCTTCAAAAAAATGGGGTATTTCTCCAAGAAGGATCCAAATCTTATGTGCTGAAGGACGGATTGACAGAATAACGAAGCTAGGTTTTATGTGGGCAATTCCTAAAGATGCTGAAAAACCAAAAGATGCAAGAATTAGAAGCGGAAAATTCATTAAAAGTAAAGAAGGTACTGAATCAAGTCAAGATTAAGTGAATTTAGAATTGGTTTAAAATTAAAGATGTATTTATGAGGTGCTAACGTGGCTAAACTAATAGGTTCTGAAATAATTGTTGATGGACAATCTAATATAGGGGAAGATATAGTATGTCAATCGTTAGCTAATGCTTTTGACGATAGCCATATTATATATAAAAACAGAGAGGTTTTTGGTAGAGAATTCGATGTCTGCATTCTTTTACCCAATATAGGTATAATTGTGTTTGAAGTTAAAGGATGGACTGAAAGCACAATTGTTAGGGTTGAAAATAGTGATGCCATTGTAATTAAGACACCAGATGGAGTGAAAAAACAAAATCCTAAAAAGCAAGCCCGTGGATATCGTTTCGCAATTGAAAGGAGAATCAGAAATAGCATAAATAAAGAACCTCTTGTTTTTGATATGGTTTGTTATCCTAAGATTTCAAATAAGTTTTTTAAAGATAATAGGCTAGATGTTATTTCTGAAGAAGATTTTACTCTACTTAAGGAAGACTTTGTATCACCGGAATCTTTAAGGAAAAAGATTGACAAAGCAATTCTTTTATCAAGATATTGGGCAAATGATTCTTTTAATGCTTGTACAATGTTTCAAGTCAGGAACCTCTTTGAAGCTGATTTAGAATTATATGGCGAAAATACAGAAAATGAGCCTAAAATCACTGAACAAGAAAAATTAATTCCACAGTATTCAGCATTCTATTATTTTGCAGTTAAAGAGACCAATGTTGAGCCACTAATCTTAGAGATTGCCGAAAAATACGCAAATGGATGTAAAATTTATGCTGTTGTAAATAGTGATAAGTTAATCATTGAGATTGCAAAGGCCGTGAATAATGTATTGAATGCAAAACGACTTCTTCGAAAGGGGTTAAAACTTACTCTTGGTTTAGATGAATCATTAAACAATATTTTAGATGAAAATAAAATTAAGACCAATAAAGAATTTTTATGTTTCAATTGTAGTGTGTTTTATATTAATGATATAGATAAAGTGGCAACTATTCCTTCTTTTTTAGTGGTCGATGGCAAAGCCAGACAACAAGAAAAAGATTGGATGAAATTAATTGGTACATGCAGCGATTTTAATTATGAGCAATATGAAATTGAGCATACACCAACGGAAGAAAATATTTTAATACGTGCAGGTGCAGGTACAGGAAAGACTTACGCAATGATCTCCCGAGTATCTTTTATTTGCTATGCTCAAAATATTTCATTATCAAATTTGTCCCAACGCATTGTGATGATAACATTTACTAATGACGCTGCGGATAATATGAAATCAAGATTAAAAGAACAATTCCAAAACTATTATTTACTTACTTCAAAAACTGAATATCTCAAATTGTTAAGCCAAATAGACAATATGCAAATTACAACTATTCATATGTATGCTAAAAGAATTATATCTTTATTAGGCACAGAATTTGGCTATGGCAAAAATATGTCAATTACTTCTGGAGAATACACCGTAAAAAAGATAGCTACAGAACTGATTAATAGCTATATTAAAGAACAAAAACGGTATGATCCACAATACACTGAAAAGCTTGGTATGCCTATATATTTAATTATAGATAACATTTTGAACATTATCAGTAGATTGCATAACAAGAGTATAGATGTTTCCGAACTGAGAGCTGAAAGTTTTGGCAGAGCGAATAATGAAAAAGCTGAAGCTTTGCACGGATTATTATCCCACTTAATTCCGGTGATAGAACAAAAATATTCACAGCAACTGCTCGAAGAAAATAAAATTCATTTAGGAACAATGATGTCTATTCTGAGCAAATATACTAAAAGTCCCAAGAATCGAAAAAGGTTAGCAGAGCTAAAAGAGGGAAGTCCTCAATTCATGTTTATAGATGAGTTTCAGGATACAGATGATGTCCAAATTGAAGCTTTATTACAAATATGTGATCTGTTGGATTATAAGATGTTTGTAGTTGGAGATATCAAACAATGTATTTACAGATTTAGAGGTGCCGAAGAAAAAGCTTTTGATAAATTGTACAAAGTCTCCAGTCGAAAATGGAATGAAATCTCACTGTCTAAGAACTATAGATCAGATAAATATTTATTAGAAGCTTATCAACAAATATTTGCTCAATGGGGGGATAGCAATGGAGATTTATTGGCGTTTGATAAAGTAAAAGATAGAATATATAGCAGCAAGGTATTCAATAAGATTCCAAAAGGTTGTCGATTGCCAGAAGATAAATACTTTAGAGTTATCGATATTCAGGAAGAAACCGATAGAATGGATGCTTTGTTCAATGAGGTAAAACGGTTAGAGCAAAGAATAAAATATGAAATCAGTGAAGGAGAAAAATTATCTGAAGAAGAAAGAACAATCGCAATTTTAGTGCGTGAAAACTGGCAGGCTGATTTAATCCGCCAAGAAGGTAGCAAACGTGCATATAATATAATTACAAATACTGGAGGTATTTTATATCAATCAGAACCGGCTTTGGACATGCTGATGTTAGTTAATGCATTGGTACATTATGATGAAGCTGATTATTTATATGGTTTAGTGAAATCTAATTTTTTTGATATACAGGTTAGTAAAACAAAATTATATAATTTGAAAATGGATCAAAGAGCTGCTTGGCGTCAACAAGGCAGAGTTGACAATAAAAAGCAAGCAAAATATTTAATTGAGGAAAATCTTAATCTATTGCTTTCACAAGGAAAGCTCACATGGGATAGCGTTGTTTCAAGTTTGCGGATAAAACCAATACTGCAAATTCTTAGAGAGTTATATACAGTATTGCGCCCATGGCGTAATTACAGCTCTGATGAATGGGCACAAAGGTATTACCGTTTAAATGTTGATTTGCTGTTTGAGGAAATTATAGCTGCTTGCAATATGAATCACTTAACAGTAAATACATTAGCAGAATTCTTATTTTTAAACATAGTGACAGGCAAAAAAGTAGAAGAAAGAATGCCGCCATTACCAGAAGATTGTGCAGAAAAAATCCGAATCAAGTGTATTACTGTGCATAAATCAAAAGGTTTGGAGTATGGCCATGTAATACTTCCATTTGCTTCATTTAGGATCGATAAAATGAAAAATGCAGATTTACATGTTAGTGCAAACCAAAGCAAGATTGGATATAGTATTAAATTGCCTGGCATAACAGAAAGATTAGAAAACAGTGAGTATTCTCACTCTATAGAGGCCATAGAGAGAAGTAAAGAAGAGACCAGAGTATTATATGTTGCAATGACTCGAGCTATTCGTTCCTTTTCTTATATTAACCTTCAAAATGCAAAAGGATTGAACTGGCAATCATTAATCCAAAGGAGGGTCTCTGATGCCTTATAAGATCTATACATACGCAAATCCTTATGAACTCTATAAGACGGATTTCTGGACCGAAATTCAATGTGTACCTCATTTTTGCAATTCAAGGGTTTTAGTTAGGGGATTATTAGATATTCCAGGGATGAGAAAAAAAGTTCAGGGACTAATATGCCCATTTGATGATTTTGTCAATGACATTTATGGGGAATGGACTCAAGATATAGGTAGAAGAATTAAACAATATAGTGTTGTATCCAAAGAATTGAAAGAACTTCATGATAAAGGAAAAGTATCAGCTGAGTTATATCAAGCTTTCAAACATAATCAGGGTGAATTGCTTGATGCCTTAAGGTTATTTATTGAATTAGGAATTTCTCCACAGTCGCTACATTCAAATAGTGCAAATATTGAACAGAAAGTTTTTATTTATTTACTCAAAAAACTTCAGGGTAACAAAACCTTTTCTTTTCCAGAACATTTAAAACTGGAGGATGTAAAAAATTCGATACAAAAACTGGCAATTAATGAAAAAGAGGAATTTTTAAAGATATTACATAAAAGAAATTCAAAAAAAGAAGTAATAGATGATTATACAATTTGGTTTGATAATTGTATATCAAATACCAATAAACAATCGATTACTAAAGTAGTGGTACATGGTCTGAATCAGTTTACCCCTGCACAGTTAAGATTGATCCTTGCGCTTGATATTTTGGGAATAGAAATCATTTTTTTATATAATTATCAATCGAAGTATTCGAAAATATATGATTCATGGGATTATATTTATAAGCATTTTTCAGTACCAATACACCATGATAGGAATGTAACTGAATATAGACCAAGTGTAACTATTACATCTGGACATGCGTTAGCACTTGCATTAGGAGAAATTGTCCAAGGGCGAATGGACAGAAGTGATAAAAAATTTACAGAGTGGTATAAGTTGTATTCTAAGCAAAAGATAATTGAATTTGATAATGTAACCGAATATGCTGGTTTTGTTTCAAGATTTTTTGATAAAGCAGTACAGAAAGCAGAGGAGCAAGAAAGTGTTATTTTGGCATTTCGTACAGGTGAAAGTACTGAAAATGCATTACGTTATATGGAAGAATTGATCTATACAGCCAATAGAGAAGTACATGATTTATTAAAGATTTATTATCCTAATTATGCTAAAGATAGGCATTTCTTAGCATATCCTATAGGACAATTCTTTTCATCGTTATATCGCCTTTGGAACTTAGAAAAAGGTGAAATTAATATGGATACAGGTTGTCTAAGAGAATGCTTATCAGCAGGTGTCCTGAAGACAGCGCCTTCTGAGAGGCTACTTAGAGAGTACTATACGCTTTCTTTCCTCTGCGATAGTGCAAAAGAGTACTCCTTGTTTAAAAAATTAATGGTTGAATATAAAAAACTTTATAGGCAAGTCAATACAATTGTTGTAGAGCCAGAAGTCTATTTGAAACAGCTATCAATCTATAATAAGGAGAAAATTAGTGAACAAGAGATAGATGAGTTTTGTAAAGCTATAGATGAGATAAATACCATTGCTAAAGAATTATTTTCAAGTGGAGATGGAAAAGACGAATATATCAATTTTGGTGAACATTTTGATAAATTGGAGAAGTTTATCAAAGATAGAAAGTCAGATTTAATTTTAAAAGAAGAACAGTTGTTGGTGGAAGAACTTCTTGAAAGGCTTGAACGTGTCAAACCCGGAAAATCTGATAGAGGTACAATGGATGACTTAAAAAAAGGTTTGTATTTTTATTTAAAACAAAAAAATGAAAATCATGTCGATTGGATAGTAAGAAACTTTGAACAGATTGACGGTGATATTTTAAGAAGCAGAAAACAACATCAAGAAAATGACAAAAAAATCTACCATTTTGCATGTGTTTCTGACCGAGATATGAATAAATCTATAGATGAGTTATTACCATGGCCGTTAACAGATCGCTTTATTCGTAAAGCCTATTCACCAATTGATTTACAATTTCAGGTGTATTACGCATCATTAAGCGAAAGAAGTAATTTTTTAAAATATGCTCTTTTCTATGGCTTATATTATAACGAATGTGATGTTGAACTAAGCTATGTTAAAAGATACGGAGATGAAACAACAGAGCCATATTTCCTTCTAAAATTGTTAGGGATAGAGAAACAATACGATCCTATTTTATTGGAAAAAGATACACGCGGACCATTAATTCGTCAACCAGAGGAACATATTGCAAGTTTTAGACCAACCGATATTGCCGCAATTGATATGTTTTTATGTCCATATCGATATCTTTTAAATAACGTTTTAAATCCTGGTGCAATTTTAGATGATGATTTATTATATCAAAAATTATATGAGAATTTATTAATTGCAAAAGTTAGCCAACGAATTAGCAATCAGCCAAAGTCAATGATAAATCCACAGTTAACTAGATTTATTGCAGAAGAAAGCAAAAATCTAAAAGTATATTTCCCATTTTGGATAGATACGATATTTAATGATTTGGAAATACGTGCTAAGAATTACTTATTATACTCTGATGATATTGAAAGTTATAAGACAAGATATCCTGAATATGATGCAATACATTCAAAAATACGTGTATTTTTTGGACTTGCAAAATTTATTCAAGATATTTCGGTGGAAGAACCGAAAAATAGATGGTCTTCCTTTGAAGCATTAACAGAAAAAGAAGGAGTAATAAAAACATATCGATTACATAAAATCACCAAAGCTAATTTGTCTACTTTTGTTCCAGACATGCTGTCATATCTAAATAATGCAAAAGAATCGGGGCAGATAGTCGGTGATTGGTGTAGTTTTTGTAGCAATAAAGAGGTTTGTTTAAAATTATTTTTGCATAAAGAAAGTGTTGCAAAGTGATAATGGGGTGAAAATGTGGACAGAGGTGTTTATGTACGCTGCCCAATTAAGCTTGAAGAAGCAGATCAATTATTCCCAAGATGCTTTATTATGGGACAAGTTGTATCCTATGATGAATTGTCTGATACTGTCGATGTGCGTATTTTCGATTTGTTTGGGTGCCGACAATATTATGAATATGCTTTTAAAGAGTTCACTTTTGATGCAAAAAAGGTTAGAAGATGTAGTGCACCTATAGGTAGTATGGTGAAGGTAGCGAATGAGATTGGAATAGTGGAAGCAGTAATGAAAAAGCAGGATGACGATGGGAAATTCAGCTATTATGTTCGTCTTCAAAATGGTAATTTAGTCCAAGTTTGTGAAGATAAGTTGCAAATTGACTTTACTCAAATGAATTACAGTCCTTTGCAGCAAATGTTAGAATACGAGTTCCATAATCCATCTTGGTATGCCAATCGTCTAAAAGTTAGTAAGAACATGCATATGGTTAATAATGCAGTTTATGGCTTTAAAACGTTAGCCGGTTGTAGAACTTTTTTATTGCCTCATCAGATTATAACAATTGTAAGGTGTTTTGAAAGCAGTTCAATTAGATTTATGTTAGCGGACGAAGTAGGTCTCGGTAAAACAATTGAGGCATGTTCAATTATAAAAATTATGAACGTGGAGAACAGGAAGTTGAGAGCATTGTATATTGTGCCCTCTTCCCTTATTATGCAGTGGAAAAATGAATTATTTTATAAATTCAATATTTCTGCGGATATAGATACTAACTATGAAAAAGCAGAACATTTAATTGTTCCTCTTGAAAGCATTTCAACTGGATACATAGTATTATCACAAAATTGGAATATTGCTATTGTTGATGAAACCCACAGACTTTTAAATGACCCTTCGAAGTACAGTAATATATTAATGCTTAGTAAAACTGTAAAAAACATATTGTTGCTCAGTGCGACACCAATTCAAGATAGAAAAGAAGAATATTTAAAGTTATTAGCATTACTAAATCCAGAGCAATATGAGAATATGCCAATGGATGCCTTCTTACGGTTATCTGAAAAACAGCAAGGTATCCAGCGAAAAGTAAATTTGTTGTTGAAACGGATGGAAAACTATGAGGATTATTCACAAACAATAATCAAGCAGTTATCAGTAATAGCTAATGATTTGAATGACCAAACGCTCATTAGATTGGTTGATTCTATTAATCTTGCTTCTGAGGATGAAGGACGTGAAATAACTGAACAAGCTCTGGCATACATATGTGAAAACTACAGATTAGAAAGATGTGTTATACGAAACAGGCGAGATTTATTAAAAAATAAATTGCCATCCAGAGAGGTGGAAGCAATATCATATGTTCCATTATCTTCGGATGAATTTTATAATGAAAATGGAACGATAGAAGCAGTGTTATCATGGCTTTATGAGCACAATGATGGGAGTGTGGATTTTATAACTGATAAAGCTCAACCGATATTGCATTCGTTGTTTAGTTCACCGTGGGCTTTACAGAGCATAATTGATAATTTACATATAAAAGATTTTAGAATTGAAACTGCTCTTAATTCCTGGAAAGAAAGTGCCCTACATGAAGAGAATAACTTAAATCGGGCTTTAGATGAAGACCCTGATTTGATTAAAGGGCGACTACTAAAAGCAATTGATTACATAGAACAAGAAACAGATTTACTGGATGATCCTTCAGCAAAAATTGTCGTTTTCACAAGCTTTACTGAAACACTGCATCACTTTATAAAATTAGCTCATAACCGTTGGGGAGATGGATTTAGTGTTGCATTTTGTAAAGGCATGAGTCGCACGGAATTGGAAGATAGTGTTTACGAATTTCAAAATAACAATAATTGTAGAATTTTGGTTTGTGATGAAATGGGAGGCGAGGGCCGGAATTTTCAAAATGCAGATATGATTATTCATTTAGATTTGCCTTGGTCTGCCAACACTTTGGAACAAAGAATTGGTAGATTGGATCGACTTGGACGTGAAATTAATAGGCCGGTCAAATCTGTAGTTTTTTATAGTGAGAATACTATTGAACAGCAATTGTTTCACGTATGGAAAGATGGAATGAAGCTGTTTACAGAGTCACTTAGTGGACTCGAAATTGTTACTGGTGAATTGAATGATTTAATTGTGAAAGCACTCTCCGAGAATCTGTACAATGGACTCGAAAATTCTTTACCACAAATACTTGAAACAATGAATATTATGAGAGAAACAGTAAGAGATGAGCAATTATTTGATATTGCAGGAATGCTATATAGACCATTATCAACAACAGTAGAAAGAATGCTTTCTTTTTATCAGGGTCAAGAAGATGAAATTTTTGCTGAAGCAATGTTAAAATGGAGTGCACAATCGGGACTCAATTCTGAGGCTCCAACACCATCCGGCTTGATTGAGTTTAGACAAGAACGGTTTAGCGTTAACTCTGCGATAAAATCTTTATTAATACCTCCGGACTGGAGTAATTATTTAAGATATCCGATGGTTAAGAGATTCGGACGCATCTTAGGAACATTCAATCGACAGACAGCGATTGAGAGAGAGGACGTTTTGTTTTTTGCACCAAGTGATCCTATTTTTGATACGATTATTAATAATGCAATGAACTGTAATCGGGGTCGATGTTGCGCTTTTGAAACGACAGGCGACTTTAACTATATTGGATTTGCATTTGTTTTTAATATAGAACCAGATGTAAAGCCTTTAATTGAAAATGAGATTAATTTTCAAGCTCTATCACAGTTTAGGATGTTTTTAAATATGGAACAAATATATGTGTTTGTTCCCATAATGCAAACAAATTCTGATGTTTCAGAGAATGAATTAAAAAAAATACTATCTGAACATTGGAGAATTAGAAATGCATCACATTTGGGGGCGCGAAGTGGTTTTGAAGATGGACAATCTCCACTGCAAAATTTTCAAAGGTCTTATCCTCCAGAAATATGGAACAACATTGTTAAAAATGCATATAAAAAAGCCAGAGATAAAGCTGTAAATGAAGTTAAGAATACATCTGATTTTAAAACTGCAAAGCGAGAAATCAAACGTATTATTAACGGTTATTTGGCAGAGAGTTTATTTTTTAATCGTGGTGAAGAGAAAGTGAATGAACTTAAAAGAACATATAAAGCAGTTTATGATGGAATTACACACCCACAACTTTCTTTAGACTCCGTTAGTTTTATGAAAGTGAGAAAAGTACTATGATCTACACGGAAATTTTAAAACAGTTTTTAAATAAAAGTATTAAAAGGAATCAAGCAGAAACTGAACTAAAATCAGAACTAAACAATCAAGTATCTTTGAGAAATATGCGTGAGGCAAGTAAAATTAGATATTGCTTATATTTTGTGATGCGATATGAACAGTATTTATCTGGAGAAATATCTTTAATGGATTATTTGATATTTCTTCGTGACTTTTTGCTTCATGTTGGTAGAATACAGGTTACAGATCAAATCTATAAGTTGGTTCAACAGCATGGTAAATTGGTAGATATTACAGCCGAGAGAGATGAATACATTAGTGTTACTCTAAATCTTCCAAGATGGTTTCATGAGCGTGATTTTGTAGAAGAAGTTTATGGTATCAAAGATACTACTATATCACTTTCTCAAATATCTGTTGGAGATAACTGGTTAAGACAATATACGAACTTTCAACATTATAAATCATTCGAGCAAAAAATAGCAGTACATACGGCTTTGGCACTTCCTGGCGGGTACACATATCTTTTATCACTTCCAACTGGAGGAGGAAAAAGTCTTGTTACACAGATGGTCGCAAGTAAATCTCCAGGCTTGACAATTGTTATAGTGCCAACAGTTGCTTTGGCATTGGATCAATGTAGAGCTGCTGATGAAACTTTGTCAGGAATAATCGATCATAGTGATATCTTTTGCTATCGTGGGGACATGGATTCTCAGCAGGCATTAGCCTCGATTGATGCAGTAAAAAATTTTACTGCTAAATTATTATTTACTTCACCTGAAGCATTGATGAGAAACACAAGATTGGCTCAGGCAATAGAAACTGCGGCCCAAAAACAATATCTAAAAAATGTTATTATCGATGAAGCCCATATTATACCGGACTGGGGAGTGTTTTTTAGACCTGATTTTCAGTTATTCGCTATTGCTTTAAGAAAGTATAGAGAACTATCGATAAATACAATCAAAACATACTTGTTATCCGCTACACTGTCTGATGATATTGTAGAGACTTTAAAACAATTGTATAGTGACGGTATACATTTCGTAGAATTGCGTAGTGATGCATTGAGGAGTGAACCACGGTTTTGTTACTATGCAGTAAAAGATAGAAAAGTAAAGGATAGTTATGTTGTTGATTTAGCAAAATTACTACCAAAACCAATGATTATATATGTAATAGCCCCATATCAAGCTAAGAATATTCAAGAAAGATTGATGAAAGATGGGTTTCGAAACATTCCTATTTTCACGGGAGAAACCACAGATTCAGTACGTGATCAAATATTGAAGGGATGGAATGAAGGAAAGTATGATATTGTAGTAGCAACATCAGCATTTGGAATGGGTGTTGATAAAGCTGATGTACGTACTATACTACATGCATGTATGCCTGAAAACTTAAGCAGGTTCTATCAAGAAGTTGGACGAGCCGGAAGAGATGGTTTGCCATCTCTTAGTGTATCTGTACCTTTCATGGGAAATAAACATGAAAATGGAGATGCTGCAGAAGCTTTTGGATTGGTAAACAAACGTATTTTAACAGTAGAAAAAATTTTAATACGTTGGTTTAACTTAATGAATAGTCCTCGAACTATATTAGATGGAGATATAGCTTTTTTTGATATGGCTACAACGATTAATTCGTTTACTGATGAAGAAATTGAATATGCCGGTAATAAAAATATTGCATGGAATGTTAATTTAATACTGTTTCTCTATAGAAACAAATTAATCGATGTAATTGATGTCATTTTCTTGGCCGACAAAGGAAGCTACTTTGTAAAAGTGAAACTATTGGATATTGATATTTTGACACATAAGCAACAGTTGGAAGCCATGCTTTTTCTGCTCAGAGAAAATGAGTTTAAAAAGCAAGTAGAGGGGTTTTATTTAATTAAAGAACTTTTTCAAAAACCAAAATCGATTTGTTGGGGGAAAAAATTTGCCCAATTATTTCCTCTTGCTTCGGAAAAATGTAACGGTTGTCCAAAGGATGAAAAAGCAATTCATGAAACGAATAATGGTTATCACATTCATAAGAAAATACATTATCAAAAGGCTGTAAATATTGATCCTTATGCAAAGCGGCTAATGGGAACCTATAACAGTTTATTAATAAAACAAAATGAAGGAGAAAAAGTTACTATAGAGTCTGTACAAAAAGTTGCCGATAAAATGAAGGAAATCGGAATTAAAGCTATGGTTACTCCCAATGAGATTGCTCAAAATATTACCTTCGATGGACTTATGTTAACATATGAAGAATTTTGGACTGTACATCAAAAATGTCCTGTAATATTTGCGGAAGGTGTAGCTTTAATATTTAGCAAAAACTCGGATGACAATAACGCAATTTTTGAAAGAGGAGAAGAAATTAATAGCAAAGGGTATCCTGTTGTTTACTATTGCAAAGAAAGCATGTTTATAGAAAAATATAAGCGAACAATTAGTAATTTCTACCCGGGATATCGAAAAGAATTATCTGAAATCAGAGGAGTCCAGTGGTAAAAAGTCAAGAGGTGATTGGAAAAAATTTTTGAAAATTTAATAGTTTTTAAGGGGTTTTTGAGACAAAAAGGCCATCCTCAATAGACTTACCAAATTTAATTTACAAAATTGGT
>Ga0208695_1000358_pt1 | contig 52982 bp, 42 predicted proteins | sample AD_UKC111_MetaG_FD_184449 | JGI IMG/M metagenome (GOLD analysis project Ga0208695, IMG submission 184449) | Active sludge microbial communities of municipal wastewater-treating anaerobic digesters from Hong Kong - AD_UKC111_MetaG (SPAdes)... | ecosystem: Engineered > Bioreactor > Anaerobic >... | reverse complement strand
CGGTCGATGGTTTTGCGGCGGTCACGGCCGACCCACTTGGTCTCGTCGTTCTCGACCTCGGTCAGCTGGTCTTTCTGGGCGTGCAGCCAGAGTTGCTCTTCGCCTTTCTTGTCCTCGAAGCGGATGGCGTTGGCGTCACCGGCGCCATTCTTCATACCGGCGCCAGGCGCGCCGCCCTTGCTGCTGCGGGTCAGGATGCCCGACTGCGTCTTGTTGTCCGGCAGCGCCCACGGCGGCATCTGGTCGGCGTTGTAGACCCGGCCAGTGATGATCGGATAGTCCGGATCGCCATCGATGTGATCGACGATCACCTCCTGGCCGATACGCGGGATATGGATGGCGCCGTAGTTCGACCCCGCCCAGGGGTGCGACACGCGCATCCAGCACGACGAGTTCTCGTCGTTACTGCCGTAGCGGTCCCACGGAAACTGCACCTTCACGCGACCGTATTCGTCGGTGTAGATTTCTTCTCCGGGCGGACCGACGACCACCGCCACTTGCGGGCCATTGCTGCGCGGCTTCTCGGTCAATCGCTGCGGCCGATACGTGATCGACGTGGGCTGCGCAAGCACCGCGAAATTCCACTCGGCGCCGGCCGTGGTCGAGGCGGTCGAGCCGTACGGGTTGTCCTTCAGGTGATAGGTGACGCCGACAATCAGATGTTCGCGGTTCTGGTCACCACGCGGGCAGCGCGCCAGCGTCATCAGGTAGCCGGGCGCCAGCGTGCGCAGCGTGCCATCACCGCTGGCGCGGGCCTGCTCCGCCTGCAATGCCTCCATGCGAGCGCGGGCATAGTTTTCACCGTCACCAATGTCGACGTAACCGCCGGGCCACTGGTAGCGCTCCCAGGCATCAAACGTGTGGCCAGCCGGGTGCTTGTTGCGGGTCGAGAGGTCAGCCTTCGGTCGCTTGAAGTCGTAGTCGGTGGTCAGGTATTCGCCGGAATCAAGCTCCTCACGCGGTCGCCAGGCGTAGAAATGCTCTTCATCGGCCACTGTGGCAGCGTCCAGCCCGATGTAGTTCACCGTCGAGCGGCCCGGCAACGCAGCGTGCGACGCAATGCCGTCGGCCAGTACCAGCGTGTGTTTGCCGGCAGCGTGCTCGAAGAAGTAGTAGATCCCTTCGTGTTCCATGATCCGCGAGACGAAATTGAGATCGGTCTCGTGATACTGCACGCAGTAGTCCCAGATCCGGTAGCTGCCGGAAAGCTTGCGCTTGATCGGAAAGCCATACTTGCCGAGCACTGCCTCGACGATGTCGGGCACTTTCTGCTGCTGAAAAATTTTGCTGTCGGAGCGGCGCGACGCGAGCCACAGCCACGGCCGCAGCCGTGCTTCGTAGAGGTGGTAGTCACCGCTGCGCCCGTTCATGGCAAAGCGCGTGCAGATCCCGTTCAGATAGCGCGGTGGACCACCATTTTCGGTCTCGATGGCGAGCGTGATGTCCTTGCCGAGCAGTGCCTTCGCTGCGATGCCAACCTGCTTCGACAGCAGTGACACGCGCAGGTCAAATAGCGTGGACAGCGCTTCGCTGCCATGCGCTTCGAGAAACTGCAGCGCTTCCGGTCCGAGCGGCGTGGTGGCTTCTACCAGGCGGGACATGGTTCACCTTGCTGTGGCATCGCGAACAGCCCCGCTGCGATGCTTTCGTAGCCTGTTGCCTGCAGCCGCGCCGCCGCGTTGCCGCCCGACTGCAAGCTGGCCAGCGCGATTTCGCGCGCCCCGTCGGCAGCCCCGGCGTACGCCTCGGCAAATACGCGGCCCCAGGCCTGCTGAAAATCGTCCTCGGCTGCGGTCTGCAGCTCGGCAATGCGCATGCTTTGTACGTCCCACCAGCGCGCCTTGACGGTACTGGCGGCGATTTGCGCGCTGGCGATCTGGGTCTCGCGCAGCGATTCATCAACCTGCCGCGGATCAAGCCGGGACAGCATGTCGGCCAATGCAGCGCGCATCCCCGCCATCACCCCGGCGTCATGCGCCAGCAGGTCCGCGAAGGCATCGGGCATGGCACGCGTCGCGTGCATGAACCCTGGCAAGTGCCCGCTCAACAGTTGCACCATGGCAGCATCCGCGTTGGGCAAGAAGGCGAGCGGATTGTTTGACTGATCGGTGAGCATGGCGGCGCCCAGCCGCACTTCGCGCTGCGTGATGGCGCGCGCGGCGAGCAGGTCCATGGTGCCCTGCACGGCATGACGCAGCATCGCACCGAGCAGTTCTGCCGTCTCGCCGGTGAGACCTTCCGGCGCCAGCGCATCGGCTGGCAGTCGGGCGCCCTCGGCGAACGCCGCCCCCAGCGCGGCGGTGGTGGTCGCGGGCCGTTCGCGCGCCGGCGCAACGGCGACCGGCGACGGCACTACGCCCCGCTCGTCAAGCACGTGGGCAGCGAGCAGATAAGGGCCGATTTCGATCACATCGTCGTCCTGGACGATGGCGCTCTCACCGGGCAGCACCTCATGCTCGCCAACATTCACTGCGAGGCTGGCCGAGCGGTTGCTGAGGATTGGCACGCCGCGGACGAAGGTGACCTCGGCATGAATGCGCGAAACGCGGCAAAAGCGGTCGTCCAGCACCAAGGTGTTGCGTACGTCGCGCCCGATGGTGCCGCCCTCGCCGGCAATCACGCAGCGGCGGTGCGGGGCCGGGAACACATAGTCCAGCGCAGCGATCTCCAGGATCAGTTCGGGCATGAGGAGGCAGCAGTTTTCGACTCGACGCAGCGGAACGCTCTACGGCGAACTCCGTGACCGTATTCTGTCATTTTTCTCAACAGAAAATGACAAACGCATAATCTGAGTCAACTAAGATGGCGTCAACGCAGGCGTTGGTGGCGCCGAGCCGCATTCGGGCGGCGGCGCAATGCCCGCCCCCTCTTCAGGCGAAGATGGTCAGTCGGCGACGGTTAGCGGCCCGCTGGGGCAGTCTTCGAGATTGCGGTCGCTACCGCTTCAGCGACGCGAATACCGTCAATACCTGCCGACATAATGCCGCCGGCATAGCCTGCGCCTTCGCCCGCCGGGTACAAACCGGCGACGTTCAGGCTTTGCAGGTCGTCGTCGCGACGTTTGATACGGATCGGCGAGCTGGTGCGCGTTTCCACTGCCGTCAGCACGGCGTCGGGCATGAAGAAGCCGGGGATCGTCTTGTCGAACGCGGGCAAGGCCTCGCGCATGGCGACCACCGCGTAGTCGGGCAAGGCCGTCGCCAGATCGGTCAAATGCACGCCGGGCTTGAAGCTGGGCTCCACGCTGCCGAAAGCCGTGGACGCACGGCCAGCCACGAAATCACCCACCAGCTGGCCCGGCGCGTTGTAGTTGCCGCCGCCCAGTTCGTAGGCGCGGCTTTCCCAATGGCGCTGGAAGTCGATGCCGCCGAGCGGGTTCTGCATGTCGGCCGGAAAATCATCCGGCTCGATACCGACCACGATGCCAGCGTTGGCGTTGCGCTCGTTGCGGGAATGCTGGCTCATGCCGTTGGTGACCACACGGCCTTCTTCCGACGTCGCCGCGACCACTGTACCGCCGGGGCACATGCAGAAACTGTAGACGGAGCGACCGTTCGACGCGTGGTGCACCAGCTTGTAATCAGCGGCGCCGAGGATTGCGTTGCCCGCGTTCGGGCCGAAGCGCGCGCGGTCGATCAGGCCCTGCGGATGCTCGATGCGAAAGCCGATCGAGAACGGCTTCGGCTCGATATAGACGCCGCGCTCGTGCAGCATCTTGAAGGTGTCGCGCGCGCTGTGGCCGATGGCGAGGATGACGTGATCGGCGGCCAGCGTTGCGCCGTTGTCGAGCACCACGCCGCGAATGCGCCGCGTGCGCCCTGGGTCAGCGGCCTCGCGTTGTTCCTCCAGAGCCAGATCAACCACCTTGTGCTGAAAGCGAAATTCACCGCCCAACGATTCAATCGTCGCGCGGATGTGCTCCACCATCTTCACCAGGCGGAAAGTGCCGATATGCGGCTTGCTGACATAGAGAATTTCCTCGGGAGCACCCGCCTTGACGAATTCCTCAAGTACTTTTCGGCCGTAGTGCTTCGGATCCTTCACCTGCGTCCACAGTTTGCCGTCACTGAAGGTGCCCGCGCCACCCTCACCAAACTGCACGTTTGATTCGGTGTTCAGTTCACGTTTGCGCCAGAAGCCCCAGGTGTCTTTCGTTCGCTCGCGCACCACCTTGCCGCGCTCGAGGATGAGGGGCTTCAGCCCCATCTGCGCCAGGATCAGCGCCGCCAGGATGCCGCAGGGGCCAAAGCCGATCACGATGGGGCGCGGCGTACCAGCGGCGAATGAACTCGGCGCAGCGACGAACTTGTATGAGGTGTCCGGCGTGGGCGTGATGTGAACGTCCTTGCGGAAGCGCTTCAGCAGCGCCGCCTCTAGTGCCTTGGGCAATTCCACATCCAGCGTGTAGACGAGCTGGATCTCCGCTTTCTTGCGCGAATCGTAGCCGCGCCGGAACACGGTGAAGCCAAGCAGATCCGCGGCCTTGATGGCAAGCCGGGCCAGGATGGCCGCGGGCAGCGCCGCTTCGACGTGGTCAAGCGGCAATTTGAGTTCGGTGATGCGCAGCATCGCACACTCCAGAGGGGCGGAAAGTTAGTCCGCAATGGCTTGCATGTTAGCGAGCCCGCAGCGCTCCAGCCACGCGCAGAATGCAGCCACTGCGGCGTTGCCCTGGGTGCGCGGCGCGCGTATCCAGTAGTTGTCCTTGGGGCCGACCACAATGTGCGGAAACGGTTGTCGCAACGCCCCTTCTGCGATCAGCTCGGCCAGCAGCGAGGTGGGCGCCAGCGCCATGCCGGCGCCCTGCAACGCCGCATTGAGGGCCAGATGCACATGGTCGAAGCTGAGCCGGGTGCGCGGCCAGTGCGCTTCGTCAAGACCGGCCGCCTGCAACCATTCCGCCCATACCGTTGGCGTCGAGCGGCTCTCCAGCATCGCGTGTTGCCCGATGTCTTCAAGCTGTGCGAGCGGCCGCGCCGGCGTCACCAGCGCGGGGCTGCACACCAGCGTCATCGTTTCGCCAAGGAAGCGCCCCGCCTCGACGCCACGCCAGTCGCGGCGCTGCAACTGGCTGCGCAGCTCATCGCTGGTGTAGCAGCGGATCGACACATCCGACGCAGCAGGGTCAAAGTCGTAGCGGGCGTAGTTGGTCGACAGATCGACATCGACCGCGGGGTTTTCGGCGCAGAAGTCCGCCAGCCGCGGAATCAGCCAGTACGTCGCCAGCGTGGAGAAGGCGCTCACCGTGATGCGCTCGCGGCGGGCGCGGCGCTGCAGGCTGCGTGTGGCGTCCGCCATCAGGTCGAGCGCCGTGGACAGGCTCGGCGCATACGCCGCGCCCGCCGTCGTCAGCACGATGCGGCGGCCTTCGCGCTGCACCAGTTTGGCGTCGAGCCAGTGTTCGAGCGCCTTGACCTGATGACTCACCGCCCCTTGCGTGACATGCAGCTCGGCGGCGGCAAGCGTGACGCTCTGGTGCCGCGCCACGGCCTCGAACGCGCGCAGCATCGACAGCGGTGGCAACGAGCGCCGGGGCGCTTCGCTAGCCAGCAATTCATTAGTTTTGTTCATTATTTATTCAGAATTGCTCGATAGTCGTGGCGAATCTTCATCCATAGCATTCAGGGCCATTGCCAGATGCGTTCCAATGAATTGTAGGAATGAATATTTTAGATTTACTCATTGAATATCGAACTTATGCCGTTCCGTCGGCAGTCTCAGTGCGGCCCCCGGCGGCGCTTCGCGGCGAACAAAACCAGGTAGCCAGCGATACAGCTTTGAGCGGAAATCCGCATCATAGCTGGGCTCAGAGGGTCATTTGTCGACTTTCCGGTATTCGGCCGAATGAACGCCTGAGCCCTTAAGGAATGGGCGTTTCCAGGAAAAGCTGATGCGCGCGATGTTGTCGGCTGCCGGAAAATGCAGCGCCCGGCGTTTCCCTATCCGTGCCGCCAGTAGAGGCCGTGTTGCCCCAGCAGGTCGCAGAAGCCCTCAGTGGCAGCGACCGGTTCCAGCATCGGATCAACCTGGCACTCGGCAAAACCGCCTTCGTGCGCGGCCGCTGCGCGCGCGAGCCAGGCCAGCGCTTCATCCGGCTCACCGAGCTGCGCATGCACCGCCGCCAACGCCGACGGATTGGTCTTTTCAATCTCGCCGCCACCGCGCACCGAGTTCACGATCTTCTTGGCCTGCCGCTTGTCGCCCTCGCGCGCGGTGACGATCGCGAGTGAGAGGCGGGCGCCGGCGTCATCCGGGTCGTGCTCAATCACGGCGTTCAGCTCGTTGCGGGCCGCTGCATAAGCGCCGGATAGCGCCAGCGAATTGGCAAAAGAGACGCGTGTCGAGGTGCGCTGCGGGTACTCGGTGAGCAGTTCGAGGAACACGCGATTGGCGTCGTCAAAATGTTTGCAGAAGTAATACGCCACGCCGCGGTTAGCGCGGATTGCCGGGAACAGCGGGTCCACCTCCTGCGCGGCGTCGAGATGGTTCAGCGCATCATCCAGGTCGCCACAATACGACGCCGCGGTTCCCATCAGCATGTGCACGCCCGGATGCCGCGGGGCAAGCTTGCGGGCCTGCAGCAGCAGATTGTTCGCGGCAGCGAAGTCGTACTCGTAATAGATCTTGTCTGCCGCCAGATTGAGATAGGCACCGGGCTCCAGCGGATCAATCGCCAGCGCGCGCCGTGACGCCGCGCTGCCGATGCGCCAGGCTTCCTCCGGCGTCACCTGTTCATACATCGAGAGGTTGCCCATGGTGGCAGCGAGGTAGGCATGCGCCATCGCAAAGTCGGGCGCGGCGCTGATCGCAGACTCCAGCAGGCGGCGCGCCTCGCGATGCCCGTCCGCTGTGCCCAGTGCGCTGGCTCGACGCGACTGCACGAAGGCATCCGAGGCCTCGCGCGACACACCACTGAAGCCTTTGCGCTGCGCTGGCAGGGTGTACTCACCGGGCAGCAAGTCAGCCAGCGAACGCAGGCTGTCCTCACGAATTTGCCGGCTGACGCGATCAATAAAGCTGGCGTCGGATTCCTCCGCCGTGCGCGAGTAGCGCTTGCTGGCGAGCATCTGGCCGTACGGCGCCGACAGCAGCATCGTATGCACATGCTGCGACTCGCCCTTGCCCGCGCCCTCGGCGAGTCGCACGAGGCGCGACGACAGCACCGCCTGGGCGTTGACGCGGCGTGCCGAATCGAGCGGCTCGTCGTCCGCCACCGCCCGTGCCGAGCGCGAGCCGAGCACCAGCACCTGCAGCATCGCCTGCAGCTCGCCGATGGTCGATTCAAACAGCAGCGTCGCCAGCGCATCGTCGCGGCTCTCGCTGACGAATGGCAACACCAGAAAGCGCGGCGCCGCGAGCTGGCGTGCACCGAGCTCGACAAACTCCGGCACATAGCGGCCTTTCGGCAATTCGATGCGCACCTGCGGCGGCGCTTCGAACATCGCGTAGTGCTTCACCAGCCGCTCGCGCAACCGGCTCACGTTGACGCGAACGATGGGGTCGCTCTTCGGGTCGTACGTTGACGGGTTGCGGTGAAACACTTCGATGCCGATCGACATCTCGCGCAGCGCGCCGTCGTCGTTGGCGAGCCGGCGCTCCACCAGATAGCGCAACAGCCGCAGATGGCTCGGCGAGCGGCGCAGAAAATCGCTCGCCAGCAGCCGCTCCAGTTCGTTGCGGATCAGATTGCCGTCCTGCGTCATCCTCAGCCACCTCGTTTTTTTCTGGGGCGAACTGTAGCGCGGAAACCCAGCGGTGGAGCGGCCGATGTAACAGGCTGTAACTTGTTTGGCTTACTCGTGCAGCAGTCCGGCGACGTGGTCACCGATAGCCAGCGAGCTGGTCAGGCCAGGCGATTCGATGCCAAACAGATTGACCAGGCCGCGCACGCCGTGCACATTCGGCCCCATGATGAGGAAGTCGGCGGCGGCTTCGTCCGGGCCGGAAATCTTCGGGCGGATGCCTGCGTAACCGGCCTGTAGCGAACCATCCGGCAGCTCCGGCCAGTACTTGCGCACCTCGGCGTAGAAGGCATCGCCCCGAGGCGGATCAACCACCAGATCGTCGGCGGACTTGACCCATTCCACGTCCGGGCCGAATTTGGCCTGCCCGCCAAGATCAATCGTCAGGTGCACCCCAAGGCCCGCATGCTGCGGCACCGGGTAAATCAACCGGCTGAATGGCGAACGGCCGGCCAGCGTGAAGTAGTTCCCCTTGGCGAAGTACTGCTTCGGCACATGCACGGCGCGCAGCCCGGCCGTCTTCCCCGCCAGCAGCGGTGCGCCGTGGCCGGCCGCGTTCACTACTCGCTGCGCCAGCAGTTCGGTGCCATCCGCGGTGCGCACCACGATGCCATCGCGCGTGGGCGCAAGCGAGACGACGGGGGTGTTGAACGCCACGAGCCCGCCCGCGTTCTCCAGATCGCCCTGCAGTGCGAGCATCAGTGCGTGGCTATCGACAATGCCAGTGCTCGGCGAGTGAATGGCGGCGACGCACGCCAGCGCCGGTTCCATCGCCCGTGCCTCGCCCGCGCTCAGGCGCACGAGATCGTGCACCCCGTTCGCAGCCGCCCTGGCGATGATGCGGTCGATCTGGGCGACCTCGTCGTCCGCCGTCGCAACCAGCAATTTGCCGCAACGACGATGGGCGATGCCGCGCTCGTCACAGTAGCGATAGAGCAGCGCCTTGCCTTCAACGCAGAACTTCGCCTTCAGCGATCCTGCGGGGTAGTAAATGCCAGCATGGATCACTTCGCTGTTGCGCGAACTGGTGCCGGTACCGATCGCGTCCGCCGCCTCCAGCACCATGACTTCGCGCCCGTCGAGCGCAAGCGCACGCGCGATGGCCAGGCCGACTACACCGGCGCCGATGACGAGAGTGTCGGCTTGTTCCATCATCATGCTCTGGCAAGTCTCCCCTGCCCGGCAGGGGAGATGTCGGCACGGCCGACAGAGGAGTTCGCGGCAGTTCGATTCATGTTTCCGACATCGATTCGTTCTTCAAGTAGCCCTCGAATTTCGACCAGTACGCCTTCCAGGTTTTGCAGCACGTCAGCATTGCTGAAACGCGCCACCATCATCCCGAGCGACTGCAAATAGATCGTCCTTTCAGCGTCGTACTTTTGCGCGGCGTCGCTGTCGTGCGTATTGCCATCGATCTCAACGACCAGCTTCGCTTTGGCACAGTAGAAGTCAACGATATAGCGACCTACGGGTCTCTGCCGACGAAAGCGGATATCAAGGGTCTTCAAACCATCGAACCAAAGACGGCGCTCCGCAGGCGACATCTCACTGCGCAAAGACCGTGCATTCGCTATCAGCTGCGGGTTGTAGGTCTTCTGTTCCATTCGTCGTCTTATGTGATAGCCGGGAACCCCTCCGCCGCTGCGCGGCACCTCCCCTACTTCGCAGGGGAGGCTTACACCCGATAAGTCTCCCCTGCGCAACAGGGGAGATGTCGGCTCAGCCGAAAGAGGGGTTGGTCGCACTACGCCACCGCTCGCGTTTGGCAACCGTGATTACCCGTCCGCCCTGCGGGCACCTCCTCTGCGCTGCAGGAGAGGTTTTCGACACTGCGCTAGTGAATCACCTCGACGCCCCCCATATACCCGCGCAACACCTCCGGCACCGTAATCGAACCATCGGCATTCTGGTAGTTCTCCAGAATCGCGACCAGCGTGCGGCCGACCGCCAGGCCCGAGCCGTTGAGCGTGTGCACCGGTTCGTTCTTGCCGGCGGCATTCTTGTAGCGGGCGCCCATGCGGCGCGCCTGGAAGGCTTCGCAGTTCGAGCAGCTCGAAATCTCGCGATAAGTGTTCTGCGCGGGCAGCCACACTTCAAGATCGTAGGTCTTGGTCGCGCCAAAGCCCATGTCGCCGGTGCAGAGCAGCATCACACGGTACGGCAGACCGAGCTTCTGCAGGATCTTTTCGGCGTTGCCAGTCATCTCCTCCAGCATCGCGTTCGATTCTTCGGGCTTGCAGATGTAGACCATCTCCACCTTATCGAACTGGTGCTGGCGGATCATGCCGCGGGTGTCGCGCCCATAGCTGCCGGCCTCCGAGCGGAAGCACGGCGTGTGCGCGGTCAGGCGCATCGGCAGCCTGGCGGCGTCTACCATGGTATCGCGCACGAAGTTTGTCAACGAGACTTCCGAGGTCGGAATCAGATAGCGGTTCTTGACCTCACCGCCTTCTTCTGCCTGCATCGGCACCTTGAACAGGTCTTCCTCGAACTTCGGCAACTGGCCGGTGCCGGTCATCGTTTCGGCATTCACGATGTAGGGTACGTAGCACTCGGTGAAGCCGTGCTCGTTGACGTGGGTGTCGAGCATGAACGCAGCCAGCGAACGATGCAAGCGCGCGAGCTGCCCCTTCATCACGGTGAAGCGCGCGCCCGAGAGCTTGACCCCAGCCTCGAAGTCGAGCTGCGAACCGGCATTCGACACCAGTGCCTCACCGAGCGCGACATGGTCCTTCACTTCAAAGTCGAAGGCACGCGGGGTGCCCCAGCGGCGTTGCTCCACATTCTCATCGCTGTCCTTGCCTGCCGGAACGGTGGCTTGCGGCAAATTTGGGATGGTCATCAGCAGCGCGTTGACCTTCTCTTGAATGGCAGCCAGCGCGGCCTCATTGGCCTTTACTTTTTCCGGCAATGCCGCGACCTCAGCGAGCAACGCCTGGGCTTTCGCCTCATCCTTGGCGGCCTTGGCCTGACCGACGGCTTTGCTCAGCGTGTTGCGCTGTTGCTGCAGGTCCTGGGTCTGGATTTGCAGGGCCTTGCGCTCGGCTTCCAGCGCTTCAAATGCTGCGGTGTCAATGACGTAGTTGCGCGCCTTCATCCGCTCGGCGGTGGCGGCGAGATCGGTGCGCAGAAGATTGATGTCAAACATGATTTTTCTCGGGTCAGAAAGAAATATGGTTGCGGGCGTGACAGCACGACGGCGCAGGCACGCGCGGGCGAAGACGGGAGGAAGAGAGACTGTCCCGCCTAGCGGGAGCGGGAGGAGCGGCTGAATGCGCCCTGATGCACGAACGCGCCCACGCGGTACGCGGCGGGCGGTACGGCGAGGAAAGGGTGGTTGACCAAAGCGTTCATGGGCACTAGTTTACCCGCAAGCCCGGTGCGGCGTCAGCGGCATTCGCACCGACGCCATGCCGGTGTCGCCCGCTTTCTCTGCCCTTGATGTGAAATACGCCCTGCCTGCCGTGACGCCACCTGATGTTGAGCCACCACCAGTTTTACCGCGCATTGCGCATGGTGCCTCACGCTTTGCCATTGCCTTACGCTCGTCACCCATTCACCGCTTTGGTCTGTTCGCCGTCGAAGCCATCCCTCCGCACGAACGCATCATCGAGTACACCGGCGAGCGCATCTCGTATCGGGAAGCGGCGCGGCGCAGCCAGCAACCGATCATCTACCTGCTGTGGGTCGCGCCAGGGCGAGTCATCGACGGCTCCGTCGGCGGCAGTGGTGCTGAATTCGCCAATCACAGTTGCGCGCCCAACGTTGCTGTCGAAATCAGCGACGGCCACGCCTGGTTTGTCAGTCTGCGCCCCATTGCCGCTGGCGAGGAGCTGCTGGTCGACTATAAAATGCGCAGTGAAGAACGCCTCGCCTGCAAGTGCGGAAGCCCGCAGTGTCGCGGTTACCTCAACGCGTGATCGTCGCACTCGTCCTGCGACGCCCGTTCCACGCGGCACTGGAAGCAGTTGAACTTTGAGCGGATGTGCACATAGGCCACGTCGTCGCGGGCGAGTATGGTTCGGCAGGTGGCATCGAGATCCTGCCCCTGAACCACGTTGCCCGTCTCGTAAACAATCCAGTCGTCGCGGTTGTAGCCGCGCACAATGGCCGGCTGCAAATACGCAAACCACGCCGGCAATCGCGAGTCCTCGTAGCGCTCGCAGGCGTCCCGATGCAGAAAGATCGGTCCCGTCTCGGCATACGGCTGGGCGTGTGGGAACGGCCGGTACGACAACACCAGTTTTTCGTCGCCCGCCGGGATCAGGCCGAGGCAGTGCCGGCACGGATTGCCGCTGCCTTCCGCCGGTCGCCGCAACGCTGGCTGGCCATTGGCGTCAACCCCACCGTTGCGAATGGCCGACACATAGTCGGTCGGTATGCCACGAACCATCATCTTCATCGCAATTATTCCGTTCATGCTGCCCGACGTACGGGCGATGACGGCATTGCATCACGCAGGTTCATCGCATTCCGGCCGTTTTCGGACGGGCAATTCCGCGCACGCACGACATGGCACGTCGCGTTTGCCTCGTGGCAGCGGCACTATGTCCAGACCAGGCAAACCACCCCGGCCGCGATGAGCCCAGCATAGGCAACGCGTCGCACGACATCGCCCTCGTCCAGCAATTTCGCGCCAAAGAACGCCGCAATCAGCATCGACACTTCGCGCGCGGGAGCCACGTGCGATACTGGCGCGAGCTTCATGGCAAACAGTACGGCGATGTAGCCGATCGGCCCCAGCGTTGCGACGGTGACGATCTGCGGCCAGAACTGCCGCCATTGCGCGCGCACCTCGCCGGGTTCGCGCAACGCCCGTCGCGACAGCACTACCGAAGCGAACAGGTTGCCGCAGATGTCCACCACGAAGGGCGACATGAGCAGATAGCGCACCGCCCAGCCATCGATTACGGTGTAGCCCGCCACGAAGGCGCCAGCGATCAAACCCCACATCACGCCGCGCAACTCGACGCCACTGCGATGTGCCGAAAACCACGCGCGTCCGCCCGAGATCGCCAGCACGCCAACAACAATCAGCAGCAGACCCAGCAATGCCAGCAAGCTCGGCTGTTCGCCGAGCAGCAGCACGGCGGCCGTGAACGAAAGCAAGGGCCCGGACCCGCGAGCGATTGGATACACCACCGAAAAATCGGCCACCCGGTACGCCGTCTGCCGCGCCACGTTATAGCCAAAGTGCACCACTGCACTGGCGCTGCAGGCGAACGCCTCCCGCCAGCCAAAATTCACCGATGTGGTCAACAAAATCCAGCCGACGACCGGTATGTACAGCGCCGCAGCAAACACCGCCGACAACCACATGAAGTGCGTCGCGTGCGCCGCCCGCTTGGCGGCCAGGTTCCAGGTGGCATGCAGCAGCGCCGCTACGAGCACCAGCGCGAGAGCGGAGAGTGGCATCGTTCCGCGTGGTTACGCGGCCTCCTCGCTGGTGCGTAGCGCGCTCTCGTGCCAACCGCCCAGTGCGCGGCGCGACAACGCGCCCATCAGCACGAACAATGCGACGCCGGTGGCAGCGATCAGCACCAGCGCCGCGAACATGCGTGGAATGTTCAGCTGGTAGCCCGCCTGCAGGATTTGGTAGGCGAGCCCGGTGCCGGTGCCGCCGGTGCCGGCGACAAACTCCGCTACCACCGCGCCGATCAGGGACAAGCCGGAGGCGATGCGCAGCCCGCCGAAGAAGTAGGGCAGCGCGCTGGGCACGCGCAGGCGCATCAGCGTCTGCCAGCGCGATGCGCCGTGCATGCGAAACAGGCTCGCCAGCCCGGGGTTTACGCTGCGCAGGCCGAGGGTGGTGTTGGCGATCACCGGGAAGATGGCGACGATGGTGGCGCAAATCACCAGCGACAGCGTGGGGCTTTGCACCCAGATGATGATCAGCGGCGCGATGGCGACGATCGGCGTCACCTGCAGCAATACCGCGTAGGGGAAAAACGCGGTCTCGATCCAGCGGCTTTGCACGAAGGCAAACGCGACGGCAACGCCCAGCACGACCGCGCACACCAGGCTCAGGAAAGTAACTTTGAGCGTGACGAATAGCGCGCCACTCAGCAGCTCCCAGTCGACCAAGAGCGTACGCGCAACGAGCAGCGGGCTCGGCACGAGGAAGGCCGGGATATCAAAGGCGGTGACCCACCATTGCCAAAGTGCGGCCACTATTCCCCCCACCAGAACAGGTGGAAGCAATCTGCCCACTTTCGTCATGTTAAGCCTCGCTCGACACAATGTGGCGCAACACGGCAGCCTAACTGGAGTTCGAATCCCCGTCCCTCCGCCACCTTCATGCCAATGCCTCGTCAGCATTGCTTGAAGCCGCCAGCAGCGCATCCTGCAGCCGCTTGGCGTAAGCCGCAAACTCGGTAGATACACGGAAATCGTCGTTGCGTCCGGCGGCGGGTTTGATAGCAATTTCATCGACGACGCGGCCCGGCCGCGCGGCCATTACGACCACGCGATCCGAGAGATACACCGCCTCGTGAATGGAATGCGTCACGAACAGCACTGTGAGATTGCGCTCCCGCCGCAAGCGCAGCAGTTCGTCATCCAGCCGGTTGCGGGTGATTTCGTCGAGCGCGCCGAACGGTTCGTCCATCAACAGCAACGTCGGCTCGGTGACCAGGCTGCGCGCGATGGACGCCCGCATCTGCATGCCGCCGGAAAGTTCGCGCGGCCATGCGTTGGCGAACTTGTCGAGACCCACCAGTTGCAGCGCCTCGGAGACTCGCCGATCCCCGGCGTCACGTGCGGTGCCCGCAAGGTCCAGCGGCAAGCGCACGTTGGCCGCCACGCGAGCCCAGGGCATCAACGTCGCTTCCTGAAATACGAATGACACCCGCTCGCCCTCGCCCACTTGCACCTGCCCGGCGGACGGCGCGAGCAAACCCGCCACCATGTTGAGCAGCGTGCTCTTGCCGCAGCCCGACGACCCGAGGAGGGTGACGAATTCGCCCGCCGCGACCGTCAGCTCGACCGGCAGCAGCGCACGGACGCCGTTGGGGTAGGTCTTTTCGGCGGCGCGGATAGCGATGACGGACACTGGGGGCGCTACCGCGACACGTTAGGGCATCACCTTCGCATCCTTGACGAATTTGTCGGTCCATGCGTCGGTGAATTTCACCTTCGTCGTGTCAACCAGCTTGTTGGCAACCATCATGTCCCAAGTCTGCTTCATGCGCGCTTCGGTGATGATGCCGATGCCCATCTTCGCCGCGTCGCCACCGTCGACGATGCCCATTTCCTTCATCTTCTGCAGGCCGAAAGCGAGCAGCTCATCGGTCATCGCCGGGTTGTCTTTCTTGATCAGCGCATTGCCCGGTGCCGGATTTTTTAGGTAACTCTTCCAGCCTTCCATCGTTGCTTTCACAAAGGATTCGACCATCTTTGGATTGGCATCAATCGTCTTCTTGAGCAGCGTGATCGTCTCGGTGTAGGGCGGATAGCCGAGGTCGGCGAGCAGGAAGATCTTGGCGTCCTTCACGCCCGCCTTCTGCACGGCCAGCGTCTCCGACGTCAGATAGCCCTGCTGCGCGAAGTTCTTGTTGGCGACGAAGGGCTGCACGTTGAAGGTGTACGGCCGCGTCTGCTCGTCCTTGAAGCCGTACTTCGCCTTTGCCCACGGCCACCAGTTGGTCTGGCCGTCGGTGGAGACGAGCACCGTCTTTGACTTCAGGTCGGAGAAGGTCTTCACATCGCTGTGGGCGATGACGACGATCGGGTCCTTTTGAAAGAAGGTGCCGACGCTCACCGCCTGAATGCCCTGCTCCCAGGCCTTGTAGTTCTGGATGTCAAAGCCCATGAAGATGTCCACCTGACCCGCAGCGAGCAATTGCAGGCCGTTGACCTGCGGGCCGCCCATCTTGACGGTGACATCGAGGCCGTACTTTTTGTAAGTACCCTCGGCGACCGCTTGATACAGCCCGCCGTGCTCGGCCTGGGCGAACCAGTTGCTCTGGAAGGTGACTTTTTGCTGTGCGCCGGCGACTACTGGCAGGGCGGCGGCGAAGGTAGCGACAAGCGTCGCTGCCGCTTTTGACATGGTTGAGCGGTCGAACATGGCATCTCCGGATGCATTGGTGAGGTGGCAGATTATCGCTGCGATGACGCAATCGCCGTCCTGCTTCCGTCTCAACAGCGGGTGATTGCGGTCATTACTGGCGGACATTTATGTTCAACAGCCTGATGGCAAGAGCTGCAATTTAATTGGGCTAAGCGGCTGATTTGCCAAAAAGTCGACTTTTTGACAAATAAGGCGCCAAGCCCTGTTCCAAAGTAATTCCGCGCAAAAGTTGCATCAATCCCGGACATCAACGGTGCGTATGATTCGGCCATGAGTTCTACCCCCAACAACCCGCACCAATCGTGGGGCAAACGCCTGCTGGCGTTCCTGCTCTGGAGTTTGTTCGCCGCCATCTTCGGTCTTTGCGGCTGGTTTTTCATGTTGAAACCGGTTACCACGGCCCTGGGCAACTGGTCGCTCGCCCGTGACTACCAGAGTGTTCAGGGCGACGTGGTACCCCGCACCGGGCAGGACGAGGGCGGCACCTTCACCTGGTACAGCGTGCGCTACGCCGTCGGCGGCAAAACCTACGACACCAGCCGCCTGTCAGTGCTGGACGACGAAGCGATCGACGAGCCGTTCAACGCCACCGTGTTCAAGCGACTGGAGCAGGCCAAGGCGGCCGGGCAGACCGTGGAGGTGTGGGTCAGTCCGCGCCTGCCGGACGTTGCGCTGCTGTCGCGCGATCTGCCGGTAAGCCGCCTGTGGCCAAAGGCGCTGGCGGGTGCCAGTTTCGCCATCTTCGCATTGGCCGGGTTTGCCGGCATGCTGGGCGCGTTTGCGCGTTTCGCCTGGTACGGTCGACTGGTCGAGGCCGCGCCCATGTGGGGCTTCGCTGGCGCCTGGTGTGGCTTCATCTTTCCGGTCATGATGCTGGTGCTGAGCGACAGCAGCGTCGAGTGGGTGCCCGTGCTCTTCGTCGGCCTGTTCGCGCTGGTTGGCGTGCTGGTAATGTGGGCCGCGATCAACATTACCCTTGGCCGAGCCTCTGCTACTGGCAATGCCCTGCGCCCCGGTCGCCGACTCAAGCCAGAAGCACTGGCGACCAGCTACGGTCAGGGCAAGCAGAAGGCCGTCAAGAGCCAGGTCAAGCGCGGCGGCGTCGGCGGCCGCGGCGACAATTTCGACAAAGACTGACTCAAACGGATCAGCAGAAGCAGCCCGCCGGTGTCGCCTTAGCGCTCAGCGCGCCGAGACTTCCATCACCATCCGCGCCAGCAGATACAGCCGCGGTTCGATCGACGAAATGGCGATGTATTCGGCATCGTTCGAATGCGCGCCGAAACCGGCAAAGCCAAAACGCTCAATGACCGGGCCTTTCGCTTTCAGCGAAGCAAATGCCGCATCGGTGCCGCCGCCCTCGGCGATGCTGCTCACGGTGAGCTCGCGTCCGATTTCCCGGTAAATTGTTTCCGCACGCTTTGCCAGTGCCTTGGCCACATCGGTCGGCTCCAGCGGCGGCCGACGGCGCACGAAATCCACCTCCACCTTGGCCTCGGGCAGCAACTGCTTCTTGGCCCGCGCGCGCACTTCTGCCTCGATGCCGTCGTAGTCGGCAACGCTCCACACCCGCACATCGGCAAACGCCACCGCATCCGCCGGAATCACATTGCGATTGGTGCCGGCGTTGGCTACCGTCCAGTTCATCTTGAGACCCTGCCGCGGCTTGGACAGATCACGCATCTGCAACATCTGGTGCGACAGCTCGTAAAGCGCGTTGACGCCCAGATGCGGTGCACTGCCAGCATGCGACGCCCGGCCGGTGACCTTGAGTGTTACCGCCGCGATGCCACTGGTCGCCAGCGACAGCCTGTCGTTCGCCACGCTGGTGCTTTCGCACGAGAGCACCGCATCATGCTCGCTGCCCAGCGCTGTCAGCAGCGCGCGCGAGCCCGGCGAGGAGATTTCTTCGTCACCGTTGATCAACACCGTGATGCGGCCATACTGGTTGAAGCCCGTCTTCTTCAACGCTGTCAGCGCATGGATGATCGCGGCAACACCGCTCTTGTCATCCGAAATGCCAAGACCATAGGCACGATCACCGTCGACACGGAACGGCTGCTTGGCCAGCATGCCCTTGAGGTACACCGTGTCCATGTGCGCAATCAGCAGCACCGAGCGATTCCCTGTACCCTTGAACGTCGCTTTCACCATCGGCCCGGTTTTCTCGGGCGTATCGTGCATGCGGTAGGCGGTCGCCATGTCCGCCTCGATCAGCTCGACCTCGCCACCCAGTGCTTTCAGGCGGCCAGCAACATACGCTGCGATCCTTTCCAGCCCCTCGCGATCGCCACTGCCCGATTCGAAGTTCACCAGATCGCGCAGGGTATCCAGCGCTGGCTGCTTCTCGGCGGTCACCGCCTGCCATAGCGGCTCGTTGCGTGCGGTCTGCGCTTGCGACAGTGGGGCAAGGCCAACACTCGCGAGCGCGAGCGCAGCAAACAGGGCTTTACGAATCATGGCGAATTACCTGATGACATGGAACGCCACATCATAGTCGCCCGTTCCTGTCGCCGGGCACGCACAGGATGCGCGTGTGAAATACCGCCCGGAAGCGGTTAACCGTAGCCTCGATGCCTCGAAGTGGAATCGAGGGCAACCGTGGCTCGACCAATAATTGCCTCGATTCCGTTTCACTGCATCGCGGCTACGACCGACACGTGTCAACTGCTGCACGAGAGCATCGAGCATCCGGCCTTGGTGCGCGCCCAGTCGGGCCGTTTCTCGGCGAACCTCTCTCGGCCTGGCTGCTCGTCGTAGGGTTTGCGCATGACGTCGAGCAGTTCAGTCATCGGCGCGTAGTCGCCCGCGTGCGCCGCGTCGATCACTTGCTGCGCGAGATAGTTGCGCAACACATACTTCGGGTTCACCGCATTCATGCGCGCTACGCGGGCCACGCGCTGCTCAGGCAACGCGTGCTGTCGCGCCACCAGCGCGGCATAGCCGTCAAACCACACCTGCCAGGCGGCGCGCGCGTCCTGCCATTCACGCTCGCTGTAGAACGCTGGGCGCAGGTCATCCACCGCCAAAGCCGTGGCAAGCGCGCGGAAGAAGATCGTCATGTCGATCTCATGCTGCACCAGCAATGCAAACGCCGCATCAATCGTTGCCTCATTCTCGCTGGCGTCGCTGGCGTGCCCGGCATCGTCGCGCAAGCCGAACTTGTCGCGGAAGATGCGGTTCACTTCGCCCGCATAAGTCCGCTCATAAGCCGCGAGCGCATCCGCCAACGCCTCAGGCGTCACGGTGCCGAGCGTCGCCAGTGCGTCGCCCAGCCGCGCAAGGTTCCACTGCGCAATGCCGGGCTGGCGACCGAACGCATAGCGCTTGCCGCCAGCGTCAGTGGTGTTGGGTGTCCAGCCGGGGTCAAAATTGTCCACCCAGCCGTAGGGACCGTAGTCGATTGTGAGCCCAAGAATCGACATATTGTCGGTATTCATCACGCCGTGCACAAAGCCCACGCGCATCCACTGCGCAATGAGGCGCGCCGTGCGCGCACACACGTCCGCGTACCACGCCAACATCCGTTCGGTCGGGTCCGCGTGCTGCGCAGCAATGGCTGGGAAGTAATGCCTTATCGTGAAGTCAATCAACTGCTGCAACAGCGCGTGCTCGCCGCGCGAGGCGAACAGCTCAAAGTGCCCGAAGCGGATGAAAGTGGGCGCCACGCGACAGACAATCGCACCGGGCTCCAGCTCGGGGTTGCCGTCGTAGAACATGTCGCGCTCCACCTGATCGCCCGTCCCCACCAGCGACAGCGCCCGCGTGGTGGGCACGCCCAGATGATGCATCGCCTCCGAGCAAAGAAACTCGCGGATTGAGGAGCGCAGCACCGCGCGACCATCAGCGCGGCGCGAATACGGCGTCGGCCCGGCGCCCTTCAGTTGCAGCTCAAAGTGTTCGCCCGATGACGTGACCGCCTCGCCCAGCAGAATGGCGCGGCCATCGCCCAGTTGCCCGGCCCAGTTGCCGAACTGGTGGCCCGCATAAGCCGTGGCATAAGTCTCCATACCCGGCAGCAGCCCATTGCCCGAGAGCGCCGCCAGCATCTCGGGCGAACGCATCTGCGCATCGCCCAACCCGAGCATCGCAGCAACCTCGGGCGAGTGCAGCAGCAGCGAAGGCGCAGCTACCCGCGCCGGCGTCACCCGCGACCAGAACGCCCCATGCACCTGCCGCGAATGGTTGTTCGGGTTGGGGTCGCCGGGCAAGGCGTTGAGGAAACGGTTGGTAAAAGTCAGCATGCGGTACCCGCGTTTTGGTTCGTCCAGTTAGTTCGCGTCTGAGGCGCAGCCGAAAGCGCGGCGCACACACACTGGGTCCCAATCATCCCGGCCAGTAAATCTTGCGCAGCGCCACCAGTCGCTGCGTGTCCGCATCCATGCGTTCGTAGTGCTCCAGAAAGGCTCGCACCAAATCGTCGAGGTCCATCAGCGTCAGCGGTATGCTGGCCCGTTCGGCCTCGTAGCGGGCTTCGCGTGAGAATCCACCGGTGCTCACGTACAGGCCTTTGTCGTCCTTGTGGCGCCCGCCAAGGAAGCTGCGCACTTCCTGGCTACCCATTGTGCTTCCCGTACGGTGCTTGACCTCGACGACGATGCGCGGGCTTTCAAAGCCAAAGCCGTCCGGCGACGCAACGATGTCCTTGCCGCGATCAGGTCCGCTGGGAGAAATGCGCGTCTTGTAGCCCATGGCACGCAGCAAACCTGCGACCAATTCCTGCATCTCCTCCCAGTCGAGCCGGCTAATCTCGTCCTTGATGAATTCAAACGCCTTGTTTTGAATGTCCTTGTAGATCAGGTCAACCTGCGTTTGCTCCTCTGCCGGCGCCGCGTCTGGCGCATTCGGCGGCACGCCACCCGCCGTCAAGCGCTCAATCTCCTCTGCCGCTTCTGCGGGCACCTGAAACAGCGTTGCGATGGCACCCAAGCTGTTACGCGTCGCGATTGAAAGAGCGTCACGCGACACGGTCGCGCTCCAATTCACAGTGCGCACTTGGGGGTAGCCGTCCTCCGGGCCTGGCCGGAAAACATACTCGCCGGTGATCGTGCCGACCAGATACTCGCGACGACTCGGGTCATAGGTCGCGACCCGATCGCCAACCTTGATTTCGCGTACAAAGCGGTAGGCCTGTCCCGCCGACATTGCCAATTGCATGCGGCGACTTGCGGGATACGCCTTCTCGACAGCCTTGCTGAACTGCTCTCGCGTTCGCAGTGCTGACATATCGCCAACCTGCTGCCAGCCGATAGCAACTAACGACCCGGCGCGAAACTCCTCGACCCTGACGCCACCTTCGCCGGCCCGCACCATCCACATTGACTTGCTCACGGCTCCTCCTTACGTTATCAACATGCCACGGACGGTTGCGTACGGTCCGTGCCATGCGCCGGGACTTCATACCAAATCGGGGTTTGCTCTCGCTGGCAACGCACTCGCCACATCGCGGAATGCGGCAAGCGCCGCCTCCAGATGCTCAATGATCTCCTGCTGCAGCACATCAGGTGGAGGCAAGTCATCGAGGTTGTCGAGGCTGTCGTCCTTGAGCCAGAAGACATCCAGGCTGGCTTTGTCACGGGCGATCAGCTCGTCGTAGCTGTAGAACTTGAAGCGATCAGTGGCCGTGCGCACGTGCCGGTCATCCGGGTGGTAGCACGTGATGAAGTCTTGCAGGTCATGCAGTTTGAGCGTGCGCGTCTTCAGCGTAAAGTGCTTGTTGGTACGCAGGTCATAGAACCAGATGCCCTTGGTGTGTACTCGCCCGTCCTTCGGCGCGTTGTCGAAGAAGACCACGTTGGCCTTCACCCCTTGCGCATAGAAGATGCCGGTGGGCAGGCGCAGGATGGTGTGGACATCACAGTTCTCCAGCAGCTTGCGGCGAATCTTTTCGCCCGCACCGCCTTCAAACAGTACGTTATCGGGCAGCACCACCGCAGCCTTCCCGCCCACCTTCAGCATGCTCACGATGTGCTGCAAAAAATTGAGCTGCTTGTTTGACGTGGTTTCCCAGAAGTCCTGCCGTTCGTAGGTCAGCGCGTCCCGGTCCTCCTCTCCGTCCTCGTTGGTGATGGTCATGCTGCTCTTCTTGCCAAACGGCGGATTGGCCAGCACGTAATCCACTTTCAACCTGGGCTCAGTGATCAAGGCGTCAGAGCGCTCTACCAGCGGCTCACCATCCAGCTCGCCCACGTTGTGCAGAAACAGATTCATCAGGCACATGCGGCGCGTGTTGGGCACGATCTCATTGCCGTGAAAGGTCCTGTCGCGCAGAAATTCCTTCTGCGCCTTGTTCAGCCTGGCTTCCGGGCGTGTCAGCCAGTTGTACGCTCCGAGGAAAAATCCGCCCGTGCCACAGGCCGGGTCGGCGATCGTCTTCATCGGCTCGGGCCGCACACAGACCACCATCGCCTCAATCAGCGCCCTCGGCGTGAAATACTGGCCCGCGCCGCTTTTGGTGTCCTCGGCGTTCTTCTGCAGCAGGCCTTCGTAAAGATCGCCCTTGGTATCGGCGTCCAGGCTGATCCAGCTCTCGGCATCAATCATCTGCACCAGGCGGCTCAGTTTCGCCGGGTCCTGAATCTTGTTCTGCGCCTTGAAGAAAATAGCGCCCAGCATGCCTGGCTCCTGCCCCAGCTTGTGCAGCGTGGCGAGATAGTGAGCTTCGAGCGGCTCACCGACCCTGGCGGTCAGGCTCGGCCAGTCATGGCCTTTGGGAATGTGCGTGTCGCGGTTGTACGGCTCCTGCGCGTATTCGTGCGCCAGCTTCAAAAACAGCAGATAAGTGAGCTGCTCAAGATAGTCGCCGTAGCCCACGCCATCGTCGCGCAACGTGTGGCAGAAGTTCCAGACTTTCTGGATCAGTGTGCTTGTGTTCATTCAGAGCCCCGTTACGCCCAGTAGGGCCAGTACTCGGCAAACTTGTTGCCGCTGCCCTCGTCTTTGCGCTTCAACCTTCCAGCGGCGACCGACTCACCAATCAAATTGGTAATCTGGTTCCGGGACTTTTCGTGCAGTTTGAAGCGATTTCGCAGTGATGTATTGGTCAAACTGCTGCTGGACAAATACTGCAACACCGCGTGCTGATAGGTGGCTTCAACGCGTTCACCCAGCGTCATGTCGGTGAATTTCTTGGGTGCGAACAGCGTCACTCGAAACGCATTGTCCAGTACTGTCATTTTCAGTGGCGGCAAACCAAACAGCTCAATTGCCTTCACCACCTTTTGAAAGCCCGTGCCACGCTCTTCGCAAATGCGATAGCGACGAAATGAAGACGCCAGCTTGTCATTCCTCGATTCCGGCGTGGTGCCAATCAGGCGATCCAGCTTTTTGCCAGGCAGCAGCGCTCCCGGGTTGGTAATCTCGATTCGGTCGTCGTAAATGTCGATCATCGGGCCGGCACCGGTGATCGAAAAGTCCTGATGAATCAGTGCGTTGGCGATCAACTCACGCAGGGCGATATCCGGGTACATCGTGACCACCGTGCGCAACGACTGCTCGATCACCTCTGATCGCGGCAACACCTGATGCAGATAGGCGATCAGGCCTTCAAATGCCACCGCATAGCCGCGCTGCCCCGGCACCTCTTCAATCGACTCAACTTTGTTGGTGCCGCGATAACGCACCACACGGACCCCCTTGCGCGCCAACCCATCGAACCCTGCCAGCGAGCGCGCCGACGCGATCGCACCGAAATTGGTGATGTAGTAGCCACGGGCTTCTGCCACCAGCATGCCCTCGTCTGCCAGCCAGCGTGCCAAATCGGCCGGTTCAACAGGTAACGGACGTTGCAGCAGACGACCAATAGTGTCCAGATCAAGCGCGGCATGAACCTCGTCGATGCCCATCAGCGATGAGGCTCGCAAGTCTTCCCAGCGCGGCGGTGAGCTGTTCAACATCAGTCCCGCCACTTCCGGGCGCGACGCCTTGCGGGTGGTTCCATTCGAGCGAATCCAGGCATCCTCAACGGACTTTCCGCGCCGGTGTACCGGCTTGGATGCCTGCTCCGGGATGCGTACCAGCAGGATCGGTGTGCCACGGCAGTCCGCCACCGAGTGGTCTAGCGCCAGCGGCGGTTCAATGGCGTCGCGACCGACGTTGGCCAGCGTGTTTGCAATGGTTGCCACCTCCGACTGCGAGATGCCGACGGGCTTGCCAGTGTCGTCGACACCAAAGACCAGACAACCGCCGCTTGGGTAATTGGCAAAGGCAATCAAATGCTCGATCAGACGATCCTTGTGGTCGGTGATCGCAACTTTCCAGTCCAGTTCATTGATTTCGTGCGGGACTGGCTCCAGACTATCCGCCAGCCAATCCAGTGCCTCAGCCACCCAATTTTTCCGTGTCATGTGATTGCAACCCATTGATTTTTATGGGTTTTCAAACCTTTTCCGAATTCGGATGTGATAAGCCGAAGTTATCCACAACCTTCTTGCCGCCGCGTGCGCGGGGCCCCTTGTCCAGCCCCCGCGCCGCCCGTTCCGCACGGATGCGCGCCAGCAGCGCGCTGGCAGGCTCGTCGTTCGGGTCTTGCGGGACGAGCTGACCTGCGAAGGCGGCGCGCAGGATGTTTTGGCGTTGGGCGGTGGATTGTTTGAGAGAGAGATCAATGGCATTACTCTGATGTTCGAGCGAACTCAATGCCATTTCGAGGCTAGCGAGAAGTGCTTGCTGCTCGTCCTTCGGAGGCAGCGGGATCGGTAGTCCACGGCACACTTCAAGCGTCAAATTGGTCTGCCCCGCCGTCGTTTTTGATCGCGCCTTGAGCCACCGCTGAGCGCCCGGAGACAGCAAATAGCGACAGATGAACCATGGCAAAACGCCTTCAACCGCACGGAAAATCGCGATGGCTTGATTGATATTCCACTCGTCGAAAGTTTCCGGTACGACGGACACCTGCCCGAGCGGCGGACCAACGATGTTCATCAGGACGTCGTTGGGATAAACAGTCGAGCGAGCCAAGAAGCCTTGATGTGTCTCTGGAGCCACGAAAACCTTGTCGGCCAAATCTAGCTCGCCTCGATCAGTCAAGTTCGTGACCCGGAGAAACGGGACCGTCTTTTCGGCACCAGAATCCAATTCCTTTGGGGGAGTCGTTCCTTTCGTAATGAACTCGCAAAGTTGCTCGCCACTAGCCCACACCCACCCCTCCGGAAGTTCCGGCAAATCGGTGGTGTCGGGCTGCACGGGCTCGGGGTATTTGCTTTGCCAGTCTTTGGGTGGGGTTTTGCCTTGTTCGGCGAATTTGGCGAGTTGTTTGGCTTCCCAGCGGGCGCGGCGTTCTTGCAGGATGCGTTGCAGCAGTTGCGCGCCGGACTCCCCTTCGTTCCCCTCTCCCCTCGTGGGAGAGGGGTGGGGGAGAGGGGGGCGTGGCGTGACCGTTCCCGTTTCCCCCTCTCCCCCTGCCCCTCCCCCACCGGGGGGGAGGGGAGTCTGCCGCGCTTTGCGCCACTCGGCCGTGAGCGCGCCTTCCACCGCGGCTTTCAGCAGCGACTGGCGGTATTGCGCGAGCTTCTTCTGCGCAGCCTTGAGCTCGGCCACCCCGGCATCGAGGTCGGAGAGCAGTTCTTCGAGTTTGGCGACGATGCGGGCTTGTTCGGCTGATGGCGCAAGGTGTAAACCGAGAGTCTTGAGTTTTGCCCCCGAGACGTTGGAAATGTTTGTCGTTGTGGAGGACATCTCCCGAATTGAGCGTTGCACACTCTCCGACGACATTTGGAAATACAGAAATCCGGCATCGACACCTTTGTACGTGCGCAGCAACGAAATGAATGCGCCAAGCGTTGATCGAAATTTCGTGTGAGTGACCCGTGAAACCTTCCCAACAAGCTCGTAGCTGTTCGCGGTCGAAATCAGGATGTCATCCGGCGTGACCAGTTGTTCATCGTTCTTCACATAGCGTTGCGGGACAAACCAAAGGTCATCCCACTCCACATTTGCTTGAACGTTCGCCGTGCGCAAGCATGCAATCAGCCCAGCACCAGATTCAAAACGCTTTTCGGCGGCCGGAAAGGTTATTCCTCTGACGATTTGACAGACATCATCTACGGGCACTTTCATCCAGCCCTTCGGCAATTCACTCACGCCACCAACTCCAAATTCATCTCATCCATCAAGGCGTCAAGGTCGTTGCCAAACAAGCCCCAGGCCTTCTGCAGGCCGCCCTTGTCGGCCAGTTCGGCGAAGTCAAAATCCTCGCGGCTGATGCTGCATGAGCTGGCGATGTGGTCCTTCATCAGGCGCAGCCACTCGGTTTGCTCGGGCGTGAAGGCGGTGCCACGCTGGGCGTTGTGCCGGAATATCCATGCCTGGAAGCGTTTGTCCACCTCGTCGGCAAACGGTTTTAGTTCACCATCCAATCCGAGCGCGAAGCGCACGAGCGAGACCAGATCGGAAAGCTGGCGCTTGCGATCCGCGCCCTTGACCTGTGCCACCTGCACGCGGGCATAGGCGCTCCACAGGCGCTCGGTGGTGAGCATGAGCGGCGGCTTGCCCAGATGGTCGTGCAACTCTTCGATCATCGCGAAGGTGAGCGCGCGGCGCTGGTAGGGCTGCTGATAGAAAAAGTCCAGCGCGGCGATTTCGTTCTTGTGCTGGCGGATGTAATCGGCGAAGGTCTGGATGGTGGTGCGGGCCTGCGCCTCGGCCTGCGCGCTGAAGCCGGAGAAGGTGACCTGATCGAGGTTGATGTGGTCGATCAGCTGCTCGCGCTCACGGCGGGCGGATTCGATCTCGTCGCGCAGCTCCGGCTTGTCGAACGGCGCGCAGGCGGCGGCAACGCGCAGCGCGCGGGCGGCTGCAATTTCCTCGGGCAGCAGCGTGTCTTCGCTGCGTGTGATGCCGTTGGCGCTGGCGGTGGCCAGCGCGGTTTGCACAATCGCGTCCGGGTCGAGGGCGGCAATCAGCGCCTTGCCGAGCTCGGCCACGGATGCGCCGCCGCTCACTTTTTCGATACGCGCCCCGGCTTTGTCGTCCAGTTGCTTCGACAGGCGGACGAGACGATTGGCGAGGGAGAGCAAGGTGTCGTCATCGCGGCTGCCGATGGCCACACCTTGCAGCAAATCTTTCAGCGGCACGCCGGGTTTCTTCTCCAGCGGGCGGCTTTCGGTCTTGAGGGATTTTTCAACGCCCACCGCGTCGATCAACACGAAGCGGGTTTTGGCGCCGTCTGCGCTGTTGCTGACGCGCCTCAGACTGTCGCCATCAAGGCTGCGCACGCCACGGCCTTTCATCTGCTCGTAGTAGCCCCTGCTGCGCACGTCGCGCATGAAGAGCAGCACTTCGAGCGGCTTCACGTCAGTACCGGTAGCGATCATGTCCACGGTGACGGCGATGCGCGGGTGGTAGTCGTTGCGGAAGCTGGCGAGGATGCTGTCGGCGTCTTCTTCGGCGCGGTAGGTGACTTTCTTGCAGAAGGCATTGCCCTGCCCATACACCTCGCGCACGATGTTGATGATGTCGTCGGCGTGGCTGTCGGTTTTGGCGAAGATGAGGGTCTTGGGCGTTTCTTTGCGAGTGGGGAAGATTTGCGTTTCCACCGCGGTTTTCATGGCCAGGATCACCTGCCGGATCTGGCTCGGGTTCACGACCGAGCGGTCGAGCTCCTTGCCGGTGTAGGCGGTGTCGTCTTCCGTCTGACCCCAGCGCTTCTTGCGGGTCTGGCGGTCGCGGTGATCCACCCATTCCCTGGCCTTGAGGGCGGCGCCGATCCGCGTGATGTCGGTCTCAATCTCCCACACGTCGTAGCCGACGTTGACGCCATCGGCGACCGATTGCTCGTAAGAGTATTCGGCGACGATGTTCTCGCTGAAGAAACCGAAGGTGCGTCGATCGGGTGTGGCGGTGAGGCCAATCAGGAAGGCGTCGAAGTAATCGAGCACCTGCTTCCACAGGTTGTAGATGCTGCGGTGGCATTCGTCGATGACGATGAAATCGAAGGTTTCCACCGGCACGGCTGGGTTGTAGCGCACCAGCTTGCTCTGGCTGGCGGTTTGCTGCACTTCGTTGAGCGAGATGTCTTCGGCGGATTCATCAATCGGTTCGCCACTCAGGATCGAATACATGCGCTGGATGGTGCTGATACACACCTGCGAATGCGGGTCGATATGGGGCGAGGCGAGGCGCTGCACGTTGTACAGCTCGGTGAATTTGCGGGCGTCATCGGGCGGCGTATAGGCCATGAATTCCTGATGCGCCTGTTTGCCGAGGTTGCGGGTGTCGACCAGAAACAGAATGCGTTTGGCACCGCCAAACTTGAGCAGGCGGTAAACCGAGGTGATCGCGGTGAAGGTCTTGCCTGCACCGGTGGCCATGTGTACGAGCGCCCTCGGCTTGTTCAGAGCGAGGGATTTTTCCAGCCCGGTGACGGCGCTGATCTGGCAATCGCGCAGGTTGCGCTCGGGCAGCGCGGGCATCTGCTCCGCGAGACGGCGGCGCAAGGTGTTGGGCTGGGCGAGCCAGGTGGCCAGGGTCTCCGGCTTGAAGAAATGGAAGACTTCGCGCGAACGCGGCGCCGGGTCAGCACCGTCGGTGAAACGGATGATCTGGCCCGTGGCTTCAAACAGAAAGCGCAGCGGGGCATTGTCCTTGCGCCATTTGAGCGTGGCGTTGGCGTAGCGCTCGGTTTGCGTTTCGGTCACCGTCAGGTTTTCGCCAGCGCTGTCCTTCTTGGCCTCAATCACACCAATCGCGTTGCGGTTAACGAACAGGACGTAGTCCGCCGGGCCGGTGTCGGTGGTGTACTCGCGCACGGCGACGCCCAGCGCAGCACCGAGGTTGAGCTGCTTCATGTCCTGAATGGCCCAGCCCGCCGCTTCGAGTTTGGCGTCGATCAGCGACCGGGCTTTGGCTTCAGGCGTCATGCGCCGATTCTAGGGGCATGATCGGCAGTCGCGGTGGGGTACCCGCCTGTCGGTGGCGCTGACATCGCCTGACTCAGCAGGGGAGACGTGCAATTGCGCAGAATCGACTGGAAACCTCCAGATTGCAGCCTGCGATCAGTCACCAGCAAGTGCTTGTGCCAGTTGATCGAACACCACACGTATCCGTCGGGCGGTACGAAGCTCTCGATGCGTCACGAGCCAGATCGGGAAGCGGAAAGACGGCACCTCGTCCAGAACCCGCACGACATTGGGCGTCGCCGCGGCAACTTCGTCCACCATGACGCCGATACCGAGCCCGCGTTGTACCAACTGCCAGTTCACCACAGAGTTGTCACTCAACACATTGAAATTGGCGTCACCCAGCGGCAGGCCGAGTGAGCGCATGTACTGGAGGAATTGGCCGCTGCGGTCGGCACCGACGAACGGGAACTTCGCCGCCTCGGCAGGCGTGCGCGGATGCCCATGCCGCGCAACCCAGTCGCTGGATGCATAGAAACTCGCGCTCGCGTCCCGCAGATGCCGCCCAATGAGGTCCGGTTGCTCGGGTCGTACGTGCCGCACAGCAATGTCTGCCTCGCGCCGCTGCAAGTCAGCGATCGCGTTTGACGCGATGATCTCGATCACGATGCGCGGGTTTTCGGCCTGGATGCGCGCCACAATCGGCGGCAGCAGATAGATGGCGCATGCGTCGGTCGCAGAGACGGAGACGATGCCCTCGACTGACCGCGACTGCCCGGTTGCCGCTAGCGCGAGCTCATCAGCAGCCGCCCCCATCCCGCGAGCGTGATCGAGAAGCGCCAATCCCGCCTCCGTCAATTGCATCGTTCTCCCGACCCGCTCAAACAGCGTCACGCCCAGCTGCTGCTCAAGCGCCGACACCTGCCGACTCAATGTGGGCTGAGTCGTGCCGAGGTGCCGTGCCGCCGCTGAGAGGGAGCCCGCCTGCGCTGTTTCAAGAAACGCTTTAAGGTGGTTCCAGTCCATGCGTTTATGTATGGGAATCATGCGTGTCAGAGCGTTTTCGGCGTGAGTTATCGAACATATCATGCACGTAGAGGCCACACTGCAAGCGGGCCAGGAATTGCCAATGACAGGTTCATCCTTCTCCAGCTCCATATCGCGATCCGCCACTACGACGGCAGCACGACCCATTCGCCGCGTTGTGACGGGCGATGCACGCTTCTGGAATCGCAAAGCGCGGGCATACGCAGCGAGCAAGATCGCCGACTTGCCCGGCTACGAGCAGACGCTCGCTCGCACAATCAACTATCTGGGGCCACAGCAGGACGTGCTCGAAGTGGGGTGCGGTACGGGCAGCTCGGCGCTGCGTCTCGCCCCCTTCTGTCGCAGCTATCGGGCGACCGACGTCGCGTCCGAAATGATCGCCATCGCCAATGGGAAACTGGCGCGCGCACCCGATGCCCGTCTGCAGTTTGCCGTTGACGATGCCACATCCTGTGACAGCGAATCTGCCAACCGATACGACCGTGTGCTCGCGTTCAATGTGCTGCATCTGGTGGAGGATCTGGAGGCCACCGTCGAAGCATGCGCGTCTGCGTTGCGCCCCGGAGGGCTGTTGATCTCCAAGACCCCTTGCCTGCGCGAAATGAACTGGCTGTTACCGAATGTCGCTGTTCCGCTGGCCCAACTCGTCGGCATGGCGCCGACCGTGCACAACCTGAGCGAGAACGACCTGCTCGATTCGATGCGACATCAGGGGTTGATTGTCGTGAGTGTGGAGCGGCATGGCACGCGCGGTCAGGATGTGCGACCGTTCATCGTCGCCCGAAAACCCGCCGCGCCCGAAGCGATGTTCGTCTGAGCCAGTATGGCCGATCGGTGTGGTAATGCGAAGCGGCCGAAACATGGCCGCCTCGGCCCCTCCTAAACCAGCAACGCATTCACCCGCTTCACGTAGGCCGCCGGGTCATCCGGCAGACCGCCTTCGGCGAGCATCGCCTGATCGAACACGATGTGGGCGAGATCGTTGAAGCGAGTTTCGTCGCCGGTGGACGCTTCGAGCTTTTTCACCAGCGCGTGTTCGGCGTTGACTTCGAGAATCGGCTTCTGGTCGGGCACGGTCTGGCCGACCTGCTTCAACATGCGCGCCATCTGCGTCGACATGCCGCCATCTTCGACGACAAGGCACGCAGCCGAATCGACGAGACGGGTGGTGACGCGCACGTCCTGCGCCTTGTCCTTGAGCGCCTCCTTGAGCTTGTCGAGCACCGGCTTAAACGATTCGGCGGCGGCTTCGGCGGCTTTCTTTTCTGCCTCGTCCTGCAGTTTGCCCAGGTCCACGGCGCCTTTGGCGACCGATTGCAGCGGCGTGCCGTCAAAGTCGTAGAGGAACTGCAGCGCCCATTCGTCCACGCGGTCGGTCATCAGCAACACCTCGATGCCCTTCTTGCGGAAGACTTCGAGCTGCGGGCTGTTCTTCGCGGCGGCCAGCGTGTCGGCGGTGATGTAGTAGATCGCCTCCTGGCCCTCCTTCATGCGCGCCTTGTAGTCGGCCAGTGAGGTCATTTCACCGGGCAGGACGGTAGTTGGGTCCGCGCCCTCCTTGCCCTCGCGCGACACGCCTGACGAGGCAAAGCGCAGCAGTTTGGCGAGGCGCTCGCGGTTGGCGAAGTCTTCGCCCAGACCCTCCTTGAGCACGGCGCCGAACTCTTTGTAGAAGTCCGCGTACTTGGCCTTTTCGGCGTCGTCACCGCTAGACGCCAGATCGTCTAGGATGGTCAGCACACGCCGCGTGTTGCCCTCGCGGATGGCCTTCACGTCGCGGCTTTCCTGCAGCAGCTCGCGCGAGACGTTGAGCGGCAAATCAGCAGAATCGACCACGCCCTTCACGAAGCGCAGGTAGACCGGCATCAGTGCTTCGGCGTCGTCCATGATGAACACGCGCTTCACGTAGAGCTTGAGGCCCGCCTTCTTGTCGCGGTTCCACAGGTCCTGCGGCGCCTTGGCCGGGATGTAGAGCAACTGCGTGTACTCGGTGGAGCCTTCCACCTTGTTGTGGCTCCACGCCAGCGGAGCTTCGCTGTCGTAAGTGATCTGCTTGTAGAAATCGGTGTATTGCTCGGCGGTGATGTCCTTCTTGGGCCGCGACCACAGCGCGCTGGCCTTGTTCACCGTCTCCCACTCGTCCTTGACAACGTTTTCCTTTTTCTCGGCGTCCCACTCCTCTTTCTGCATCAGGATCGGCAGGGAGATGTGGTCGGAGTATTTGCCGATAATGGACTTCAACCGCCATGCGCTTGCATATTCGAGCGCGTCGTCGCGCAGGTGCAGGATCACACTGGTGCCGCGCTTGTCACGGGTGATGCTTTCCACCTCGAATTCACCGGTGCCGCCGCTGATCCAGCGCACGCCCTCGTCGGCCTTGAGGCCGGCGCGGCGCGATTCCACGGTGATCTTATCGGCGACGATAAAGCCGGAATAGAAGCCCACACCGAACTGCCCGATCAGCGCGCCCTGCTCCTTGGCATCGGCCTTTTGCGAGGCTTCAAGCTTGCTGACGAAGTCGCGCGTACCGCTCTTGGCGATGGTGCCCAGATTGTCGATGGCTTCCTGTTGCGAGAGGCCGATGCCGTTGTCAGTGATGGTGAGGGTTTTGCCGTCCTTGTCGAAGGCGACGCGCACTTCGAGATTCGGCTGGTCTTCCCACAGCGCTGCATTGCCCAGCGCCTCATAGCGGAGCTTGTCACAGGCGTCGGAAGCGTTCGAGATCAGCTCACGCAGGAAGATCTCCTTGTTCGAGTACAGCGAGTGGGTAACGAGATGCAGCAGTTGGGCGACTTCGGCCTGGAAGGAAAGGGTTTGTTTGCTCATGGTGTGTCTGCGATCAGTTTGGCAATGGCGATTCGCCGCTTGCCTTGTGGACATTGGTTCTCACGCGGACATGGGGCCGCGAAGCACGATTTCAAGCATGTGCGGGTAGGGCCAGACAGGCAACTACTCCGGCGCAGTCTCTAGCAAGCGTTCGCGCGCCCGCGCCCGCTCGGAGATGACCATGTAAAGGCCGGCTGCGACGAGCAACGCAATGCCTGCCCAAGCGAGGGCGTTCGGGATCTCGCCCCATACGACGAAGCCGATGGTCAGCGCCGCCAGCAGCCCGGAGTAACGGAACGGCACGATCAGCGACACGTCACCCGCCCGCATTGCGCGGATGAGCAGCATGTAGCCGCTGCTCAGAAACACCGACGCGGCCGCCAGCATGGCCAGTTGTGCCAGTGTGACCGGCTGCCACTGCTGAAACAAGGACAGCACGGCACCGGAGGCGGTGACGGCAATCGCGGTACCAATGGTGATGAGAATTGACGGTGTACCGGGGTTGATGCGGCGCGTGTACAGGTCACGACAGGCGACGAAGAACGTGCTCAACAAACACACCAGCGAATAGCCGTTGAAGCCCTCGCTACGTGGCTGCACGATCAGCAGCACCCCGACAAACCCGATGGCTATGACCAGCCAGCGCATGGCGCCAATACGCTCGCCGAGCCAGAGCACCGAGAGCAGCGTGATGCAGAGCGGCGCCGCCATGTTGATTGCCGTTGCGTTGGCGAGTGGCAGATGAAATAACGCCGTGAGAAAGGTCATCGTCGAAACAGCGTCGAGCACCGAGCGGGTGATCACCGGGCGTTGCCACAGATCGCGCAAGCGGGCTTCCGGCCCGCGCACCAGCCCCATCCACCAGGCACCCGCAAACAGGAACACGATGGCGAACAGGCCGCGAACGACGATCAGTTGCCCGCCAGGCAGCGACTGGCTGGCGTACTTGACGAACGCGTCATTGATGACGAAGGACGTCATGGCGCCGATCATGGCGAGAATGCCGCGACGGTTGGCGGCGGCCTGAACGGAGAGTGTCATTGGGTGACGTGGCTTTCTTGCTGCTTACTTCTTGCCATTGCGTTCGCGCAGGGCATCGAGCTTTTCCCTGATTTTGGCTTCCATGCCACGGTCCACCGGCGCGTAGAACTGTTGCGCTGGCATGTCGTCCGGAAAGTAGGCCTCCCCCGCCGCAAAGCCACCCTCTTCGTCGTGCGCATAGCGATAGCCGTCGCCATAGCCGAGGTTTTTCATCAGCTTGGTTGGCGCGTTGCGCAGGCGCAGTGGCACCGGCCGGGTACCGCTTTCTGCGGCTGCCTTGCGGGCCTTCTTGTACGCGGTGTAGACAGCGTTGCTCTTGGCCGCGACGGCGAGGAATACGCAGGCCTCGGCCAGTGCGAGTTCGCCCTCGGGCGAACCCAGTCGCTCGAACGCCGCCACCGCAGCCAGCGTGATGTCCAGCGCCCGCGGATCGGCGAGGCCGATGTCCTCGCTAGCCATGCGGATCATGCGGCGGCCGATGTAAAGTGGATCGGCGCCACCCTCCAGCATGCGGCAGAACCAGTACAGAGCGGCGTCCGGATCGCTGCCACGCACGCTTTTGTGCAGGGCGCTGATCAGGTCGTAGAACTGCTCGCCGCCCTTGTCGAAGCGAGCTCGTGCTCGTGTCAGCGAGCCTTTGACGAAATCGACGGTGATCTGCTCGACCTTGCCTGCGCGCACCGCCGCGTCGAGCTGCTCAATCGAGTTCAGAAAGCGACGGCCGTCGCCGTCGGCGTAGTCGATCAGCAGTTGCTGCGCATCGGCATCGACGGAGTAGATCGCTTCCAGCGCCGCCATCGCGCGTTGGAACATCGTCGCCAACGCGTCGTTGTCGAGCGCTTCCAGCACGTACACCTGAGCGCGGGAGAGCAATGCCGAATTGACCTCGAACGACGGGTTCTCGGTGGTGGCACCGATGAAGGTGAACAGGCCTGACTCGACATGCGGCAGAAAGGCGTCCTGCTGGCTTTTGTTGAAGCGGTGCACCTCATCGACGAACATGATGGTGCGGCGATTGAACTGCTCGCGCGTCATCTGCGCCCGCTCGACGGCCTCGCGGATGTCCTTGATGCCAGCCATCACGGCGGAGAGCGCGATCATTTCCGCGTCAAACGCATCGGCGAGCAGTCGTGCCAGGGTTGTTTTGCCGACGCCCGGCGGCCCCCAGAAAATCATCGAGTGCGGCACGCCGGCCTGAATGGCGTTTGCCAACGGCTTGCCTTCGCCCAGCAGATGCCGTTGTCCGACCACTTCGGCAATGGATTGGGGTCGCAGGCGTTCGGCCAGCGGTGCGTTTCTCGAAGGGGAAGCCATGCCGCAATCGTAGCAAGCGGCCACCCTTGCACTGTGATGCACGGCGCGGAACGGTCAGACAACTGACATTCCGATCTTTCTGGTAATTTGCCCGCCGCCCGCATTGCGATGCGCTGACCGCGGCAGTGGCCCGTGACTGGCGAGGCAACTGACACCAAGACTGAAAGCCGCATGCACACGACAATGCGGCCAGAGCGCGAGGTAACCCGGCTACGGCTCGTCAGGGAATCACCGTGAACACCGTTGATGCCGCCATGACGTGAGCATGGCTGGCGGTCTGGCGGCTTTTGATACAAGGAGTCACGCCGTCCGCGGCGGCCCGCGCCCCGTCTCGCGCCCTGTGACGCTCGGCGCGTGGCCGCCAGACAACGGCGAGCTGGATTGATTCTGATGTCTCGAATGTTTTCGTCGTTGCGCGCTGCCTTGCTGATCCCGTTCGTCGGGGTGGTGATACTGGTGGCAGTTTCGATTTCGCTGCTGTCGTACCAGACTGGTCTCAAGGCCGTCGATGAACTCTCGGAGCAGTTACTGCTGGATATTTCCAACCGGGTGACGCAGGCGACCAGCCGCCATCTGGCGAGCTCGTCGGTGGTGCTCAATGCCGTAGCGCCAGACGTGGCGGCGGCGGGCGACGCCCCCAAACACGCCAATCTGGTGCCGGACTCGCTGCCGCAATTCGAGCAGCGCATGTGGATCGCGGCGAACCTTTATCCGGGCAATGAGGGCTACATCTACTACGGCTCGCACCACGGCGAATTCGTTGGCCTCAACCGCAAGGCGGATGGTGACTATGAGCTGCGCTGGCGCGAGCTTGGTACTGCACAACGGACGATCTACGCCACCCACGGGCCTGGCCTGCGTGATGCCGTGTTGCGCACCGACAACTACGACCCGCGCGCCCGGCCCTGGTTCGCCGAGGCCACGCAGCGCGGCTCCCTGACCTGGTCGTCGGTCTATGTCGATTTCACGACGCGGGCGTTGACGGTAACGCTGGCAAAACCGGTGTTCAACCAGCAGCGGGCCCAGCGCGGTGTGGTCGCCACCGATATCCCGCTGACAGCGCTGACTGAATTCGTCCGCGGGCTGCAGGTCAGCCGTACTGGCGTGGCGTTTATCGTCGAGCGTGACGGCACGCTGATCGCCACCTCGACGCCGGAAGCCCTGTTCGGCGACAACCCGGGGCAGCCGGTTCGCCTGCGTGCCAGCGACAGCGCCAACCCGCTCGTGCGGCAGGCGTGGGAGCAGTTGCGCGCCAACGTCGAGCCCACCCGCAGCACGGTGCGCGGCGTCGAGATTGCGCGCTACTCATTCGATGGTGACGACGGTCGCGTGCACATGAGCGCCACTGCGCAACGCGACAGCGCCGGACTGGACTGGACGATGGTGGTAGCAGTGCCGCGCTCCGACCACATGGGCAACGTGCAGCGCACCATCCTGCAAAACGTCGCCATTGGTCTGGCCGCCGTCGGGCTGGCCATCGCGCTCGGGCTATGGATCATGCACCGCGTCACCAGCGACGTGCGGCGGCTGTCGGAGGCCACCCGCCTGCTGGCCCGCGGGCAATCGCCGGAGCGGCTGTTCAAGGGACGCAGCGATGAGCTGGGCGTGATTGCGCGGGCGATGGAGGACTTCAAGGACGGCCTGCTGGTGGACCCGCTGACCGGCGCCCTGACCCGGGCCACCTTCGAGAAGCGCTTTGCTGCGCTGATCAGTCAACAGCCCGATGCCACGCTGGCCATCGTGTTCGTCGATCTTGACCGCTTCAAGGCGGTCAATGACGAGCATGGCCACGCGGTGGGTGACGCGGTACTGGCTATCTGTGCCCAGCGCATTGCCTCGGCGATGCGCCGTGATGACGTGCTGGCGCGCTATGGAGGCGATGAATTCGTGCTGATGCTGTCGGGCATTCCGTCCGATGAAGCGCTTGACGCCCAGCTCGCCCGGTTGACCGCCGCGCTGGACCAGCCGGTCGCAATCGCCGGCATCGAAGTCACCGCCGGTGGCTCCTGCGGCGGCGCGCTCTACCCGCGCGATGGGCGCACGCTGGAGCAACTGGTGAAGGTGGCGGATGCCCGGATGTACGGCGTGAAAAAGGCACGTACGGAGCGGCGCTAACTACCCGCCGCCTGAGGTTCGGGCGAAGTCAACTTATTACGCTATCGACGTCCGTGTGCGGCGCCAGGCCCCATTTCACGAAAAGTCGACTTTTCAACCAAATGCGCTCGAAGCCCTGGCGAAATGGGCTTCCAGCGAAAAAGTTGAATCTATTGCTTGAGGACGTCAGCGCCCTTGGGCGGCGTGAACGAAAAGGCATCAGCACCGAGCTTGCCGTTCTTCGCCAGATCGCCGAAGCGGATGGTGTTGGCGTTCTGCAGCGCATCGCGCCAGGTGAGCTCTTTCGGCTGCAAGGCCACCATTGCCACCCGCAGGTCAGTGAACGGCGCATCCGCTTTCTTTGACTTCGCCTCGACGTAGCCAATCGATCCCGCCGGGTCCAGCGCTTTCAGCTCGAACAGTTTATCGGCAGCGGTCGGGTCCAGCAAAAGCGCCAAAGGCTGCTCGCTGACCGTGTCACCCAGCTTGCGGATGGTGACCTGATTGAGGTCTTCGTCATACAGCCACACGGTGGTGCCATCGCTGACGATGGTCTGCTTGTACGGTTTCTCGTAGATAAAGCGGAATTTGCCCGGCCGCGCGATGGCGAAGCTGCCCGACGACTGCCGGCTGACGCGACCGCTCTTGTCGCGCACTTCCTGCGTGAAGGTGCCCGCAAGCGACTGCAGATCGCGCGTATACGAACGAAAGTCGGTGAGCGCACTGGCCGGCGCCTGCGCGAACGCACTGCCGCTGAGTAATAGCGCGGCAGCAACAGTGACGGTGGATTTCATCAGTTTCATTCTTCCCGCTTGGGTGCCAGCACTTCGCGTTTGCCCATCGCATTGGGGCGGCTCACGATGCCGGCCTGCTCCATCGCCTCGATCAGCCGCGCCGCACCGTTGTAACCAATGCGCAAGCGGCGCTGCACGTAGCTGATGCTGGCCTGGCGACTCTCCACCACGGCGGCAACCGCTTCATCGAAGCGCGGATCTTTTTCACCGTCGTTCGACCCATCGCCATTGATTTCGTTCAGCGTCTCGGCGTCGGTGCCTTCGAGCACGCCCTCGATGTATTGCGCCGGGGCCTGCGCCTTCCAGTGCTCGACGACGCGATGCACCTCGTCGTCGGTCACGAAGGCACCGTGCACGCGGTTCGGCACGCCAGTGCCACCAAGCATGTAGAGCATGTCGCCGCGACCAAGCAGTGCCTCGGCACCCATCTGGTCGAGGATGGTGCGGCTGTCGATCTTGCTTGCCACCTGGAACGCGATGCGCGTCGGCACGTTGGCCTTGATCAGCCCGGTGATCACGTCCACCGACGGCCGCTGCGTCGCCAGCACCAGATGGATGCCCGCAGCACGCGCCTTCTGGGCGAGCCGAGCGATCAATTCCTCGATCTTCTTGCCGGCGACCATCATCAGGTCGGCCAGCTCGTCGATCACCACCACTATGAACGGCAATTCTTCGAGCGGCTCGGGCTCGTCAGGCGTCAGCGAGAACGGATTGGTCAGCGGCGTACCTTTCGCCTTGGCTTCGCGTACTTTCTGGTTAAAACTGGAGAGCTGCCGAACGCCCGCGTGCGACAGCAGGCGGTAGCGCCGCTCCATCTCGTTGACGCACCAGTTGAGGCCGTTGGCAGCGAGCTTCATGTCGGTCACGACCGGACACAGCAGATGCGGAATGCCTTCGTAGATCGACAGCTCCAGCATCTTCGGGTCGATCAGCATCAGCCGCACTTCGCGCGGCTCTGCCTTGTAGAGCAGCGACAGGATCATCTGGTTGATGCCCACCGACTTGCCCGAACCCGTGGTGCCCGCGACCAGGCAGTGCGGCATGCGGCCGAGATCGGCAACCACCGGGCGGCCCGCGATGTCCTTCCCGAGGCCCATCGTCAGCAGGCTCGACGAATCGTTGTACACCGCACTGCCGAGAATTTCGATCAGACCGACCGACTGCCGCTGCGGATTCGGCACTTCGAGGCCCATGCAGGACTTGCCGGGGATGGTCTCGACCACACGGATGCTCATCACGCTCATGGCGCGGGCGAGATCCTTGGCGAGATTGACGATCGAATTACCCTTGACGCCCACATCGGGCTCGATCTCGTAGCGCGTGATGACGGGGCCGGGATAGGCCGCGAGCACCTTGACCGGTACATTGAACTCGGCGAGCTTGCGTTCGATGAGGCGCGAGGTGAACTCGAGCGTCTCGGCCGACACCACCGGCTGGTCTCTCGGCACCGGCTCCAGCAGCGCGAGCTGCGGCAGTGTCGAATCCGGCATTTCGGCGAACAGCGTGGTCTGCTTTTCGCGTTCGACACGCTCGGACAGCACCACCGGCTCGAAGGTCTCGACGATACGGATCGGTTCGTGCTGCTCGACGCGGCGCGTTTCTTCCTGAACATATAGATCGCGCAGTTCGACTTCCGGCGCTGCGATCTCAAAGTCGCGCTTGATCTCGCGTGTTTCCTCGCGTCGGGCACGCCAGCCCGCGAAGCCATCCAGCAGCAAGGCGCCGACGCGCTCGCTGAGATCAAGCCACGGAATGGCAAACGCCAGCGTGACGGCAACGAAGATCAACACAATCAGCAGCAGCGTCGCCGGTACGAAACCAACCAGTTTGAGCAGTGGAAAGCCAAGGCTTTGCCCGAGCGCACCCCCGCCGCCCTGCGGCAATCCGGCAAACCAGCGGTGCATGGCAACCGCCTCCAGCGCACTGCTGCAGGCAATGAGCAGCGCCAGCCCGCCGAGGCGCCACGGGAGTGACAATCCCGGCGCCCAATCACCCGCCTCGTCGGCCTCGTCCGCCTGTGGGCGGAACAATGACACCCGTGGCATGGCGCGCCAGATCGCCAGCGCGGCAAAAGCAAGCAGCCACCAGACCGTGGCGCCGAAAACAAAATAAGCAATGTCGCTGGCCCAGGCGCCAAGCGGGCCCAGCCAATTGCGAACGCTGGTGGCACGACCGCTGGTAGACCAGGCCGGGTCTGCCGACTGGTAGCCGAGCAGCGCTACTGCGGCGGCAATCCACGCCGCGAGCAACAGCAACCACACAATCCAGCGGCGCAGCGCCTCCAGCCGCGCCGATGCCGGCGATGCGCTACGCGCGGCGCGCGCGCCACGGTTACGGCGATTGGCCGGCGGCCGAATCAGCAGACTCTTCAGTCGTTCAAACATCGACCAATTCTATTGGGCGCCGCAGCATGACTGCCGGGCATCAGATGCTCGGGCGCGTCAACACGACCTGGGCAACAAAAAAGGCGCCGTGTTTGCACAGGGCGCCTTTTCAGGAAGCAGCCCCCGGTCAGTACTTGGCCGCCAGCGCAGATTTCTGCGACGCGAAATAGGCTGACAGATTCTCGATGTCCTGCTTGCTCAGCGCCTTGGCAAAACCGCCCATGATGGCATTGTTGCGCTCGCCGGACTTGTAGTCGCGCAACGCCTTGGCGATGTAGTCGCGATGTTGGCCGGCCAGCCGAGGATTGTTGGGGTCGGTGCTGTTGCCATCGGCCTGGTGGCAAGCGGCGCAAACTTCTTTTGCCTTGGCAGCGCCGGCGGCCAGATCAGCGGCCTGAGCCGAGCTCAGGACGGCCAACGCAGCGAAAGCGGTTGCGGGCGCAAAAAACTTGTTCATCACTTTGCCTCCGCGTAGTAAGCAGCCAGATCGGCCATATCCTTGTCGGACAGGCTGGCGGCGATGCCGCGCATGCTGGGATGCTTGCGCTCACCCGACTTGTAGGCTTTCAGGGCGTTGACGAAGTACGTCGAATGCTGGCCCGAGATCTTCGGCACGTGGTACACCTCAGGGAAGGCAGTGCGCCAGCCTTCAATGCCGTGACATCCCTGGCACATCTGAATTTTCTGGGCGCCCGATTTGGCGTCTCCCTGAGTAGGCGCCGCCTGGGCCACCGCGCCCCCGGCGACCAGCGTGGACATCGCTCCGGCGGCTACGCTGACGATCAACGCAATGCGTTTCATGGCAAATTGGACAAGTTATGGTTTTAGGAGTTAATCTAATCGATTATAGAGGGCTTTGCGCCAGCGCAAGCTATGGTCTTGCCAGATAAGACAACCGCACCGAGTCTTGCGTTTGTCAGCTCTGACATCAACTATCATCCACCTTCACCAATTTCGGGCCGCACTGGAGCCTCTCTGCAATGAGCGAAAACATCACCCACGTTACCGACGCCACCTTCAGCGACGACGTACTCAAGTCCGAGACGCCCGTGCTGGTTGATTTCTGGGCGGAGTGGTGCGGCCCGTGCAAGATGATTGCACCGGTGCTGGAAGAAGTCGCCGTGTCGCACGCCGGCAAGATCAAAATCGCCAAGGTCGATGTCGATGACAACCGGGAAGTGGCCGCCAAGTACGGCATCCGCGGCATTCCGACGCTGCTGCTGTTCAAAAACGGTGAACTGGCCGCGCAAAAGGTTGGCGCGCTGTCGAAGGCCCAACTGACCGCTTTTGTTGACAGCAACGTCTAAGCCCGTCACAATTCGGTTTCAGTAATGCCCCGCTGTCCTGGCGGGGCTAAATTCCCCAGCAAAAACAAAGTCTTCAGCGCGCAAGCGCCAGTCTGTTCACACATTCCCCTTTCGCGAGCCCGCTCCGCATGTTCATCGCGTTGAGCCGCTCATTCCGCCGCCCGAGGGTGGCCACTCACTCCCTACAGCATGAATCTCGCTGAACTCAAAGCCAAATCCGCCGCCGAACTCCTTGAAATCGCGACCGCTCACGAGCTGGAAAACGCGAACCGCTTCCGCAAACATGACCTGATCTTCGCCCTGCTCAAGCAGCAGGCCAAGAAGGGCGAAAGCATCCGCGGCTCCGGCGTGCTCGAAGTCCTGCCCGACGGCTTCGGCTTCCTGCGTTCGCCCGAGGCGAGCTACCTGGCCGGTACCGACGACATCTACATTTCGCCGTCGCAGATCCGCCGTTTCAACCTGCACACCGGCGACTCGATTGAGGGCGAAATCCGCACCCCGAAAGAAGGCGAGCGCTATTTCGCGCTCACCAAGCTCGACAGCGTCAACGGCCTGCCCCCCGAGGCCGGCAAGAACAAGGTGCTGTTCGAAAACCTGACGCCGCTGTTCCCCGACGAGCCGCTCAAGCTCGAGCGCGAGATCAAGGCTGAAGAAAACATCACCGGCCGCGTAATCGACATCGTGGCGCCGATCGGCAAGGGCCAGCGCGGCCTGCTGGTCGCCCCGCCGAAGTCCGGCAAGACCGTCATGCTGCAGCACGTGGCGCACGCCATCGCCAGCAACCATCCCGATGTCGTGCTGATCGTCCTGCTCATCGACGAGCGCCCCGAAGAAGTGACCGACATGCAGCGCACGGTGCGCGGCGAGGTCGTCGCCTCCACGTTCGACGAACCGGCGACGCGCCACGTGCAGGTTGCCGAAATGGTCATCGAGAAGGCCAAGCGCCTGGTCGAACACAAGAAAGATGTGGTGATCCTGCTCGACTCGATCACCCGCCTGGCCCGCGCCTACAACACCGTGATGCCGTCGAGCGGCAAGGTGCTGACCGGCGGCGTCGAGGCCAACGCACTACAGCGCCCCAAGCGCTTCTTCGGCGCCGCGCGCAACATTGAGGAAGGCGGCAGCCTGACCATCATCGCCACGGCGCTGATCGATACCGGCAGCCGCATGGACGATGTGATCTACGAAGAATTCAAGGGCACCGGCAACATGGAAATCCACATGGATCGCCGCATGGCCGAAAAGCGTGTCTACCCGGCGATCAACATCGGCCGCTCGGGCACCCGCCGCGAAGAGCTGCTGCTCGAACCAAGCGTGCTGCAAAAGACGTGGATCCTGCGCAAGCTGTTCTCCGAGATGGACGAGATCGAGGCGATGGAAAAGCTGCAAAAGCACATGCGCGAGACGAAGAACAACAAAGAGTTCTTCGACGCGATGACGCGCGCTCGCTAGCAGGTCAATGCGCGGCCGCTGCGGCGATCGCGCGACAACACTCACGGCTGGTCAGGCCGCAGGCAACTTTTCGGCGAAACCCTTGTTCGACAAGGGCTCCTGCCGCGATTCTTGTCAAGTCAACCTGTTACGTTTTTGGCGGTAAAGCCCAGCACCGCTGTGCCTTTCAGCGAAAAGCTGTTGCCACCCGCCACCGGCTCTACAACGTAATCGGCACCCGCGGCGACAGTTTGCGCAGCCGTTGTGTCAACTGGGCAACCTGCGCGCTGTGATCAAGCTTGCACGCATCGCTGCCATCGACCGCGACGCCGTAACCGGCGATCTGCCGGCAAGCGCGTTCGAAGCGCGCGTGAGTCGATGCCTGTTGCGCCAGCACGTCGTAATCGATTTGCCCGGTCATGGCGTCGGCGCGCTGGATGGCGCGGCCAGCAGCGGCGAGCCGTTCCATTGCCTCGGTGCCACCTTTGCTTCCGGCTGCAGCCGCGATGACGGCCAGCCCCAGATTGGCCTGAGTGATCCCCAGCAAGCCCTCGGCATCAGCCACCTTGTCGGCGTCACGCAACACGCGCGTGAAGGCCTCGGTTGCCTCGCTATCGCGACGCGCCTCCTGCAATGCACGCCCCTCGATCAGGGCGATGGCACGAAGATTCTTCGCCATGTCCGGGTCGATGCTGAACTTCTTTTCATAGTTCGCAAAGCTGGCCTTCAGATCAGGCAGACGCTGCAGGGCCGCCTCCGGCCCCTGCACCAGATAGATCGCACGAAACACCAGCGCCCTGGCCAGCACATGATTGGTGGCGAAATTGGCATCGTTGCCGGCTGTGGCCAGTTGCGAGTCAAGCATGGCGAACGCACGCTGATGCAGTTCGACCGCCTTGGCGCCATTGCCGGCCAGCAGGCTGGCTTCGGCCGTCGCGGCAGTGACGTTCGATGCCGCCAGGCGCCACGACAGGTTGTTCGGGTCAATCGCGGCGATGCGCGCGGCCTCAGCCATCGCCTCCTGAAACGTAGCCAGCGCGTCGTCAACCCGCCCGGTGCGCGAGAGTATGCGCGCCCGGCGGTCACGCAGCAGGTTGAGATCGTTGGCCGCAGTCGCCTGCCTCTCTGGCGCCACGGTAGCCGCGGATTGCTTCGATAGCCGGATCGCCTCGTCAAGATCCTGCGCAGCACGATCAAGATTCAACTCCGCCGTCGGGCCATACGATCCATCGCGGATATCGGCGCGGGTTTCCAGCAGCACGGTGCGCATGCGATCAAGAAATTCACGCTCGTCCTGCCTGCTGGTGGCTTGCCGGGCGAGGTCATCGTCGGCCCGACCAATGCGGGCGATGGCTTCGGCGTACTTGCCGCGCGTCGCCTCAATCTTGGCGATGCTGTTTTGCGCCAGCGCAGCGTCGCGCGCCGAGCGCACCGGCTCGAAACCGGCCGCGCGCAATTGCTGCAACAGCTCGTAGGCCGTGGCAAAGTGCTGCATCGCCTCATCAGGCTTGCCCAGGTGCGGTTGCCCGAAATTGAATTTGGCCAGACCGAGCCGGCCATAGGCAACGGCGACCTCGCGCTGCAAGGCCGGATCAGCGCCCAGGTCACCGCGCAACGAATCGAGATAGTCCTTCGCCGTGGTCAACACCATGTCGCTGACGTCGGCTGCACCGGCCAGCGACTTGACCTTTTCGTGCACGTCGAAGATCAGCGTATTGGCGAGTTTGCGCACGCTGGCGAAGTGTTTCTCGGCGCGCGCCTGCGCCAACCGCGCCTCACGGGCCTGCCACGCGGTGGCGGCAATGCCGCCGAGTAGTCCGACGCTGGCCAGCACAGCGAAACCGACGGCCCAGCGGTTGCGGGAGACGAATTTGCTGGCGCGATAACCAAAGGCATCGGAGCGGGCACGCACCGGCAGCCGCGCTTGATAGCGGCGCACATCATCGGCCAGTTGCTCCGCCGAGGCGTAGCGCCGCTCCGGCTCCTTGCGCAACGCCATCAGCACGATGTTGTCGAGATCGCCGCGCACGCCGTTGCGCAGGCGGCGCAGCGCTGCTGATGGCAAGGCGGGGGTGGCACCACCGCTGACCAGTGTCGGCGACAGCGCGCTGCTCGGCACATCGGGATTGCCCTCGCAGATTTCGCGCGCCAGATCCAGCGGCTGCGTTGACCGGGCCCGGTACGGCGAGGTGCCGGTCAGCAACTCATAGAGCACAACGCCGAGCGCGTAGATGTCGGTGGCAGTAGTGACCGCTTCACCGCGCACCTGTTCCGGGCTGGCGTACGCGGGTGTCATCACCTGCTGGGTGACGAGTGCGGTGCCGGTATCAGCCTCGACCAGCTTCGCGATGCCGAAGTCGAGCAGCTTGACCAGGCCGTCCTTCGTCACCAGGATATTGCCGGGCTTCAGGTCGCGATGCACCACCAGCCGCTGGTGGGCAAACTGCACTGCGGCGCACACCGCCTCGAACAGCGCCAGCCGTTGCCCGAGCGGCAATGCACGCGCTTGCGCATATTGCGTGATCGGCTCGCCATCGACGTACTCCATCACAAAATATGGCAACCCCTCTGCGGTGCTACCGCCGTCAAGCAGGCGCGCGATGTTGGGGTGATCGAGACTGGCGAGGATCTGCCGCTCGGCCACGAAACGTTCGATCACGTCGGGCCGCTCGCGACCGTCACGGATCAGCTTGATCGCCACATCCTGCTGGTAAGCATCGTCGGCGCGCACCGCCTTGTACACCGCGCCCATGCCACCACGGGCGATCTCCGCCACGATTTCCCAGGCACCAAGTCGGCGGCCAATCCAGGCTACCTCCGGCTTGTCCGCACCGTCCGGCCCAAGTCCTTGCGCCAGCGCGTCTCGCACCTGTTGCGCCACCTGCGTGCGCTCCAGCGTGTGAGCGTCGCTGTCGGCGAGACGCAGGAATTGCCCGACTTCGGCGTTGAGTGCAGAGTCGTCACCGCAGGCAGCCTCAACAAACGCGCGGCGCCGGGCCGGATCGGTAATCTCCAGCGCGTCGGCAACGATGTCGCTGACCCGTTGCCAGCGCTCGCGCTCGGCCTCTGAAACCACGTCCACGTTGCTCGTGGACGGCGCCGATGGCGGCTGCTCACTCATCGCGAGCGGCCGCGATTTCGCGTTGCAGGAACAAACGGGCAACCGCCCAATCGCGCTTCACTGTAGCGATGGAAAGGCCCAGCACCTCCGCCGTCGCCTCAATTGACAGGTCCCCGAAAAAACGCAGATGCACGACGTCGGCCTGACGGGGGCTCAGCGCCTGCAATCGCTGCAGGGCCTGATCGATCGCGATGAAATCCATCTCCTGCGCCACGGCCGCCTCAGTCGCGTCTGCGTCGCGCGCCGCGAACTGGCGGGTGGCGTGGTCGGCGTAGCCGGTGAGCGTGCGGTCGAGGCGGGTGATATGCACGTCACCGCCACGCTTGACGGCACGTTTCGCGCGGGCGTGATCCACCAGCACGTGGCGCATGATGCGCGCAGCAAGGCGGAAAAAATGGCTGCGATCCCGAGGCGACAGTCCAGTTGCCTCGCACATGCGCGCGTAGGCTTCGTTGACCAGTGCAGTGCTCTGCAGGGTGTGATCAGCGCGTTCGTGGCGCAGTTGTGCTCGCGCCACCCGCTTCAAGGCAGCGTAGATCTGCGGCGTCAACTCGTCCACCACCGCTTGTGCCTCGGTTTCGTCGCCACCGGCGAAACGCGCCAGCGGCTCCGCCAGCGAAGTCGGCGCCTCATGAATGGCGTCGATCAATTCGACCAGGGGCGGTTCAACGGTCGTGGCGGTCGGGTGCTGCATGGGTTCAGTATAAGAAAGCATTGTGTATTTCATGCCGCCGGCATGAGCCGGTTTGGCAACGAACTCGCTGAAGGTGATGGTGTAGACCCCTTTCAGGAGCACAACATGACATCCGTATCACTCCGCGCCATTGTGATCAGCGCCGCGGTGGCGCTATCCGGCATCGCGACCATCGTTGCGCCGACGACTGCCCGCGCCGACTGGGACGCTGCCGAGGAAGCCCGTGACGCCGCCCGCCGCAAGGCGGCACGCGAAGCCGCCGCAAAACAGGCCGCCGAGATGCAGGCGCGCAAGGCTGCTGCGCAAGCGGAATCCAACAAACGCATGGCTGATGACTACCGTAAACGCTATCGCGACCGCAGCAAAGGCATGAGTGATGAGCAAGTGCTCACCGCCGGGCGTCAGTGGGATGCCGAAAGCACCGCGAAAGCGATGCGCGACACTGCGGAGGCGATCAAACACCTGCCACCGGAACAGCGAGCGATGGCTGAGCAGATGATGAAACAGGCGGCGGCGCAGCAAAAGTAGCCACTCAGACGCTATACAGCTTTTTGTCGCAATGCGCATTGCTATTGGGCTCAGAGCATGTTTTCGGCCAAAGTCGACAAAATTGGCGAATAATCGGCAAGAAGGGTTCTGACGCCGCTTGACTGCGGCAACGCGGCCAAGGCTACTGCTGCGAATCGGTGAATTGCGGCAACCACTCTGCCCAGAAGTCCACGCAAGCCCGGATTTTCGGTAGCCGATGTCGTTCAGGCAGCATCATCGCGTAGACCGGCACCACCTGCTGGTCGGTGAATTTGGCGAGCACTTCGATCAGTTCGCCGCGCCGCACTAGCGGTGCCGCGATCAGGTCGTGCACGCGACAGATGCCGAGGCCCGCCAGCGCCATTTCCTGGGTGATCGCGGTACTGCTGGCGCGCAGGTGCCCGTGCGTTGGACGCACGACCGACTTGCCGTCAAGCACAAACGGCCAGTCGTTCAGCCGTGGCGCGGTGCTGGTGGTGATGATGCGATGTTTTGCGAGATCGTCCGGATGCTTCGGTTTGCCGTACTTCTTGAGGTAAGCCGGGCTGGCGTAGAGACGCCGCCCGTGGCTGCCAATCTGGCGGGCGATGACTTCCTCGGTTTGTGTGCTGCCGGTGCGGATGGCGATGTCAATTCCGTCGCGGCTCATGTCCACCAGTGCATCGCTCACCTGCAGCTCGATGGTGAGGCCCGGATGCCGTGCCACCAGTGCCGGCAGGCTTGGCACCAGCACGTGCTGCGCCATGTTGGCGCTCACCGCCACGCGCACGACACCGCGCACATTGCGGGCGCGTGAGGTGAATTCGCCGTCGAGTTCGTCCAGCGTCTGCGCGATGTTACGGCAATAGCCGAGGAACACCTCGCCTTCCGCCGTCAGCGACAGGCCGTGCGTCGTCCGGCGCAGAAGTTGCACGCCGCAATGTGCTTCAAGCTGGCTCATCGTCCGCGAGATCTGGCTCACAGCCACGTCACGCTCGCGCGCCACCGACGACAGCGTGCCCAACTCTGCCACCCGTACGAACAGCCGCAGGTCGTCAAGATTCATGCGATTCCCAGCCTCAGTCTGCTTTTGCAGAAATTGCAAAAGCGAATTGCACCACAGATCGTTTCCGGATGTGCGACGGCCGCCTATTGTTCGGGGCGTCGCGAATGCGCGAAACATCCCTTGAGGAGAAACTCATGTCTTACTACGCCGTCCCGCCCTATGCAGAGCGCCTGCAATTTCACCGCGAATTCTGGCACGCAGTTGCCCACTGGCTTCGTCGCTCGCCAAAGCCACAAGTCTGCGGAGGTGAATGATGCCGCTGGTCACCCTCACCACCTGCAAGCCGCAAAGCGCCGATTGCAAATCCGTCGTACTTGATGCCATTCATGCTGCGCTGGTCAGCGTGGGCGTGCCGGCGGCTGACCGCTTTCAGCGCGTGATCGAGCTTGCGCCGGACAATGTCCGCATCGACCCGGGCTATCCCGATGTTGCGGGCGCCCGTAGTGACAACTTTCTGCTGATCGAAATTCTCTGGTCGGTCGGGCGCAGCGTGAAAGTCAAGCGCGCCCTGCTCGCCGATCTGATGGCGCGGCTCATGGCCGGTGGCATCGATACCGAACAGGTCATGGTGGTGTTCAAGGAAGTCGGCTGGGAGAACTGGTCATTCGCCGGTGGGCGGATACTGCACGCCTAGCAGGCGACGCTGGCGGACGTCTACGCGCCCCGGAACACAAAGTAAACCGCCCCGAGCAAACACAGCCCCGCCCACAGAAAATCCAGCTTCACCGGCTGGTTCATGTAGTAGACCGCGAACGGCACAAACACCGCGAGCGTGATCACCTCCTGCATGATCTTCAGTTGCGCGATCGAAAACTCGGTAGCGCCGAGCCGATTTGCCGGCACCTGCAGCAGGTATTCGAACAGCGCAATACCCCAGCTCACCAGCGCGGCGATCCACCACGGTTTGCTGGCCAGATTCTTCAGATGCCCGTACCAGGCAAAGGTCATGAAGACGTTGGACAGGATCAGCAGGCCGGCGGTCTGGGCCCAAAGTGGAAGACTGGTCATGATGCGACAGATGCGATGGTCGTGGTGGCAAGCCGGGTTATTGCGAATGAAGTTTAGTCGGCGGCCGCGCCTTCGATTGCGTTACGCTTCGGCAATCGCGTACGCCGCACCGGTCTGCCGGTATCTGGCGTGGCAAACGCATTATCACGACACGAATACCGTACGAACACAAGGAGGACTCATGAAATTGAAAGCTATTGCTTCGGCAATCGGCGTCGCCGCCGCGCTCACCCTGTCGCAGGGCGCCTGGGCGCAAATGAAGATCAGCATTTCGGTCGCACAGAACTCGCACCAGGGTATCGCCATCGACACGCTGGCGAAGGAAGTGGAGAAGCGCACCAATGGCCGCATCAAGATTCAGCCTTTCTATTCGGGTTCGCTCGGTGGCGAGCGCGAGTCGATCGAAGCAGTGCAACTGGGCACCCAGGAGCTGACTTTCACCTCCACCGGCCCGGTGCCGAACTTTGTGCCCGAGGCGCGTATCCTCGACATCCCGTTCCTGTTCCGTGACAAGGCGCATGCCCGCGCGGTGCTCGACGGCCCGATCGGCCAGGAGATGCTGGCCAAATTCGAAGCCAAGGGATTCAAGGCGCTGGCCTGGGGCGAGAACGGCGTGCGCCATATGACCAACAACAAGCGGGCCGTCAACGCACCGGAGGACCTGAAAGGCCTGAAGATGCGCACGATGGAGAACCCGGTGCACATTGCGGCCTACAAGGGCTTCGGCATCGTGACCACGCCGATGGCGTTCCCCGAAGTGTTCACTGCGCTGCAACAGGGGACGGTGGATGGTCAGGAGAATCCGCTGTCGGTAATCATGGCCGCGAAGTTCGAGCAGGTGCAGAAGCATCTGTCGCTCACCGGTCACGTCTATTCACCCGCGATTTTCCTGATGAACAAGGCGGCCTTTGACAAGCTCTCTGCTGCCGACAAGCAAATCTTCCTCGACGCCGCCAAGGAGGCTGTCAAGGCCAACCGTGCACGCGTGGACGAAGACGATGCCAAGGGCGTTGCCGAGCTGCGCTCGAAGGGCATGCAGGTCATTGATGTCGACAAGGCGAAGTTTGTCTCGGCGCTTGGGCCGGTCAACGCCGAGTTCGAAAAACAGTTCGGCAAGGCAAACATTGATCGCATCCGCGCGGTGAAGTAGTTAGCGACGGTCGATACTCGGGAGGCCCGCCCATGCGGGCCGAAGCAACGTTAGAAGCCCGCCCGTGCGGGCCGATTGCGAACATGAAGCCCGCCCGTGCGGGCTTCGTGCTTTTCGGAACGCAGCAACCTCGATGCAGCCGACCCGACAGCGAGCGCTTCTTACAATCAGGCAAAAGGGGAGATCATGAAACAAATGTTTCTGCGCCTGGAACGAGCGACGACGGCGCTGTCGATGTATTTCGCCTGTGCCATGCTGGCGATGGCGGCCGGGCTCGGTGTGTTCCAGATTCTCACGCGGTTCGTGCTGGAAAAGCCCGCCGAGTGGACCGAAGTACTGATCCGCTTCTCGCTGATCTGGATGGTGTTCATGGGCATCCCGATGGCGTTTCGCCAGGGGGCGATGGTGAGCGTGGATGTGCTTTACCGCTGGGCCAGTGATCGCCACAAGCGGGTGCTGGATGCGGTAGTGATGCTGGCGTCACTGCTGCTGATTGCAGTGATCATCATTGTCGGTTGGGACTATTCGCAGCGCGGCCGCGTGCAGACGATCATTGGCCTCGAAGACTATTCAATGTTCTGGGCCTACATTGCGATGCCGGTGGGCGGGCTGTTTGCCGTGCTGGGCATTGTCGGCAATTTCCTCGACCCGAAGCGGCTCGAGCTCGAAACCGCACAATAGGACGCGCACACCTTGTCTACCGCCATGCTCATCACGATGGTGCTGTGCTTTGCACTCACCATCTCGGTCGCCGTATCCATCGGGCTCGCTGCCGTGTTCGGCATTTACATCGGGAACGTCAACATGCTGGTGTCGGTGAAGGAGATGTTCTCCTCCATCAACAAATTCCCGCTGGCCGCGATTCCGTTCTTCATCCTCGCCGGTAACCTGATGGAGACCGGCGGCATCTCGCGGCGCCTGGTTAACTTTGCCAAGAGCATCGTCGGCGGCGTGCAGGGCGGCCTGCCGATGACCTGCGTGCTGACCTGCATGATCTTCGCCGCGGTATCGGGATCGTCAGTGGCGACTACCTTCGCTATCGGCGCCATTCTCATTCCGGCGCTGATCAAGCACGGCTACCCGACCAACTGGGCTGCCGCGCTGCAGGCAACCAGCGCCGAGCTGGGCGTGATCATCCCGCCGTCGATTCCGATGATCCTCTATGGTGTGTCGGCCGAAATTTCGATCGGTGAGCTCTTCATCGCGGGCTTTGGGCCCGGCTTTCTGATTGGCGGTGGGCTGATGCTCTATGTCTACCTCCTCTGCAAACGCAAAGGCTGGGGCAAGCAGGATGGCGACGGCAAGCTGCCGTTGTCTTCTGCGTTCGCCGATTTCGCGCTGATTGGTGGTGGCATCGCGCTGCTGGTGCTGGGCAACAAGGTTGTCGGTCCGGCGCTGTTCGGCACCGGTCATGACGAGCAGTCGTTTGACCGCTACACGGATATGGTGGGCGTCGTGATGTTCACGCTTTACTTCGTTGTCCTTTCGCTGATTCCGAAGCTCCGCGCCAGCCTGAACGGTCGCGCCGCCTATGCGCTGATGATGCCGGTAATCATCCTCGGCGGCATCTACGGTGGTGTGTTCACGCCGACCGAGGCTTCGGCGGTGGCCGTGGTCTACGCGCTGTTCGTCGGCATGGTGGTGTACCGCGAGATTGGCCTGCGCGACCTGCTGCCGATTTTTCGCAAGAGCACGCTATCGTCATCGGTGATCATGTTCATCATCGCCAATGCCGGGCTGTTTGCTTACCTGATCACCCGCGCGGGCGTGCCGGATGCGATCGGGCATTTCCTCAAGGAATGGTTGCAGAGCCCGATGCTGTTTCTGCTCGGCGTCAACGCCGCGTTGTTTGTGATTGGCATGTTCATCGAAACCAGCGCCGCGATCATCGTACTGGCGCCAATTCTGGCGCCGGTCGCCGTGCACTTTGGCATCGATCCGGTGCACTTCGGCATTGTGATGGTGGTCAATCTCGCACTGGGCATGATCACGCCGCCGTTCGGGGTGAACCTGTTCGCCGCCTGCACGGTGGCCCGGATCTCGCTCGACCGCATCATTACGCAACTGGTGCCGTTTGTGCTGGTGGTGTTGACCTGCCTGATGGTGATCACGTACGTGCCGCAGATTTCGCTGTTCCTGCGTGACGTGGTTTACGCGAAGGGCGGTTAGTTGCGGCGGCGCGGGAGAGCGGTTGCCAGTGCCCGCAGGTCATTGGCTTTGTGCGAAGAGCCGCATTCGCGCTGGGCTCGCTGGGCGGAAACAGGAAATATCGACTTTAGGCGATTTGCCGCTTTGAGCCCAGTTTGGATGGGCTTTTTCGCAGTAAGCTGATCACCCTGTGACCCACTCCCTGGCCAGCATCGCGTAGACAAAGGTGTCGCGCACCACGCCATGATGATCGCGGCATTCGCCACGCAGATGCGCCTCGCGCGTGAATCCGGCGCGCTCGGCTGCGCGCCAGCTTGCCTCGTTGAGCACGTCAATCGTGCCCCAGACGCGGTTGGCGCCAATGTGCTCAAACGCAAGCTCGCAGCAAAGACGGATCGCCT
>Ga0208695_1000355_pt1 | contig 53110 bp, 46 predicted proteins | sample AD_UKC111_MetaG_FD_184449 | JGI IMG/M metagenome (GOLD analysis project Ga0208695, IMG submission 184449) | Active sludge microbial communities of municipal wastewater-treating anaerobic digesters from Hong Kong - AD_UKC111_MetaG (SPAdes)... | ecosystem: Engineered > Bioreactor > Anaerobic >... | reverse complement strand
CTCTTTTGATCTGCCATCTACAGCATGACCTTGACGTCTGATATCTACCATTCCTAATTCCTGAAGGTGCTCCAGAAACATTTGAAGATCTTGATGGAATATCAGCAACGTGTATTTATCCATCTTTACTATCATATCCCTTCCTCCTCGGCGATGTGTCTGTTCTTTACTATTTTTTGAGAAGCCTTTGAAAGGTTTTCCTCATCTTCCATAAATCTTTTTATTTTAAGAATGGCTTCCTGATAACCCGGGATCTGTACTTTTTCATAAAGATTTACTTTTTGTGTAGTTTTTTTTCTTGAAAAATCCAGAAGCCTCATTTTTTCCCGATAAATTTCAGATTCAATACCAAGAGCCGACAATTCTTTTAAGATACTGATTCCTTCGCTGTACCAAAATGGCTGAGAGAATAAATTAAATGGTGTCTCTTCATAAATAATCTCTTTGAGGCTTGGCGTCTTAACTCCGGCAACCTTGACAATTTCCAGATTTACATCTTTTACCTTTATAAGGTCAGGCCGAAATTCATTCCACAATCCGCAGATATGTTGATATGAACTGAGCAATGATTCAAGACGATTTGCCAATTCGTCAGAACGAAACTTCGCCCTTTTAACCTCAAACCTCAGAGCAGATTCCTTGTTCTTGAGTGTTGGCAAAGCGTTGGTTCTGATCTTGAGCTGCTTATTCAGATCATTCAGTGATGTTTTGTTGAATTGGAATTTAATTGCCATGATTAATTAACTGTCAGTTATTCCAGTATTTATTCATAATAGATTCCTTAATTCCCAGTTCAGTAGGAGTGTAGTACTTTCTGAACAGCTGCCAGGCGGTGTCAAGCATTTCGGTAGTATTGATATTAACATCGATAGCAAGTAATCTTACAGAATACTCTTTTGCAAATTCCAGGCACCGGTTATCGTAATCGCTAAGATCAAATCCATTTTCAAGTTTTGTTTTAGCATTTGCAGCATCAGCATAAAGACGAACAGCTGCATTCATAACATAATTGTGATCTTCTCTTGTCTTTTTGCCGATAACTAACTGTTTTAAACGAGACAAAGAACGAAAAGGATCAACAATAACCTTCCCTGTATCAGAATCAGTCCTCAGGAATAGCTGACCTTCAGTTATATAACCAGTATTATCCGGGATTGCATGAGTGATGTCTCCACCACTCAGTGTGGTAACAGCAATAATTGTTATGGAACCTCCATCAGGAAGTTGAACGGCCTTTTCATAAATTTTTGCAAGATCAGAATAGAGAGACCCAGGCATTGAATCCTTTGATGGAATCTGATCCATTCTATTACTTACAATACTCAGTGCATCAGCGTAAAGAGTCATGTCTGTAAGCAAAACCAGAACTTTCTCATTCTTATCAACAGCAAAATATTCTGCAGCAGTAAGTGCCATATCTGGGATTAAAAGTCTTTCAACAGGGGCTTGTTCGGTTGTATTTACAAAGCTGATGATTTTATTGAGAGCTCCTGCATTTTCAAAACTCTGTTTAAAAAAGAGATAGTCATCATTAGTGATTCCCATGCCTCCGAGAATAATCTTGTCAACATCTGCCCTCAGGGCAACCATAGCCATTACCTGGTTATAAGGCTGGTCCGGGTCTGCAAAAAAAGGTATTTTTTGGCCGGAAACCAAGGTGTTATTCAAATCTATGCCGGCAATACCTGTAGGGATGAGCTCGGATGGTTGTTTCCTCCTGAAAGGGTTAACTGAAGGGCCACCAATATATCTTTTTTCACCTTCAATTGCTGGCCCGTTGTCGAGAGGTTCGCCATATGCATTGAAAAATCTGCCTGCTAACTCTTCGCTGACTTTAAGATAAGGTGGATCTCCAAAAAATGATACCTCTGCATTTGTCGGAATACCTTCTGTACCGGCAAATACCTGTAAAGTAACAAGATCACCCTTGATTTTAACTACCTGAGCCAATCTGCCTCCAACAGAGGCAAGTTCATCATTAGTTATACCTTTTGCTCTAAGAGATACAGTTGCCTTTGTAATAGACTCCAGTTGAGTATATATCTTAGTGAATGCTCTACCTTCCATTGTTAATCTCCTCTTTAAGTTGTTCCAGATATTTGTTGAAATTATCACTCTTGAACTCTGAATAGTTCATTTGACGTAATATATTTATCATTTTTTTATAGAAATTGGCGCACTCTTCAAAATCTTCAAATTCGAAGTCTTTGTCACAAATATCAATTATCAGAGAGTACATGAATTCCTGTCTTTCAAGAGATGTAACAGAGTCAATTTTATCGAAGGCGTCTTGCTGTAATATTATAAAATCAATAAGTTCAGACTTCCAGAATTTTCTATGATACTCGATAGGTACACCATCGTCACCTAGAATATTAATCTGCTCAAAGGCTTCTTTACCTCTTAAAACAATATTCTTGCCCTTCATAACCTTATCAACCCAGTCCTTATCTACTCTGCTGCTCAGGTCGGCAACTATTTCAGGATATTCGAGATATTTTGAATAAGAATCTATAGGGTCAACTGCAGGATATCTTTTTTTGTCGGCACGGTTTTGGGAAAGGGCGTAAAAACATCTTGCAGCTTTTTTTGTGGATTCTGTAACAGGTTCTTTCAAGTTACCACCAGCAGGAGAAACTGTGCCGATAAATGTAACCGAGCCTGTTTGTCCATTGTTAAGATTTACGATTCCAGCTCTTGAGTAGAAGTTGGATATAATAGCTGGAAGATCCATTGGAAAAGCATCTGCACCAGGAAGTTCCTCCATCCTGTTACTCATCTCTCTCAGTGCTTGTGCCCAGCGTGATGTTGAGTCTGCCAAAAGAAGCACCCTTAAACCCATTGATCTGTAATATTCACCAATAGTCATTGCTGTGTAAACGGAAGCTTCTCGGGCAGCAACAGGCATGTTGGATGTGTTACATATAATTGTTGTTCTTTCCATCAGGTGACGGCCTGTATGAACATCAATCAGTTCCGGAAATTCAGTAAAGATCTCAACAACCTCGTTGGCGCGCTCACCACAAGCAGCCATAATGATAACATCTGCTTCGGCCTGTTTGGAAATAGCATGTTGAAGCACAGTTTTACCGCATCCGAATGGTCCAGGGATGAATCCAGTTCCGCCTTCAGCTATGGGATTAAATGTATCTATGCAGCGTATCCCTGTTTCCATGATTCTATATGGTCTTGGCTTATCCTTGTATGCAGTTATTGCAACTTTTACAGGCCATTTCTGCATCATGGTAATCTCATGCTCCAAGCCATTTTCATCAATAACAACAGCTATTTTGTCAGAGACCTTATAATCTCCTTCAGCTGCAATGTATTTAATCTTATACTGTTCTTTATATGAAAAAGGAACCATTATTTTGTGAGGCAGCCAACCCTCTTTGACCTCTCCGAGCCAGTCCGCTGCTGTAACTTCATCTCCCGGGTTTGCAATCGGAGTAAAATGCCACAATTTTTCCATATCGAGTGGAGATGTATATTCGCCTCTTTTAAGAAAGACACCTTCCATGGTTTCAAGGTCATTTTGCAGGCCATCGTAATTGCTTGAAAGAAGTCCGGGGCCAAGTGTGGCTTCCAGCATGTGACCCTCAAATTCGGCTGAGTCTCCAGTTTTAAGACCTCTAGTGCTTTCATAGACTTGAACAAAAGCTTCCTTACCGTTAACTTTTATCACCTCGGCCATGAGCTTTGTCCCTGAAAGGTCAATATAGCAAATCTCGTTTTGAGCAACGGGACCATCAACCTCTATAGTAACAAGATTGGCTATAATCCCGGTAACTTTTCCAGTGGTTTTCATATAATAATTTATTCTTTATTATTCTTGTATGAGTTTTTCATCTCTTCTACATATTTACGAAACAGTATCTCACCCTGATGTTTATCCATAGAACGCCATCTTTTTAAAATGGAAGCTCTGAGAATATAAGATAGTATAACATCAATGTCAAAATAGTTGAAGACACATATTTTTTCTGCCTCTTCCCATCTTAAAAGGTCTAAGGCTTTTTCTCTCTCCAATATATCCGACATTTCAAAAATTTGAAGAAGCTTGCCGGCAAATTCTATTTCTGATGTAATACCAAAATCCGGTGCTTTATTTTTTTTCAATGCTTCAACAATATCGTTTTCGCCAACAAGATATAGAGAAGGGTCGATATTTTTTTTACGAGAAATATAGGCTGTCTGAATATTTCTAAGCATAATGTCAAATCCAAAATACAGCCTGAGAAACTTAATTTTGCTTTTTGAAATAACCCTGTAGAAATGTGGAGACAAATTGTCTCCCTCAAGACCAAATTTCAACCAGTCAACGTATCTTCTGTCTTTATCGTCAAGAGAAGAAATAATCTGACTGACTTGAGAGTCACAATCTATAGATATATTATCAAAGTCAGGTTCAATGTATGGTAATCCTGCTATGATAAACTCGTAGTTTTTCATAGCCTCTATTTTGCAAATATAATTTCACGAATTCTTGGTCTAAGGTAGGTGCCTATTAACTCCTCGAAGTCCTTGTCTGTGAAGCTTATATAGTATCCTTCAGCTTTAGGGCCTATTTTAAATCCTGAAGAAAGCTTGCGATCAAACCGAATCTCTATGCCGCTTTTAAATTGTTGTGCTATACTATTTACTATATAATTGTCTAAATCTCCTTTCAACTTTTCAGGAAGAATTATGGACAGGTCAGCAGGTTTATCACTCATTTGGGAAAATGCAGTGACGATAGTTTGAATTAAGCTCTTAATAAAAGAACTGTCACTCATGGTCTCAGAGACAGGTTTACCTATTGCATTTGCAATAATCATATTCTCTATCTCATGTTTGAGAGCTGTATAGCTCTGTCTTGATGACATTTTAACCTCATTCAGAACCCTTTCCTTTATCTCTTCAGCCTCCTTTTGTGCTGAGGCTATAATCTTATTGGATTCATCATGAGCCTTTGAAATGATAAGTTCTGCCTCTTTGATAGCATTTGCCTTGATATTTTCGGCTTCCTCCCTTCCCTTGGAAAGTCCTTCGGAGTATAATTTCTCTGTAAGCTCTTGCAATTTGTTCTGCATAGTAAACTAAAGTTAAACGCTCAAAGTTATAAAAAAAATAACTTTTTACTATAAAAAAGAGCATTTCGACAATTTATAAGGTTTCGAAATGCTCTTTTTATTGGTTTGTTTAAAAACTATGCGAGAAATCCAAGTAATATACCTGCAGCAACAGCACTTCCGATAACACCTGCAACATTTGGACCCATGGCATGCATAAGAAGGTGATTTGTCTTGTCATATTCCTGACCCACAAGCTGTGAAACTCGGGCTGAATCAGGGACTGCTGATACACCTGCATTTCCAATGAGAGGGTTAATTTTATTGCCTTCCTTAAGGAACAGATTGAAAAATTTCACAAAAAGAACTCCACCTGCAGTTGCTATAATAAACGATAATGCGCCCAGAATAAAAATATAGACAGAGGTCAATTGTAAAAATTTATCAGCTTGTGTGGATGCTCCAACTGTCAGGCCAATAAGGATAGTAATAACATCAATCAGTGGTCCTCTTGCAGTTTCTGCCAAACGACGTGTAACCCCGCTCTCTTTAAGTAAATTACCAAAAAAGAGCATTCCAAGCAATGGAAGACCTGAAGGTACTATGAAACAAGTGAGAAGAAAACCGATAATAGGAAATAGTATTTTTTCTGTTTGAGAAACGGCTCTTGGTGGCTTCATCCTTATTAAACGCTCTTTCTTGTTTGTGAGAAGTCTCATAACAGGAGGCTGAATTACTGGTACGAGTGCCATATATGAGTAAGCAGATACGGCAATTGCTCCCAAAAGATTTGGAGCAAGTCGTGATGAAAGGAATATGGCAGTAGGACCATCGGCACCTCCAATTATTCCAATTGCTCCAGCATCTGAAGCTGAAAAGCCCATAAGCAGTGCAATGGCATAAGCACCAAAAATACCGAGTTGGGCAGCTGCACCAATGAGAAGTAATTTCGGATTAGAAATTAAAGAGGAAAAATCAGTCATAGCTCCAATGCCCAAGAAAATGAGAGGAGGATACCAACCCTGAATGACACCTTGGTAAAGTATGTTAAGTACTGAGCCCTGTTCATACACGCCGATGCTTAAGCCAGGGAAAAAAGGGATATTGCCTATAATGATCCCAAATCCGATTGGTACCAACAACATTGGTTCCCATTGTTTTTTGATTGCAAGATAAATAAAGACAAGTCCTATGGCAATCATTATTAGATGATTGAAGGTTGCATTAGCAAATCCGGTATATTGGATAAATTGACGTAAATTTTCTCCAATCATTGAAAGTATACCATTTTCCATTTTATCCAATTGTTACTAATGTTGCTCCTTCAAGAACGGAGTCTCCTTTTGACACTTTAACAGATATAACTTTTCCGTCTGAATTAGCCTCAATTACGTTTTCCATCTTCATTGCTTCAAGAACAATTAATTTTTGTCCTTTTTTAACAGAATCACCTTCTTTTACTGCAACCTCCAGAATAATTCCAGGAAGAGGAGATGTAACATTAGTTACTTTTGAAGAAGAAGGAGGAGTGACTTGAACAGAGGGCTTTTGGACTGTTGAAGATGGTGAAGAAACAGAAGACGAGGCTTTAGGAGGAGTGACTATATTTTTTTTAACCGGATTTTCGAACTCAACTTTAAAAGGTATGCCGTTTACCTCTACTTCGGCAAGATTGTCCTCGATATCGGAAACAGTTACTGAGTAGGCATTTCCATTAATTTTTAATTTATATTCTTTCATATCTTGTTAAAATTTTTCATTTTTTTTAGGTGTTTCACGAAGTGAATAAATTTTAGAACTCCAAGGTGAGTAATTTTTGGTAACCTTTGAAATTGTAAGCACTGTGTTTTCAACATCATGGGTTTCATTGCCTTGAAGGTAGGAATGAAGAGCTGCTGCAATTGCTGCATAAATTTCGGCAGAGACATTTGTGGCTTTTGGTTTGTCACTGTCACTCATTGATACTAAAGATCTTTCACGGCTTTTTTTAATGTTGTAATTGCCAACTTGTTTGAAAATTAAGTAAAGTAGAATAAGTGCAATAAAAACCACTGACATGGCTGTGAGAGACATAATAATGCCGAAAGGATCAGCTTTTTCTACCAAAACACTTTTAGGTACGTCATCTACACCTGAATTGTTTGTACTTGGTGAGGTTCTTTTCATAACCTGCCAGCCTTCTGATCCGTCTGTCGAACCAACTCCGTCAGAAGTTCTTCCATAAGAAACATTGGTGTCAAGCAGATCATGAGGTATCTTTACTCGATCAATTATTGTTTTTCCATCTGAGGCAACAAAAAGAATCTCTTGGGAATCCTCAAGTTTGAAATTAATATGGAATGTGCCCCTAAAAGGTTCATTATCAGCCCAGAAGAGAGCATGTTGTCTAGGTTGAATTTTTGTAAGAACGTCACCTTTTGGGATTATGTATTTTGTGAGATTTGAAGGATCATTTGTCAAATAGCATCCACCAATATTGACAGTGCCATAGGAGGAATTGAAGAGCTCTATCCATCCATTTTTATGCCCAAAATCATCTTCAAAATCATTTGTATTGTGCACAAGAAATTCATTTATGCGGATATCACTCTGGCTTTGAGCTCCAAGAGTCAAACTGACAGACATAAATCCCAGCAAAAGAAATATTTTTGATTTTATTCTCATATTGTGCTGATTTGTTTATTAAAGTGGAAGATTATCGTGCTTTTTTGGGGGATTGGTCAGTTTTTTTGTTGTCAACTGCTGGAGAGCACGAATAATTCTGAAGCGTGTATTACGTGGTTCTATGACGTCGTCTATGTAGCCATATCGTGCCGCATTGTAAGGGTTAGCAAATGCCTCTCTGTACTCAGCTTCCTTTTCTGTGGCAAATTGCTCGGGATTTTCTGCTGTTGCCATCTCTTTGCCATACAGTACTTCTATAGCGCCTGAAGGACCCATAACGGCAATTTCTGCAGATGGCCATGCATAGTTAATGTCTCCTCTGAGATGTTTACTGCTCATAACACAATATGCTCCACCATAGGATTTTCTCAGTGTGACTGTGATTTTTGGAACTGTTGCCTCACCATATGCATAAAGCAATTTGGCTCCATGAAGAATAATACCGCCATATTCCTGTTGTGTACCTGGAAGAAATCCAGGAACATCTACAAGAGTAACAAGCGGAATATTGAATGCATCGCAAAAACGAACAAAACGAGCTGCCTTTCTTGATGAATTGATGTCGAGGACTCCGGCAAGAACTTTAGGCTGATTTGCCACAATACCGACTGATGCACCGTTAAATCTTGCAAAACCAACTACTATATTGGGTGCATAGTCTTTATGAACTTCGAGAAACTTGCCATTATCTACAATAGCTCCAATGACTTCATACATATCATATGGTTTGTTGGGGCTGTCAGGAATTATCTCATTTAATGAATCTTCAAGTCTGTCAATAGGATCTGTGTTTTCAGTCATAGGTGGATCCTCAAGATTATTTTGAGGCAGGTAGCCAAGCAAATCCCGAATAACCTGAATTCCCTCTTCTTCGCTGTTTACGGCAAAATGGGCAACACCGCTTTTGCTCGAGTGAACAGATGCACCTCCAAGCTCTTCTTGAGTGACATCTTCACCTGTAACCGTTTTGACAACTTTAGGACCTGTAAGGAACATGTAACTTGTGCCTCTTGTCATTATATTAAAGTCAGTAAGAGCAGGCGAATAAACAGCACCTCCGGCACATGGACCGAAAATAGCAGATATCTGAGGAATAACACCTGAAGCCAGAATATTACGCTGGAAAATTTCAGCATATCCAGCAAGCGCATTTACACCCTCCTGAATTCTCGCTCCTCCGGAATCGTTCAGTCCTATAACTGGTGCTCCCATCTTCATTGCCTGATCCATTATCTTGCATATCTTCATGGCAAAGCTTTCTGAAAGGGATCCTCCAAAAATAGTGAAATCCTGAGCAAAGACATAAACCAGTCTTCCATCAATAGTACCGTATCCTGTTACTACACCATCTCCGAGAAATCTTTCCTTTTCCATTCCGAAGTTAGTACATCTGTGTGTAACAAACATATCAAACTCCTCGAAACTTCCTTCATCCAGAAGCATGGCTATTCTTTCACGAGCGGTGAATTTACCCTTTGAGTGTTGTGAGTCAATTCTTTTTTGACCGCCTCCCAAACGCGCTTTTTCTCGTAGTTGTATCAGCGCTTTAACTTGTTCAAGTTGTTGGCTCATTATATTTCTTATTTAATGATTTTTCTGTCATTTTGATTTTGAAGGATCTTCACATAGTTCTGTCAAAACGCCGAAGGTAGATTTAGGATGTAAAAATGCTATTTTAAGACCTTCAGCACCATTACGTGGAGCTTTGTCGATCAGTCTTATACCTTTTGTCTCCAGTTCATTAAGAGAATTTTGGACGCCATCTTCAACCGCAAATGCTATATGATGAACGCCTTCACCCCTATTTTCGATGAATTTGCCTACTGCTCCTTCAGGATCTGTACTTTCAAGCAGTTCAATCTTGGTCTCTCCAATTTTAAAAAAAGCTGTTTTAACTTTTTGATCTTTAACTTCTTCTACAGCATAACATTTCAAGCCGAGCACTTTTTCGAAGTAAGGTATTGCAGTGTCAAGAGATTTAACGGCAATGCCAATGTGCTCTATGTGAGATAATTTCATAAAAAAATTTTATTTAGTATTTTCAAACTGCCATTGTGTGATATACATTCTGAACATCATCATCATTTTCAAATCTTTCTATCAACTTTTCTATCTCTGCTTTCTGATCTTCAGTCAACTCCTTCAATTCGGTATTAGGGATTCTTTCAAACCCACCTGAAACTAGTTCATAGCCGTTCTCTTCAATGTATTTTTGAATGGCACCAAAAGCCTCAAAAGCGCCATAAATGATAATATTGTCGTCTTCCATAAACACTTCTTCTCCACCGTAGTCTATAAGTTCAAGCTCAAGTTCTTCCAAGTTCACAGGCTTGGAACTTCTAATGCGAAAAACACATTTTTTATCAAACATAAAATCTACGCTTCCCTGTGTTCCAAGAGATCCGTTGAATTTATTGAAGTAGCTTCTTATATTGGCTACAGTTCGTGTTGGATTGTCAGTGGCAGTCTCTATAAGAAAAGCAATTCCATAGGGGCCATAACCTTCGTATACAACTTCCTTATAATCACTGTGATCTTTTTCTACAGCTCTCTTAATTGCTCTTTCAATATTTTCCTTGGGCATATTTTCAGAGCGGGCAGTTGAGATAATAGCTCTAAGTTTAGGGTTGTTGTCAGGATCGGGGCCACCTGATTTGACAGCAATTGTAATCTCCTTACCCAGCCTTGTAAAAGTGCGGGACATATTTCCCCATCTCTTGAATTTTCTCTCTTTTCTGAATTCAAATGCCCTTCCCATATGTATGGATCAAATAATAATTGCTACTTCTTGATTCTGTAAATATATTTATCAATATCATATCCTTCAACAGTATTAGGATATTTGGCCTTGATCTCTTCGTAAACCTTAAGAGCGTTGTCAATATCTCCAAGTTCTTCATACATTATGCCTGCCTTGAGCAAATAACCTGCTGTATAGTCGTTATCAGCCAATTTGGCGGCCTTGTTGTAGTAGTTAAGAGCTTCCTTGTTGTTTTCCAGGAAAGCATATGCATCTCCAATGTTACAAAGTGCCCTTGCTTGGAGAATGGGATCTTTTCCTTTGTATTTTTTAAGGTATTCAATAGCTTCTTTGTATTGACCAAGCTGGAGTTCACATATCCCGGCATACAGATAAACTGCTGCTCCGGACTTGTCTCCGTATTCTTCAATTATCTGTTTAAAACCAAGCGCATTACCATCACCATTATAGGCTAATGCAAAAGAATCAGCTCGGAAATAACGCTCGGCCACAAATGATTGCGCCAGAGCCTCATTAGTTTTCGGTTTGCGGTAAAATTGGTTGTATCCTAAAATAACAGCTGTTATAGCTAATATTGTAATTACTGAATACAATAAAGGTTTCTTGAATTTTTCGATAAAATGTTCAGTTTGATTCACAACTTCAGAAACAGCCTCTTGTTCGTGTTTTTTCTTCTTAGACATATAATTTCTCTTTTATGCAGACTGCAAAATTACAATAATTTGTCTAAACACAAATATTTATTAATTGAAAAAGGAGTAACTTTGCTTGGAAACAGAAGCACTGAAAAATGTATCTAAAAAAAATTACAATTAATAATTTTAAAAATATTTCAGAAACACAAATTGTCTTATCTCCCAAGATTAATTGCATTACAGGAATCAATGGCTCGGGTAAAACAAACCTGCTTGATGCTGTCTATTATCTTTCAATGACCAAAAGCTTTTTTTCTTCTATAGATCATTTCTCAATTAGATACAATACTGATTGTGCTACAATTAATGGAGAGTATGTTAGGGCTAACAATAATGGAGTAGATATTATTTCTCTTTCATTTAATATTAATGGTGAGAAACACTTAAAAAGAAATTCCCGAAGTTATAACCGTTTTTCAGATCATATTGGACTTATACCAATTGTCATGGTCTCTCCGGCTGACACATCTCTTGTAAATGAAAGTGGAGAAGAGAGACGTAAATTTGTGAATGCCATTCTTTCTCAAATAGATAAAGAATATTTACGACGTCTTCAAAATTATAATCAGCTTCTTGCCCAGAGGAACAGATTGCTTAAAGGTGATGTGGTCTCTGACTTGCTTCTGTCGACTATAAATGAGCAAATGTCTGTTAATGCAGAGTATGTTTATTTAAAAAGAAAAGATTTTATAAATAAAATGGTCCCGGTTATTAAGGATTATTATGATATGCTTTCAGGTGACAGAGAAGAGGTGAATATTGAATATAAATCCGATCTTCATACCTGTTCGCTTGACGAACTTTTTTCAAGAAATTTGGAGAAGGATAAATTTCTTGGGTATACTTCATCTGGGATTCACAGAGACGATTTAAATTTCACAATGGATGGATATCCAATAAGGAGAGGCGGGTCTCAGGGGCAGCAGAAAAGCTTTCTTATTGCACTTAAACTTGCTCAGTTTACAGTTATGAAGAATATTCACGGTGTTGCTCCAATTCTTCTGCTGGACGATCTGTTTGACAAGCTGGATATGCTCAGAGTGGAGCATTTGCTAAGGCTTGTCTCTTCAGATTTTTTTGGGCAAATATTTATTACAGATAGTAATAAAGTACGTATATCAAATATTTTGGAGGAAATTGATGGTGAATCTGTGTCATTTGAAATTGAGGATGGGAGGGTGAAATGAAAAGGGTTAATTACATGCCTTTGGGTGATCTTCTCAAAATGTTTGTTAAAGAATACGGCCTTGAACAAGGCCTTGAACGGACGAGAATCTTTGCAGCATGGGATAAAGCAGTTGGGAAAAAATATGCAATGATGACGACAAATAAATTCTTTAAAAATGGGAAATTGTATTGTTCTATAAACTCCTCTGCAGCAAAGACCCAACTTTTTGTTAATAGAGAAAGTATTAAAAAAATGATTAATGCTGAATTGGAGCATGATGTTGTTGAAGAGATTATTTTGAAGTAAATAGATGAAAATTGTCATTGACAAAGATATACCCTTTATTAAAGGAGTAATAGAGCCTTTTGCTGATGTGGTTTACAAGGAAGGACGTGATATTTCTTCTTCAGATCTGGTTGATGCTGATGCCATGATCATAAGGACCAGAACAATATGCAATGAATCTCTCCTTCATGGAAGCACTGTCAAATTTATTGCTTCAGCTACTATTGGCAGAGATCATGTTGACATTGACTACTGTAAAAGTAATAATATTTTTTTTACTAATGCTGCCGGTTGCAATGCTTGGGGTGTGGTACAATATGTACTGACATCAATTTTCACAGTATCGCATATCAAACATTTTAATATTTGTGGTAAAACAATAGGTATTATTGGTGCAGGAAATGTGGGTGAAAGGTTGGCTTGGGTTCTCGAAATGTTAGGTTTTAATATTATGCGGTGTGATCCACCGGTTAGAGCTATTCTGGAATCAGGGCAGATTCCGAAAGGTGACTTTCTCTTCTCTTACAGAAGTGCTCTTAGACCTTCTGATTATTATTCTATGGAGGAAGTCCTTAAAAATTCCGATATTGTTACTTTACACTTGCCTTTGGATTGTAACACTTTAGCGATGTTGAACGATGAGTGTTTTTCACTAATGAAGCCCGGTTGTATTTTCATTAATTCATCAAGGGGAGAAGTACTGGATGAAGAGTCACTTGTTTCGTATTCAGATAAATTAGGGGCAGTAATTATTGACGTCTGGTCAAATGAACCGAATATTAGCCTGCCATTGCTTTCGGTAGCAGATATTGCTACTCCACACATAGCAGGATATTCACTTGAGGGGAAAATTAATGCTACTGTAATGTCTGTGAATGCTCTCGGTAATTTTTTTGGAATAGAAAGTTTGTCTGGTTTTAAGATAGGATATCCGCCATATAAACGATTGTCAGGTCTCGATGATAAAATTGACGATGTTCAGGAATGGATTTTCAGGATATTATATGAATCTTTTCCTGTCTATGAAACAGATTTACTTCTTAGAAAGGATCCTTTGTTATTTGAAAAAATCAGAAGTGGGTATGTTTATAGGAGAGAGGTTCAGGAAAATTTATATAAGGAAATTGCAAATAAAATAAAATTCAATTCATATGTTTAGTAATGAAGATATAGAGCATATAAAGCAACATGGTTCCAGTGTTGAGAAAGTTTTGAGAGAGATAGAATTTTTTAAGTCGGGGTTCCCTTTTTTGAGAATTGTTTCACCTGCTACAGCAAATAGAGGTATAAGGGTCCTCAATCAGCAGGAACAGTCTGAAGCAGAAAAAAGATACATCAATTATGATGGTGTTCCTTGCAAATTTGTTCCGGCTTCCGGTGCTGCTTCAAGAATGTTTAAAGATCTGTTTGATGCAAAAAAAGAATTGGAACTTGGGAACAATATTACTAGTACCCCTGCAGAGCTATTTTTTACAAATATCGAAAAATTTGCCTTTTATGATGATTTGACTAAACTTAAAGGGTTTGACAAATCGGATCCATTGAAAGTGCTGGATTATCTCTTAAGTAACTCCGGACTTAATTATGGCAACTTACCTAAAGGTTTGATAAAATTTCATAAATATTCTGATGGATCAAGGACAGCTTTTGAAGAGCATTTGGTTGAGGCTGCACTTTATGCGAGAAAAAGAAGTGGAGAAGCAGCTCTTACTGTTACAGTTTCACCTGAACATCTTGAAGCATTTAAAAAGCATTTTGAAGAGGTTAAATTTAAGTATTCCGAAAGATTCAAAACAGGTTATAGAATTGATTTTACTCTCCAAAAGCCTGATACTGATACGATTGCTGTAGGTTTGGACAATAACCCCTTTAGATCAGATGATGGAAAGTTACTCTTTAGGCCAGGTGGACATGGTGCTCTTATCGGAAATTTGAATGATTTAGATTCAGATATTGTATTTATTAAAAATATAGATAATGTAGTTAGAGAGCAGTATATTGATGAGACAGTAAAGTGGAAGAGAATATTGGCAGGTGTTCTTATTGAAATGCAAAATAAAATTTTCACCTATTTGAAACGTTTGGATGAAGAATTTAATGAGACTCTCAACAGTGAAATAATCTCCTTTCTTGAAAACGAACTTTGTATAACTATTCCTTCTCTTCCAGAACCAATAGTTAAAGAATATCTGAGGGAAAAGTTGGACAGACCCGTTAGAGTATGTGGAATGGTAAAAAACCTTGGTGAACCTGGGGGTGGACCATATATTGCCTGCGATGCAGATGGCTCTACATCGTTACAGATAGTTGAATCGACTCAATTAAACATGCAAGATCCTGAAGTTGCCAGAATTGTTGCCGGATCTACTCATTTCAATCCAGTGGATATAGTCTGTTCATTAAAGAACTATCAAGGAGAAAGATATAATCTTTACAAGTATATTGATTCTGAGACTGGATTCATCTCTTATAAAAGCTATCAAGGGCGAAGCTTGAAGGCTTTAGAACTGCCTGGATTGTGGAATGGAAGCATGAGTCAGTGGAATACTGTTTTTGTTGAAGTCCCCTTGATTACATTTAATCCTGTAAAGAATATAAATGACCTTTTAAGGAAAGAGCATCTTGCCTAGTCTTTTCTCGTCATTTTTTTTGAGACAATCTGTTCTATAGTAAGTAAAAATGCAAGATTTGCACCAATGATAATCCATCCGTTGAATCCTGGATTATTTGAAAAATTGGTAAAAATTGAAAAGCTGCTCTTTAAATCATTTATTACTGTTTGGAGTGACAGGCTGAAATCTTGGAGAAAATATTCAATAAGCAGTATTATGGTCGCTATACAAATACCAATAAGTACCGTAATCACCAATTGACTGAGAGTTTCTTTGCGCTCTTTTCTTTTTTTATCCTCAATTGTGATTTTTTTCATCACTTCATCTTCGAATCCCGATTCTTTTTTTTCGTATTCTTTTGACAAAGAATTCATAACCTTATATAAAATATCTTCGTGTTCAACCATAGCTCACCTCCATTTTTTCTCTAAGACTTAGATTTAATCTCTTTTTTATTCTGTGTAATCTAACTTTAACATTTGATTCACTCAAACCGCTTACAAAAGCAATTTCTGCAATACTTTTTCTATGCATATAAAAGGCAATAATGATAAAACGATCTGATGGAGTCAAACTCTTAAGAATGTGACTAATCAACTTTTGAATTTCTTCTTCTTTAGTTACTACTTCTGAAGCAAGTATACTCTTGTCGGGAATTGTCAATTTATCTATTTGTACAAAAATTCTTTTCTTTTGTCTTGCTTTAGATATGGCCATATTATAGGCAATTCGGTATATCCATGTAGAGAAAGAAGAATCACCACGAAAGTTATTTAATGAAAAAAAAGCCTTGACAAAGACATCTTGGGCAATTTCTTCTGCATCTTCCCTATTACTAAGAATTCCTCTTATTACCGAAAGAACCAATGGAGAATATTCAGTTACAAGTGTATCAAACAGTGACTTTTCTCCATTTTTTATTCTATCAATCAATATAACTTCGTCTTCTGTTTTCATTTTAATTATTGACGCAAATGAATATTCCAGGTTACACCTAATTAATTATATTTTGGTTTAGCCATTTTGTATGTAACCTTCATTTATAAATTTCGTCAAAAATATAAATTTAAATAATTGAAGTTATGCTTGATTTTATTACTGTCCCATTAGTTACAGGAATATGTATCTTTGGGTTTTACAAACTGGTTGAACTTTTCGTTAGAAAGAGAGAGAGATTAATGATCATTGAAAGGATCTCTCAATTTGAAAATATTAATACCAATCACATCGATTTTTCTCAAATTTTTGGGAAAGAACATGAGCATAGTGGTCGTTTCGTTGCCTTAAGAGCTGGAATGTTGTTAATAGGCGTTGGATTAGGCCTTCTTGTTGGCTTTATCATTGTTTATAATACTTTTGGCCCATTAGTTGGAGATTTTTACTATAGCTCTAAGGGGATGGCTGAACTTATTTATGGTTCTACAACATTACTGTTTGGTGGATTGGGGCTTCTTGCCGCTTTTATCATCGAGCATAAACTTCGTAAAAGTTAGATAAATGACTCGATTAATAATAAAAGGAGCGTCTTATTATGAACAATCAAGACGCTCCTTATTTTAGCAGAAAAGTGTTAAGAATTGCTTTTTAAAAGAATTCCTGAGCCTTGAGTGCCACTTTTAAAAATTAAAGCGTGATTTCTTGTCTCGCGGTTTTTCCAGTCTCCCTTTTGATAAGCATAAGCAACAATCATAGGAACAACAGTTGTAGCTTCTGCGTATACCATCTGTTCATTGGCGGTATCCACTTTTCCCCATGAATTTGCCTCCTTGAGGGTAGATGACGAGCAGGCTCCATCCCGGACATCAGCAACAGTGATTTGTACGGCATATTTGTGCATTGGAACTTCGAATCCCAGGCATTCTGCGCATACAACAGTGTCTTGTGCAAAGTTTTTTGGAACACCTCCTCCAATCATGAATAATCCACTGTTTTTTGAAGATAATTTAACCTCGGTAAGTTCTCTGAAGTCAGCCACAGAGTCAATGGATAAGTACGGTTTACCTTCTTTCATTCTTTCAATTTGATGCATGACCAGACCAAAACCGGCACTGCAATCACTAAATGCAGGGACAAATATGGGCACATTCAGTTCATAGGCTGTTTGAATAAGAGAATTCTTTTTAACAGAGTTTTTTGTCAACCATTTACCAATTTCGTGAATAAATTCTCTTGAAGAATATGGACGGGGTTCCAAAGAATCGGCAATAGCTTTGATAGTAGCGTCACACTTCTGAAGCTCTTCTTCATCGATAAATGTGTCATATATTCTGTCTATATAGTTTTCTCTAAGATAAGTGTCATTAATAAATTGAGATCCTTTGTAATGTTTGAAACCCAAAGCTTCAAAGAAATCCATATCAATTATGGATGCTCCGGTTGAAACAACAACGTCTATCATATTATATCTTAACATATCCACATAGACTTGCATGCATCCTCCTGCAGAAGTGCTGCCGGCAATTATCAGCCAATTTGAACATTCTTTGTCTTTAATCATAAGTTGAAGAATATCCGCTGCATTTGCAGTATCTCTTGATGTAAAGGACATATCCCTCATCGCATCTATAAATGGAACAGCATCTATTTTGGAGACATCAATGTGTTTGATTGTCTCTTTTAAAAGATCTCTTTTTGTTGGTTTCATTTTGATATGTAATAATTTTGTGGCAAAGATAGATAATTTAAGTTAAGAACAAGTTTTTTATTAATTTTGCAACATCTTACAAAATATTAATTACTACATGTTTGACACACAAACTTTAAGGAGATTTGAAACTTTAGATACTCCTTTTTATTTTTATGATCTCTCTCTCTTGAGAAAAACACTGAAGGAATATACCTTTTATACAAAAAAATATAATTATAGTGCGCACTATGCGCTCAAGGCCAATGCAGATGAAAGAATTCTTTCAATTATTAAGCAAGCAGAACTTGGTGCAGACTGCGTAAGTGGCAATGAAGTTTCACTTGCTCTTAAAATCGGTTTTCCTCCGGAAAAAGTAGTTTATGCGGGAGTCGGGAAATCAGATAAGGAGATAATAACTGCTCTTAAAGGCAATATTTTCAGTTTTAATTGTGAATCCATACCTGAAATTGAGGTAATTAATGCTATAGCTTCATCGATGGGAAAAATAGCCAATATTTCTTTGAGAATAAATCCGGATATAGATGCTCATACTCACAAGTATATTAGTACAGGAAGAGCTCAAGACAAATTTGGGATAAGTCCATGGATGTTTGACTCTGTTCTCGAAACTATTAAAAGATCTGCAAACATCCGTCTCATTGGGCTGCATTTTCATATAGGATCTCAGATAACTGACCTTTCTGTCTTTAAGCTTTTGTGTGAAAGGGTGGATTCACTCATGCGCTGGTTTATTGATAGGGATGTAGTTATAAGCAATATCAATCTTGGTGGCGGCCTTGGTGTGGATTACAGTGATCCTGACGGATATCCTGTTGCCGATTTTGAAAGCTATTTTAAGATTATCTCCGAAAATCTCAGGGTTTTGCCGGGACAAAGAGTGCATTTTGAGCCGGGTCGTTCAATTGTAGCTCAGTGTGGATCTCTTATTTCAAGGGTTTTGTATGTAAAAATGGGGAAAGGAAGAAAGTTCGCTATTTTAGATGCAGGGATGAATGATTTAATCCGGCCTGCCCTTTATCAGGCATCACATGCAATTCAAAACTTGTCTTCAACAGGAAGAGCTATGAGGTATGATGTAGTAGGCCCCATATGTGAATCCAGTGATGTTTTTGTGAAAAATATCAAGTTGCCAAAAACTCAAAGGGGAGATATTATAGCGATAAGGAGTGCCGGCGCGTATGGTCAAGTGATGGCAATGAGGTATAATCAACGCGATTTTGCTCCTCAATATTATTCTGAAACTTGATTTTATGAGCAGAGTCAGTTCTAAGGAAAAATATGTAATTCAGCTATACAAACTTTTCAGAAAGAAGGGTTTAAGATTGACTATGGATCAAATTGCATCAGAGTTGAATCTTACCAAGAAAACTCTTTATAACAATTTCGAAAGTAAAGAAGAACTCATGCGGATTGTTATGCAGCATGTGCTGAGCGATATTGAATTTAGAATGAAAATTTCTCTGACTCAAGGCAAAAATGCAATTGAAGCACTTTATAACACAAGTTCTATGATGAATAAGGCTCTTGAAGAGATTGGGCCTCTATTGCTAAATGATACTGCAACCTGCCTTCCTGACCTTAAGTTATTGAATCACACTGACCGGATGAGTTTTTATTCAAGAATTATTTTTGAAAATCTTGAGAGAGGAATTTACGAGTCGCTTTACAGGAATGATTTAAATCCCAAATTAGTAACTATCTTCTTTACTTCTGCAATGGCAAAAATATATTCGTGGGATGGCTCCTATCGTTATTTAAAAGATCCCTATATGTTTCATTCAGAATTAATAAGATATCATCTTGAGGCTATTGTAAATGATGAGGGTAGATTAGTCCTGAGGCAGTATCTAAAAAAATGACTAATTTTGAAACGTAAAAAGTGAAAGATGTTTGAGAATTTAATAGACAGATTAGAGAAATCATTTAAGATACTCAAGGGTGAGGGGAAAATTACTGAGATAAATGTAGCTGAAACACTCAAAGAGATACGCAAGGCATTGCTCGATGCCGATGTCAGCTACAAAATAGCCAAAAATTTCTGTGACGAAGTAAAACAAAAAGCCTTGGGGCAAAATGTCCTCAAGTCAGTTAGCCCCGGACAGATGATGACCAAGATAGTTCACGATGAGCTTACTCGTCTTATGGGAGGTGAAGCAGTGGACATCTCAGTGAAAGGTAATCCGGGTATTGTTCTTGTTTCAGGTTTGCAAGGTTCAGGTAAAACAACCTTTTCAGGTAAGCTGGCACTTAATTGCAAGAGCAAAAGAGGGCTTAAGTGTATGTTGGTTGCATGCGATATTTACCGTCCTGCAGCTATAGAACAATTGAAAATAATCGGAGATCAGGTTGGTGTGCCGGTTTACAGCGAAGAGGGCAACAACAATCCTGTTCAAATTGCAAGAAATGCCATACAGAAAGCCAGGCAGGAAGGATTTTCACTTGTGATAATAGATACAGCAGGGCGTCTTGCTGTTGATGAACAAATGATGGCGGAAATAGAGGCTATCAAAAAGGCTGTTAATCCTACGGAAACACTTTTTGTGGTAGATTCCATGACTGGTCAGGATGCGGTTGAAACGGCCAAAACCTTTAATGACAGGCTCAATTTTGATGGTGTTGTACTCACAAAACTTGATGGAGACACACGAGGTGGGGCCGCTTTGTCAATCAGAGCTGTGGTTGACAAGCCTATCAAGTTTATATCTGCAGGAGAAAAAATGGAGGCTCTTGACGTCTTTCATCCGAGCCGTATTGCTGACAGAATTTTGGGAATGGGAGATGTTGTATCTCTTGTTGAAAAAGCCCAGGAGCAGTTCAACGAAGAAGAGGCGAGAAAATTACAGAAAAAGCTTGCAAAAGACCAGTTTACTTTATGGGATTTTTACAACCAGATACAACAGATCAAAAAGATGGGTAACATCAAAGAGTTAGCTTCTATGATTCCAGGAATGGGTAAAGCCTTAAGAGACATTGATATAGACAACTCTTCCTTTAAAAGCATTGAAGCTATTATTCAGTCAATGACTCCTGAAGAGCGTGAGAACCCGGCTATTTTGAATGGAAGTAGACGTAAGCGGATTGCTTTAGGAAGTGGGACTACTATTGCTGAAGTGAACAGGTTAATCAAACAATTTGACGATATGCGCAAGGTAATGAAAAACATGTCGACAGGAGGCAAAGGTGCGATGAGAGCTATGGGGGCAATGCGTGGCAGATAAACAATTAATTACAATGGCAATGATAATACTGGATGGTAAAAAAACTGCTGATGAGATAAAACAGGAGATTGCTGTAAAAGTTGAGCAAATTGTGAAGGATGGAGGCAAAAGACCACATCTTGCAGCGATTTTGGTTGGAGAGGACGGCGCTTCTCAAACCTATGTTAACAATAAGGAAAAAACTTGTTTTCAGGTTGGATTTAAATCTACAGTTATAAGAATGCCTGAGTCAATTACTCAAGAAAGACTTCTTGAAGAGATTAAAAGGCTTAATGAAGATGAAGATATCGATGGCCTGATAGTTCAACTGCCTTTGCCACGACATATTGACGAGCAGAAAATAATAGAGGCTATTGATCCTGAAAAAGATGTTGACGGATTTCATCCTGTGAATGTGGGTAAAATGGTTCTTGGCATGCCTTCTTATGTATCAGCTACGCCTGGAGGAATTATGGAACTTCTTTCACGATATAATATTCAAACTTCCGGAAAACATTGTGTGATTATAGGCAGAAGCAATATTGTCGGTAGACCTTTGGCCAATCTGCTTTCTCAAAAGTCTCAACCTGGAGATTGTACTGTGACTATTTGTCACAGCCATACTGAAAACATAAAAGAGATAACTTTGCAGGCAGACATTTTGATTGCAGCCCTTGGAAAACCATGCTTTGTAAGAGGTGATATGGTAAAGGACGGAGCAGTTGTTATTGATGTCGGCATTACCAGAGTTCCTGCAAACAACAAGTCAGGATTTAAACTTGCCGGAGATGTTTTGTTCGATGAGGTTGCACCAAAGGCCTCTTTTATTACCCCCGTTCCGGGGGGAGTTGGTCCCATGACAATAATTTCTTTACTCAAAAACACATTAAAAGCTTCAGGTAATTGACCTCTGAAAATTTATTTTTTTGCGTTATCACTTTCTGCCCTTTTTGCTTCTTCACTTTCACCTACTTTTCTTGATTTTGTAGCTGAACCATTACCGAAACGGTAGAGGAAGCTTATGGATATTTCTCTACTTTTCCATTGTGATTTAAATCTATAATTTTCAATCATGTCAGTTAAAAGACTTGCTCGGCTGTTTTGAGTAAGCAACAGATCACTGCAATTTAATATTAAAGTACCGCGGTTATCCAGCACTCCTTTTTTAATGCCTAAGGATATATCTCCTTGGGGCTTAACCTTAAAATAACCATAGGGAACTCCGCTTTGAAAAAAACCAGAAAGTTCAATTTTTGTATCACTTGGAAGAGAAAGTGCTGCATTAATATTAATTGACGAGAATAGTGATTTTTTCTCATATCCCTCTGTTTTACTCTTAATTTGAGCTGCAAAAAAGCCAGAATTTATGGTTAACCATTTAGTAACAGGAAGTTCTGTGATATTAAAAAAACCTCCATATAGATTTAAATTTCCAAAATTTTCCCATATTAATAGTTTTTCACCTGTTACAGGGTTAAATTTTGTGTTCTGGATGATAGTCTTAGTGTTAAATTGTCCATGAAAACCTAAACTGAAATTTTGCTTGTATATTAAAGAAAGACTTGCTTGATGAGTATATTGTGGTAATAAATTTGGATTGCCTTCTACTGAAGTGTTGGCATCGACATATACTCTGAACGGATTGAGTTGACTGAAATTGGGTCTCTGAATTCTTAAATTATAAGTAGTGGCTATGGTTATGTTTTTATTGGGATTGAACCCAAAATACAAAGTTGGAAATAAATTGAGGTATTTCTTTTGTGTCGTTGTATCAGCACTTATCCAGTTACCATTGGAAATTGTGTATTCAGCCCTTATTCCGGCTTTTGCACTCAATTTTGGTCCAAATTGCATTCCTGCTGATACGTATGATGCGACAATATTTTCCTTGTAGTTAAACTTACTGCTTAATATATTATTTTTTACCCAAACATTATCAATAAAGTCCTCTCTTTTCAGATTGTTGTCAGTTTGACTCTGTGCCCACTTTCCACCGGCTTCAAGCATAATTTTATTCAAAACTAATTGTTCATAATCCAACTTTGCCGAGACAATGTTGAGATATTGTTTGGAATTGCTATTAAATATATCTGACGGATCATCTATTCCTTCTATCACATTGAAATAGTTGTTTTCCTGATGACTGTCAGATCCGATGTCATAGTACCCGTAATCGGCATTTAATGTAACTTCATGATTATCTTTAAATATATGAGTGTAGTTTAAATTTGTATAAATGTTATTAAAATTGCTATTGCCAGCTATTGTCGTATTGTTAGTTTTAATTAAATTTCCGTTTTTGTATAGTTTAGTTCCAGTAATGTCATTGTCTGTATTATCATCATTCTTGCGGTTTAAGCCACTGATAATAACGCCCATAATATTTTGTTTGTTAATATAATAGTCGTGTGAGACCCTGAAATTGAATCTTTTACTGATAGATTTGTACAATGTTTCTCCTTTAAGCAATTGGGATTCACCTAAATTTGTCTCAGAGGCGAACTTGTCGAATGATTCATCATACTTTGGGCTGTAAGTTATTGCTGTGTTGCTTTTATTTCCTCTGTAGGCCAGGTTAATTGAACTGCTGGCACTATTATACAGCTCTGATTCAAAAGGTGATATACCATAAGTAGCTCTCAGTGAACCACTGAGCCCCTTTGCGAAATTTTTCTTTGTTTTTATATTAACAATTCCACTGCTTCCTTCTGCATCATATTTTGCTGAAGGATGTGCAATAATTTCAATTTTATCAATAGTACTGCCATCTGTGCCTGAAAGAAGCGCCTCTAAATCAGTTCCTGTCAAATTTGATGGTCTATTGTCAATCCATATTTGGACAATGTTTCCGTTCAAAAGTATATTACCTGAGGGATCCACACTTATTCCTGGAGCTTTTTTCAGTATGTCAAGAGTGCTGCTACCCTGAGTTGACACGGCTTCGCTTACGTTCATGACTATTTTGTCAACCTTATGTTCGATAACTGGAATTTTTTCTGTTATAACGGCTGCTTTTAATGTTGATGCATCTGGAGCAAGCGCAATAATCCCAAGATTATTATCCGTTAAATCATCTACATTAACATTTAGGATAGTATCCTTGAATCCAATAAATGATATTTTTACCATAAATGAGTCAATTTCAACATTAGTGATTGTAAATTTACCCTCTTCGTCTGACGTTGTACCTCCTAAAATTTTTAAATTGTCGTCCTGTACACTGATAGTTGCATATGGAAGAGCTTTGCCATTTTCTTTTTCAATGATTTTACCTTTGATAATATTGTTGTCTTTTGAAGCAAAAAGATCAGGGGTAATAAGTAGTGCTATTAGTAAATAAGTTAATTTGTTAAACATAGTAGAATTTGTTTTATAGTACATTGTTAAGCATAATAATTTGTGTGTTATATGACGATAATGAATAAAGTTTGTTACACTTTTAATTAATTATCTTTATCGATTTTTAACAATTCCGATGGATTTATTCCAAGTAACTTCATCCTTTTAAGTATTTTAGGCAGTTCTTCCTGAATGAATTTATGCTTCTGTACTGAAATAATTGTTGTTTTTGCATCTTTTGAGATAAAATATCCAACTCCACGTTTGTTGAAAATTATATCTGATGACTGCAAATAGTCATATGTTCTCATTATTGTATTTGGGTTTACTCCCAATAACACTCCCAATTCTCTAACTGAGGGTATTCTCTCTTCAGGTTTCCACTCTTCACTTAGAATTTTATCACATATTGTATCGGCAATTTGGAGATAGATTGGTTTATGTTCATTAAACTCCATACATTCATTAATAATATTGTTGTTTTTTCATTTTAAGCAAAGTTCCACCGAGACAACCTATTGGAATTATATAGTAAACAATTGCTTTTGTAGTGTATAACAACAATCTGATTTTGTTTGCTTCATCATCAGAATTGTTTGCTAATAAATCACTAAGATTGTTTATCTCCATAGAAAAATTAACAGAATTGTCCACTTGACCGAAAACTAACGACTTAACTGTCGAGGCAAGAATTAGCCCTATTACTAAATATATTCCTATACCAAGCGAAATGGTTTTTGTAATTTTGCTTTTTTTAAAAAGGAAATTTCCAAATATAAAAGCCCATTGCACAATTAACACATCGTAAATTGAACTAAAACTGATTTCATCAATTTTTCCACTAAATGCAAAACCATTAAAAACGGAGGGAGTAATAATAGAAAGAACAAAGTCTGTAAGCATAAGAGTTGCTAAAATTGTGATTGGAGTGATTATAACCACGATGGTCAGCATACTAAAATATTTTTCGTAAACCGAGGTGGGTAAAAGTGCATAGTCAATCCCTTTCTTTGGATGATTGTAGCTTTTATAAAGGTTAAAAGGTGTTGCTATCATAGTTACAACCAAAATCATAATCATCATAGAAAACCTAAATGATGGTGATACACCGGAACCTCCTCTGAGAAGGATTGAAGTCAACCAGATGCCAAGAACAATGATTGATACTATTCCGGCCATTTTGAGTATTATAATTTTTCTCTCTTTTAACTCCTTTGTTAAAAGCATTGAATATCTTTTAAAGGAAAAAATCTCATTCATTGTTTTAAGTTATTTATTGAAAATTTGTTGAATTATTTTTTTGTTTGTTAAAACAGTATTAAACAGAGCCTCTATGTTTACTTTTGTTTCAACACTGTCTGTATTTGGATAAACAGAGATGTAACCTCCCAAAGATGGTTCATTATATAGAGCTTTTTCATCCAGAGATTCCCGGAATTCAAATTTGATTTTTTTACTGATCTCTTCAATTGAAGCGTTTAACAGTACATCGTTTGTGTCAAGAATAATAATTGGATCAATAAGATTTTCGAGATCTCTGACTTGATGTGTGGACAATACAATGCAACTTTCTTCAGTAGAGGCTTGAGCAATAATTTTTCTTAACTGCGTTTTTGAAGGAATATCAAGACCGTTACTTGGCTCATCCATCAATATTAGTCTGGTATTGGTTGCAAGTGCAAAAGAAATAATTGCCTTTTTTTGTTGTCCGAATGATAGTTTTGTGAATTTTGCCTTTTTATCAACTTCAAAATCGATCAATGTTTTCTCAAATTTATTTTTGTCGTATCTTGGATAAAACATTCCTCTCAAGTCTGCATATTTATAAATTTCCAAATCCATTCCTGCAAAATCCTCCGGAATGAAAAACAATTCCTGTAAGAAACTTGGTTCTCTTTTATAAGTGTAATGATCCAAAAGTGTACATGTGCCTGATGAAGGTCTTAATAAACCACTGATTATTTTAAGAAGAGTAGTCTTTCCAACCCCATTTTGCCCGAGTAAACCGTAGATTTTTCCACAGTCAAGTGTAAGACTGATTCCTTTAAATACTTCATGTTTAGAGTAACTAAAGCTTAGATTATCAATTTTTAACATAATATATTAAAATTAATTATGGTGTATTAGTGAAATAGTACACTGCAAAGGTAGTAATGATTTTATTAGTTCCAAATTTTATTTACTTTTGAAACAATTTTTTTTGAAAAAGTAATTTGATGAAAATAAAAATATCGGTTTTTCTGCTTATTTTCTTTCAGACAATCAATCTCTATGCGCAAAAGCTGTATTCTAATGAAGATAAATTAAAGAAAACTCTTTATGGTCTTGCTGATGATAAAATGGCTGGGAGGGAAGCCGGGACAGAATATGAATTTAAAGCTGCCGGCTATATTGTAGAGATACTTTGCTCTTACGGATACAAGCCCGTTTTTAACAACAATCCGCTGGTTAAATTTAAATTGGCAAAAGGAAGAAATTCCGGTAACAATTCAATTTTAGAGATTAATGGTAAGGGTTTTATTATAAATAAGGATTTTTTTGTTCCTCCGTTTTCTTCGTCATCTAATGTTTCAGGAAGACTGTCGACAGTGCCGGAAGCGGAATCTGTTTTGCTCTTGAAATCGTCGACTGACTCAATAAGATTAAAGATTGCTTCATTAAGGGATCAGGGAGTCAAGTCTTTAATTTATTATTCAGGATCAGAACTTGATACTCTCAAGTATATGGAGACCGCTCCAACTTCAATACCGGTTATTCAGGTTACCGAAGAGTGTGCTAAATTACTTCAAGAAGCATTAGGAAGTAATATTCATATTTATACCGATGTAAAATCTTATGATCTTGTGTCAAATGATGTTTTGATGTCAAAGGAAGGGAGACTTGATAAACCATATATATTGATAGGGGCCCATTATGACCATCTTGGTTTTGGAGGTGAGGGAAGTATGAAAAGAGGCATTACTGCAATTCACAATGGGGCAGACGACAATGCAAGTGGAGTTTCTGCCATGATGGAAATAGCAAGGATTCTAAGAAATAACGACAAAGGTATTTATGATATTGTCTTTGTAGCTTTTGGCGCAGAAGAAAAAGGACTTGCGGGTTCTGGCTTTTTGGCTGATACACTTAAACGGTTGGGACGATTGCCAGCGCTTATGATAAACCTTGACATGGTTGGCAGACTGACAGATAATAAGCTTCAAATAAGCGGTGTTGGTACATTTAAAGGTGCTGACTCTCTATTGAAAAATGTAAATCAGCAGTTTAATTTTACGTTGTTAACAACAAAAGATGGATATGGCCCTTCTGATCAGTCTTCGTTTGTCTCTATGGGTATTCCCGTTTTATATTTTACAACAGGAGTGCACTCAGATTATCATACTCCTGATGATGACCCAGGTAAGATTAACTATTCAGGGCTTAAAATGATAACTGATTTTGTGGCTTCTTTGTCAAGAGATTTATCAATGAGCGGAATGAAAATGGACTATATTAATTTACCGCCACCTTCCAGTATGGGTAGAAAATCTTTAAAGGTAACACTCGGACTTATTCCGGATTTTACTTATGATGTAGGAGACGGGTTCAAAGTAGGCCCTGTCACTGAAGGGAAACCTGCAGCAATGGCAGGTTTAAAAGCAGGAGATATTATTACCGCCATTAATTCTAAGAAGGTTAATAATGTTTATGAGTATATGTCAAGACTTTCAGAACTTAAATCTGGAGATAAAATAGTTTTGGATGTAAGGAGAAACGGGAAGGAACTTAAACTTATAGTACAATTGTAGTTATGTGTAATATAAAGATTAAAAAGATTTTATACTGGTCTGCTGCAGTGTTAATAACATTAGCTTCTATTGTCTACCAGAGAGCAACGGGTCCGACAAATCCCCAAAAATATTCTTTTAATTTAGCTGGCAAAACATATAATATTAAACTTCCCAGGAGTCTTGAGACAGAAATTACACCTGAACAGGCAAAGGGAGATTATGAGGCTCTTGGAAAGATGTCATGTTTTGATGTTGAAGTCGAAGGCGCTTCTGATTCATTGCAAATGACTGTGTTTTTTAGGAGATATCCTTCACAGGATACTATTTCTATTATTAAGTCGGAACGTTTTGGGGATATTTTTAAAATTCGTATTCCGTCTCAGCCTCCAGCAGGAAAAATTGAATATTTTGTAGAATTTTCTGACAGAAATGATCATATTGCTCTTGGATATGGAGAATATCTTATGATCCGCTTTAAGAATTCAGTTCCTGCCTGGGTGCTTATTCCTCATATTCTGCTAATGTTTATTGCAATGCTCCTATCAACTTATGTTGGAGTAATAGCTTTTGACAAAACGCAAAAGACGAAAGTCCCGGTTATGTTGTTGATGATATCTTTGTTCTTGGGCGGCTTGCTTTTTGGACCTATTGTTCAAAAATATGCCTTCGGAGAGTTTTGGACAGGTTGGCCGTTTGGGCATGACATGACAGATAATAAAACATTAGCTGCCATGTTAGTCTGGATGATTGCCATTTTGGGCAACAGATCCAAAAATAAAAGATGGTGGTATGTTGTTGCGGCAATATTTATGTTGCTTATTTATTCAATACCCCACAGTACTTCAGGCTCTGAATTCGATTATTCAAAAAAGGAAGTGGTGACAGGTGAAGGTGTTAATATTTATGAGAATCTTGTGAATTCAAATCTTCAATGCTGATGCTTTTTCTGGTTAATGCTCTCCAAACATATACAATGTATGCAATTACAAAAGGTAATAAAAGAGTAACCCAAGCCATCACTTTTAGGGTAAACAGGCTTGATGAACTATTATAAAGAGTAAGTGAATCCTGAAGATTGTATGTTGAAACGAAAAAAGCAGTATTGTTGAAAGCGGCGCAAATAAGTATACTCCAAACTGAAAAAACTACTCCGGCAGAGGTTAAGTAAAAACTGTACTTGCCTTTGCCATAAAAATTGTTGCATAGACCCCACAGAACAAGGACAACTCCAATAAGAAGCATTGCAGCAGGCCATCCAAGTTCAACCATATTAAAAAAATATTTGTATTGAACAGGAGCAATAAGCCCGGATTCAGGATTTACAGAGTAGCCTGCACGTGTAAAAAGAGATACTAAAAGCACAATAAAAGCCACAACAAATCCGATTCCTGTCGCTTTTACACGAGATTTGCATTTAGATTTAAGAGATTCAGACTCAATTTGCATAATAACATAAAGTAATCCAAGAGTTCTTGCAGCTAAAAACACAACAATCCCCATGAGGAAATTAAAAGGAACTGTAATGGCTTCAAGACCATGCCAGCGTGATGTCCAGTAAGATATGGAAGGCCTTGCCGTCTCTGTTATGCTCATTTTGTCCATGACGAAAGATCCACCTGTAAAGAAAGTGCCAACAGCAACTCCTAAGAGAATAGTCCCCAGAGTGCCGTTTAGAAATAAAAAAGCTTCATATGTCTTTGCACCAAGAAGATTACCGGCTTTATTTCTATATTCATATGATACAGCCTGTATTACAAATAAAAACAGTATAGTTATCCAAAGCCAGTAGGCACCTCCAAAACTTGTTGAGTAATAGAGTGGGAAAGATGCAAACATGGCGCCACCAAATGTAACAAGAGTGGTAAATGTTAACTCCCATTTGTGTCCCAGAGCATTAACCAGCAAAGTTTTCTCCTCTTCATTATTTGCAGTACCAAATAAAAGGGTCTGGCCACCCTGAACAAACATTAGAAATACAAGCAGGGCTCCGAGCAATGAGACTACAAGCCACCAATAATGCTGAAGGAAATATATCATAATTTAATGTATTTATTAGTGAGAAGAAGGACCTTTGGCTATTACCTTGAATATAATACCCAGTTCTGCTGCCAGCAGCACTGAGAAGAGAATAAAGAAAAGAATAACTGTTGTAAGAACAGTAGAAGAACTTACCCCTGAAACAGAAGCTTGAACAGGGAGCAAATTTTGAATTGTCCATGGTTGTCTTCCAACTTCGGCGACTATCCAACCCGCCTGTGAGCATATGTAAACTAGGGGAACACTTATGATGGCAAGTATCTGAAACCATCGGCATCGACCAATCATTTCTTTCTTTTCGAGCCATAATGTCAGTATGAAAAAGAGAAGAAAATATCCTCCAAGAATCACCATGATACGGAATGAGTAGAAGACAAGAGGAACGTTTGGAACTATATCTTTGGCCTCTTTAATGTATCCATAGCCAAAGTTTTTGAAATTTTCCTGTAATTCATTTTTGGAATCTTCCATACTATTTTCGTCGCCTGCTTCTTTAGCTTTGTTGTATGATGCAAGAGCACTGATGGCGACTTTGCCACTTAAAGACTTCTCTTCAAAGGATTGTGCAGTGGAGGGATTTCCATTTTCATCTTTGAATATGTAGCCTCCTTTTATAATATCGTTTATGCCGGGAACAAATGCATTGAGATTTCTGTATCCAAGAAGAGATAAAGCCTTGGGAATAGAAATCTTCATGAGATAAGGTTTTTCAAGTTCATAACCCAATGAATCGTTGTTCATTAAAGCCTTAAATTTTTTATTGTTCAGCAATCCTACAGCTATTAGCGGCGTCCCATTCTGGCCGTCATAAAGACCTTCCATGGCTGCCAGTTTCATGGGTTGTTTTTGAGCAACCTGTTGTGCAGAGCCGTCGCCTGTATAGATGAGGAGAATAATCGAAATAAGACCTGTAAAAGCGGCAATTTTAATGCTTTTTCTAGAGAATTCTTCTTCTCGCTTTTTCTTGAGATACCAGGCTGATATTCCGATGACAACCACAGCCGCTAAAACAAAAGTATTCATAAGAGTATGGAAAAACTTGTTAACGGCCACAGGAGATGTCGCAACTGCCCAAAAATCCACCATTTCATTTCTTGCCGTATCCGGATTGAACTGCATCCCGGCAGGATATTGCATCCATGCGTTTGCAACCAGAATCCAATATGCAGATAAAACAGTTCCGACAAAGACAAGCCATGTGGAGATTAAATGAGTTTTTTTGCTTACTTTATTCCAGCCAAAAAACATGATAGCGAAAAAAGTACTCTCCATAAAGAAGGCTAAAATGCCTTCTATAGCAAGAGGAGCACCAAAAATATCACCGACAAACCAGGCATAATTGCTCCAGTTAGTCCCAAACTGAAATTCGAGAATAATACCGGTTGCCACTCCGATAGCAAAGTTAACAGCAAATATGTTCATCCAGAATTTTGTGGTTCTTTTCCAGAAATCCATTCCGCTTATAACGTAATAGCTCTCCATTATTGCAATGATGAGCCCAAGACCTATTGTCAGAGGAACGAAAATCCAGTGAAACATTGCAGTAAGAGCAAACTGGAGTCTTGAAAGATCTGTCAGGGTTGTTAAAAACATAGTCTAAGTTTAAAGTTATGTTTATCTATTTGTTGTGAGTTGATTAATAACATGTTGCCCTTTTTCCTGTTCCGTTGAGAATTCACGAAGATCGTCACGGAAAAAGAATAACTTAAGAATAAAAAACATGATAAAAAGCTTGATGATAACAATCATCCAGAGAGTTTTGCCAAGAGTCATACTCTTAAAACCCTCGTAGTAGAAAAGCCAAATTCGTTTAAGCACTTATCTCACTCTTTAATTATTTTTAAAGGTAGTAAAAAATATTTATTTGATATATTTGCAGCAAAATTTGTCTTTATATGGAAAGGAGAGGATTCCTTAAAGTTGCTGCTGCAAGTAGCTTATTAGGTTTTTTAGGTAGTGGATCAAGCATTTTGAGAGCATCAGAACCGGCAAGTCTGCCAAATACTAATGATTTAGTGGCTGTTATGGGAGGTGAGCCTGAGGCGATGTATTTACGGGCCATAAAAGAGATGGGAGGTATTTCCCGTTTTGTTAAAAAGGGACAGAGAGTAGTTGTGAAACCAAATATTGGCTGGAACAAAAAACCGGAAGAGGCAGCAAATACAAACCCACAGCTTGTTGCTGCAATTGTAAAAGATTGTCTGAAAGCCGGTGCTTCTGAAGTTGTGGTGTTTGATCATACTTGTGACTCATGGATGCCATGTTACAAAAATAGTGGCATTGAAGCTGCGGCAAAAGCAGCGGGTGCGAGAATCGCTTTTGGTCATGATGAAAAGTATTATAGAATGGTTAATATTCCTATGGGTGTGAGAATGAAGGAGGCCAAAATTCATGAAGAAATTCTTGATTGTGATGTATGGATAAACGTTCCTATATTAAAGAACCATGGAGGTGCAAGAATGACTATCAGCATGAAAAACTTTATGGGAATTGTTTGGGATAGAAAATACTGGCATGCGAATGATCTGCAACAATGTATAGCTGACTGTTCCACAATTTCTAAAATGCCTGTATTGAATATTGTAGATGCATACAGAATTATGACCACAAATGGTCCTGTAGGTAAAGGTCCTGAGGATGTTCAACTTGCCAGGGCACTTTTTATGTCGACAGATATAGTAGCGGCAGACACTGCTGCCCTTAAATTTTTCAGTCAGTTCAGAGAGATGAATCTATCCGATGTAGGGCATATAATGATTGCCGAAAAGATGAAAATCGGCACAACTAATCTCGACAAATTGCAAGTTTCAAGAATTAAAATGTAATATTCATTATAATGTACAAAACTCTTAAATGGATCAGAGTTACTCTCTCTCTATTGATCCTGATAATTCTGACTCTAAATTTTTTCTATTTTTCAAACACATCACCAAATTTCTCAGCAGTACTTCTCAAGTTTCAGTTTGTGCCGTCAATGCTTGGCATTTTGACAGGTTCGGCAATTTTTTTTATTATTCTCATAATTCTCACCATTCTGTTCGGGAGAGTTTACTGTTCAACTCTTTGCCCTGTGGGCACATTTCAAGACATTGTTTCAAGATTTGCTTCTTTATTCAAATCAAAAAAGAATCGTCGTTATAAGTATTCTAAAGGATACGATTGGTTGAGATACTCGATTCTCGCATTAGTAATGCTGCCATTAATTGGTGGATTGACACTGCCGATATCCCTTTTGGATCCATATTCCAACTGGGGAAGAATTTCAAGTCAACTATTTGCAATGGGGGAACAGGCTGTCAATAATGTTATTGCTTCGATATTCCCTAATACTTTTTATGTAAACAACTATTCTCATTATACATTTGCAGCATTACTTGCAGCCATTGTCTTTTTGTCTGTGATTATATGTTTCAGCGCAGTAAGAGGAAGGCTCTATTGCAATACAATATGCCCAGTAGGATCTATTCTAGGCGGTCTTTCAAAATTTGCTTTATTTAAACCTCAAATTAATGACAACTGCAATCAGTGTATGCTTTGCATTTCAAAGTGTAAAAGCCAATGTATTGATGTTAAGAATCATAAAATAGATGAAAGTAGATGTGTGGCATGTCTTGATTGTATGCAGGGATGTAACAGAAATGCTATCGGATACAGGTTTGCCTTTAAAAAAGTTGAAAACAAAAGCTGTGAAGAGGTGAAAAATGTTGACAGTCAGGGACGAAGAAGAGCTATTCTTACATTAGGCCTTCTTGGCAGTGTAGTTGCTGTAAGGGCTTCCAAAATTGGACCAGTTGTAAGATCTAAAGCAGAAAAAAACGCTATAGCTCCTCCGGGTGCTATTAGCTTTGATAACTTAAAGAATCATTGTACAACCTGTCATGCATGCATATCTGCATGTCCAAGTCAGATAATCAAGCCAGCATTTTTGGAATATGGCCTGGAAGGTTTTATGATGCCGGTACTCAGTTTCAAAGATCATTTCTGTACTTATGAATGTAACAAATGTTCTCAAGTTTGTCCTAACGGAGCGCTATTACCTCTATCAATCGAGGAGAAGAAGATTTGTCAGATTGGTAAAGCTAAATATAGTTTAAAAGAGTGTATAGTTTATAGAGACAGAACTGATTGTGGAGCTTGCGATGAACATTGTCCAACTAATGCAATTACCATGATACCTTTCAAGGACACAGGCCTGTATATTCCGAAGCTCGACAGGAATGTTTGTGTCGGTTGCGGAGCATGCGAGTACATATGTCCGGCTTCACCTGTTAAAGCAATCATTGTAATAGGTAACGAAGAACATCAAATTGCCAAGGAGGCAGTAAAAGAAGAAAAAAAAGAAGTTAAGATAGATGAATTTGGATTTTAATCTTTAAGAAGTTCAGGTCGAAGTTTTTTTGTTCTTTCAATTGATTCTTGCTCTTGCCAATCTTTTATAAGCTTTGGATTACCTGAAAGAAGCACGTCAGGGACTTTCCATCCGTTGAATTCTGCCGGTCTCGTATAAACAGGAGGTGCAAGTAAATTGTCTTGGAATGAGTCGCTTAAAGCTGAAGATTCGTCAGAAAGTGCACCAGGAATAAGGCGAATGACTGCATCACAAATAATTGCAGCCGGAATTTCTCCGCCGCTGAGTACGTAATCTCCTATAGATATTTCTCTGGTAATAAGATGTTCACGGATTCGATGATCAATTCCTTTGTAATGTCCGCAGAGTATTATGATATTATTCATACATGAGAGCTGATTGGCCATTTTTTGATTAAAAAGTTCTCCATCAGGACTCATGTAAATTATTTCATCATAATCTCTTTCGCTTTTCAATTTTGTGATTATCTTAAATACAGGCTCTATCATCAAAACCATTCCTGCATCTCCTCCAAAACAGTAATCATCTACCTGTCGATAATTACCCTTTCCATATTCGCGTATGTCGTGGATATGAATTTCTGCCAGGCCACTTGATTTGGCTCTTTGTACAATAGAATGATTTAAAGGGCTTTCAAGCAATTCTGGAACAACACTTAATATATCTATACGTATCATTTTGCAAATTTACATAAATCACGACGTTAGCAATTTTTTTTTTATCTTTGCAAGATAATAACATTTTAGCCTTTCAATAATGGACCAAGACAATATTCCTACTGCTTCTCAAGAGCAATTCAAGGAGGAAGATATCCTTGAAAATACGCTGAGTAAAGACTCTGATTCAGAGTATCCTGATCATTCAAATAAAAGTTTAAAAGAGATTCTGCAAATATTCCAAGAGATGATTGAACGAGGAGATCAGCAGGAGCTGTATAAACATACCGAAGGGATAAAAGCTGCTTTTTACAAGGCTCTCAAGAGAGAAAAAATAGCAGCCGGCTTTATAGAACCTTCTGAAAACAATGTTGTAAATGAAGATGATCAGGCTGAGTCAAATATCTCTCTTAATCCTTTTGCTGAAGTTGAGAGAGGTTTTAAAGAGTTATATAACAGATATAAGACTTTAAGAAGTGATTTTCTCCAAACCATCGAGAAACAAAAAGAGGAAAATTTGACTAAGAAGCTGGAAATTATTGAAGAATTAAAAGAACTTCTTGAAAAACAGGAAGATCTTCATCATACATTTCCTGCCTTCAGAGAGCTACAAAACAGATGGAAGTCTATAGGACCTGTACCTCAGTCTAATAGTAAGAATATTTGGGAGACTTATCAGTATTTAGTAGAGAAATTTTATGATTTTGTAAAAATTAACAACGAATTAAGAGATCTTGATCTAAAGAAAAATCTCGAAATGAAGGTTGAATTGTGTGAGAAGGCAGAAGCACTCTCTGAGGAGCCGAACGTTGTGGTAGCTTTTAAAAAACTACAAAAGCTGCACGAAGAATGGCGCGAAATTGGTCCTGTTAATAAGGAGATGAGAGAAGAGATTTGGGATAGATTTAAAAAAGCGACAGCAGTAATAAACAAAAATCAGCAACAATTTTTTGAAAACCAGAAGGATGTTCAGAAACAGAACCTTGAACTGAAAAAGGCTCTGTGCGAGAGAGTAGAAGCCATGGTTGCAATGGAAGGAGAGAGGGATTGGAATGCGCAAACCAAAGAAATTGAGAATGTACAGAATGAGTGGAAAGGAATTGGTTTTGCTTCCAAGAAAGACAATCAGAAGATTTATGAGCGTTTCAGGAGTGCATGCGATCAATTTTATAACGCAAAGCGGGAACATTACTCAAACTTCAAAAGTGTAATGCAGGAGAATTATGAGAAAAAGATTGCTCTTTGCGAACAAGCTGAAGCATTAAAGGACAGTACTGATTGGAAACGCACTACCGATCAGCTCATCAGTCTTCAAAAGAAGTGGAAGGAGATAGGTCCTGTGGCACGTAAACAGTCTGATGCTGTTTGGAAGAGATTTAGAGCAGCCTGTGACGAATTTTTTGAAAACAAGTCTAAATACTACAATTCTGTTGATAATTCTTTCGAACAAAATTTGGCAAAAAAACTTGAGCTCATCAAGGAAATCGCTGATTATAAGTTAGATAGTCGGGAATTGGAAAATAGAGAAGCTCTTAAGGATTTTCAGGCCAGATGGGCTGAGATAGGTTTTGTTCCCTTTAAGGATAAAGAGAGGATTCAGGCTGCATACAGACATGCTTTAGAGCAGAAATTCGGAGATATAAGGAATTTAGAGCAGGATAATAAACTCAATCGGTATAAAAAACATATCAAAGAAGTTCAGACATTTTCCAAAGGAGGTGGATTAAGGGCAGAAAGAGAAAGGTTGGTTCAGAAATACAGGCAGATGGAACAGGATATTGCTGTTTTGGAGAACAATATAGGTTTCTTTACTAAATCAAAGAATGCAGATTCGTTACTTCTCGAGATAGATAAGAAAATTTCTGCAGCCAAGTATGAATTGGCTCAGCTGGAGGAAAAAATTAAATTAATTGATAATCAAAAAGAACAACAATAGATGAAGAAAAATTCCACTATTGGATTTCTAATTATAGGAGCTATACTTATTGGGTTTAGTTGGTACAATTCCAAAATATACAATGAACAGCTAAAAAAACAGACACAGATTGATTCTATAGCGCGTATCAAAGCACAGGAGGTGTTGGAGCAAGAAGCACTTGATTCGGCTTCAAAGATTACACGTTTCAAGGATTCTCTTGGTGTTGTTTCTAAGAATACTTTACAGTCAATTTATAAGGATTCCTTGCTTATTTCGGCCAATGAAGCTTCGGAAGAATTTTTCACTCTTGAAAACGATAAGATCAAAATTACGTTTACCAATAGGGGCGCTCAACCTTATAAAGTTGAGATTAAAAATTACTATACTTTTGATTCACTTCCTCTTTTCTTGGTTAAAGATAGTGCCAGTTCACTGTCCTTAGTGCTTTTTACAAATCAGGAGATAAAAACTGATGATTTTAAATTTAACAGAGTTGAGTCTTCTGATTCTTCTGTAATTTACAGATTACCCTTTGACGAAGATTCTTTTATAGAATACACCTATAATATATCCGCCGGCAGTTACCTGGTTGATTTTAATGTAAGGTTTGTGGATATGCAGGAACATATTCAAAAGAAGGTTACAACCATGGATCTTAACTGGGAAATGGATGTTCCAAGACTCGAAAAAGGATATGATAATGAAAAAAATTATTCGTCAGTACTTTATAAACACCCAAATACAAAAAGCGTTGAGAGCCTGGGGTTAAGGAAACAGAGCACAGAGAAGGATGTCAGAACGAAAATTAATTGGGTAGCATTTCAACAACAGTTTTTTTCTGCGATACTGGTTTCAAAGGATAATTTTAACATGGGTTTCCTGAGCTATAAAATTTATCCGGAAGAAGATCCTTCTAAAAACTTGATGCATTGTGAGGCTAATATGCAGATTCAATGTTCTTACGGAGAAGAAATCAATCTTCCCTTTCAGTTTTATTATGGCCCCAATCACTACAAAACCCTTAAATCATATGGTCAGGGCTTTGAAAAAATCGTTCCACTGGGAGGCTGGCTGATAGGTTGGATTAATAGATTTATTGTCATTCCTGTTTTTGACTTTCTTAGCAAGTTTATAAGTAATTATGGGATTATTATTTTAATTCTCACTTTAATCATCAAAATAATAATTTCTCCTCTTACACTAAGGTCTTATATGTCAACCGCAAAAATGCGTGTTTTAAAGCCTGAAATTGATAAGATTAATGAAAAATATCCAAGGAAAGAAGATGCGCTTAAAAAGCAACAGGACACTATGGCTTTGTATAAAAAGGCAGGTGTCAGCATGTTTGGAGGTTGTATCCCTGTCTTGTTGCAGATGCCTATTCTGTTTGCCATGTTTAAGTTCTTTCCGGCATCATTCGAATTGAGGCAGCAGAGTTTCCTTTGGGCTGAAGATTTAAGTGGTTACGATTCTATACTCAATTTACCTTTTAGAATACCTCTCTATGGTGACCATGTGAGTCTTTTTGCACTGCTGATGGCAATTTCCACATATCTTTATTCCAAGATGAATGCAGATCAGATGGGCTCTGGTCCACAAATGGCGGGTATGAAATTTATGAGTCTCTATTTTATGCCAATATTTCTGCTTGTTCTTTGTAATAATTTTTCAAGTGGTCTGAGTTATTACTACATGCTTTCAAATGTTCTGACAATGCTTCAGACGTGGATAATAAGAAAGTTTTTTGTGGATGAAAAGAAATTATATGCCAAGCTTAAGGAAAAGGCTTCATCAAATGCACCTGTCAAAAAGTCAAAATTCCAGCAGCGGCTTGATGAAGCTTATAAGATGCAACAACAACAGCTTCAACAGCAGAAGAAAAGAAAATGACTGTTTCCGAAAGGATATTGAATATCAAAAACGAATTACCACCTACTGTTAAATTAGTGGCAGTTTCTAAATTTAAACCTGTAGAAGATATAATGGAGGCTTATAATGCAGGTTTAAGAGATTTTGGCGAGAATCGTCCACAAGAAATGGCTGAAAAAACAAAGCAGCTTCCAAAAGACATTCAGTGGCATTTTATAGGTCACCTTCAGACTAATAAGATTAAACTGATTTTGAGTGACGTATATATGATTCATTCAGTAGATTCTTTAAAACTTGCCCGCGAAATTAATAGTCAAGCCAATTCAAGAGGGTTAGTCAAAGATTGTCTTCTACAGGTTCATATTGCAAGAGAAGAGACGAAACAGGGATTTTTAATTGAAGAGCTTAACTGTTTAATGGAGGAGCTGTTATCACTAAAGAATATCAGAATTTGCGGACTGATGGGAATGGCGTCTTTTGTAAATGACGTAACTCTTATAAGAGGTGAGTTTCGGAATCTTAAAGAACAGTTTGATTATCTTAAAAAACATTATTTTACTTCAAACGAGTTTTTCAAAGAAATTTCAATGGGTATGTCTGGTGATTACAAAATTGCAATTGAAGAGGGGAGTACGATTGTACGAATTGGGACGGGGATCTTTGGGAGTCGTTTACAAGCTACCAAATAATTGGTGTTTTACCTTGTTTGACAAGAATTTCATTTGTTTTTGAAAAGTGCCTGCATCCAAAAAAAGCACCTTTGGCAAGTGGAGACGGATGTGCCGCTTCAAGAACGTAATGACGGCTGGTGTCAATTAATGTTTTTTTACTTCTTGCGAAATTACCCCATAAAAGGAACACTATTCCCTCTTTTTTATCGGAAATTTTTTTGATTACAGCATCAGTAAATTCAGTCCATCCAATTTTGCTATGGGATGCAGGTGACCCTGCTCTTACTGTAAGGACGGCATTTAACAGAAAAACTCCCTGTTGTGCCCATCGCTGTAAAGAACCATTTGTTGGAGGCTCTATCCCCAAGTCAGCATGAAGTTCTTTGAAAATATTGACAAGAGAAGGGGGAAAAGGAACCCCATCCGGTACCGAAAATGACAAACCATGAGCTTGACCAGGGTTGTAGTATGGATCTTGCCCAAGCAAAACAACTTTAACCTTATCAAAAGGAGTAGAGTTGAAAGCGTTGAAAATCAAATTGCCTTTTGGATATATGATAATATTGGAGGCTATGTCTCTTTTTATAAAGGCAGTAATTGCTCGAAAGTAATCTTTGTCAAATTCTTCCTGGAGTTCACGCTTCCAACTCTCTTCTATTTTTACATCCATTTTTAGAATATGAATTCAAGGACTTCAGGTATAGTTTTAACATATTTGAAACTAAGTCCTTTGAGGTAAATCTCTTTAATTTCCTCAATATCTTTTCTATTATCTTCGGAGAGAATTATTGTGTCAATTCCGGCCCTTTTGGCTGCGAGGATTTTCTCTTTAATTCCTCCAACCGGTAAAATTCTCCCTCTCAATGTTATCTCTCCTGTCATTGCAATACCGCTTTTAACTTTTTTCTTAAGAAAAGCAGAGGCCATGGCACTTATCATTGTTATTCCTGCGGATGGACCATCTTTTGGAATGGCACCTTCAGGCACATGAATATGAATATCTCTGTCACTGAAGTCTTTAGGGCAGAGAGAGAGCAATTGAGGATTTGCTTTTAGATATTGATATGCAATTATTGCAGATTCCTTCATAACATCACCAAGATTACCTGTTGTGGAAAGAGCTCCTTTGCCCTTGCTCATTGCACATTCTATAAATAGAATTTCCCCTCCATTTTCAGTCCATGCGAGTCCTGTGACAACACCCGGAGCTTCATTTCCCTTTTGTGTCTCATGTTGATAAATAGGTACTCCAAGCATTTCCTTTACCTCTTTAGGCCCAAGAAGAGGTTTATATGGAAGTTCAAGAGCAATATTTTTAGCAGTAACTCTGGCAAGCTTTGCAATTTGTTTGTCAAGTCCTCTGACTCCGGACTCTCTTGTGTATTCATTAATTATAGTATCAATCCCTTCTACATTAATCCTGAACTGACTTTTCTTGAGACCGTGAGCCTGTATCTGTTTTGGCACTAAATAACCTTTTGCAATTTCTCTTTTTTCTTCTGCAAGATAACCACTGACATTAATCAACTCCATCCTGTCTCTTAAGGCAGGGTGAATTGTTGTAATATTATTTGCTGTAGTAATAAACAGGACATTTGAAAGGTCGTAGTCAATATCAAGATAATTATCGTGAAAAGCAACATTTTGCTCGGGGTCGAGGACTTCAAGAAGAGCAGAAGCAGGATCTCCCCTGAAATCATTGCTGACTTTATCTATTTCGTCAAGTACCAGCAAAGGATTGGATGTCCCGGCTTTTTTTATTGAATTAATTATCCTGCCAGGCATCGCTCCAATATATGTTCTTCTGTGTCCTCTTATCTCGGCTTCATCGTGCAATCCACCAAGTGAAATTCTTTCATAACTTCTACCTAACGCTTTTGCTATTGATTTGCCTAAAGAAGTCTTACCAACGCCAGGAGGGCCATAAAGGCATAAAATAGGAGACTTCATGTCACCCTTTAATTTCAAAACAGCTAGATGCTCTATTATCCTGTCTTTTACAGTTTCAAGTCCATAATGATCAGCATCCAGTATTTTTTGTGCATGCTTCAAATCCAGATTGTCAGAACTGAGTTCTCCCCATGGCAGTTCGAGTAAAAATTTGACATAGGAGAGCTGTATATTAAAGTCAGGTGAACCTGTATTAGTGCGCTCAAGTTTTTGAAGTTCTTTTTCAAAAATTTCGGCAACACTTTTAGACCATTTTTTCTTTGAAGCTTGTTGCCTCAAATCATTGAATTCTTGTATGCTATTATTAATTCCAAGTTCTTCCTGTATGGTTTTAAGCTGATTACTCAAATAGTACTCTCTTTGCTGCTGGTCGATTTCACTTCTGACTTTCTGCTGAATATCATCTTTAATCTTCAGAATGTCAATTTGCTTGTTTAAAAGTTCAAGAAGCTTCAATGCTCTTTGTTTAAGTCTATTTTCTCTTAACAGAGCAATTTTGTCAAGGGGATTTTCAACATCCATGCTTGAAGCAATAAAATTGATCAGGAATGACGGTCCTTCTATATTTTTAATAGCGAAGGCAGCCTCCTGAGGAATATTAGGAGAAAGCTTGATAATGTTTAAGGCAGCATCCTTAACAGAGTCAGCAATAGCATCAAATTCTTTCTGATTCCTTTTTTCAATATAATCTTCGAGGTATTTTACAGATGCAACAAAATAAGGCTCTGTTGTAACGATCTCCTTGATTTTGAATCTTTTGATGCCTTGCAAAATAATAGTAATGCTTCCATCAGGCATTTCAACTATCTTGATAATTTTTGCAAGAGTACCTATATCAAAAAGGTCTGACGGTGAAGGATCTTCAAGTTTGGCGTCTTTTTGTGAAACAGCTCCAAGAATTTTCATTTTTCCGTAGACCTCCCTAACAAGTTTAACAGACTTTTCTCTTCCTACCGTTATAGGAATTACTGTTTCAGGGAAAAGCACTGCATTTCTCAAAGCAATGACAGGCAAGGTGTCAGGCAGTTCAGAATCGTCAATATGCCGTACACCTTCGATATTAACAACAGGTATTATGTTAACATCTTCTGGAATAGAGTGCTGTAAATATATATTTTCTAATTTCATAATTATCTAAAGTTATGTCAATTTGTCACACTTATATGCAACGAATAGCGCTATTATTTGTTCATTCCCTTAAGGTCAATGATTGTGCCAAACTAAATTAATGGACCCTTGAAAGAAAAGAAGAAGCCACCCTTATTCAGCATATTGAAAGAGTATTCAATAGATATGTTAATATCATAATATGTTACAAAATCAAGGCCAATGCCTGTACTATACAATAATTTGTTAGATAAACCGTTATGGTCTGTTTTGTATTGATTATATGAATATCCTCCATCAAAAAAAGCTTTGCCATATAGTGCAAAGTGTATCTTATAAAATTTTTTCAAAAATGATAACCAGTCTAAAACAACTACTTTTGTTGGAATTATGTTGTATTTAATTGTGGGATTAAGCACTACATAATGTTGACCATCTGCTACGTAAAGCTCCATCCCCCTTATTGATGCCATCTCATAACCAATTGCTCTGTCAAAGACATATGCGTTTTTATTTTTTGCAGATAAGGCTGCAGAAAGTGTCGTTGACAAAAACCATCTTTTACAAATAGGATAACAATATTGTAGTGTTGTTGACAACTGTCCGTACCTGAAATTATCGTCAAATGCTGTATAACAGCTCAATCCGCAAGATATAAGATATCCTTGCAGTGGATATTGATTATTATCTCTTTGATCTGAATTATACTTATAACAGATTGATATTCCTCTTCTCAATGTATCAGTTCCTCCCCAATAATCAGGATTTTCTTCAAGTATACTTTTAGCTATATCAGTTTGATCATATTCTACTTTTAAAGAATGGCTTATTCTTATTTTAGGACGATATGTCAGAGAAATATTAAAAAGATTTTTGTCAACAATAAAATCATCAGATTTATAATAATATGGAGTATTATCCTCTATTCTTACATTTTCTGTTCTAGAATATTCTCTATAGGCGCCTAAGTTCAGCAGCAATTTCATTTTTTTATCCAGGTATATATTATTATATTCAAAACGAAATCCTCGCTGATATCCTGTTTTTATGCTTCCAGTTAATGTATGATTTAGACCCCAAAGGTTGTATGCTCTCAAACCTGCGTCCAGCGTGACTCTTCCCATTTCACCCTTATCTATCCAACTGCTGAGGTTTCTGTCTTCCAGCACTACATTAATCATAGGCCAGATATACCATCTCTCTTCAGTTTTAATTGATATTACAATGCCATTTTCACATCCTTCAATATACTCATAATTACAATATACAAAATTGAATAAAGAAAGATTTAATAAATTTTCTTTTGCAAGAAGTAGTAAATTGTCAATATTGTGAATATCAATGGAATCACCTATTTTGAAGGGTAATTCTCTTAAAATAATTCCCTTTTTTGTAATGCCATCGTTTAAGATGTATATATCTGATATGCAATATTTTTGTTGTGAAAAAATAACGCTTGGGAATTGAAAAAAAATAAAAGTTAGTATAATTGATACTAATGGCTTTTTCATATTCAAATATATGAATTAATGCTTTTAATTCGCAACTGCGTGATAAATTTGTAAAAAAATGCTCTTTGTTTTGAATTATCAACAAAATAGTACTATTTTTGCTCAGAAAAATTTTGACTAACCCTTAAATTAATTTATCATGACAAAAGCGGATATTGTAAATGAAGTTGCAAAAGCAACCGGAATGGAAAAAGTTGCTGTCCAGAATGTTGTTGAAAGTTTCATGGATAGCATTGAGGAATCTCTTTCAAAAGGAAAGAATGTTTATCTTCGTGGTTTCGGAAGTTTTATAGTTAAAAAACGTGCAAAGAAGACTGCAAGGAACATCTCTAAGAACACTACACTAGTTATTCCTGCACATAACATTCCTGCTTTCAAGCCTGCAAAAGTATTTATGAACAAAGTGAAAGAAAACGTAAAGTAAGAGATTGCTTTAGAAAATTTAATAATTATGCCAAGCGGAAAGAAAAGGAAGAGACATAAGATGGCGACTCACAAACGCAAAAAACGTCTTCGTAAAAACAGACATAAAAAAAGAAAGTAGTTGTTATCTAAGTCTTTAGTGGATTTTAATCTAAAGTAAGTCATGAAGGCTTACTTTAGATTCTTTTATTTTAATCGTAGATGGAGAAAGAGTTAATAATTGATGTAAGTTCTACGGGGGTTTCAATTGCGCTTCTTGACGATCACAAATTAGTCGAGTTAAATAAAGAACAGAATAATGTTGATTATTCTGTAGGAGATGTTTATATAGGGAAGGTTAAGAAAATCATTCCTTCACTTAATGCAGCCTTTGTTGATATTGGACACGAGAAGGATGCCTTTATTCATTATCTGGATCTTGGGTTGTCTTTTAAAGCGTTGGATTTTTTTACAAAAGCTGTTTGTCAAAGTAAGAATTATCAAGCACTTTATTCAAGTATTAAATTAGGAGATATACTTGAAAAAGAAGGTAAAATCGGCGAAGTACTTAAACCTGGTCAAAATATTATTGTTCAAATAGTTAAGGAACCTATTTCCACGAAGGGATCGAGATTGACTTCTGAGATTTCTATTGCCGGCAGGAATATGGTATTGATCCCTTTCTCAGATAAAGTCAGTATTTCGCAGAAAATTACTTCCAAAGAGGAAAAGAGTAGATTAGAAAGATTGGTTTACAGTATTTTACCAAAAAACTATGGCGTTATTATAAGAACTGTAGCAGAGGGAAAAAAAGCGGCAGTTCTTGATGGTGAGCTGAAATTATTAATAAAAAAATGGGAAGATGCATGGCCGACAATTGCAAAAGCCAAACCTCCTCAGTTGCTTTTCACTGAAAACAGCAGAACTACTACTATTCTTAGAGATTTGCTAAATGATTCTTTCTCGAATATAGAGGTTAATGATGAGGGCGTTTATAGTGAAATAAAGGAATATATCTCTCAAATTGTTCCCGGTCAGGAAAAAATCGTAAAATTATACAAAGGTTCAGTACCGATTTTTGATCATTTTGACATTAACCGTCAGATTAAAAGTTCTTTTGGGAAGATTGTACCTATAAGACAGGGAGCATATTTGGTTATTGAACATACTGAAGCACTTCATGTAATTGATGTTAATAGCGGTATCAGATTGAAGAGTTCAACTGACCAGGAACAAAGTAGTTTTGAAGTCAACATGATTGCAGCTGATGAAATAGCAAGGCAATTAAGGTTAAGAGATATGGGAGGGATAATTATAGTTGATTTCATAGATATGGAGTTCAATGAAAATAAGGTAAAGCTTTATAAACATATGCAGGAGCTAATGCAGAGTGATAGAGCCAAACACAATATCTTGCCACTTACTAAATTCGGATTGATGCAGATAACTCGTCAAAGAGTCAGACCTGCTACAGAAATCAATACAAGTGAGAATTGTCCTTCTTGTAACGGAACGGGCAAAATATCATCCAGTCTGTTAATTGATGATACTATTGAAAGGCAACTGGCATACTATGTTAAGGAGAAAAGTATAAAATCATTTATTCTTAAAGTTAACCCAATTCTGTCTGCCTATCTTAATAGAGGAATATTGAGTATTAAGCGGAAATGGAGTTTAAAATATAAATGTTCTATTAAAATTGTACCATCTTCCGAAAATGCCCTTCTTGAAGTTAAATGGTTTGATATTAATGGGGAAAAATTGGATGAAGAATGATCATGAAATTTTTCTGCAACTAATTAATATTTTTTTTTCTTCAAGCATACATCCAAATATGTAAATATCACCTCCGTCTGAGATTTTAAGAATTTCTCTTAATTCTTTGACGGTTAAAGGGAAATTGCGTGTTGCAATGTTTGCCTTTGGATATCTTTTTTTTATATTAAAAAAGTCTCTTTTTTTGAATTCCATAATTTCAATAACTTCAAAACTTCTTCCCGGGAAGTCCGGTATCAGACAGTCTGAAGTGTAGAGATGAGTATGTTTTGAAAGTTTTAATATATTGTAAATTAAGGATATCGACATATAGGCTCCTGCTTTTATGATTGAGCTGTTAGGTTCATAGATATATTTATAGACCTTACCTTGGGAGTACTTGGCAGTTGCCTCTTTTTCAGCTTTTAAATCGAAATCAAAATATTCATTTTGAGATTTAGAAAAATTGACAGTAAAAACAGGAAGATTAAATTTTGAATGATTTGTTGCAACATCTTTCTCAATAAGAAACAAAAGCTCCTTACACTCGTTTCCAACTGAAAGAATATGAATTTCTTTTATTTGTGGAATTTTTCTAAGGGATTCGGTGATATCAAGCATTGGCGATACTTTGAGTAATACTTTTGAAGATAAATTGAACAATTCATCCTTGATTGCAAAATAATTTGGTTCGTATTCTTCTATCAAATAATGTCGCATGTCACTGTTTCTGCGTCTTGCCGGGTCGAGATAAATAAGTGAAGAGGATGGAAGTCGCAAGGTTGAAAGAACTCCTTCCTTTATGGTAATGTTGTGAAAAACAACGTTGTTGACATTTAGTAAATTAAAATTGTGCATAGTTGCCTCATATATTTCAGGATCTGCCTCTATATAATGAAGTTGTGAAGTCTTTTTTGATAGATAAAATGAATCTATTCCATAGCCTCCTGTTAAATCAACTATTACACCTCCATCAGAGAATCGTTGTTTGTAGAGAGCTGTCAACATAGAACTTGCTTGCTCTGCATTTAGTTTTTTGGGGAAATAGAGTGACTTGATTGTGTTCCATTCCGGAACCTTTTCAATAATTTTTTTTCTTGCTTCAATTGAATTTACTGCCAATTTGAGATTAATTCCCGGAAATTGGTCAGAGTGAAGTAAAAGATCAATCAGATTATCACCGGAATGATTATATATAAAATCAAGAAGAAGATTGTTAATGGGCATCAAAACGCGGAATTACTTCTAGTTCTTTAAATCTGTACAATGTGTATCTTCCAATTGGTTTACCGAAGCGATGTATATATATGTTACCCGCAATTTCCATCTTTTTGAAATTATTACCAATTTTCTGAGCATTATTTTTTTCTTCGGAGTTCTCAATAAAATATGCACTCTCTCCGATTTCCAACCTGTCTGCAGAATCTGTAATCCATATATATTTATTGATATTCGAAGGAGAGCCAATGACATTTACTGTCATCTTTTCAGGATATGCTATGTAGTAGTTAATTCTAGCAGCGTCATAAACGTTATCTGCAATGATAGAAGAATGAGTTGACATTTTTCCTGTAGCAATATCGTTATTCCTGATTTCTGAAAAGTTACTCGATAATTGCTGCATACCATAATGTTTTAAAACATTATAGTTGTATCCGACTTTATCTGAATCTGATTTTTTAAACTCAAGGTTAAAAAAGCCGACATAGATATGTAACAGAAAAATTGCAACAATAATAACGGAAAACAGCAAGCTGTAGTTGAATATATTATGTTTAAAATGTTTGAATTTTGAATTAAAAAGTTCTGTTTCATATGATATAGCAGCAATGATAAACAAAGGTATTAATCCTATTGCAAAGTTGCCGGTAGCCAAAAGTGGAAGGGAAAGTGAGAGAAACAATCTATACTCTTGTGCCATCGTCTTGTTTAAATGTTTGTACGACAAAAGAGAGAGGGTAATAATAAGCAGATTAATCGGGTTATTTACAATCAGTTCTTTAAAGGGGTTTGAAAAGTTAACAAGATGATTTAATGAACTCTCTGTACCTAAGAATAAACGTGTTTCGTGCCACGAAAACAAAGGTAATATGATAATGAATGTAATTAGCAGAGATAGATATAAATATGGTCTGCCAAGAGTTTTTCTTTCAAATAATAAAATATACACAAAAGCTCCTGCCCATAATAAAATAGATGATATATGAGAGAGTGTGGAAATGCCAATAAAAATCCCTCCCATAATTAAAGATAAATTTGAAATATTTCTCGATTCAAGACCTTGATAATATTTCACTATTAAACCTTCATGCAAAAAGTAGAGTGAGAGCAGGACAAAAAGAAGTTGAGGAGTTTGAGGCCCGATAAATAAACCTTGAGTAACAGAGCAGAAAAGAGAAGCTGTATATAGTACCGCAGCATAAAATCCTGCAGATTGATTACAAATTCTTTTCCCAAGAAGATATATTAACCATGTACAAATTGCTGAGGTGAAAATTGCTCCTAATCTTACAAAAAATTCATTATTGAAAGCTAAATTGCATGTGGTCAATTGAATCAGCCAACCCACGACAGGAGTTCCTTCCAGATAACTCAACTTTGGAAAAAGAGCAAAAGACCAACAATAGGCCTCTTCCCCACCGAGATCTACAAAGTATGCTATAATACAACGAATTGCTGTAGCCAGTGAAATAAGCAGTAGTAGTTTCTTGCCATATTTGATGTTTTTCATATCAAATAGTTCATTTTCATTGATAACCCTGCAAATATAGCCTAAAGAAAGAGACAATTTTTATTTTAAACCAATTTTATTAAATTTGTTTATAATAAACCAATTAAATCGACTTGTATGACTTGGGATTATATCGAAAAAGCTCAATCTTGGCTCAACGGAAGCTATGATCATGAGACAAAGGAAGAGGTAAAAACTCTTATGGAGACCGATCTCAAAGAGTTGGAAGATGCTTTTTATAAAAATCTTGAATTCGGAACAGGAGGTTTAAGGGGTATCATGGGTGTCGGCACTAACAGAATGAACAGATATACTGTCGGAATGGCAACACAAGGTTTTGCAAATTATTTGTTGAAAGTTAATAGACACAAGTCTAATCTTTGTGTTGCAGTAGCTTTTGACTGTAGAAATAACAGCTCCTTTTTTGCGCGTATAACAGCTGAAGTTTTTGCTGCCAATGGTTTTAAAGTACTTCTGTTTCATGAATTAAGACCAACTCCCGAACTGAGTTTTGCAATCAGACATCATGGATGCGTTGGTGGAGTTATGATTACAGCTTCTCACAATCCTAAAGAATATAATGGATATAAAGTATATTGGAGTGACGGTGCGCAAATAGTTTATCCTCATGATGAAAATATTATTAAAGAGGTATCTATGATAGATGATCCTTCAAAAGTCAAGTTCTCTGGTGATGAGACTCTTATCCATGTTGGAGGAAGTGAAACAGATGAGGCATATTTGAATGCCGTACAATCTCTTACTCTTTCAGGAGATATTGTTAAGCGCCATACTGAGGCTGTGAAAATTGTCTATACCCCCTTACATGGCACAGGTGTAAAATTGGTGCCCGAGGCATTAAGAAGAGTCGGTTTTAAGAAGATATTCAATGTTCCGGCTCAGGATATAGTCGATGGTAATTTCCCTACAGTCGTTTCTCCCAATCCTGAAGAGAAAGATGCATTTAAGATGGCGTTGGAGAAAGCTTCGGAGGTAGATGCCGACCTCATTCTCGCTACAGATCCTGATGCTGACAGGCTAGGGGTGGCTGTTAGAGATGACAGGGGAAATATTATGCTTCTGAATGGCAACCAAACTGCAGCAATACTTACATATTACTTGCTTGAAAGGTATTGTGAGTTAGGAAGACTTAAAAGAGGTGAAAACAATCTCAATTATTACATGGTTAAGACTATAGTTACTTCAGATTTGTTGAAGAGCATAGCTGATTTTTATGGTGTTGAGATGTTCAATGTCTTGACAGGCTTCAAATATATTGCAGAGGTAGTTAGAAAAAATGAGGGAAAGAGAATTTTTATCGGTGGTGGAGAGGAGAGTTATGGCTTTAATGCCGGAGAATTTGTTAGAGACAAGGATGGAATTCTTTCTTCATTATTAATTGCAGAGGCAGCAGCATGGGCCCATGAAAAAGATAAATCATTATATTCTTTGCTGGTTGATATTTATGTTCAGTTTGGCTTTTATAAAGAGCGTCTGATATCTGTTACGAAAAAAGGGATAGATGGATTGAAACAGATTCGAGACATTATGAACAAATTTAGAAACGAACCATTGCAAAGGATATTGGGCGAGGAAGTTGTGCTTATGCATGATTATAAGAGCTCAGAAACAGTCGATTTCATTAGTGATCTCCGTTATCCAATATCACTTCCCAAGTCAGATGTTATTCAATTTGTGACAGATGGATGTACAATGGTTTCTGTAAGACCTTCCGGAACAGAACCAAAAATAAAATATTATTTGGGCATTAAAACAAATCTTGACAGTGCGGATGACTTTAGAAAGATTGATAAGGAGATGGAAATAAAGCTGGACAAATTACAGGAGCAGATATCATCAATTTGAAAGATGTTTTCTGATAATTTCAGTTAATTCGTCTTTCCTAATGGGTTTTGGTATGTAGTCATTGAAACCGTTTTCAAGAACGGTTATTTTGTCTTCAGTAAAAGCGAATGCTGTTTGAGCAATTATTACAACATTTTCATCAATTTCACGAATCTTCTTTGTTGCCTCAAAACCATCCATGTGAGGCATTCGTAAGTCCATTAAAACGATTTTTATATCCGGATTTTTCCTGAAAATTTCTACTGCTTCCATTCCGTCATGTGCAAAGATAAGTTCGTAATCGGATGTCTTTAACACTGTTTTAATATAAAGTGCATTTGTTTCTTCATCCTCTGCAACGAGTATTTTTGCAGGATTAAATAGCTTATTGTTTAAAAGCAAATTATTTTTATTAACTGAATCTGAGTATTCCAATATTTTTTCTTTTTTTCCTCCTGCATCGCAAACTAAAGGTATTGTAAATATAAACTTAGATCCCTTACCAAGTTGAGATAAGACCTTTATAGTCCCACCTAAAATATCTACATATGCTTTTACAATTGAAAGACCAAGGCCAGCTCCTTCTGCCCTGCTTATTGAATTTGATTCTACTTGAGTGAATCTGTCAAATATTTTTCCGATTTTTTCTTCAGGAATACCAATTCCATTATCAGATACCGAGAATTCTACGAATTTATCTGTAACTTGAGCTTTAACTTTAATTATACCTTCATTTGAGTATTTGATGGAATTTTTGATCAGATTTACAAGTGAAGCATAAATTTTTTCTTGATCGGAGATAATTGTCAAATTTTTAGATTGTTCATCACAATCAAGTTCTATTTTCAGCCCTTTTTTCTCAGCTTCAGGTTTAAAGAAGTAAACGACATCATTCAAAAGAGGATATATAAAAACTTCCGAGAATTTAAGCTGGATTATTCCCGCTTCAATTTTAGATATGTCTATCAGATCGTTTATTATTTTCAACATTCTGTGACTGCTTTTTTCTATTATGTCCAGATAGCTGTCGTGTTCCTGAGGAGAAATTGAAGGATCTCTCAACAATTCTATAAATCCCATTATTCCGTTCATTGGAGTCCTGATTTCATGGCTGATATTTTGAAGAAATGCAGTTTTTAATCTATCGCTTTCCTGAGCCCTGTCTCTTGCTTCTATGAGTTGATTTATCAACATTTTTCTGTCAGAAATATCCTCCTTGACTGCAATATAATGTGTTATGTTACCATCATCTCCAATAATTGGAGAGATAGAAATATCTTCCCAATAATATTCTCCGTTCTTTTTTTTGTTTTTCAGCTCTCCACGCCATTCGTTTCCGGCAAGTATTGTTTCCCACAAATTTTTATATACATAATTAGGAGTTTCTCCAGATTTTAAAATCCTCGGATTGGCTCCCAGCACATCTTCCATGGTGTAGCCTGTAGTAGTTATGAATTTGGGATTTACATATTCTATTCTCCCTTTTGAATCTGTAATGACGACTATGGCAGGACTTTCTGTTACAGCCTTTGTGAGTTTTATGGTACTCTCTTCTGCGCTTTTTTTGTCAAGAAATATTTTAATTTCATTCGCTATAAGTTCGATTATCTCAATATCGGAATCTGTTATTGCATTGGGATTTGTATAACTTTGAACGACAATTGCTCCGGATATTCCGCTTTCACTTTTAAACGGTACTCCCAACCAAACTTGAGCCATGGAACCTAAAATTTCAATGACACCTTCGGAATTGAGTCTTTCAATTTCTTCTTTCTTGACAAATATGGTTTTTCCCTTAGAGATAACATAGCCTGTCATTGATTTTTTTGCAGGCCATCTCTGTATCTCCAAGTCTTTGTTGCTTGCATTTATTCCTCCGAAGTAAAAATCATCCGAACTTTCATTGTAAAATGCAACATATAGATTGTTATCAGGTATAATAGTGTCTATTTCACTTGAAAATGCAGAATAGAATTCAGAAAAATTTCTGCAGGACAGAATGGAGTATGCAAGATTGCGCTGAATTTTAAGAAGAAGTTCGTTACGGGTGTTTTGGGTGATATCCTGATACATTATGGCAATTTTCTTGATTTTGCCTTT
>Ga0208695_1000353_pt1 | contig 53207 bp, 44 predicted proteins | sample AD_UKC111_MetaG_FD_184449 | JGI IMG/M metagenome (GOLD analysis project Ga0208695, IMG submission 184449) | Active sludge microbial communities of municipal wastewater-treating anaerobic digesters from Hong Kong - AD_UKC111_MetaG (SPAdes)... | ecosystem: Engineered > Bioreactor > Anaerobic >... | reverse complement strand
GATCACTCCTTCGGTTTGTGTTTTCTCAGTGACTACACTGTAACCGAAGTCCCGGTGGCTTTTTTGTCTTCCCACCGATTGCCGCCTTTTTCAGACGACCTTTTTACAGCACTTTAGGGGCTTGATCCAAAACTCGTCCGCCAAGCTAAAACATCAGATGGAGGAATATTGTCGAAGAAGGCGAAATGTAATAATATACCATTTTCTGTGGGAGAATATGTCGAAGTACAAAAGTTTCCAGGCGCCTGGTACAGTAAATTTCGCCAGATCATGTAAGCACAGCCAAAACAAGGAGGTAATGCCATGGGTATGAGACGTAGCTGGGGAGTAGTTTATGTGGGAAGATTATCACTGGTAGTTCTAACGCTATTTTTTGCACTTTCCGTTAGCGGAATGGCCGCGGGAAGCGTTTTTGCGCAGCCCGCATATCAGGCGCCCGTGCCGGAGGATTTCAGCAGCCTGGCATGGAGTGATGCCTTTGATAAACTCCATGGGAAGCTTTCCCGTGAATACGCGTTTACTGATTGGAAGACAATTGACTGGCCTGCGCTTTATATAAAGTTCAAGCCGCGGATTGAGCAAGCTCAGGCTTCGAAAGACTTCCCGGCTTATTATCTGGCCTTGCGAGAGTACGTACACTCGATACCCGATGGGCATGTCCGCATGAACTCCATCGGATCTATAGACAACAAATTTATCGGCGGCGGATTCGGATTTTCTGCAACGAAACTGTCAGACGGCAAAGTAATCGCAAGCTGGGTTGATGAAACCAGCGCCGCCTATGCGCAAGGATTGCGGGCGGGTGCGGAATTGATCGAATGGAATAACCGGCCGGTTAGAGATGCCTTAAATCACGCATCAACGGTTTTTGGCACCAACTCGGCCACGGCAGAGGAGCTTGCCAACCAGCAGGTGCGGTATCTTACGCGCGCGCCGCTTCACACCAAGGTATCCCTCGTTTTTGCAAATGATGGCGAAAGAGCCAGGATAACGGTGGTCGCTTATGACGACAAAGGGAAGTCGTTAAGCAAGAATTACCCCGCGACCATTGTTTCCGACGGCTTAAGAGAATTGATCGTTGGAGCTGATAATCCCCAAAATATACCTGAGTCCATGGTCGAAAAGAAAATTCTCGGCGGGAACATCGGCTACATAAAACTCTGGGGCGAATTCGATGCCGACTTTAAAAACACCGGAAAAGCTCCCTCTACTCTCGGCATGTTTCGGGCAGCACTGGTTGAATTCAACAATGCCAACGTCAAAGGTCTGATTATCGACATTAGAAATAATGTCGGCGGCTTAGACTCGATGGTGGCTGATATGCTGGCGTCGTTCTATTCCGAGAAAACTCTCTACGAATACCAGAACTGTTTCGACGCGGTCACCGGCTCCAGGGAAATACAGATGGATAGTTCGCGCCAAGGAAACGCCTCAGACCCTGGGTTATATATCGAGCCTGGCGCACCCTTCTTTCGTGGTCCGGTCGTAGCGCTGATCAATTCCAAGTGCGTAAGTTCGGGCGAAGGGTTGGCGATGGGAATCAAAAATGCGCCAAACGGAGAAACGGTTGGCTTTTACGGGACCCACGGGTCGTTCGGCCTGGCCGGGGGAGAAGCGAAGATGCCAGGCAATATAGAGGTACATTGGCCTTATGGTCAATCACTGGATAAAAATAAGCAGGTTCAGCTTGACAGCCGCGAGGGGATAGGGGGAGTTTCGCCGTCTATCCGCACGCCTATGACCAGGGAGAACGCGCTGAGGGTTGCTCGGGGTGAAGATGTCGAGCTAGAGCATGCTATTGAAGTCATCAATACTTATGAAGCAGCGCATCAAAACGCCGAATAGCAAAGAACCCGAAAGTCGTATGATACGGCTTTCGGGTTCTTTGCTTTGGTACTAATGTAAAATTAGCGTCGTCAGCCGCTGAAAACTTGGGATGCTGACCGAATACAACCGGGTTTTAAATTTGCAGTGCCGCCGCGGCGGCATGATTAATGCGCCACCGCCCGCCGAGGTCGTTTTCCGCGGCACTGTATTGGTACCAGCCGCATTGACAATACACCCAGCTTGGTTTTCATTCGCTGCCTCTAGCCCTATTTATTTTTGAACAACCCTTTCAAGTCAATTTCCTGCCAGTCGGAATAATCAAGACCGCGAATCCACAGCTTCAGATCTTTCGGCACCGCGATAACCTGTAATACACTGCCTTTATGTGTCGCCCCGCCGTTTTGCATTTGAATGTCCAGCAGTTTTTTCATTCCCGCCGGGTCGAGCTTTCCGTAAAACTCCTTGGAATTGGCAAGGTTAAGAAGATTCTGATAGCGTGGATCTTCCTTCGGGCTCCGCGGCGCAGTTACTTTTCCTTCCCATTCTTGCGGGTACGGGGGAACAAAACTGTTATACGCCGCCAATACGCCATTTTGTTCGCTACGCCTAACTCGGCTACCGAAAGTCGGCCTTTCAACGGAGACGCATTCTTTCGCATCGGCAATTTGAATAATATACGATATGTCTGCCGGCACAGCCGCGAGATATGCGGCTGCTCCCGCGATAGTGCTACATTGATTCAAGACTGTAACCAGGGAGGAAACGGCGTTTTCACGATCTTCGAAGATGTTGGTGTCGGAATACACGCCATTATTCAATTCAAGGAACAGGCCTTTGTTATTCATCCCTGTTTCAAGGTAAACATTGCCGAGGGGATGGACATTGGCAAAGCTGTTCCCCGAATCGGGATTGAATACGACAACAGACAAGTATTTCATGTACTGTTTCATGCTTTCTCTGTCAATATCCCAGTTTCTTCCGAATACCATACTGCCATCCGGTGTATAATTGCCCCAAACAGCCAGACCGCTGCACGCGCTGGGAGCTACAGGACCTAACACGACATCGGCGAGATTGAGCATTCCGGCGTTCAATAGCAAAACTTCATCTTCACTAAGCCCTGAGGTTTCGGAAATGCCCGTCAGCAATTCCCGAAGATTCTCGTTCAAACTACCGGCAAATTCTTTTGCAGCTTCAAGCTGCTCTTTTTTATCCATGCCACGGGCCGCCACATCTTCGGTTATTTCCTGATAGAATTGGCGCAAATCTTCCCGGACAAGTCCGCCATACTGACGGCCCATTTCCCGCCAGGTACCGGTCAAACTTAACACCCAGTAAATATTATCGCTGGTTTTGTAGGCAGTGCCGCCCTCGAAGGTTGTGACCTTCAAAAGCTGGCTGTTCTTTTCATGGCTGTAGCCTGTTGGCGAACCAGTCAAAATAACAGATAAAATAAGGAATAGACAAAAAACAGAAATGGGTAATGATCTCCGGATATTCACAGTAATTCCTCCCAACTGTCAGATGGTTGATGCTTCGAGGGAAGCACTTGCTCCAGCTTTTGGAGTTTCTTTCCTTTCATTTATACTTAATCTATTGCTCTCTTTATTTAGCGAACAATCCCAATCCAGTCACCGGTTAATGAAAAAATCAAGAAGCCAACTGAGTCGTTTATCATGTATTCAACCCACCGGTTAGAAAGATCAAAAACCGTATAGCCATTTGAACTATTCTTAACCCCAAACAGTACTAGCTCATCTTTCGCGTTATAGAAAAGCAGAAAATTGGGATTAGCCGTAACAATATACATTGATGGCTGCAAATTCCTATCGAATCTAAATAAAACATTATCTGAATGGGATTTAGGATTAATTGCACTGTTGAGTTTGGGATTTAAGCTTGTGTTAATTTCAGGATTCAAGTCTGGATTGAGATTAAGGTTTAATTTTGGGTTAAGGCCGGGATTTAAGCTTTTATTAATGTCAGGATTTAAGCTTGGATTGAGTTTGGGATTTAAATTCGTATTAACATTTGGGTTCAAGGTTGTATTGATGTTTGGGTTAATACTTGTGTTAATATTAGGGTTTCTATCGGCTGGTATTACCCAACTTGCATAAGCCAAATTACCGATAAGTATCAGAATAGAAACTACTAAGATGGCAACTTTTTTCGTATACATAATTCTACCTCCATTTATATTAATTAAATATATATATTAATAGCTGGATCTTACAAAGTATCAGACCTATCTGTCATAACGCCAACGATTTGTTTTACAATGCTTACATTTTGCTGTCTTTTTTGGTCAAACTTTATCAAGGGTTGAAGCTGATAAATACTCTTATTTGAGTAAATACAAGATTTACCTTTGATATCCTCTAATTTTGGAAACAAAATCGATTTCCTGCGATAATTCTTGTCACGCACATTCGCGTCGATTAATTATATGACTCCTCTTGCTGAGATTACCGCTATGTTGTCTGGGCATGGCCTGCAGGCCATAATCTGAATTTGACGATTGTGCCGCGTCCGCATACAGTGGACGATTAAAATGTTTTCTTTCAACACCTTTAATGGAACCTCGATGCACGTGGAAACGCTGACCCTCCTGGAGAGATCCGTCGATCGTTAAATTTACAAAGAATAATATTTATCGTATGTTTTGCCGGGTCCACCCCCATTCTTTTCACTTTTGCATGGAGAATTCCGGCTTTCCCCGTGATAGAATAAAGCCATCCGGGCGAAACGAAGAAAGGAAGGGAGGGAGCCCCATTGAACCGAAAGCGTCACCGCGGGGACTGCTCGATTTTGATCCTTCTGCTCCTGGGACTGATCGTCGGAGGCTGGTTTTTCCTCCAGCGGCGCGATTTCGAGAGAAAAACATCTCCCGCTTTCCTTGAAGAGCTCAGAAAAGTGACCGTCTCCCTTTCGGAAATGAAAGGAACCCGCCCGGACGGGAAGGTCCAGGTCTATGTTTCCATCAGGAACGGTTCGGGAAAGACCCTCGACGGGAAAATCGCCGTTTATTCGCGCGAGATCAGCGGCATCACCCTGGACCGGACGGTTCTGACGATCATGCCGCTTGCCCCGGGTGAATCCACGACGCTGGTTGCCTGGCTTCGGAAGAGCACCATCCGCCCCGATTTCCAGTACGAACTGGATGTGGCTTTCAAATGACTGGCACCGTCCTCCCTTCCTGCCTTCGCCATTGTGGCTGCATCGCGGCTGCGGTTTTGGCCCCAGACGGCAGGATCCTGGACTGCAACGGGGCGCTGCAGGAAATCCTGAAGATCGAGGAGCCGCCGATCGGCAGGCCGATCGGCGAGTTCCTTTTTCACGGCCAGCCCGGACTTCTCGAAGAAGGATTCCCTTCCCCCTCCGAAGGATCCTGTCGCTCCCTGCTTTTGGAGGCTTCGGACGGAACACCGGTCTCCCTGGATGTCTGCTTCAGGCAGGAAGGTGAAAACCTGCTTCTGTGCGGGCCGGTTGGGCTTCCCCGGGAGGAGGGGCTGGCTTCGCGGCTGGCCGTCCTGGCGGCCGAACTGGCGAAAAAGAACCGGGAACTCGAGGAAGCCAACGCCCTCATCACCCGGCTCATGAACACCGACCCGCTGACCGGCATCGCGAACCGCCGCCAGTTCGAGACGGTTGCGGAAAAGGCCCTTTCCTTCAGCCGGCGGCAGAATATCCCCCTTTCCCTGATCATGGCAGACATCGATCACTTCAAGCAGTTCAACGACCGCTTCGGGCATGCCCTTGGAGACGAGGTCCTTGTCGCCTTCGCCCGGATGCTTTTCCGATCCTGCCGCTTCGAGGACACCGTCTGCCGCTACGGCGGAGAGGAGTTCCTCGTGCTTTTGCCTGGAGCCACCCTGGTTGACGCCAGGGCGATCGCCGAGCGGCTGCGGGAAAACACGGGGCAAATTTCCATTCCGGGCCTTGAAGAAAGGATTCGGGCCAGCTTCGGGGTCGCGGAATTCCTGGCGGACGAAACCCTGGAAGAGCTGATCTCGAGAACGGACAAGGCCCTCTACAAAGCCAAGGCAAAGGGAAGAAACCGCGTGGAGGGCTGAAGTCAGGCCGACGGAAGCTCCATCGCGTCAGCCCTCGAACGGAAGAGTGGGGGAGGGATTCGATGAAAGGCCTTTACGCCGGCTTCGACATCGGTTCCTCAGCGGTTCACTGTGCTGCGGTTGATGAAAGCGGAGAGCCCGTTTTCCTCCTGCCGAGCAGGCCCCACCTGGGCAATCCGCTTCGCGCGCTCCGCGAGCAGTGGGCGGAGCTTTTGAGTGTATTGTCTCCAGACGATCTGCTGCTTTCCACGGCTTTTACCGGCATCGGCTCCCGCTTCATCCGAAGGGCCTTTCCCGATGCCGTCTGCGAACCGGAGAGCGTCGCCCTCCCGAGGGGGGCGGCTCGCGCCGCGCCCGGGAAGCGGATCCTCCTGCACATCGGGGCGAGGGACTCCTTCTTCTTCCGGCTTTCTTACACCCGCCGGGAGGCCGTGGTCACCGAGTGGGCCACAAACACGAAATGCGGGGGCGGCTCGGGAACCCTCCTGGAAAAACAGGTCCGGCGGCTTTACGGCAAGCCTGACCTCCTTCCGGCCGGGGAACCGGAGCGCCTCTTTCGGCTTTTCGACGAGGCAGCCGCGGAAGCGGCCCTCCATCCTTCGGCGGAAGCCTACCATGCCCGGTGCGGCATCATCATCCAGTCAGACCTGATACACGACCAGAACGAAGGGTTTCCACGGCCGCTGCTTGTTTCAAGACTCGTCTCAACCCTCCTGCGAAACTTCAAGAACGACGTCCTGGGAGGGGCGAACCTGGAGGAAGGACCCGCCCTGGTCTCCGGGGGACTTTTTTCGTTCCGCGGCATGGCGGAACGACTGGAAGCCCTCCTGCAAATCCCCCTTGAACGGCCGTCCTGGTTCCTTCAGACGGGGGCGATCGGAGCCGCGGCCTGCGCCTGGAGCCAGGACAACCGGATCCGCCTGGATTTCGAGCAGCTGGAGGCGGCTCTGGCCTCCTTCTCGAGCGGCCAGGTTTTTGCGCCTCCCCTCTCTGATTCCCTTCGCCGGGTCTTTCTCGTCAGCCGAAGCCCGGCCGAACAGGAAAACAAACCTGGCAGCCGACGGCTCGTGGACGCCGCGCTGGGGGTGGACGGAGGGTCCACCACGACAAAAGCGGCCCTGGTCGATGCCGAAAGCCATACCGTTTTAGACAGCTTGTACGTCCCCACCCATGGCGACCCGGAAGGGGCCCTGAAAACCGTCCTGAGGCACCTGGCCCGAAACGCGGACCAGGTGCGAATTCTCGCGGTCTGCACCACGGGATCGGCGAGAAAACTGTACGAACGCATCCTCTCCAGCCCGTCCAGGCGCGCCGCACTGGAAGCGGAAGGGTTCTTCGTCCCCGACGGCACGGTGGACGAAATCACCTGCCATGCGAGGGGCGTCAAGGAATTCGACCCCGAGGTCGACACGATCTTCGAAATCGGCGGGCAGGACATGAAGTTCACCACCTTCAAGAAGAGGGAAGGGCGCGCCACGACGGAAGTCCAGGAGGCCCGGATGAACTATTCCTGCCAGGCCGGTGCGGGGCAGACCCTGGAAAACATGGCCGCGCTGCTGGGGCTGGACGTGAAAACCACTCTCCAGGAGGCCGCCCTCGCCGCCCGGCGCGTTCCCGTCATCGACGCGACTTGCGGGGTCTTCATGGAAATGGACGAAAAACGACTGGTCGCCGAGGGCTTCCCGGTGGAAGAGATCGCCGCCGCGATCGTCCGGGCGACCGTCGCCGGGTACTTCCACAAATTTGTCGGGGGATCGCGCACGGTAGGTTCCCACTGTTCCTGCCAGGGAGGCCCGTCGCTCGGCAGGGCGGTCCTGGCCGCCCTGAGCCAGGTTACTGACCGTGAGATCTTCGCTTACCCCGGGCGGGAGCTTTTCGGGGCAATCGGGGCGGCTCTCTGCGCACTCGATGCCGTTTCGGAGGCCACCGCCGCGGGGCGCAAAACCGCAAGCGCCTTTCGGGGATGGCAGGTCACGGAGAGTCCCCTCGAGAGCGGGACCGTTCTCTGCTCTTCCCTCCACGGCACGGATTCCTGCGGCCTCAGGGACTGCAAGCTCAGGACGTTCCGGATCGAAGGGGAAACGATCGTGACCGGAGGGTTTTGCCCGCGGGGCAACTCGGAGGCCACCGGCACCCTCAAGCCGGACTACGTGGAGGTTTACCACCGCCTCCTGGAACGGCATTTCACGGGCACGGCAGCCTTTCGGGGAGGAGCCGTCCGTGCGTTCGACCGACCGACCGTCGGGATCAAGCGGAGCAGCGAAACCCTTGGGGAGTGGGGGATCTGGTGCGCGGCGCTCCTCGATTCCCTCGGGTTTCATCCCGTCCTCTCGCCCGTCTCGGATGAAGGGATCGTGGACCGGGGCATCCAGCTCGCCCGAACCGACCTCTGCTTTGCCATGAAACTTTCCCTGGGGCACTCCGATTACCTGGCCAACACCGAACAGGTCGATTTCCTCTTTCACCCGGCGTTTATCCATCGATCGGAGGGAGAGGGGATCCCCCGGCTGAAATACTGCGTCTACACCGAGGGCGAGGGCTTCCTTGCCACGGAGGCATTGGGGCTCCCCCCGGAAAGGGTCCTTGCCCCCGTCTGGAAATTCGGGGATCCTTACGGGATGGCCGAATCCCTCCAGGCCGAGCTGGGGCGAATCGGACGCAAAACCCCGATGGGCAGGATCCTGGAAGCCTTTGAAAAGGCGGACGCCGCCCGGGAGGCCTTTCTCGAAGCCCTCGCCGCCGTTGGGGAGACCTTCCTGAAACGGGTCGCCGACAGCGGTCAGCCGGGCTACGTCGGCCTGGGGCGCGAGTACGTGATCTGCGACCCAATGGCCTCTTCAGGGACCGGGAGCCTTTTCTCCCGCATCCGGGGAATGAACTACATCCCGATGGTCTTCCTCTGGAAGGCCTACCGAAACGTGCCGGTCCACGAGCTGGTGGAGAACGAATACTGGTTCAACAACGCCCAGATCCTGAAAGCCTCCGTTTTCGTCGCCAGGACGAGCGGCCTGTTCCCGATCCGGCAGATGAACTTTGCCTGCGGCCCCGATTCCATCAAGTTCTTCATGGAGCGCGAAATTTTCGAGCGGGCCGATAAACCCTTTCTGCACCTGGTCACCGACGCCCAGACCAACAGCGCCCCGTTTGCCACCCGAGCCGAGGCCCACGAACGGATCGTCGCCCAGTCCCGACCGAGGCCGATCCAGACCTGGGTGGAACTGCTGCCCCCTCTCCCGAAAGCCCCGAAAGGGAATGCCCGCACGTGGATCCTCCCCTCCATGGGACACGTCAACCGCCTCGGAGGGGCTCTTTTGCGGCACTGGGGCATCCAGGCCGCCGCAATCCCGACTGCCGGGCAATCCGCCCGGGAATGGGCCCGCAGAACCATTCCCGTTGAAACCTGCTATCCGCTCAAGGGAGTGACGGGAGACGTCCTGGCCTTCCTGGAAGCGGAATCGGCCCGAATCGGCCGCCAGGCCGTCCTGGACCGGTACGCCGTTTTCCTGCCGCGGGCCAGCGGCCCCTGCCGGCTGGGGAAATACGACGAGGTCCTCCGCCATTGTCTCGCGCAGGCCGGTTTCGGGGACCTGCCCGTCCTGGGTCCGCACATCGGCAAGAACTACCGGGACCTTCCCTTCCTTCCCGACCGTGCCCGAGGCAACCCGGCGGCCCTGTTCCGGTTTGTCCGCGAGGCCCTTCACGCGGTGCTCTTTTCCGATTTCCTGGATGACCTCTGCCTGAGGCTGCGCCCCTACGCCCCCGACACCGGACGGTTCGAGGAAGGGGTGGAATCCGTCCTGGAAACAACAACCGCAGTGATCGAGCAGGAAGGCCTTTCGGAAACGGTCTTGCGGAAACGGATCCGCGAAAGCAAAAAAACCCTGGCTTCCCTGAGCCGTCCGGATCATCCCCGGTTTCCCTTCGTCCTCTTCATCGGGGAGATCTACATGCGGCTTCATGACCCTTACACGGATCACGTGATCCGGCTCCTCGAGTCCGAGGGCCTCGAGATCATCCGAAGCGGAATCGGGGAATGGCTGGACTACACGAGGTCCGCGACGCGCCGCGACGGGCCGAACCTGGCCAATCTCCTGGCCGCAGCGGCCCTTTCTTTCTCCAGGAGCCGCTTCGTCCAGCTCGGAGGGGTTCCCTTCCCGGAAAGGGCCCGCCTGCCCGAACCGGCTGAAGCCATCGAAGCCCTCGAACGGGAACGGATTTTCTCCGGCGAGATCGGCGGCGAATCGCCCATTAACATCGGCATTTTCAACGAGTTCATGAAAGACAGGCTTCCTTCGATTGCCGGGCTTCCGGTTTGCGGGATTTTCCATTGCGGCCCCTTCACCTGCATGCACGAGACCCTGGCGGCTTCCCTCATGACCGCCCTCGCGAAAAACTGGAGGGCATCCCACCCGGATGCCCTCCTGCCGATCCTTCACGCCAGTTTCGGCGACTCTCCCAATCCCAACCTGGAAGCCGAGATCGCCGCCTTTCGCGACCAATGCCATGCAAGAGCCCGCCTGGAATCCGCTACGCCTCACTCGTAGCGCAAGGCCTCGATGGGATCGAGGGCGGAAGCCTTGGACGCGGGGTAATAGCCGAAGAAGATCCCGACCAGGGCCGAGAAGCCAAAGGCAAGCGCGATTGAAAGCGGCGAAATCACCGTGGGCCAGCCCGCGAAGTGCGAGATCAGAAGCGAGACCAGGGCTCCGAGGGCAATTCCCGTCACTCCCCCGAGGACCGAAAGGATCACCGCCTCCGACAAAAACTGCAGCAGGATGTCCGGCGTCCGGGCCCCGACCGCCATCCGGATCCCGATCTCCCGCGTCCTCTCCGTGACGGAGACGAGCATGATGTTCATGATGCCGATCCCTCCCACGAGGAGCGAGATGGAAGCCACCGCAGCGAGGAGGAACGACAGGGTCTTCGTGGACTCCGCGGCGGCCGCCATGAGCTCGGCCAGGTTCATGACGGAAAAGTCCTTGTCCTCCTCGGAACGGATCCGGTGCCGCTCGGTGAGGAGCGCGTCGATCTGCTCGATGGCCGCGGAGATGGAGTTGCTGTCCGCCGCCTGGACGAGGATGCTCGAGACCTTCCCCTGGAAACGCGAACCGAACACCCGCTTCTGGGCCGTCGTGATAGGGATGATCAGGGTGTCGTCCTGGTCCTGCCCCATGGCGTTCGTGCCCTTTTTCCCCAGCACGCCAACCACCACCATGGGGATCTTTTTCACCCGGACGACCTTCCCGATGGGGTCCTCGCCCCCGAACAGGTTGTCCACGACCGTCTGGCCGAGAAGGCAGACCTTCGCCGCGCTTCTCACTTCCGAAGTGTTGAAGCTGCGGCCAGAACCGATGGTCCAGTTGCGGATGTCAAGCATCGGGGGAGTGGTCCCTTCAGCCCGGGTGGACCAGTTGCTGTTCCCGTAGACGATCTGAACCGATCCGGCCGCGGTGGGGGCGGCTTTCCCCACGGCGGGGCATTCCTTCACGATCGCGTCCGCGTCCGCAAAGGTCAGCGTCGGGGAGCCGCCCCAGCCGGTCCGGGCCCCCCCGCTCGTCGTGCTGCCCGAACGGACAACCAGGAGGTTGGTTCCCATACTTGCCAGCTGGGCCTCCACGTTCCGGCTGGCTCCCGTGCCGATGGCGAACATGGCCACGACCGCCGCCACGCCGATGACGATGCCCAGCGTCGTCAGGGCGGAGCGCATCTTGTTCGCCCGCAGCGAGCGAAGGGAAACGTGGAGGATTTCTCCGAAGGCGATCATGCGTGCATTCCCCCCTCGTCGGGATGGCGGTCGCTCACCACGAGGCCGTCCCGGACCATGATGAGGCGGCGCGAAAAGCGGGCGATGTCCGGCTCGTGGGTCACCAGGACGATCGTGATCCCCGCGACGCGGTTCAGTTCGGTCAGGAACTCCATGACTTCGACGCTCGTTTTCGTGTCGAGGTTGCCCGTCGGTTCGTCCGCCAGGATCAGGGGGGACTCGTTCACCAGGGCCCTGGCAATGGCCACCCGCTGCTGCTGTCCCCCGGAAAGCTGGTGAGGCTGGTGGTGTTCGCGCCCTGCCAGGCCGACCCTTTCAAGGGCCTCCGCCGCGCGGCGCCTCCTTTCCGCTTTCGGCAGCCCCTTGTAGAGCATCGGGAGCTCGACGTTCTCCAGGGCCGAGGTGCGGGGAAGGAGGTTGAAACCCTGGAAAACGAACCCGATGTGCCGGTTGCGGATCGTGGCCAGCTCGTCCTTCCCGAGGCGGCTCACGTCGGAGCCGTCCAGCGTGTAAGTCCCTTCCGTCGGGGTGTCGAGACAGCCCAGGATGTTCATCAGGGTGGACTTGCCCGAGCCCGAGGGCCCCATGATCGCCACGAACTCGCCCTTCTCGATGGAGAGGGAGATCCCCCGAAGGGCTTCCACCGAGATCTCCCCGAGGGAGTAGGTCTTGCGGATTCCGGCCAGTTCGATGAGCGCCATGGCTAAAACATCCTTCGCGGGAGGTTCCCGCCGGAGGAACCCCTCGAGCCGTTCCCAAGCGTTCCCGTCACGACCGCTTCGCCTTCCGAAAGGTCTCCCGAAACCTCCGTCCAGCTGCCGTCCGTCAGGCCGACCGTCACCGGCACCCGGCGGAGCGAGGGAGCCGATCCCTTCTTCGTTTCGAGAACCCAGACGGAAGGCTGCAAAGCCGCCGTTTTCCCGGTCAGGCCGCTCGCTTTTTTCGAGACCCCTTCTCCCCCCGCACTTCCGCCGTCCGGGGGCGGAGGAGGGGCAACCTGGGAAGCCGTTTCCGTCTTCGCCCGGGTCGCCGTCGGCCGAAACCGCAGGGCCGCGTTGGGGACTCGCAGGACATCCTTCACCGACGCGGTCTCGATGCTGACGTTCGCGGTCATCCCTGGTTTCAGCCTCAGGTCGGGGTTTGCCGCCGAGATGATGACGGTGTACGTCACGACGTTTTCCGTGGTCGACGGGCTGAGTCGAACCTGCCGGACCTTCCCCGAGAACGTGTCCTCGGGATAGGTGTCCACCGTGAAGGTGACGTTCATCCCCTCCTGGACATAGCCGATGTCGGCCTCGTCAACGGCAGCCTCCACCTGCATCTTGGAAAGGTCCTCGGCGATCGTGAACAGTTCCGGGGCCGACAGGCTCGCCGCCACGGTCTGTCCCTCGCTCACCTTTTTCCCCGTCACGACCCCGTTCACGGGGGAAAGGATTTTCGTGTACCCCAGGTTGGTGAGCCTCTGGTTCAGCGTCGCGGCAGAAGAGCGGACACCGGCCCGGGCCGACTCAACCCTCGATCGGGCTGTCTCCACCGCGGTTTCGGCCGATTCGAGAGCGCTTTTCGCCACGAAATCGGAGGCAAACAGCTTTTTCTGCCTCTCGTACTCGCGCTCGGCCTCCCGGAGGCTGGCCTCCGCTTCCGCCAGGCTGGCCCTGGACTGTGCCACTTCCGCTTCCGCCTGGCGGGCCTGCGCCAGGAAGAGGGCCGGATCGATCTCCGCGAGGAGCTGGCCCTTTTTCACGGGCGAGTTGTAATCCACCAGGATCCTCCGGATGGTTCCAGAAACCTGGCTGCCAACCGTCACGGTGTTCACGGCCTGGATCGTTCCGGTGGCCGAAACGACCCGGGTGATATCCCCCCTGGAAACTTCCTCCGTCGTGTACTGGACCGGTTTTTCCGCGAACTTCACCTTCCAGGCCCACGCTCCTCCCGCCAGGGCCGCGATGAGGACAACCCCCGCCAGGATCCTCTTCTTCGTTTTCGTCAGGCTTGTCATTTCGTTTCCTCCTTCGGGATTCCCGCCGTCCTGCCGAGAGCCTTTTCCAGGGCCGCCGCTGCGACCTGCCGGTCGTAACGGGCCTGGACCAGGGATTTTGCAGCCTTGCTGTATTTTTCCGCCGCGTCGGTCACTTCCAGGCTCGTGCCGACCCCGACGCGGTACCGCCCCCGGGCCAGGTCGAGGTTCTCGCGGGCCTGTCGCAGGGCGGCCTCGGCGGTCTTCACCTGCTGCGAGGCGGTTTCGAGGTCAAGCAGGGCCGTCTCCACTTCAAGCCGGACCGAGTTGATCAGTTTTTCCCGGTCGCTTTGGACGATCTTCAGGTCCGCTCTCGCGGCCTCGGTCCGGGCTGCCGTCGCCCCGCCGTCATACAGGGGAACCGAGAGAGAAAGCCCGGCGCTCCACTCGTCTTCCCAGCCGGAGGAAGAGTCGGAAAACCCCCATCCCCCGCTCAGGAATAGGGAGGGATTCATCCCCGCGGAAGCTGCGGCCAGTGCCTCCTTTGCCGAGAGGACCCGGTCTTCGGCCGCCTGAACATCCACCCTGGCCGACAGGGCTTCCCCCAGCGCCGTCTCCAGGGACGGGATCGAACCGTTGCGTTCTTCCGGAACCTCCAGGGGCATCTTCCTGTCCGGCAGGGCCGTCCCAATCTCGTTTTCCAGGACCGCCAGCGCCGAGGCTGCCGCCGATTCTGCCTTGGCGAGTTCGAGCCTCGCCTGGCTGAGGTTGACCTCGGCGGTCGTCACGTCGATCTTCGAGGAGGAACCCGCCCTGTAGAACGCCTGCGCCTGCTTCAGCTGGCTCTCGTAGAGGGCAACCGTCTCGATGGCGACCGACGCGTCCTCGCGCGTTCGGAGGAGGTTGAAAAACGCCTCTTTCACGGCAAAGGCCCTTTCCTGCCAGGTCCGTTCCGCATCCTTGCGGGCTGCGGAAAGGTCGTAGGCTGCCCCGGCGATCGTTGCACGGGTTTTGCCGCCGTCCGTCAGAAGCTGCTTCACGGTGAGGTCCGAAGCGGACCGCGCCTCGGCATTTTCCGAGTCCGAAAGGGTGGCCCCGAGGGCAACCGTCGGTCTCGCCGAGGACTTGGCGAGCTGGGCCTGGCTTTCGTAACGGCGAACCTTCCAGGCGGAGGACACGATTTCGGGATGATGCAGGAACGCCATCTTCAGGCATTGCTCGAGAGTCAGTGCAGGGCCGCTTGGGACAGGCGAATCATTGGCCCAGGCGGCAAAGGATGAAATCAGCAGCAACAGGATCACCCACGGGATTTTTTTCACTTGCGATCAACCTCCTCGAAACGCGGATGCCTTTCGGCCGGCCTTCTCCATTGTAGCCCGGGGATTTTAAGCGGGTGTTCCGTCCTGTTGTCTTTCCGTAAAGAATCGTAAAGGCTCCTTTACACGAGTCAACCTTTCTTGACGGCAGGTTTCCGGAGAAAGAAGGATAGAATGGTGGAAAGAACCAGGAAAGGGGGAAGGACAAGTTGGACCGGATCCTGCTCGTCGACGACGACAAAGGTCTCTGCGAACTGCTGGGCGAATTCCTCGAAAGTGAGGGGTTCGCGGTGGAGGCCGTTCACAACGGGGAGAAGGCCGTCAACCGGGCGCTATCGGAACGGTTTTCGCTGGTCATCCTCGACGTCATGCTTCCGGGCCTCGGGGGAATCGAGGTGCTGAAGGCCATCCGCCGCCAGTCTGCCGTTCCGGTCCTCATGCTCACCGCCCGCGGGGAGGAGGTGGACCGGATTGTCGGCCTGGAACTCGGCGCCGACGATTACCTGCCCAAGCCCTTCAACCCCCGGGAGCTCGTGGCCCGCATCCGGGCCATCCTCAGAAGGGGAAGGATGGAGTCGTCCGGTGAGGGTACAGCGGGGATCCTGCGGATCGCCGACCTCGTCATCGACCCGGCCGCCCGCCACGTCAGCATCAACGGGAAAACGATCGAGCTGACGACGGTTGAGTTCGATCTCCTGGAAGCCCTGGCCCAATCCGCTGGAACGGCCTTCTCGAGGGAAAACCTGGTCCGCCAGGTGCTGAAAAGGCCGTTCTCGCCGTTTGACCGGAGCCTCGACGTCCACGTGAGCAACCTGCGCCGGAAAATCGGAGCCTACCCCGACGGCTCGGAACGGATCAAGACGGTCCGGGGTGTCGGCTATATCCTCGCCTTTCCCCCAGAGGAGACTCGGCCTTGAAAGGACACGCCCTTTTCCTGAGGATTTTCCTCTGGTTCCTCGGATCCATGCTGCTCATGGCCGCCGTGAGCGTAACCCTCACCGTCTTCATGAGCCGGCAGGGAATCCTGCTGACCGGCCACCAGGAAGTCCTTTCCGATGCCCTGGACCGCCATGGACCCAAACTCGTGGAAACCTACGAGAAGAAGGGATGGGCCGAAGCGTTTGAGCTGACGGACAAGATCCGCCGGGAAACCGGGCTTGCCATCGTCCTGTTTGACGGAAACGGCGTTCCGATCCGCCTGCGGGAGGGACCGCCGATGGAATTCCTGAATCGGCTCGGCCGGGAAGCAAGCCGCGAGCTGGCCCAGGGCCGGACGTTTCTCATCCGGAGGGAAACGGTTTCCGTCTACAAGCGCCTGACGTCCTCCTCGGGGAAAACGTACCTTCTCGTCGGCCTCTTCCGACGTCCCCCCTCGATGGCCCGGCTGATCACGGATAACCCGAAATCCGTCCTGGTCCACCTTGCAGGCCTCCTGGCGGCGGCCCTGGTTTTCTGCGGACTGCTGGCCCACCACCTTTCAAAGCCCCTGGTCAAACTGAGCCGCATGGCCTGCTCGGTCGCCGAAGGGCAACTGGACACGCCCGTCGACCTTTCGATCCGAAAGCGCCGGGACGAAATCGGAGAGCTCGCCCGAAGCCTGGAGGCCATGAAAACCACCCTGACCACCCTTCTCGAGGCCCAGCGAAGGCTGATCCGGGACATCTCCCACGAGCTGCGGACCCCCCTAGCCCGCCTGGGGATCGCCCTTGAGCTGGCCCGCAAGAAGGCTGGACCCGCGGCGGAAGAGTCCCTGGACCGAATCGAGCGGGAATCTTCGATCCTGAACGAGATGATCGGGCAACTGCTGGACCTCTCCCGGGCAGAAGCCGAAATCGGCCAGGACACCCCCGAACCCGGCGACCTGCTCGGGCTGCTTGAAGCCGTCATCGACGATGCCAACTTCGAAGGCCGTCCCGCCAACCGGGGGGTCATCCTGGAGGCCCCGGAAACCCTGCGGCCGATTCCCATGAACCCTGACCTGATCCGGAGAGCCGTGGAGAACATCGTCCGCAACGCCCTCCGCTATACCCCCGAGGGAACGCGGGTCGAAGTCTCCGTGTCGGAGCGGGAAAAGGACGGCCGCCCGGGGGTTTCCATCCGAATCCGGGATTTCGGCCCTGGCGTTCCCGAAAACGAGCTTTCCCGAATCTTCCAGCCCTTCTACCGAACCGAGTCCGCCCGATCCCGGGATACCGGCGGAACCGGCCTCGGCCTGGCGATCGCCCAGCGGGCGGCTCTTGTCCACGGCGGAACCATAAAAGCCGAAAACCTCCCCGAGGGCGGGCTGGCGGTGGAAATGTGGATCCCTTCATGAAACGCAGGGTTCCCACCGGCCTTCTTGCGCTTCTTTTGCTGATCGGTTGCACGTTTCCCGCTGCCGCTTCGGCTCGCGCTGTCCTCGTCTTCGGGGGGGACACGTCCTTCGGTGAAAGCTACGCGAAAAGCCCGGAGCAGAAAGACCTCCCGGAAGACGTCCGCTACCGGACCTCCCTGGACGCTCTCCTCCCGCTCCTGCGGGATGCCCGGCAAGTCCTCGTGAACCTCGAGACCCCGCTGGCACGGCCGGGGGAAACGGTCGTGGAAGGAAAGGCTTACGTCCACTGGGCCGACCCCGGAAAGACGGTGAGGGCGCTGAAGGCCTCCGGGATCACGGCCGTCAGCCTCGCCAACAACCACACGATGGACCTGGGCACGGAGGGACTGGAAGAAACCCTGGGAGTCCTCGATCGGGCAGGCCTGGCCAGGACGGGGGCGGGCCTGGATCTCTCCGAAGCGGAACGGCCCCTCGCCTGGGAAATCCCGCTGGGGAAAAGGACGGCACGGGTTGCCGTGTTTTCCGGTTTCGAATACCGGAAAAACTACGACGAGAAATTCGAGTTTTATGCCGCACCCGCGGTTCCCGGAGTCAACCCCCTGGACCCGGAACGGTTCAAGATCGCGGTTCATTCCCTGAAATCCAGGATTCCGGGAGTCTTTGTGATCGCCTTCCCCCACTGGGGCAAAAACTACGCCTGGAAAACCGCCGAACAGGTCCGGCTGGCTCACGCCCTGGTCGACGCCGGCGCCGACCTCGTCCTGGGGCACGGGGCTCATCAGGTCCAGGAAATGGAAGCCTACCGTGGAAGGTGGATCGTGTATGGGCTGGGCAACTTCCTTTTCCATTCCCCGGGCCGGTACGGTTCGAGGAAGGCCCCGCCCTATAGCTTCGTTGCCCGCCTGGAGCTGGCGGAAAAAGGGGAAACCCCGCAAAAGACCTTGCGTCTTTATCCCATCCAGTGCGACAACACCGTCACGGGTTTCAGGACCCGCCCGGTCAACCCGCGGGAATTCACCGAACTGAGGACCCTCCTGATTCAGCGAATCGACGGGAAAAGCGCCTCCGGAATCTCGGCAAAGAAAGACGCGCTGGGCTTTCACCTGGAGATCGCCCTGCCCTGAGGCCGGGAAGAAGAAACCGCGGGAAAGGGGACTTCAAGCATGCGGAATTCCCGTCTCACCCTGCCTGTCCTGGCCGCCCTCGGCGCCGTCTATTTTTTCTGGGGGACGACTTACCTGGGCATGAAATTCGCCATCGAAACCCTGCCGCCCTTCTTCATGCTGAGCCTCCGCTTCACGGCAGCCGGGACGCTCCTGCTCGCCTGGGCCGCAAGCCGGGGCAAGCTTGAAGCCACGCTGGGGCAGCTTCGCGGAGCGGCCCTTGCCGGAGGGGTGATGCTGCTCGGCGGAACGGGCCTGGTCGCCTGGGCGGAGCAGTTCGTCCCCTCCAACATCGCGGCGGTCGTCATCGCCACGATGCCCCTCTGGATGGCCCTGGTCCGGTGGGTGGCCCTGCGGGGTGACCGGCCCGGGATGGCCTCCCTGGCGGGACTCTTCCTCGGCTTCGGGGGAACCCTCCTGCTGGTCCGGTCGACAACAGCCGCAGGCGGGACGGCGGAGGGACACGCCGCCGGCCTTGCCCTGCTCGTTCTCGCGGCTTTCCTGTGGGCATCGGGATCGCTTCTTTCTCGCGCGCTGGAACAGCCTGCCTCTCCCGGTTTCGCCACCTCGGTCCAGCTTTTTTCCGGGGGGATCTGCTGCCTCATGGCGGGGCTCGTCACGGGAGAGGCCGGACGGATCCAGATCGAGGCGGTTTCTTTCCGGTCTGCGGCCGCCATCGCCTACCTGGCCGTTTTCGGGTCCGTCGTGGCCTTCAGCTGCTACACCTGGCTTCTCAAGGCAACGGACCCCGCCCTGGCCTCGAGCTACGCCTACGTCAGCCCGGTGGTTGCGGTCATCGCCGGATGGCTGCTCGCCGGGGAGAAACTGAACGCCGGCAGCCTGGTCGCGGCAGGAGTGATCCTCGCCTCGGTCGCCCTCATCATCCGGGGAACGGCCGGGCCCGGAAAGGAGAACCTGGAAAGAAAGCCTGCGGGACCGAAAGGCTTGCCCTGATCCTGCACGCGGTGGTAGGATTCGCGTGCAGGCTTTTGACAATCGACACGCACTGTCTGCGGGGGGGCCCCTGGAAGGGGCTGAGATAAAGGGTGTTACCCTTTGACCCCACGAACCTGATCCGGGTCATGCCGGCGTAGGGAGCGAGGCGGTTTTCTTGGCAAAGATTGTTACGGCGAGAAGATACGGCGGGCTTCCCTCGGGGAGCCCGCCGATTTTTTGGGGGGAGGTGGAGGCATGTCGATCTACAGGGGAGTCGCTTTGACCGTCGCCGGAAGCGATTCGGGCGGCGGGGCAGGGATCCAGGCGGATCTCAAGACATTCGCGGCGCTTCGCGTGTTCGGCACAAGCGCACTAACAGCCCTGACGGCCCAGAACAGCCTGGGGGTTTCCGCGATCTGCGGCATTCCGCGGGAGATGATTCGGGCCCAGATGGAGGCCGTTTGCGGCGATTTCAAGCCGAATGCCGTCAAAACCGGAATGCTGGGTTCGAAGGAAGCCATCCTGGAGGTCGCCGGTTTCCTCGCCGGACGCTGTCCCTTCCTGGTCGTCGACCCGGTCATGGTCGCCACCAGCGGGGACTCCTTGCTCGAGCCGGAGGCAGAACGGACCCTGGGGGAAATCCTTGTCCCGAAGGCCGACCTGGTAACGCCCAACGTCCCGGAGGCGGAAAAGCTCACCGGGCAACCGGTCCGGGATCTCGACGGCATGATCGAGGCCGCCTTCTGCATCGCCCGGATGGGAGCCCGTGGGGTGCTGGTCAAGGGCGGCCACATGGAGGGTGCTGTCCTGCGGGACGTCCTGCTCTGGGAGGGCCGGATCCGGATTTTCGAGGAGCCGAGGATCCCAACGCAGAATACCCACGGGACGGGCTGCACCCTGAGCGCTGCCATCGCGGCGGAACTGGCAGCGGGGTGCGGCATGGAGGAAGCCGTCCTGAGAGGACGAAGCTACATGAGATCCGCGTTGGCCGCCAGTTTTCGAGGGGGAAGGGGGCGCGGCTGCCTTGGCCATGCGGTGAGCGTCCCCTGGATCAAGCCATGAGTTTCCCCGGAAAACGCCTTGAAGACGCCTGGAAGGCTCTCCGAAAGCGCCGCCCCCTTGTCTACCACCTGACGAACGGGGTCGCCATGGCCGAACAGGCACACGTCACCCTGGCCGCAGGGGCCTCGCCGGTCATGTCCCTCTGCGCCGAGGAGAGCGAATCCTTCGCAAGGGCAGCAGACGCAGTCCTGATCAATATCGGGACCCCTTCTGCAGCTTCCGGGGAAATCGGGGAAAGGGTCGCCCTCGCCGCAAAAGAAGCCGGCCACCCGGTCGTTCTCGACCCGGTGGGGTTCGGGGCCACCGACCTTCGAAACCGGCTGGTCCGTTCCCTCCTCAAAACCCGCTGCATCACCGTCTTAAAGGGGAACGCCTCGGAGATCTGTCTTTTGGCTGGCCAGGCCGGATCCGTTCGAGGAGTGGACCGCGGCCTTTCCCCGGACCCGGCAACAGCCGTGCTTGAAGTTGCCCGGCGAGAGAGGCTGATTGCGGCCGCCACCGGGAAAACCGACTGGGTCAGTGACGGCGAACGGACCTGGGCTGTCGAGGGGGGAAGCCCGATGCTCGAAAGTTTCTCGGGAAGCGGCTGCTGGCTCGGATCCGTGGTCGCAGCCTGTATCGGCGCTTCCGGCGATCCTGTCGCGGGCACCCTGGCCGCCCTCTGCGCCTTCGGTGCCGCCGCCGAGGAGGCAGCTTCCCTCTCCAGGGGGCCGGGGAGTTTTCGGGCCCACTTCCTGGACTCCCTTCACCGATTGGCACTTGGCGGGACACTCCCGGTGGCCGGGCGAATTCGGGAGGTGAGCCCGTGAGCCCCCTGTCCTGCAGGCTTCTCCTTACCGTCCTCGTGGACCCGGCAGGACTCCCGGGAAGGAGCGTTCTCGAACAGGCTGAAGGGGCCATCCGGGGCGGGGCGACAGCCATCCAGCTTCGGTCCAGCGAGGCCTCGGCCAGGGAGCTGACGGCGCTCGGGAAGTCTCTCGGGGATCTCTGCCGGAAGTTCGACGTTCTTTTCATCGTCAACGACCGGCTGGACGTGGCCCTGGCCTGCGGCTCGAACGGCGTTCACCTTGGCCAGGACGATCTTCCCGTCGATGCCGCCAGGGAAATCGCCCCCCGGGGTTTCGTGATCGGCGTTTCCGCTCACGACGCAAAAGAGGCTCGTGAAGCGGAACGGCTGGGGGCCGATTATCTCGGGGTCGGGGCCGTTTTCCCCACCTTGACCAAGAAAAACGCCCGCACCATTGGAATCGCCGGATTCCGGGCCGTCGTCGAATCCACGACCCTGCCCTGTGTTGGAATCGGGGGAATCACTGCAGGCACCGCCCTGGAAGTCCTTCGCTGCGGAGCCTGCGGAGTCGCGGTCCACTCGGCTGTCGCCAAGGCCGAAGACGCCGAGGCGGCCGCAAGGGAATTCAGGGTTTTCATGGAAATGGGAGGGCCCAACCGTGCTTGAGGTTCTGGACTTTTCCCTGGAAAGGGGCGGCGCACCCATCCTGGAGGGGGCGTCCCTGCATCTTCAAAGGGGCGGATTTGGAATCCTCGTCGGCCGGTCCGGGTGCGGAAAGACTTCTTTTTTTAAGGCACTGGCCGGTCTTCTGCCTCGCAGGGCGGGACAAATCCGGTGGAGGGGAAAAAGCGTTGAAAACCTGGCGGGTTTGGCCGCCTCCATGCAGCAGAAAGACCTGCTTTTGCCCTGGGCAACCCTCGAGGAGAACGTCTTGCTTCCAGCGCTGGTCTCAGGCAGGGTCGGTCCAGAAGAAAGGAACCGGGCGAGGGAGCTCTTGAAGCGATTTGGCCTCGAGGGATTCGAAAAGTTCCTGCCGAACCAGGTTTCGGGCGGGATGCGGCAGCGGTGCGCCCTGGCCCGAACGGTTCTTTCAGGGAGGGAAATTCTCCTCCTGGACGAACCGTTATCGGCTCTCGACGCTTTGACCCGTTCGCACCTTCAGCGAGAAATCTTCAGGCTGCAGCAGGAATTCGGGCGAACCATCCTGATGGTGACGCACGACGTGGAGGAAGCGCTGCTTTTGGCCGACCGGATCTTCGTCTTCCACGGGGTTCACGGAGGAATCGAGGAGCTGCTGAACCTCTCCGGCACGAAACCCAGGGAAACCGACGCTCCGGCCGTCGTGAAAAACCGGAAGGTTCTGCTTGAAGCCTTGGAAAGAGGCCATTCCCATGCAGCATAGAGTGACCGCGTTCGCCCTTTCGCTCCTGTTTCTTGCAGCGTGGGAGACCCTGTGCCGTTTTTCGGAAATCCCGGCCTTCCTTTTGCCCGCTCCTTCAAGGATCGCTTCTACCCTGGCAGGGGACTTCCCGCTCCTTCTTCTTCACGGGGTCGCGACGCTGGGAGAAATCCTGCTGGGTGTTGCCGGTGCAGTATCCGCGGCGATCCCCCTCGCCCTTGCGATGTTTTCAAGCCCCTGCCTCGAACGCGGTCTCACGCCGTTTTTGGTGGCCTCCCAGGCCGTCCCCGTCTTCGCCCTGGCCCCGATCCTGGTTTTCTGGCTCGGGTACGGCATAGCGGGGAAGGTCCTGGTGGCCGGGCTTGTCATCTTCTTTCCCATCACGGTGGCCCTGCTGGATGGACTGAAATCCTGCGATCCGGACCTGGAAGACCTGTTCCTTCTGATGGGGGCCTCCTTTCCCGCCCGCCTGCGCCTGCTTTATATCCCTCAGGCCCTTCCCTGGTTCTTTTCAGGGCTCCGGGTCGGGGTCACCGTTTCCACGATCGGCGCGGTCATCGGGGAATGGGTCGGAGCCCAGAAAGGGCTGGGTTACCTGATGCTCCAGGCAAACGCCCGGCTCAGGACCGACCTGGTTTTCTCCTGCGTGGCCCTTCTCAGTCTCATCGGGCTTTCCCTCTGGTTCGGTCTTGGCTGGATCGAAACGAAGCTGATCCCCTGGAGGGAGTCCCTGCAATTCACCCCTAAGGCAAGGAGGTCTTGCAATTGAAGAGAATCCTCTGTTCGATCGTCATTCTGCTCGGGCTCGCGGCGGCTTGCCCGGCCGCCCAGGAAGTCAAGCTCATGCTCGACTGGGTTCCCAATGTCGACCATCTTCCGATCTACGTCGCGAAAGAGATGGGCTTTTTCCGAAAGGAGGGGCTTGAGATCCGGATCCTTGCACCCTCCGAAACGACGGATGCCCTGAAACTGGCAGCCGCCTCAAAGGTGGACCTTGCCGTCGGATATGCTCCCCAGGTGATCGTGTCGGCCGCGGAAGGCGTTCCGCTGCAGGTAGTAGGACGCCTGATGGAGCATCCCTTGAGCACCCTCCTTTTCCTGGAAGAAAAGGGGATCCAGTCCCCGTCCGACCTGTCCGGGAAACGAATCGGCTACACGGTCCCCGGAGTGATGGACGTTCTGCTGGACGCCTTCTCGAAGCTGAACGGCGTGAAGGGAATCACTCCCGTCAACGTCGGGTTTTCCATCGTGCAGTCTCTCGCCTCCGGGAAGGTGGACGCGGTGATGGGCGGCTTCCGCAACTACGAAGCCGTTGAAATGATTCAGCAGGGAATGAAACCGTCCGCCTTTCCCCTTGAGCAATGGGGAATTCCGGATTACGACGAACTGGTCTTCGTGACTTCCCGGAATTTCGCAAAATCAAACCCGCAGGTCATCCGAAGCTTCCGGATCGCGTTGGACAAGGGAATTCGCGCGTCTCTCGCGAACCCGGGAAAAGCGCTTGAAACCTATTTCCGGGCAGTTCCCGAGGCGCCTCGCAATCTCGAGAAGGAAGTCCTTGGCAAAACGCTTCCGTTTTTCGCCCGCTCCCAGGAGCTCGACCCTTCCAGGTGGAAGAGGTTTTCCGCCTTTGCCCTGAGGTGGGGACTTATCGGACGGGCCGTCGAAGCAGAACGGCTTCTCTGGAAGGGCCGGTGAGGGCGGTGGCCTGTACGAATCTACAGCTCCGCAAGCTTGTCCTGGCGGCGCTTTTCGCGTCCGTCGGCGTCTTCCTTTCCGGCCTTTCGATCCCTCTCGGGCCGACCCGGTGTTTCCCCATCCAGCACGCCGTCAACGTCATCGCCGGTGTCCTTTTGGGCCCCTGGTGGGCCGCCGGGGCCGCCTTCATCACCAGCACGCTGCGGCTGGCGACAGGAACCGGAACGTTTTTCGCCTACCCGGGAAGCATCCCGGGCGCCCTCGCGGTCGGCCTTGCGGCCTCTCTTTTGAGGCGGAGACGGATCTATGCCTCGCTGGCGGAACCTCTGGGCACATCCATCGTTGGAACGGGCCTGAGCGCGGCGGTGATCGCCCCCGCTGTCCATTCCAACGCCACCTTCGCCATGCTGTTCGCGCCCTTTTTTGCCAGCAGCGTCTCCGGAACCGTCCTGGGAGCCCTCGTCCTGGTGGTTCTTGAGCGATCCAGGAGGGCAATCGAGGCTGCCGAAGAAGGATAAACCTAAAGAAAAGAGGCGGGAGCTCCCTGTCGGGGCGCTCACCGCCTCTTGCTTTGCCGGAAGGGTTATTTCCCGCCCCGGTACAGCTTCCTGTACGGCTCGAAGATCCCGCCCCTCCAGGAGTCAAAGATCCTCCGCTGCCGGCTGTCCAGGACCGAACGGATCCTTTCCCTCACCCGGTACGAGAGGAAAAGCATGTCCCTCCGGGCGTTGAGCAGGTCCCGCCTGTAGCGGGCCTCCGACCGGGCGGAAAAGGGCTTCCAGCTGTTCCTGAAATACTCCCGTTCAAGTAGCCAGAGACGCCTCTCCCGGTTTCGCATTTCTTCCGCCGCGTCCCGAAGGATCCGGTCGATCTCCCGCTTCTGGCGCGGGGTCAGGTGAAGCCGCCGCTCCAGTTCCCTCGAAAGCTCCCAGCGAACCCTGCCGAAGTGCCATCCCCGGTCTCCGTCTCGGTCGTACCATCGTCCCATCCTTTCCCACGCCAGGCGCCGCTGGTCCGGTTCGAGGATCTGGTAGAAACGGTAGAGGAAGTCATCGTCGGTCCGCAGGAGGAAATCGAGGTCCCGATCCAGGGAACTCTGTCTTCGGGAATCCAGGACTTCCCCGACGATGATCAGCCCAAGGAGGTCCTCCAGGTCCGCGAGACGCTCAGAACGGCGCTCAAACCGTTCGTCCCGCCGGAGATCCCGGATCGCCTCCCTCTGCCTCGGGGTCAGGCGGAGGCCGTCAAGGAAGTCGTCCGAGAGAAGCCGTTCAACGCTGCGCCCCGTCCAGTAGAGGTCGTCCCGGTCCTCCTTCCAGGAATCCGCCCGGGCGGGCAAAGCAGCCGTCACGCACGTTCCAGCCAGGATCAGTACCAGCACGTTTCTCCAGAATCGGTTCATCTCGCAGGCCTCCTTTGAGAGTGGAATTTAAAGGAAGCGGGTCACCTCTTCGGCGGCCCGCTTCCTTCGGTCATTTGTCGTTTTTCACCGGGGGCCTCATCATCCAAGGGGTCTGGGTACGCTCTTGCGAGTCGAGCCATCTCCTCTGGGTTTCGTTCAGGATCGGCCGGAGCCTTTCCCGGATCTCGCTTTCCGGCACCCTCAGCTGCTGCCGGTACTCGAAGAGCCTTCTCCGCTGCTCTTCCCGGTCACGCCCGGACCGATCGTCCCAGCTGTGCCTGAAGTAATTCTTCTCCATCTCCCGGTAGCGCCTCTCCCGGTCCCTGTATCGATCGTCCAGGTCCCGGAAAACCCGCTCCATGTCGCGCCGCTGCCGGTCGTCCAGCCGCAGCCGCCTGTCCCAGTCCCTCGGGAGCCAGCGGTATCCGTCGTCCCTCCGGTCATACCGGCGGTAGATGTACCGGTCATCGTACCAGCGGTCAAAGCGGAGGATGAACGTTTGTCTCTGGTCCGCGTCCAGGATCCGCATGAACAGGTAAAGGAAATCGTCCAGCCGCATCATCTGGTAATAATCGGAATCCCAGTAGCCGTCCTGGGACTGGCTGAAATACAGGCCCAGGGCAAGAAGGGCCAGGAACGTCCGGAAATTGTCGTCATCTCCCCTCTCGATCCGAACGTCGTAACCGTACCCGCGCCTTCCGAGATCGAACAGGCCGAACAGCCGGCCCAGATCCCTTCCGTCCCAGCGGTCGTACCGGCTGTCGTACCGCCGCTCATCCCGCCGGTTCTCCCAGCGGTCGTCCCGCCGCCCATCGCTGCGATCGTCCCAGTCACGCCGCCGGAGTTCGTCGAGCGAATCCCGCTGGTTCCGGGTGAGGTTCAGGGAATTCAAAAGTTCCGGTGTCAGGAGGCTGTCGATCTCCTCCCGCACCGAGGGCATGTTGGCAACCGGATCCTGGAACTCCGCGGCGGCGTAGGCCGGCAGGGCGGCACCCAGGAAAACCGCGGCCAACGCAACCATCCACCCGATTCCTCTCCATCTCTTCATTTTCAGGACCTCCATTCCTCGGAAAAAGTCTGGCATTCCTCCGAGTTGCGGTCCCATTCTAGGATTTTTTTCCTTAAGGTGCCCTTTTGAAACCTTTAGAATTGTTTAGGAACAGCTTCACTTGAGCCCGAGCTCCTTCAGTTTCGCCTCCGTGGGGATTCCGTTCTCGTCCCAGCCGCGGACCCTGTAGTACTCCGCCACCATCTCCTGGACACGGCTCACCATGCCCTTTGCTGCGCCTTCGGGCAAGGGCTCTTCCAGGAGGCGCTTCGGAAGGGTGTCGTCCTTCTTTGGATCGAGCCCTTCCCGGAGGTTGAACAGCCGCTCCAGGTTCCAGATCCTCTCCCCGCAGCGCATCATCTCCTCCACCGAGCCGACCCTCCCGGTTCCGCTCTTCAGAAAGGCCGCGTAATCTTCCGCCGAAAGGGCGAAGGACGTGAACAGGCACATGCCCGACGAGTCGATGGCGGCGGTCAGGTCATTGAAGATCTTCGTCCACTCGGCCTTCCCGTCGATCGTCCAGGGATCCAGTTTCTGCGGGATTCCGAGAATTTCGGCGGAAATCATGTAGCCCCGCACGTGGCAGGCCCCCCGGTTGCTCGTGGCATAGGTCAGCCCGATTCCCTGGATGCCCCGCGGGTCATAGGCCGGCAGTTCCTGTTTTTTCACGGTGATGGAAAGCTCTGGATGCCCGAAGGCTTCGCAGAGCCGGGCGCTTCCCTCTGCCAGGAGCTTGCCCAGCTTGCCCTCGGCTTTGCCCATCTTCTGCAGCCAGTAGAGCAGGGCTTCCCCGGAACCGAATTTCAGCTCGGGGCCCCCCTCCAGGTCCTCCGGCGGCAAGTACCCCTTCTCGAACAGCTCCATGGCGGCCGAAACGGTACCTCCCGCGCTGATCGTGTCCAGGCCCAGCTCGTTGCAGAGGTAGTTGGCCAGGGTGATGGACTCCAGTTCAACGACCCCGCAGTTGGACCCGAGCGACCAGGTGCTCTCGTATTCCGGCCCTTCGCCTTCCTTTTCGCCCACTTTCGTGATCCGTCCGCAAGCGATCGGACAGGCATAGCAGGCCCGTTTCCCGGTCAGCAGGGTGGCCGCCAGCGTTTCCCCGGATTGCCGGTCCGCCTCGGCCATGGTGCCCGATTGGAAGTTCCGGTACGGGTAGCTGCCCGCCGCGTTGATGATGTTGACGAGCACCGCCGTTCCGTAGGTTGGAAGCCCCTGGCTCGTGACCCCGTTTTCCTTGATCTTCTGCATCCCCACCCGGAGGGCTTCCTTCAGCCCCTCCGGGTCTGCAGCGGTCCAGGCAGCGGACCCCCGGACCACCACGGCTTTCAGGTTCTTCGATCCCATGACGGCACCCACGCCGCTTCTCCCCATCGCCCTGGCCCGGTCGTTGATGATGCAGGCGATCCTCGACAATCGCTCTCCAGCCGGCCCGATGCAGGCGACCTTTGCCTTTTCGTCACCGACTTCTTCCAGGAGGCGGTCCGTGGTGAAGGCCGTGTCCTTTCCCCAGACCGAACCGGCCTCCCGGATCTCTGTCTCTCCATCCCGGATCCAGAGATAGACCGGTTTCTCGGCTTTTCCCTCCACCACGAGGAACTCGTTCCCGGTCCTGGCGAATTCCGCCCCCCACTGGCCTCCGCTGTTGCTGCAGGCAATGAGGCCCGTCAGGGGGCTTTTGGTCACCGCCATGGACCTCCCCCCCGTCGGGACGTTGGACCCGGAAAGCGGCCCTAACGCGAGAACCAGCTTGTTTTCCGGGGACAGGGGATCGGTTTTCGCCGGCACTTCCTCGTAAAGCAGTTTCGTGGCGTAGCCGCGGCCCCCGAGGAACGCCTTCGTCCACTCCTCGTTCAGGGGCTCTCTCGAAATGGCTCCCGTCGCGAGGTTCACTCTGAGCAGCATTCTTTCTGCCATGGATCCTCCCTCCGTCTCTTTTTGGGCTTGCTGTCCTTTTCTCTCGCACTGATTTCCCGCGTGACCGAACGGATCTTTTCCTCGGGATCCCGCTTTTCTTCCCTCCCTTCCGTTCAGGGGCACCGGATCAGGTTCCGGTCCCACAGGCAGTCGCTGCAGGCCGGGGAGTCCCCCCAGCAGTCGCTTTCCGTGGTTTTCGGGTATTCACAGACCGGCAGAAGGTTGCAGTCCAGGCATGAGGCGTAAAGCGCCCGCCGAAGCCGCCACCGGAAACTCGTGTAGGCCGGGCTGTCCCAGATCGCCTCAAGGCTTTCCTCCGCCACCGAACCGAAAGAATGGGCACACACCCGTTTCTTCCGTCCCAAGACCCATTCGTCGTAGCCGTGGGACAGCCGAATGCAGGGACTGACATGTCCATCCCACCGGACCAGCAGGGTTTCCGATCGCGCGAACGCGCAATGCCGTTCCGAGGAAAGGGCAAACCGGGGCAGTGCAACGTTCAGCCCCTCCTTCTGAAAAGCAAGGAAGAGTTTTTTCTGGAGAACCGCCTCTTCCTCCAGGGAAACCGGGTAAAGGGCAAGGGAACGCATTCCTTCCGAGGTCGGGACGAGGTTGCTCAGCGACACCCCCCTGGCCCCGGCCTCCCGGAGGGCCCGAGGCAGGGTGAGAACCTTTTCCAGGTTCGAAGCCGTAAGCACGATCGCGGCCCGGATTTCCGGGAAAGGGCTGCCTGCCGCCTTTCGAGCCTCCTCCAGGGTCCGCATCGCCTCCAGGACGGTCCCTGGGTCCGAATCCCTTCCCGGAAGCCCGACCGCCTCCGCCTCCAGGGAAAAATCGACGATCCTGAGGCCGGCCCGGACCAGGGCGCGTGCCGCATCAACATCCACGAGGGTCCCGTTGGTCGTGAGGCGGAGGCTCCATCCCTTTTCCGCGGCAAGCTGAAACGCCTCGATCGCACGAGGGTGAACCAGGGGTTCGCCGATCCCTCCGAAATGGACCCATTCCAGGTTCGGAAACCGCCTTGCCTGTTCGAAGAGATCCAAGAGAACCTTCCACTCCAGGTCCCCCCGGGTTTCCCCGGAACCTTTGAGGAAACACATCGGGCAATCCAGGTTGCAGCGGGAGGTCAATTCAAGGCGGATCTTCCGGAGCCTGCGTTCCCTCGGAATGGAAACGGTGCTGTCGTCAAAGCGCAGCAGGGTTTCGCCGGCTGAAACGTTCACGGCCCAGATTTCCTTTCATCATTTAAGAAGTTTGAGCGAAGGGCAGGAAAAGCGTTGCGAAAGAGGGGTGGGAAAGGTATGATTTTCTTGTATCGCGCTATCGTATTATAGGGCTTTTGTGGACTGAAATGAAGTGTTAGAGTGTGGATGGAGTGAAATCAAATGACCCGTACCAGTATCCGGAGGCGAGGGAAAATTCGCCTCCGCAAAAACCTGAACTGGCGGATCTGGGAGCTTCTCCGCCGCGGGATGAAGCAATGGAGGAACAGGGGGATCGTGCCGCGGCCCCAGCCGGGCCTCAACCCCTGCGAAACGAACGGGACCGGAAAACTTTGAGGGAGGGTGAAAGGCTTGGAACAGAACTTCAAGGACATCCTCGACAACATGCTCGAAGCGGTCTATGTCACCGACCGGGACCGTCGGATCGTCTACTGGAACCGGAGGGCCGAGGACCTCACCGGTTTCATGAAGGAAGAGGTCATCGGCCGTGTCTGCTCGGAAAACATCCTCGGACACGTTGACCGCAGGGGGATTCCCCTCTGCAAGGGGGTCTGTCCCCTTTCGGAAACGATGGCGGACGGCAAGCCCAGGGAAACGATGGTTTTCCTGCACCACAAGGAGGGTTTCCGAAGGCCCGTCCGCGTCCGGACGTCCCCCCTGATAGACTCGAGCGGCAACATCACGGGGGGGATCGAGGTCTTCGAGGATGCCATGGGATACCTGGCCCTGGAGGAAAAAATCCAGCTTCTGGAATCGCTTTCCCTCCTGGATCCGCTCACCCGTATCGGCAACCGCCGCTACCTGGAGGAACAGCTGGAAGAAAAGTTCAAGGAGTTCCAGATCTCCGGTCTTTCCCTCGGCCTTCTCTTTTTCGACATCGACCACTTCAAGCGCGTGAATGACACCTGGGGACATGTTGTTGGCGACAGGGTGCTGACCGTCGTCGCCTCAACGCTCAAGCACAGCCTGAGGATCTACGATGTTCTCGGGCGCTGGGGTGGAGAGGAATTCCTCCTCCTTCTCCCGAACCTCAGGGAAGGCGCTCTGGAAGAAGTCTCAGACCGGCTTCGCCAGATGGTCTCGGCTTCGGACATCTTCCTCGAGAACAGTGCCGAACCCCTTCATGTCACCGTGTCGGGCGGAGCCACCCTGGCCCGTCTCGGGGAAACCCCTCAGAAAGCCCTTGAACGGGCCGATGCGCTCCTGTACGAGAGCAAGGCCGCAGGGCGAAACTGCATCACTTTCGGATAGAACCCAAGGGGGGCGAAAGCCCCCCTTCCTTTTTCTGCCAGGGAGCACACCCCCGGCTCAACACCGGTCATCCAGCATGCCGCCGAGGTTGGCCTGGAGGGCCGTTTTGGCGCAGAGCCCGAGGATGCCCCGTTTCACCTTCGGCTCCGGCTGTTTCCATTGGGTCAGCCTCTTCAAGATGACGGGCTCCGGGAGATCGAGGTTCACGGTTCGTCCCTCGATGTCGATGGCAATCGGGTCGCCTTCCTCGATGACCGCGATGGGACCTCCGACAAAGGCCTCCGGGGCCACGTGCCCGATGGCGCAGCCTTCGGTGAACCCCGAAAAGCGCCCGTCCGTCAGGACGTAAACGTCCGAACCGAGCCCGAGCCCCACCAGGGCATCGGTCGTCATCATCATCTCCCTCATGCCCGGCGCTCCCCTCGGCCCCTCCATGCGGATGACCACGACGTCTCCCCTGTTGATGTCTCCCCGGACAACGGCCTCGTGGGCGGCATCGTCCGAGGAGAAAACCCGGGCTGGACCCCGGAAGCGCATCCGGTCAGCCGGGATGGTGGTCGTCCGGCAAATGGCGCCGTCCGGTGCCAGGTTGCCTCTCAGGACGGCGATCCCTCCCGACTTGAAAACGGGATCAGCCACACCGGCCAGCGTCGTCGGATCCAGGGAACCTTTCCGGGGCAGGACCTCGGCCAGGGGCTTTCCCGTTACCGTCATGGCCTCGAGGTCGAGACTCTTTTCCAGTTCCTTCAGCAGGGCCGGGACGCCGCCCGCCTCGTGCAGGTCGACGACCGTCTTTTTGCCCGTGGGGATCACCCTCGAGAGAACCGGGATCTCTCGGGAAAGCCGGTCGAAATCGTCCAGCGAAAGGTCGATGTCCAGCTCCCGGGCGATGCTGACCAGGTGCAAAACGGCGTTCGTGGAACCGGCCAGCGCCAGGGTCGCCTTCACCGCGTTCAGGAGGTTGCTGCGGGACAGGACCTTGTCCGCGGAAAGGCCTTCCTGCACCATCTCGACGATCCGTCGGCCCGTCCTGCGCCCCAGGCGAAGCTTCTCGGCATAAACGGCCGGAACCGTCGCCGAACCCGGCAGGGAGAGCCCCAGCACCTCGGCCAGGATCTGCATCGTGTTGGCCGTTCCCATGAGGGAGCAGGCTCCCGGGCCGGGACAGACGTGATCCTCCAGGAAGCGCATCCTCTCGGAAACGTCCTCCTTTCCGTACCGGGCCCCGAAGACGACCTGGTCCAGTTCCGACATGACGACCTGTCTTCCTTCGAGACGGGCCGAAAGCTGCGGTCCCCCCGAGAGGAAGATGAAGGGAAGTCCCGAGCGGATCCCTCCGATGATCACCCCGGGGATGATGCTGTCGCACGAGGCCAAAAGCACGAGCCCGTCCAGGAGCTGCACGTTCGCCATGATCTCGACCGAGGACGCGATCACGTCCCGGATGACCAGTTCGTACCGCATGTGGGGCGTCCCGATGGGGATGGCCCCGCAGGTCGCGATGGTCCGGAACTCGAAGGGGGTTCCTCCCGCCTGCCAGATCCCGGCCTTGACGCTTTCGGCCAGCTTGTCCAGGTGGGTGTGCCCAAGACCGGCGTCGTTGCCGGGATTGACGACCCCGATCAGGGGGCGGGCAAGATCGACGTCGTCGTATCCGCATCCCTTGTAGATGGCCCTTCTCGAGGCACCCCCTGCAGACGTGAACAGTTCTTTTTCCCTGGAACGGTAGGTCACCTGTTTTCCCCCTCTCGATTCCGCAGCTCGGTTTTTTTCAAAAAAATCCTATCATACGCCCTTTTTTTCCCGCTCTTTGAGCTCCCGCAGCTGCCGCAGGGAAACCGTTCCCGTGACGAGGGCAGAAAGGAGGTCGGACGCGGGATACGAAAGCCACAGCCCCTCAAGTCCCCAGAAACGCGGGAGAACCAAAACCAGCGGCAGGAAGAGGATCACCTCCGCCGAAAGGGAGAGAAAGAGTGCCGGGATCGCCTTCCCGAGGGCCCTGAAAAGGCTGGCCCCGATGATGTGGAACCCCACGCAGAAGAACCCGAGGGTCATCGTCCTGAGGGACCTGGCGCCGAGGTCCCTCAGGGCCGGCGATCCGGTGAAGATCCCGAAAAGGGGACCGGCCAAAAGCTGCAAAAGCAGGAAGGCCGCCAGCGAGATCGTCGCCGCGGTAATCGTGGAAACGAGGATGGCCCTTCGCGCGCGGCTCCAGAGCCCGGCCCCGTAGTTGTACCCCAGGATGGGCTGAAGCCCCTGGGCGACTCCGAAAAGGGGCAGGTACGCGAAGGAAAGGATCCGGCTTACCACCCCGTAGGCCGCGACCGCCAGGGGGGAACCGTAACGGGCCATGGAGTGAACCACCACCGTGACCATGAAGCTGGCCGCCGTCAGTTCGGCAAGCTCCGAGAATCCCACCGCCAGGATCTCCCTGGCGATCCCGGGGTCAGGAGCCAGGTCGACCGCCTTCGGCTTCAGGACGCTTTTCCCCGACAGGAGGCGGCCTCCGAGCCAGCCCGCCACGAACCCCTGGGAGAGGACGGTCGCCCAGGCAGCCCCGGCAATTCCCCACCCGAGGCCGAAGATGAAAAGTGCGTCCAGGAGCGTGTTGACCGCGGCCGAGAGAATCATCGCGGTCATCGGGGTCCGGGCGTTTCCTTCCGCCCGGAGGACGCTGCTCAGCCCGAGACCCAGGACCTGCAGGGGCAACCCGAAAAGCAGGATTGCCATGTAATCCCGGGCAAACGGAAGGATCTCCCCTCGGGCACCCAGAAGATCCAGGAGGGGGAGAAGGGCCAGCCTGCCAAGGAAGGACGCCGCGATCCCAGCCGAAAGGGCGAGAGTCACCAGCGTTCCGAGGGCGCGGTTTGCCCGTCCTTGATCGCCGGCTCCAAGGCTTCGGGAAACCAGCGAAGCCGTTCCCACTCCTCCCATGGAGCCGACCCCGACGGCAAAAAGCTGGAGGGGGAAAACGACGGCCGTTCCGGCCAGCGCAAGGGGTCCCACCCCTCGGCCGATGAAAAAGGCATCCACCAGGTTGTAGGAAGCCTGGACGCTCATTCCCACGATCGCCGGAAGGGACAGCCTGAAAAGAAGCCTTCCGACCGGATCGATGCCGAGAAATTCCGTTTCGCTCAGGGAAAACCGCCTCCGATCATTTCCCCTTCGGCATCAGCCTCCGAAGGGATCCCGCAAGCCCGTGCCTCGCCCTTGCGATGCGAAACCACCGCCTCAGCCGCTGCGAGGTTTCCAGAGCATCGTCCAGCACCAGGTAGACCACCGGGATCACCAGGAGGGTCAGAAACGTCGACGTGAACATGCCCCCCACAACCGCCACGGCCATGGGCTGCCGGAATTCAGCGCCCTCGCTCAGCTTCAGGGCTACCGGAATCGAACCCGCCATCGTCGAAACGGCGGTCATCAGGATCGCCCGAAGCCGTAGCGGAGCCGCGCTGATCACCGCCTGGACCTTGTCCATTCCCCTGGCCCGATGCTGGTTGATGAAGTCCACCAGCAGGATCGCGTTGTTCACCACGATCCCCACCAAGAGGATGATCCCCATGAAGCTCATCATGTCGAGGTTGTTCCCGGCCAGGAAAAGCAGGCCGAAGGCTCCGGGGGTCAATAACGGCAGGGAGAACATGACCGTGAAGGGGTGAAGGAAGGACTCGAACTGGACGACCATGACGGTGTACACCAGGACGACCGCGACGGCAAGGGCGCCCAAAAGCCTCCTGAAATCCTGCTCCTGGTTCCGGGACCGTCCCGTAGCCAGGACCGAGACGCTCCCGTCGGCGGGAAGAAACTTCCGGACCGTTTGACGGACCAGGGCGATCCCCTCCCCGGTGGAAAACCCGGGAACGACGTTTCCGCTGATCTGCAGGGCGCTCTGGCGGTTGTAGCGCTTGATCACGCTGGGCGCCTTCACCCTCTCCACGAGGGCAAGGCCCGGGAGCCGCACGATCTTGCCCGAACCGGTCTTCACCGGGACCTGCTCGACATCCAGGGGGCTCTTTCTCAGCTTGCCTTCCGCCATCAGCCGGATGTCGTACCGAAACCCGCCCTCTTTGAAGACCCCCGCCTTCGCCCCGCCGAAATAGGCCTGGACCTCGGTGGAAAGATCGCGGATATCGATGTCCAGGTCGTCCGTACGGGCCCGGTTCAGCGTCACGTTCAACTGGGGCTTGTCAAGCCTCACGTCGGTGTCGAGATCCGTGAGGCGCCCGTCCTTTTCCAGCTCATGCAGGACTTTGCCGCTGATCTCCATCAGCTGCTCCGGGGTTGCACCGACCAGCGTCATCCTCAGGTCGGCTCCCCCGAAAACAGCAAAGGTGAAGCGGACATCCCGGAAACCCGACAGGCTCCTCCGCATCTTTCCCATGATCTCCTTGACGCCGGGCCTCTCCTTTCGGGGAACCAGGCTGACAAAAAGGCGCCCGCGGTTGGGCTGCTGCCCGGAACCCGTTCCCGTTTCCCCGAAGGTGTAGGCCACCGAGGGGTCCGCGCGTACGATCCGGTCGACCTGGGCCAGCACCCGTTCTGTTTCCGCCAGGGAGGCCCCGGCAGGAAGCTCGAAGCTGATGTTGAAGGTCCCCTGGTCGTCCGACGGATACAGTCCCGTTCCGATGTTGAAGGCAAAGAACAGTCCCAGCGCGAAAAGGCCGCCGGCAACCCCCAGGGTGAGCCACCGGAAGGCGATGGCTTTTTCGAGGACCGATCGGTACGCGTCGTCGAGCTTCACGAGTCCCCGCTCGATGGCCGAGGCGATCCGCCCGGGACGGTCCTTGTGCAGGATCCGTGAGCAGAGAAACGGGGTCAGCGTCAGGGACAGGATCAGCGACAGGGCGATGGTGCTCACCACCGTCACCCCGAAGGAGTAGAAAAACCGGCCGATGATTCCCCCAAGAAAGGCAATCGGGGCAAAGACGGCCATCGTGGTCGCGGCTCCCGCCAGCACGGAGAAGGCCACTTCCCCCGTTCCCAAGTCGCTGGCCTGGAAAGCCGCCATGCCGTCCTCCATGTGCCGGTGGGTGTTCTCCAGAACCACGACCGTCGCGTCGACCACCATCCCGACCGCCAGAGAAAGCCCCAGCATCGTCAGGTTGTTGATCGAGAGTCCCAGGGCTTTCAGGAAGACGAAGCTCCCCACCAGGCACACGGGAATCGTGACGACCGCCACGAACGTCGCCCTGAGCGTCCCCAGGAAGAAAAGCATCACCAGGGAACAGAGCAGGACGGCCTGCAGGAGGTTGGTACCCACGCCCTTCATGGACCGCCGAACGAAATCGGCGGTGTTGGAAACCACGTGGAGCTCCACTCCGCGGGGAGCAATGCGCTGCAGTTCCCCGACCCGCTTCAGGACGGCGTCGGAAACGGCCACCTCGTTGGAACCCCGCTGTTTCTGGATGGAGATGAGGATCGCCTCTTTGCCGTCCAAAAAAGCGCTCTTGGTCTTTTCCTCGAATCCGTCCTCCACGCGGGCCACATCGGCCAGCCGCACGATGCCGCCGGGCTTCACCGCCACCGGGAGCGTCCTGAGGCTTTCCACGGAATCGTATTCACCGGAAAGGCGGATCTCGACCTGCTGACGGTCGGTTTCAATGCTCCCTCCGGGCAGTTCGACGTGTTTCCGGCCGATCGCCTTCGAAACGTCCGAAACCGTCAGCCCCCTGGATTCCAGGAGGGACGGATCCAGCCAGACCCTGATCTCGCGTTTCCGAAGACCCGGCGTGTCGACATTGCCCACGCCGTCCACCGACTGGAAACGGGCCACGGCCACCTTGTCGACGAAAACGGCCTTGTCCCTGTAGGAAGCCGGCCCGGTCACGGCGACGGTGACGATGGGATCTTCACCGGTCTGGTACTTTGTCACGACGGGGGGATCCGCCTCGTCCGGAAGCTCCGAAAGGGCCAGGTTGACCCGGTCCCGGACATCGGCGGCCGCCGCGTCGATATCCCGCCCCAGGTCGAACTGGACCACGGTGGTGGCCCTGCCCTCGTAACTGCTGGAGCTGATGCTCTCGATCCCGGAGATCGTGCTGAGCTTCTCCTCGATGATGTCCGTCACGTCGTTGTCCATGACCGCAGCGCTCGCTCCGCGCATGGTGGTCGTGACCGCGACGATGGGGAAATCCACGTCGGGTGTGCGCTGCACCCCCATCCCCTTCAATCCCAGGATGCCGAAGAGGACCAGGGCAAGAGTCAGGACGATGACGGTCGCCGGCCGACGCAAGGCAATTTCGGTGATCTTCATGGGCGCTTCTCGCCTCCGGTTCAGGTCGGTACGCCGCTAGTTTACCTTCTGGCGAGCGAAAGGGGAAAGGCCGTCCCGGCCGCCTGGGCCGGGTTTCGGAGGTCTACTGGGAGAATGCTTCTTCCGGGGTTGCCGTTTCCTTCTCCCGCAGCTCCCGCATCTGCTTCGAAAAAAAGGCGAACGTGATGAAGGCCGAAAGCAGGTCCGCGGCCGGGAAGGCCAGCCAGACCCCAGGGAGGCCCAGCAGGCGGGGGAGGACGATCACGAGGGGAAGGAAAAGCAGCACCTGCCTCGAAAGGGAAAGGAAAAGGGCGGGGGCCCCTTTTCCCAGGGCCTGGAAAAGGGTGGAGCCGATGGTCTGGAACCCGATGAAGGCAAACCCCAGGGTCATCATGCGGAGAGAACGGGTCCCGATGGCGCGAAGCTCCGCATCTGCCGTGAAGAGGCCGAAAACCGGGCCCGGAAAGAGCGTCAGCACGAGGAAGCCGGCCGTCGAAACGACCGTTGCGGCGGTCACGGAAAGCCGGACCGACCGATGGGCCCGGCTCCAGTTGCCCGCTCCGTAGTTGTAGCCCAGGATGGGCTGCAGTCCCTGGGAAATCCCCATCATCGGCATGAAGAACAGCGACAGGACCCGGGAGATCACCCCGTAGGCCGCCACGGCAAGGGGGGAACCAAACCGGCCCATGGAGTGAACCACGACCGTCGCCGTGAAGCCGCTGGCTGTCAGGCGTGCGAATTCCGAGGCCCCCACCGCGACGATCTGCCGGAGGATGTCTTTGCGGGGGACGAGGTGCTCCGGTTTCAGCTTCAGGGCGCTGTGCCCCGAGAACAGGTAATTCCCGAGCCAGGCCACCACGAGGGCCTGGGAGATCACCGTTGCCCACGCGGCCCCTGCGATGCCCCAGCCAAAGCCGAAAATGAAGAGGGGATCGAGGACGGTGTTGGCTCCCGCCGAGACGAGCATCGTGAACATGGCTACCCGTGCGTTGCCTTCTGCCCGGACCACGTTGTTCAGCCCCACGCCGAGGACATGGAAGGGAATCCCCAGGAGAATGATGGCGATATAGGTTCGGGCCGGGGGAAGGATTGCGCCGGAGGCCCCGAGGAGCGCCAGAAGCTGCGGCAGGAAAGCCCGGCCGAGGAAAGCCGCCGAAAGTCCCGCGGCCAGGGCCAGGGTCACGAGGGTCCCGAGGGCCCGGTCGGCACGCTCGGCATCCCCGGCCCCGAGGCTCCGGGAAACCAGGGAGGCAGCTCCGATCCCCCCCATGGTGGCGATCCCCATGACGAAAAAGTGGAGGGGAAAGGCCACGGCGGTCCCCGCAAGCCCCATGGGTCCCACGCCCCACCCGATGAAGAAGGCGTCCACGAGGTTGTAGGAAGCCTGGACCAGCATCCCCACCATCGCGGGCAGAGACAGCCTCAGCAGGAGGGACCCGATGGGTTCCTTGCCGAGAAAAGCCGTTTCCCTCAATTCGAATTCCCCTCGACCTGCACCGGGTCGCCGTCCTTGAGCGCCCCGCCGCCCGAAACGACCACGAGGTCACCCGAGGCGATCCCGGCGGTGACCTGGACCACGTCCGGCAACATGAGCCCCGTCTTCACAGGAACCTGGACCGCTTTCCCGTCCCGGACCACGAAGACCTTTCCGTCCTTGAGGCTGTCAAACGGGATGACCAGGGCGTTTTCGGCCGATTGCTCCACCAGGAAAACCCGGGCGAACATCCCCGGCTTCAGCCTGTATCCCAGCGCCCGGTTGTCCGCCGACACCTCGACCTTCACGGTCCGCGTGGAAGGATCCACGTAGGGATGGACGAGCGAAACCTTCCCTTCGACCGGATCCTCCCCGAGGCTATCGGCCGTGATCAGGGCCTTCATTCCCGCGGCGATGCCCGAAGCCTGGACCTCGGGAACCTGGAGCACGGCCTTGATCCGGTCAACGTTCGCGATCCGGGCCACCGGCGTTGAGGCGGAAAGCAGCGTTCCGGGCGTCAGGCTGAAGTCATCCAGGACGATGCCGTCGATGGGAGCGGTCAGGGTGAACTCGGAACGGTTGACCGACTGGGCCTGCAGGCTGGCCTGCGCCTGCGCCACGGAGGCCCGGGCCCGGTTGTAGGCAGCCAGCGCGGCCTGGTAGGCGGTTTCCCGGCTGTCCAGCTCCTGTCGGGTCGCGTACCCCTCCTTCAGCAGGCGGGCATAGCGGTCCCGCTCCCGGAGAGCGCTTTCCAGTTCGGCCTTCGCCTGTTCGGCTCCGGCCCGGTTGACTTCAACCTGAGCGGAAAGCGCGTTGACCTGCGCATCCTGGTCCCTGCGGTCGAGAAGTGCGATCGGCTGTCCCTTGCGGACCGGCTGACCGGTTTTCACCCGGATCTGGAGCAGGCGGCCGGCCACCTTCGGGACCAGCGTCACATCCTCCGGAGCTTCCAGCGTGGAATTGGCCTCGAATCCCTTCAGCAGCACCGGCCGGATTTCCGCCGGCACGACTTCCACCCGGGCCGCCGAAGGAGGCTGGGGAGCCTGGACGGCCCTGGAACGCCTTGAGAAGGCCATCCCTCCCGCCGCGAGGACCAGAAGGACGACGGCCAGGGTGATTTTTCCTCTCTTCGTTGCCAAAAACGATTTCATCGACATTTCCCTGTTCCTCCTTTACCGTTCCAGGATCCTCTTTACGAGGGATCCCTCGGCCTTCCAGAGGCCGGCCAGAGCCATGCGGTACGCCTTCAGGGCGCTCGAAAGGGCCGTCCGGGCACCGGTCAGGGTCGTCCGGGCGGACAAAACATCCAGCTGGGTGTTGACACCCTCCCGGTAGCCCACCTCGGCCAGCCGAAGGTTTTCCGAGGCCAGCTCCAGGCTTTTCCTCGCCGCCTTCACCGTTTCCGCCGCGCTTTCCACCGAAAGGGACGCTTGGCTCACCTCGGCACGGACGGCGTCTTCCTTTTTCGCCACGGCCTGTTGCGCCTGGTTCAGGGCGGCCTGCTCCTGCATCACTTTGCCCCGGGTCAGGCCGCCGTCGAAGAGCGGGACCTTCATCGTGAGGGTGGCCAGCCAATCGTCATCTGCCGCGGCAGAAGCCGGCGTGGAGTCGTAATCCAGCTGGTAGGACGCCGTAAGCGTCACGATCGGCCTCATTCCGCCCCTGGCGATGTCCACGGCCGTCTTCTGGATGGTCGCGGCCGTCTTCTGACCCTTGAGGTCGGGCCTTTCCGCGAGGGCCTTCGCAACGGATTCCTCCCGGTTCACGGAAGCCGCAGCCGCCTCCAGTTCTCCCACGACCTCGACGTCCGCGTCCGGCGGCAGCCGAAGGAGGGTGAAGAGGTCGATCCTGGCGATGGAAAGGGCGTTCTTCGCTGCGGTGAAATCGGCCGAAGCGCTCTCGCGCTGCTGGATCGCCCTGGAATAGTCCAGTTTCCGGGCCAGTCCCAGCTCGAACCGCTTGCCCAGGTCCTTCGCGGCGTTCTCGTAATAGGTCAGGGCGTCGCGGGCCGTTTCCTCGTCCGCCTTCCGCTGGAGGACCGCCAGGTAGGCTTCCACGACCCGGAAAGCCACGGCCTCCTCGGTGGCCTGGAGGTCCTGCTGCGCTTTCACCAGGGTCTGGCGAGCCTGTTCGGCCCCGGCGCTGATCACGCCGCCCGCGTAGAGGTACTGGGAAAGGCTCACGTTGGCGAGGTTCTCCTTCTCGGGCTTGGTCGACTCCTCGTTGCGCCTGGAGGCGCTGCCGTTCAGCGAGATCGACGGGAAAAGGCCGGAACGGGCGTACACGTAGCGTCCTTCCGCCTTGGCCACCTCTTCCCGGGCGGACAGCACGTCCGGGTTCTTTTCGAGGGCCAGCCGGACCGCCTTCTGCAGGTCGAGCGTTTCCGCCGCAAACGCCCCGCGGTTTTCAGACGGGGAAAACAGGATCCAGGAAAGCCCCAAAAGCAGGGCAAGGCCTTGCACAAACGCTCTTCTCATCGTGATTACTTCCCTCCCGGGATCAGCATCTGCAGGGCGACGGCCAGGCCGTGCCGCTTCCTTTTTGAACGGAACCACCTTACCACCACCCTCGTTCTTTCCTTTGCGTCATCCAGCACCAGGTAGATGACCGGGATCACCAGGAGGGTCAGGAACGTGGAGGTGAAAAGCCCGCCCACGACGGCCACCGCCATGGGCTGCCGGAACTCGGCCCCCTCGCTCAGCTTCAGGGCCACCGGCAGGGAGCCCACCATGGTCGAAACGGCGGTCATGAGGATCGCGCGAAGCCGGAGGGGGCCTGCGTTCAGAACGGCCTGCACCTTTTCCACCCCCGCTTCACGCTGCTGGTTGATGAAGTCCACCAGGATGATCGCGTTGTTCACCACGATCCCCACGAGCAGGATCAGGCCCATGAAGCTCATCAGGTCGAGGTTGTTCCCGGCCAGGAAAAGCAGGCCGAAGGCCCCCGGCGTCAAGAGCGGCAGCGAGAACATGACCGTGAAGGGATGGAGGAACGATTCGAACTGGATGGCCATGACCATGTAAACCAGGGCGATGGCCACCGCCAGGGCCAAGAAAAGCCGGCGGAAATCCTGTTCCTGCGTCTTGGAGCGCCCCGTCGCCAGGACCTTGATGCTTCCGTCCGCGGGCAGGTGCTTCTGGACGGTCTCACGGACCAGGGTCATGGCCTCCCCGGTGGAGAACCCCTTCACCACGTTGGCCGAAAGCCCCAGCGACGGCTGCCGGTTGTACCTCTTCACGACGTTCGGGGCCAGCGTCTCCGTCACATTGACCAGGCCGGGGACCCGGACGATCTTTCCGGAACCGTTCTTCACCGCCACCTGTTCCACGCTGGGAACGGATGAGCGCAGGCCGGGCTCGGCCATCAGCCGGATATCGTACCGGTACCCTCCGTCCTTGTACACCCCTGCCTTGGTCCCTCCGAAATAGGCCTGCACTTCCGTCGAAAGGTCCCGGACGTTCAGGTTCATGTCGTCCGTCCGGCCACGGTTCAGGCCCAGGTTCAGCTGGGGCTTGTTCAGCCGGACGTCGGTGTTGATGTCGGTCAGCCGGCCGTCCCGCTTCAGGTCGGCGATGACCTTCTCGCTGATGGCCACGAGCCGTTCGGGCGTGCCTCCCACCAGGGTCATGTCCAGGTCGGCGGCCCCCCAGGTCGCGAAGTTGAGCTGGGCCTCGCGGAAGCCAGACAACTCGTGCCGAAGCCGGTTCATCACGCTTTTGACGTCCGGGCGCCGGCTCTTCGGCACCAGGTCCACGTACAGCGTTCCCTTGTTCTCTTCCTGTCCCATGCCCGTGCCGATCTCGGAATAGGTGAATTCGACCGAGGGATCCTTTCGGACGATCTCGTCCATCTTCAGCAGGGTCTTCTCCGTGGCTTCCAGGGCGGTTCCGGCCGGAAGCTCGACGCTGATGCTGAACGTCCCCTGGTCGTCCGACGGGAAGAACCCCTTGCCGATCTGGCCGGCCATCACCAGCCCCAGGACGAAAAGCCCAAGGGCCGCGCCCAGCGTGACCCAGCGAAAACGGACGGCTTTCCCCAGGATGGCCCGGTACGTCCGTTCGACGCCCTCCAGGAACCGCTCGATCGCCTGGGCAATGCGCCCCGGGTGGTCCTTCTGAAGCAGGCGGGAGCAGAGGAACGGCGTCAGGCTGAGGGAAAGGATCAGGGACAGCGCGATGGTGCAGACCACCGTGATGCCGAAGGAATAGAAGAAGCGCCCGATGATCCCGCCCATGAAGGCCACCGGGGCAAACACGGCCATCGTCGTCGTGGCGCCTCCGAGGACGGAGAAGGCCACCTCTGTCGTTCCCCTCGAGCTGGCCGCCATGGCCGGCAGGCCGTTTTCCATGTGCCGGTGGATGTTCTCGAGAACCACCGTGGTGGCGTCGACCACCATGCCCACCGCCAGGGAAATCCCCATCATGGTGAGGTTGTTGATGGACAGCCCGAGCCCCTTGAGGAGCAGGAAGCTCCCGACGAGGCAGACGGGGATCGTGATGACCGCCACGAAGGTCGCCCGGAAGGTCCGGAGGAAAAAGAGCATGACCAGGGAGCAAAGGAGGATCGCCTGCATCACGTTGGAAGCCACGCCATTCATGGAGCGCCGGACGAAATCGGCGCTGTTTCCCAGCACTTCAAGGGAGATCCCCTTCGGGGCCTGCCTCCGCAGATCCTCAACCATTTTCATGATGTTGTCGGAAACCTGGACTTCGTTCGCGCCGCGCTGCTTCCTGACCGCCAGGAGGATGGTCTCCTTCCCGTTGTAGGTCGCCGAGCTCGTTTTCTCCTCGAAGCCGTCTTCCACGCGGGCCACGTCCGAAAGCCGGACCACGGCTTTCTCCTTCACCGCGACCGGAAGGCTCCCGAGGCTCTCGACGGAATCGTACTCCCCGGTCAGCCGCAGCTCGACTTTCCGCTGGCCGTTCTGGATGCTTCCCGCCGGGAGCTCCACGTGCTTGTTCTTGATGGCGTCCGAAACGTCCTTCACCGTGAGCCCACGGGCTTCCAGGCGGGAAGGATCGAGCCAGACCCGGATCTCCCGTTCCCGGAGGCCGGGCGTGTCGACGTTGCCCACCCCGTCCACGGACTGAAGCTTCGGCTTGGCGATCTTGTCGGCGAAGTAGACTTTCTCCCGGTAGGAGGCCGGACCGACGACGGCCAGCGTGACGATGGCCTGGTCCCCCACCGTGAACTTCTCGACGATGGGCGTGTCCGCCTCGCTGGGCAGGTCCGCGGCGGCAAGGCTCACCTTGTCCCTCACGTCCGCCGCGGCGGCATCCACGTCCTTGTCCAGAGAGAACTGCACGACGGTCACCGTGCGCCCCTCGTAGCTGCTGGAAGACATGTCCTCGATTCCCGAGATGTTGCTCAGCTTCTCCTCGATGACGTCCGCCACGTCGTGGTCCATGACCGTGGCGCTGGCTCCCCGCATGGTGGTGGTGACGGTTACGACCGGGAAATCCACGTCGGGGATGCGCTGGACGCCCATGTTCTTCAGGGCCAGGAGGCCAAAGAGCAACAGGGAGGCGGTCAGGATGAGCACCGTTACGGGCCGGCGCAGTGAGACCTCGGTGATCTTCATGGGTTTTTCGGCTCCTTTCCGCAGAACCCGTACAGGATCAGGTTTTTGACGGCAGCGATCACCTCGTCCACATCCCGCACCTGCTCCTCGTGAGCGATGAATTCATGGATGACCCCGTGAAGGGTCGAGTGGAGCACCGCGTCCATCAGCACCGGGTCCATCGGCGGGAAGACCCCCTCCGCGGCCCCCCGGCGGAACAGCTCGACCATCTTCTCCCGGATTTCCCGGGCGGGGTGGTTTTTGAAATCACAGGGCATCGTCCTCATCTCCGCGTCCTCGACGATCATCCGGACCATCGCGGAGAGGGTCCTTCTTTTCTCGAACACGTGCCGGAGCAGGGTTTCGAGGAGCTCGTCGAGCAGGCGAACCGGGTCCCCGGCCGAAATGTCGGTGGCCAGGACCTTCTCCTTGACCTCCTCCAGGCTGCGCTCGGCGACGAAGTAGACGATCTCCTTCTTATCCCTGAAGTAGTTGTACACCGTCCCTTTCGCGACCCCCGCCGCGCCGGCCAGCCGCTCGATCGTCAGCCCCTGCCAGCCTTCCTCCTGCAGGATCCCGACCGCCGCCTCGTACAGGGCCTCCCGGGTCATCGACCCCAGTACCGCCTTTTTCTCTTCCGAAAGTTTTGGCATGCGAGCCCCCTCTTTGCCCAGAAACTGACCACCATTCCAAATGATGACTGACGGTCAGTTTAATGACCGGCAGACCTCCTGTCAAGTTTTTTTGAACTTCAGGCTTCTTAACCTTTCCACACCCCCCTTTACCGCACCTTTACAAGGAGGCGGGTACGATAAGCCACAGACGATTCACGGAAAACCATCGAGGAGGTTGATCCCATGAAGGGAAAGAGAGGAATCCTGTTTTTCGCGGTTGCCTGCGCCCTGGTGATTGGAGCCATTCAACCCGCCCTGGCCCACGGAAGGGCCTGGGGCCCCGAGGGCGGGGCCGGCCGGCCGGGAGAAGCCGGGGTCGGCGCGATGCCATGGCTGAACCCGCGAACACTTGACGATCTGAAGCTGACGGCCGAGCAGCGGGAAAGGGTGCGGGAGCTTTTCAGGGAAACCTTCCGCGAACGGGAGGAAAACCGGAAAAGCCTGCACCGGGAACTTCTGCGCGAAATCCGCCGCGGCGGAGAGCTGGACCCTTCCCTCCGGAAAGACCTGGAGAACGAAACGATGAAGCGCATTACGGACAAAACCCGGCTCCTGGCGAAACTTTACGCGGTTTTGTCTCCCGGGCAGCGCTCGATCCTGCAGTCAAAGCTGGACCGGCTCGGCACGGCCAAGGAGGAGTGGAGGAACCGGCCGGAATTTCCCATGGGACGCCTCGCCGAGCGGCTGAACCTGAACGAGACGCAGAAAACCCGGGCCGAGGTCCTGTTCAAGTCCTGGGGAAAAACGATGGAAGCCCGCCTGGAGCAGATGCGGAGCCTCGAAACAGAATTGGCGAAGCGCGCTTTTTCTCCGAACCCGGATTTCCGCCGCCTTGAAGCCGACGCCAGAAGGCTTTCTGAACTGGCGGTGGAAGGAATCTTCGAGCGTTCGCGCCACATGGAGCAGTTCCGGTCCATGCTGACGGAAGAGCAGAAAAGGATGCTGGACGAGGGCCCCAGGGGCTTTTGCCCCCGCAAGCGCTCCTGGTGAACGCTTTCTGAAGCGGAGGGGCCCCGGCCATGGCCGGGGCCCCTCTTTTGCGACCGTTTCAGCCCCCGTTTTTCGGAAGAAGCTTCCGGAACGTGACCTCGAGCGTTTCGTGCTGCACCGTCCTGGCATCAAACCCCAGCGAACGGAACACCACCTGGATGCAGAAGCCGATGCCGAAGGCCGACAGCACTGTTCCAAACCCGACCGGACCGCCCAGCAGCCATCCCAGGAGGACGGCGCTTCCCTCGACGATCCCCCTGCACAGGCCCACGGCCAGCCCGGTTTTCCTTTCGAGCGCCACCATCAGGCTGTCCCGGGGTCCCGCCCCGAAACCCGACCCCATGTAGAAGTACGAGGCAAGGGAGATGATGAAGAGGCCGGCAAACATCATGAGAAGCCCCGGGAGGAATCCCGTCATCCGGGGAATGATCCCCAGGGCCAGGATGCGGTCCATGAAAAAACCGATCAGCACCATGTTCAGGAGCGTGCCGAGTCCCAGTTTCTCCCCGGCCAGAAAGACCAGCACGCAGATCAGAAGGCCAGCCAGGATCGAGACGTTGCCGATGCTCAGGCCCACCTTGAGGCTGATCCCCTGGTGAAAGACCTCCCACGGGCCGAAACCGAGGTTGGCCTTCATCGTCACGACGATGCCCAGGGCAAAAAGGAACAGGCCAAACAGGAGCTTCCCCATCCGCCTGGCAAACTCGATGCGGTTCATTCTCAAAACCTCCCGGTTCAAAACCCGGCTCCACGGAGGAGCGCCACGGTGCCGACCCCGAGGAGCAGGGCCAAAAGAACGTTGCCGGTTTTCCTCGTGGCGACGAAGATCACGCCGGCCGCCACCCCGCCCGGGATGCCGGCCCCCGCGATGCCCGGAAAAACGAGGGCCGCGAAAATGGCCCCGGGGAGGGCGTCCATCCCCCGCTTGACGCGACCCGTTCGCGGCAGCTTCTCGCCGAAGACCAGGCCGAGGAAGCGGATCCCCCAGACGAGCAGGGCCGAGAGGCAGATGACGGCGATTCCCTCCATGTCCGAACAGTTCACGAGGGTTCTCCTTTCCCCGCGGCTGCCGCGAACGCGCCGGCCAGGCCTCCCAGCAGGACGTACCAGGCCCCGGGGAGGACCCTGTGGGCCGCCAGGGCCACTCCGGCAGAAACGGCCCACGGAAGGAGGTCGTGTTTCCCCCGCCATAGGGTCACCGCCAGGGCGGTGAAGATGGCCGTGAAGGCGAAATCCATCCCGAAGCGCTCGGGATGACGGATGGAAACGCCCAGCGCATGCCCCGCCAGCGTTCCGAGCGACCAGGTGGCCATGACCAGGATCCCCCCGCCCAGCAGGTAGTTGGCCCCGATCGGGGATTTCCGGCGCTCCGCCATCGCCAGGGCCCAGTTCTCGTCGGTAACGAAGTGGACCCTCCAGGCCCGCTCGAACCAGCCGTAGGGCTCCATCATGGGGGCAACGGCGGCGGTCAGCAGGAAATAGCGGACGTTTACCACCGCCGCGGCCAGGGCCATCTGCCAGGCCGAAACGCCGGTCTGCCACATCCCCACGAGGACGAACTGGGCCGAGCCGGAAAAAACCGCCAGGTTCATGAAGGCCAGCGTTTTGATCCCGATGCCCTTTCCGGCCACCAGGACCCCGAAGACCAGGGCATAGGCGACGATCCCCAGGGAAACGGGGATCGCCGCCCTGGCTCCCCGGGCCAGTTCTCCCTTCAAAACGGCCTAGCCCTCCAGCGCCAGGTCCACGGCCATGAGAGCGTGAAGCTCCGTCGAGTCGAAGACGGGAAGCTCCGTGTGCTCCTGCTGGATCAGAAGGGGGATCTCCGTGCAGGCCAGGAGGATGCCCTCGGCCCCCCGATCCGCGAGTTTTCCCATGATCCTGAGATATTCCTCCCGGGAGGATTCGAGGATCTTCCCGGCACAGAGCTCGTCAAAGATCACCCGGTTCACCGTGACGCGGTCCTCCACGTCGGGGATGAGCACCGAAAGGCCCCACTTCCTTTCCAGGCGGCCTTTTACCGTGTCTGCCTCCATCAGCGAGCGGGTCCCCAAAAGCCCGACGGTCCGAAACCCCCGCTTCACCACGGCCGCTCCCATCGCGTCGGCGATATGGATCACGGGAACCCCCAGCAGCCTTTCCACGTCCTCGGCAAAGGCGTTCGTCGTGTTCGAACAGATGAGGACGAACTCCATGCCGGCCCCCTTCAGCCGGGCCGCCGAACGGAGCACCAGCTGCCGGTAGGTCTCGTGGTCTCCGGCGTTGATGGCCTTCGCCACCGGGTCGAAATCCAGGGAGGTCATCACGCACTCGGCGGAGTGCAGCCCGCCCATTCGCCTGGCGACATCCTCGTTGATGATGCGGTAGTACTCCTTGCTCGATTCCCAGCTGACGCCCCCCACAAGCCCGATCGTCTTCATCGGCAGTCCTCCCTCCTGAATCTCAGAACCCCCTCCAGCACCGTGACGGCCGAACCGCCCACCTTCACCCTGGAGATTTCCCCATCCCGCTTTTCCAGCGAGACGAAGACCCTTCCCGGCCGATTGACTTCCATGCCCGCTTCGCTGGCGAGGTCCAACCGTTCCGTGAAGCCGACCAGGCCGTTTCGCCCGATGAACGCCCCAACGCTTCCGTTTCCGGTCCCGCACACCGGGTCCTCGTCGATTCCCACGAAGGGGGCGAAGGCACGCATGTGGAGATCCGCCCCAGGATCCACCGTTTCGAGGCAAAACGGAACAATCCCGATCAGCCCGTGGCGTTCGCTGAACCTCCGGATTTCCGCCAGGTCCGGGGCCAGGGCCTGGACCGCCGTAAGGCGCCTGAATCCCACGACAAACCACCAAAGCCCCGTGGAGACCGCCAGGGGCTCGACGTCCAGGAATTCCGACGCTTCCACCCGAAGGAGCCCGGCCACTTCTTCCCGGCTGGCCCCTGTCTCCCGGAAGCGGGGCTTTGCCTGGGTCATCGTGAAGACCGGCCGATCTCCCCGGAAGGACCGCTCCACCTCCAGGACCCCCGCCTTCGTCTCCTGGGTAAACACCGACCGGGCGGCATCGAGCCGGCCCTCCTCGTGAAGGGCCGCGAAGGTGCCGATCGTCGCATGCCCGCAGAGGTCCACCTCGGAGTTCGGCGTGAAGAAACGGACCCTGAAATCCGCCTTGTCCGATGGAGTGACGAAAGCCGTCTCACTCAGGTTCATCTCCCGGGCGATCTTCTGCATCTGCCCCTCGTCCAGCCCTTCCGCGGAGGTCACCACCCCTGCCGGGTTCCCGCCAAACGCCACATCCGTGAACGCGTCCACCTGCTTGATCCGAACCGTTTCCACCCTGAAAGCCCTCCCCTTTTCTCAGACTCAGACGACCGGTTCCTGGCCTTCAAACGGGCCGAATTCACCCGAACCGTTTTCCCGCGCCTTTTCCGCCGCCCGCGCCAACCGACGGACTCCTTCCTCGATCTCCTCGAGCCGGACATGCGTAAAATTCAGGCGGATCCGGCTCTGCCTGGGATGCCCGTCGGCATAAAACGCGGTTCCGGGGAGAAAGGCGACCCGGTTTTCCGCGGCCCTCGCCATGAAGGCCCTCAGGGGGAAAAACCCCGGCAGGCTGCACCAGAGATAGTAGCCGCCCTCCGGCAGGTCCCAGTCCCAGCCGATCCGCGTCCGGTAGCGGGTAAGGCTTTCCGCCAGACGGTCGCGTTTTTCCCGGTAGGCCTTCCGGACCCTTTCGAGGTGAGGACCGTAGCGGCCCTCCCCGAGAAAGCGGTCCAGGAGGATCTGGGCGGGAGTGTTCACGTGCAGGTCCGTCATCTGCTTCAGCCTGGAAAACCTTTCGATGACCGGTGCCGGAGCCGAAACCCAGCCTACCCTGAACCCGAGGGAAAGGACCTTGGAAAAACTGCTCAGGTAGATCACGATCCCGCGCCGGTCCAGGGCCTTGAGCGGTGGAACCGGCCGCCCTTCGTACCGGAGCTCCCCGTAGGGGTCATCCTCCAGCACCGGCACGCCGAACCGGCCTGCCGTTTCCAGGAGCTCGCGCCGCCTTTCCAGGGACAGGGTGATGCCGGTCGGGTTCTGGAAGGTCGGAAGGGTGTAGATCAGCCTGGGGTTGTGACGCCGGATGGCTCCCTCGAGGAGGTCCGTCCTCATGCCGTCCCTGTCCATCGGAATCCCCGCCACCCGGGCCCCGGCGGCCCGGAAGATCTCCAGGGCCCCGAAAAAGGTGGATTTCTCCGCCAGAACCGTGTCGCCGGGAGAAAGAAGGGCTCTTGCCGCGAAATCCAGGCCCTGCTGGGAACCGGAAAGGATCATCACCTCCCGGGAAGGAACGTCGATCCCCCGGTCCGCGAGAAGCTCCGCAACCTTTTCCCTCAGCGGGGCGAATCCCTCAACGGGGCTCGGCAGGAACTGGGACCTGAAGCCGGAAATCCCGAGATCCCGCTGAAGGGCCAGGAATTCTTCCACCGGCAGGAGGTCCGGATCCGGAAATCCCGGGGCGAAGGAGATCACGCCTTCCCTCCCGTTCACGACCATCATCTCGCTGAAGAGATCCCCGCACGACGCGGTTTCGGGCCTCAACAGGCAGTCCCACTCCAGGGGCTCGGCCCTGCCGGATTCGCGATCGAGCCCGGTTCCGCCCGCCGCCACCACGGTCCCCCTGCCGACCCTCGCCTCGACGAAGCCGTCGGCCTTCAACTCGCCGTAGGCCCTCACGACCGTGCTGCGGTTGACCCCGAGCCGCTTCGCAAGGTCCCTTTCCGGGGGAAGCGGCGTTCCCTCGAGGAGCAGTCCGCCGAGGATCCGTTCCCGGAACGCCTCGGCGATCTGTTCGAACAGGGGCGTACCCGAGTCTCTTTCCAGATGCAGCCGAATCATCTTCCACCCCTTCTTCTTTTCCGAAAATCGGCCCGCCTGGCACCATCCAATCAAGGATCATACACCCGATTTTTCCCCGTGGAACCCCCAATTGGCCCCCTGCTAACCCATCCAATTGAACCCCAGGCCCAAAAAGAAAGGCCCCGCTCCCGTTTGGGAATGCGGGGCAACCTCGCGGCCGTTCTTTCCGGCCCTTTGCTATTCACCCAGCACTCTCGGCCGGTGCACGTAGACGCTGCAGGTCGCGTGGGCCACCACCTCGGCCGCCACGCTTCCCAGAACGAACCGTTTCCGTTCCGGGTTTCCCCGGTGACCGATCATGATCAGGTCGGCGGCCACCCCGTCGGCAAAGTCGAGAATCGCTTCGGCGGGAAAGCCGGGGCGAACGGCAACCCGCAGATCCTGAAGCGGCTTGCCGAACTCCGCCGCGGCCGCGTGAACCCAGTCATGGACTTCCTTCCTGACTTTTGCCAGGAGGACCTCGTCGATTTCCATCGACCGGGATCGCCATCCCGTCCGCAGGGGTTCGACCGCATGGAAGAAATAGAGGGTCACGTCCTTCTCACGGGCCGCCAAATCAAACGCGGCATCCATCAGGCTTCGGCTGACCGCGCTGTGGTCGATCGCGACAACCACTCTTTTCATGCTTTCACCTCCCGGAAGGGGGTTTTCATTTTTATTGACTAATTGTTTATTATATCACTATGTCTTGCCTCCTTCTTCTTGCCCGGCAAGCGCAAAAGTTGCGGTAGAATATCGGGGATCCGGACCCAAATGACAGGCGGGGATGCTCATGTGCAGGATGCTGCTGGCAAACAGAAAAGGGATCGAGGAGCTCAAGCTGGCCCTGGCCGCGATCCCGGGTTGTTCCACCCTCGAAAAGTACCTGCGGGATCTAGAACTGCGCGACGGGGGACAGGGCAACGGCTACGCCCTTTTGAAGGACGGCCGCCCTACCCGCCTCGAGAAAGGCGTGAACCTGGCCGTGGGAACGATCGCGAAAGTCATGGAAACGGAGGATTACGACTGGGTCCTCTTCCACACGCGGGAAGCCAGCACCGGCAGCGTTTCCGACGCGAACTGCCACCCCTTCCGCGTTTCCGGCAAGGCCGAGCTCGTAGCGGCGGTCAACGGCAACGAGAAGTCGGTGATGGAACTGGCCCGTGCCGCAGGAGGAATCACGGACAGCGAATTCATCCTGAAACTCGTCGCCGAGATGGGGCTTCCCCTGAAAGAAACCCTTGCCATTTTCGAATCCAACTTCTTCGGCTTCTACAACGGCAGGCCCTTCGTCAAGAAAGGAAACCGGGACATGCTCACCTGGGAAAAGGGGGAAGGACTCGTCTTTGCCAGCGATTTTCCCTTCGGCATGGAAGGGCTCAGGAAGCCGGAACCGGACTTCTTCTGGATGGAGGGAAGCACCGGGGCCTGAGCCCGGCGAAAATGTTCCGGGGCACACGAGGGAGGCCTTCCGGCCTCCCCTTCTTTTGCCCCTCGAATTTCAACGTTTGTGTATTCTTGACAATATTGTTGATTTGCCCTAGCCTAGATCCGCACAGAGCCTGAAGGGGCGAATACCAATTCCTGAAAGGGGGTCCACCCATGCTTTTCCTGTCTCGCGAGCAAATCCTGTCCTTCTTCACCATGAGGGACGCGATCGAGGCCGACAAGAAAGCCTTCGTGCTCCACACCGAGGGCAAGGCGAAAGTCCCGCTTCGCATCAACCTGGACACCGAGGACAAGTCCGGCCAGTGCATGTTCATGCCGGCCTACGTGGGCGGAGAGTTGAACATGGCAGGGGTCAAGATGGTTTCCTTCTTCCCCGGGAACGCGCAAAAGGGAATCCCGGTCGTCCCCGCGACGGTGGCTTTGATCGACGGCACCACGGGACTGGTGACGGCGATCGTCGAGGGCACCACCCTGACGCAGCTTCGAACCGCCGCCATTTCCGGGGCGGCCACGGAACTGCTCTCCAACCCCGACAGCCGGGTCGCCGCCCTCTTCGGGACGGGCGGCCAGGCTCCGGCCCAGCTCGAGGCCCTCATGACCGTCCGGAGCCTGCGGGAAGTCCGCGTCTTCGACGTGGATCCCGGCCGGATTCAGAACTTCGTCACGAAATACCGGCCCCTGGCGGATCGTTTCGGCACCGCGCTGGTGGGAGCGAAAACCCCCGACGAGGCCGTTGAAGGGGCCGACGTGATCACCACCGTCACGACCTCCGGCAAGCCCGTGTTTGACGGAAGCCGCGT
>Ga0208695_1000351_pt1 | contig 53434 bp, 53 predicted proteins | sample AD_UKC111_MetaG_FD_184449 | JGI IMG/M metagenome (GOLD analysis project Ga0208695, IMG submission 184449) | Active sludge microbial communities of municipal wastewater-treating anaerobic digesters from Hong Kong - AD_UKC111_MetaG (SPAdes)... | ecosystem: Engineered > Bioreactor > Anaerobic >... | reverse complement strand
GGGAATATTTTGCTGATCTTAAGGTCGGTTTATTGGAATTAAATACCGTTCCTCAAACAGATGAGGAACGGCTTGAACAATTTGAATTGAAACGAAAGATTGTAAATACTTTGGTTGAGAAGGTCTACATCCACAAGGATCGGTCTTTAGAGGTTACGATTCGTTTAAATCTCCTCCAGATGATTCGGCAACGTCCTAGTGCGGACCAAGTCCCAATGGTCGGAACTTATACCCGTACACCAACATGCCGCGTTCGTCGCCGTCCTGACGGATTTTGCGGGTGACCATTTCCACCGGCATACCAATCTCCACCGGTTGTTCACCGAGGTCTGTAAGCTGCGCGGTGACCATCGGGCCCTCGTCGAGGGCGATCACGGCCACGGTGTAGGGGATGTTTTCTTCATAGCCGGCAGGGGCGTCACGCATCACGGTATATGAATAAACTTTGCCTTTACCGCTGAAGGCGTACTGGGTTTTCGCTTCGCCGCCGCAGTGCGGACAGACATCGCGGGGCGGAAAAATCTTGGCATCGCAATGGGGGCAAATTTCACCGACCAGCGAGTATCTCTGTTGTTTTAATCTCCAATGTCTCGGAACTTCCATTTTGAACTCCATTTCTATATTTCGTTCACTTGCAAGCGTAAGTTTAGACTTGGAGGTCTATCAAAACCTATCAGTTTTCCACTATAAAATGAACCCGGCCATCAGCCGGGTTCCAATTCAATAAAGCGGAGCATCATTTCTTTTTGGTCGAATAGCCTATGGTCAGGGTCATAAACAGTCCAAAGAGACCCAATAATACAACCATCAGATCATAGCCGATCAGCAGGGCCATACTTACGGTCAGCGCTAAAGGCGCCTGTGCTTCTGTCACCCGTCCGGAAGCCAACCCTGAGATAGCTGCTACACCGCTGCAGCCCACGATCATCAATAGTGCCAACCCGGCGGTTATGGCAATGGGTTTAATGTAGCTGCGTTCGCGGATCGCTGCCCACAATAGGGTGGCAGCTCCAACGATCACCATGAATCCCAATTCAGCAGGCAGCATATAATCCACCAGCAACTGATGAGCGCTAATGGAACCAACGATGCCAGTGATTACCATGAAAATAACCGGCAACCACACCAACGTTGTCCCGGCAATAGCAAGAATGAGTGAGAACGTTTTTTCCTTCTCCATGGTTCCCTCCACTTCTATGTTTTCATTATAACTACAGGAGTGGAGGATACAAGCAAAAAGCACCCGTAAAGGTGGGTGCTTTCGAAGTTTGTTAGAACGACTTTCTACCCTTGGATTGTCCTCTCGTTCTTATGAACAGTTTCCAGTTCAGATTTTCGGTTTTTCAGCAATAGCGCGATGCCCACCATCACCACGCTGATAGCAGCGGTGACCAGGAAAGCTTTACTGTAACCGCTGGCGCCGTTACCTGCCGCTGCACCTGAAGCCGCGATGGCGCCGATCAGTGAAGCGCCAAGCAACTGTCCGGTACTCGAGAAGATGGCCACCACACCCTGCGCAACAGAGCGTTCTTCGGCTGTGGTTTCATTGAGCATTACGTAACGCAATGGAGCGCCCAGCAACGAAGACAGCCCAAATCCGATCAATACGCCGGAGAGGATGAAAAGAGCCATATTGCCCGGGAAGAACCCAAGCAGCGCCATTCCCATCGCTGTGATGAAGGTTCCCGATAGGATGACAACACGCGAACCAAGCTTGTCGAGCGTGCGACCAGCGAGTGGTGACCCCACTGACATTGCCAACACCACCGGCATCAGCAACCAGGAGGAGTTGCTATCTGTTATGCCCCTGGCAGCCAGGGTGACCACAGCGAGCAGTGGGATATAGACCAATCCCGCTTCAGCAAAACCACCGCCACTCGAAAGGGCATAGGTGAGCAGCAATTGCCGGCGGTTGAACAATTTCGGTGAAAGCAGGGGATTCTCCGCCCGTTTTTCAACCAACACGAGTACTACCAGCAAAACAACGAACAAGATAAGGAAGGGAAGTACATTGATCGAGATCAAGCTGGTCAGGAAGGCACTGGTATCGAGCTGATTGATCGCTAACGCCAGGCTGGCTAGCGTCAATGCCAGAATGGCCACCCCGGCCCAATCAAATTTCTTACCAGCATCGATCTTCATTGAGGGAAGTCCTTTTAGACTAAGAGCGATTACCATTGCAGCGATGGGTAGATTGATGAGGAATAACCAATGCCACGATGCAAAACTGAGGATCACTCCACCCAATATGGGGCCGATGATAAAGGCAATACCGAAAACGGCGCCGATCAAACCAAGCGCGCGGCCACGTTTCTCAGGAGGAAAGGTGTCGCCTATGACCGCACTGGCTACTGGGAAGATGCCGCCTGCGCCGAAACCCTGAATGGCACGCCCGACCAGGGCAATAAAAAATAAACTACTCGGTGCCAGAGCCACCATCAGCGAACCGATGGCAAAGAGAGTCACGTCCAATATGTAGATGGCACGGCGCCCAAAGCGGTCAGAAAGCTTTGCCATGAGCGGAGTACCCATTAAATTAAAGAGTACGTAAATGCTGAATATCCAGGCCAGGGCACGTTCGGTGATGCCAAAGTAAGATCGTATCGAGGGTAACGCGGGCGAGATGATGGCGATATCGAGCGCTCCCATCAGTACACCAATAAATAATATGGGCAGCGTTTTGTTGTTGTTTTTGTTTTCCATGTGGGCTTCCTTTGTTCGATGTATGGTTTTAATGTTTTACACCGCGTGCCAGTTCGAGTATATCCTTGCGAGTGGCATATGTCTGTACCAGCTTGCCATCGCGCATTTGCAGTACCCTGTCCACAAATTCAACCATGCGCAGGTCGTGGGTGACCATGATACCGGCGCGGTTCTGTTCGTGTATGAGACCAGCGAAGGTTTCAACCACCTGGTAAGCCCGCTCGGTATCCAGACTGGCGGTGGGTTCGTCAGCCAGCACCAGGCTGGGGTTGTGGATGAGGGCACGGGCGATGGCCACGCGCTGCTGCTGCCCCCCTGACATTTGTCCGGGAAGGTTGTTCATGCGTTCGGCCAGACCCAGCCGTGCCAGTAGTTCGCGGGCACGTAGGCTGCCGGCTTTGTCCAGTCGGTTGTTCAGGCGCAGCATTAATTCCACGTTCTCCACTGCGCTCAGATAGGGTACCAGATTGTTGGCCTGGAAAGTGAATCCGATCTTTTCGCGGCGCATGGATACCCGCTCGATCTCGTTCATTACAGCCAGGTCGATGCCATCCAGCAGTATGCGGCCGGAAGTAGGCTTGAGCAGTGCAGCCAGGATGGAGAGCATGGTTGTCTTGCCTGATCCGCTGGGTCCGACCAGCGCGACGAATTCCCCTGGTTTGATCTGCAGAGAGACGTCGTCCACAGCGTGAATGGTGCCTGAATCGCTCTGATAAGTTTTTACGACCGATTCGGTTTCGAGCGCGTAAGTATGAGAGTTGGTAGTTTTCATCAGTTCAGCCCCAGTGCCTTGAGTGGCTCAATACGCACGGCGTATCGGATGGAGACTAACCCGCCCGCTGGTCCAATGAGTAGTAGCGCCGCGATGGCGATGGCTGAAGTAGTGCCATTGAACACGATTGGTACAGTCGGAGGGAAGGTTAATGAGAAAAGAAAAGCGAGACCACTGCCGATGGCGACACCTACAGCGGTCACCACCATGATTTGGATGATCGACGCGGCTCCCACAAGGGGGTTGCTGGCGCCAATGGCTTTGAGCACACCGATTTGCGCCACCTTTTGCAACACCTGGATCTGGAAGAACCCGCCGATTACCAGTACGCCGATGAACAGGGTGAACGCACCCTGCGTATTGAGCGTACTTTGCTGGGCGGAATATCCGGGCAGTGCCTGGATGGCTTCGCTAAGCGTTGCGGTTTCTACGTTGTTCACCTGAGAGGTAATCCGCGCGCTCACTTCATCGACCGTCTTAGGGTCTTTGAGTTTGACAATAATGACGTTGGTGACTGGGTTTGTGCTATTGACCTCGGCCTCTGATTTTGGACGCATTCGGTCCCAGGTGAAGAAGGGGACGAAGATGCTCGGTTGTAAAGAATACTGCTCACCATCGGTTAATCCCACCACGCGCAAGTTGTAAGTTTCATCCTTGGTACCCTGGGTCACGCGCAGGGTTAACGTGTCGCCAACCTTCAAACCGCTACGCAGGGCAGTGTTGCGGTCGATAATCACTTCCTTTGCCAGGTCGGTGCTGAGCTGGTTTCCCTGAACCACCTTGGGTTCTCCGGGCTGGCCGGGTTCCACACCCAGAAGGGCTACTTTAAGTGTTTTGGAGGGATCTGATAAGACGAGATTAGCGGATGCTGTGCCCAAGGCGCCGACAGCTTCCACCCCATCCACGCGGCGTACAGCAGCGAGTTGACTACGGTCGAGTCGACTGGCCGAGATGAGTAGATCAGAGCGGGACTGGTAGACCAGCAGTTGCGCGTCAAGTTTAGAAATGAATTCACGGTTGCCGTTGCCTAACCCTTCACCGAGCGCCGCGATGAAGAGCACCAGCAAGGTGATAAGCGCGATCACCAGGCTCACGAGCAGGAATCGTCCGCGGTTGCGCCAAATCTCTCGAGTGGCTAAATAAGCCGAGATGGATAGAGTCTGTTTCATAAGTCGCTTTCAGTCTTTCTAAGGTAGGAATTTGACCGCGGCTGTCATCCCCCAGCGTAGGCGGGGATCAGTCTGTGTGAGTGTGAGCGTGACCGTGTATGTGATATCACCGCGCTGTTCTTCAAATCGGCTGTTGATGTGGCTAACCGTTCCGATGAGGGTGAGTTCAGGCAGGGCATCAAACACAATCTCCACTTTTTGCCCAACGCTTATGTTGACTACATCGGCTTCGGTAAGATTGTTAGTCTCAATCACCCAGGAAGAATAATCGGCCAGCGACATTACAGTCTGCCCAGCGGCTACCTGCTGGCCAACGATGATGGAAGGATCCACCACTGTGCCAGACATGCTGGCGCGAATCTCTGTAGCAGCAAGAGCAGCCTGGGCGCTGGCAACCGCCGCGTTGGCAGTGGCAAGGCGAGCCTGGGCAGCTTCCAACTGGTTTGGATCGATGCCATTGGCAACCCGATTAAAAGTTCGTTGGGCGTCGTCTAATTTGGCCTTTGCTACATCCAATTCAGCCTTTGCTGTTTGTACATCCAGCGGATCTGGGGCAGATGAGTAGTATTTGAGTAATTTCTGCAGGTTGTCACGGTCAATGCGCGCCTGCGCCAGATCCTGAATCACTTGAGCCTTCTTGGTGTCATTGTCCGGAGTCTCGGCCATCTTCTTTAGCCGGTCTTCCAGATCAGAAATTTTGTTATTAAGGATGGTCAATTTTGCCTTGGTAGCCGCAATCTGATCCGCGGAGCCACGTGTTTTGGAACTGTTCCAGTAGTTACTGAGAGCGGTGTTGTATTCCGCCTGGGCTTTGGCAAGCTCTAACGCAGCTTCTGAACCGCTAAGAGAGGAATACTGGATATCGTCAAGCGCCTGGCTGGCTGCCAGGGCTTCCTGTTGAGCTTGTGCGAGCGCGAGCAGCGCGTCAGCATTATTGCTCAGGCGGGCCAGGATGGTACCCTCGACCACTTGTTGACCATCTTTCACCAGCACTTCCGAGACAGTCCCCGCTACCTGGAAGGACAGATCGATAGCGCGCACCGGAGCAAGCTGCCCTTCGGCGATCATTGAATATTGTGACGCGGCGGGTGTACTGGTAGCGGTTTTCCCGGAGGAACAGGCTGCCAATAAAGCGGATATGAGTACAAGGATAAGCAAAGTTGAAATTTTCTTTTTCATTTTTTAACTCCCTGAAAGGGTTACTTATTAATGGAACCTACCGGACCTTCAAAGTCGCTATCCCAACGCGTGGATAGAATACCTGAAAGAATCAGCTCGAGAGGTGGATGATCGGCTATGTCATCGTAGTAATAAGGTAATTCGATCTTTCCACTGCGGCTGATGATAAACATCCCTGACATCTGCATAGCATCCTGACCTTGGGGGGGGACTTCCACTGGATATCCCTTGCGCCGACTGGCCGATACGGCTTTCAGCACTCGAAGGTTCAAAAAAGTCTGAAACACAGACCCCCGTTCTAGCCCGTACGCGCGGTAGGAGGCGCGTTCCGGGTCTGCCAGGCAATAAAGACCATGGGCGAAAGCGACTGCGAATTGAGCGGTCGTTTCAACTGTTCCTTGCGTGACAACGGCGATCTCCAACCCTGCAGCACGGATGCGATCCTGGTTCACTACTAATTCACTGAGCATTTCCTTGCACTGGGTGCAGCCAAAATGGCGCGTAAATGCCAGCAACAGTGGTTTCTTCTGCCAAAGACTTGATATCTGAACTGGTTTTCCTGTGGTATCCAGTAATGTAAGGTCTGGTGCGGGTTGGTTGAAGTTGAGATGTTTTATTTTGGCCATTTTTCACCTTATTTATTGATTACAAAATAATTATATATATTAAATCCGATTTGGGTGAATTTTGTACAAGGTTTTTATGTGTAAATAAAGTCTTCAGGCTGAAGCAGGGTTTTCAAGTTTGATGTAAAATGAAAATAAGGATTCATTTTTTCCGAATTCGAAAACCCAATTTGTATGGAGCAATCAAATATGGCAGATAGCAGGAAACGTCTTATCACAGCAGAAGATCTCTACGAGATCAAACCGATTCAATTTGTGCGCCTTTCACCAGATGGTCGCAATATTATTTTTACCTGCAAGTGGGTTGATCGTAAAACCGAGAAAAAATTCTCAAACCTTTTCATTCTCCCTGCCGCTCCTGGCTCGAAGGCGCGTCAGTACACCTACGGTGATCAAACCGACACCCTGCCGGCCTGGTCACCGGATGGCAGTCAGATCGCTTTCCTTTCTAACCGTGGCAATCCTGAGAAACCGCCGCAGATCTATCTCATTCCCAGTGACGGAGGAGAAGCGCGGCCGCTAACCGATATTAAAGGCAGCATAAGCGCTTTTAAATGGTCGCCCGATGGCAAGCAACTGCTGTGCCAGGTGGTGTTGACTGACAAAGAAGAGCTTGAACGCGAAGCGGACGAGACAAAACGAAAGCTCGGAACCGTGATGCGAGACTACAAGCGTGTCTTTTACAAACTTGATGGTGCGGGTTATTTGGGCCATGAACGCGCCCACCTTTGGATCGTTGATGCCCGTACCGGTAAGGCACGTCAATTGACCAGTCACGAGATCTATGATGAACGCGATGCGGATTGGTCACCCGATGGCAGTCAGGTGGTTTTCCTCTCCAACCGCACCGCTGACCCGGATTTCTCGGTTGATCACGACGAATTGTATGTGATGCCATCTAAAGGTGGCGAGATGCGAAAGATTGAGAGCGAACCCGGCGAAAAATATATGCCAGTCTTTTCTCCCGATGGTAAGTGGATCGCTTACTACGGCAGCCTGGGAGAAGGCGAAGACTGGCATAACATGAGTCTTTGGATTGTGCCCTCAGACGGCAGCGCCAAACCTATGGATTTGCTCAAGAAATACGATATCCACGCGTCCTCATGGACCATTAATGACATTATGGAACCCGAGTGGATGCCACCAACCTGGTCCAACGATGGGCAGACCATTTACTTCCCGGTTGCCATTCACGGGAGCTCCACCCTTAACAGTATCGATCTGAAAGGCAGCAAACTTGAAACAATAATCCCCGAAGGTGGCGTGGTTGGCAGCTTCACCTTCGACAAATCGCAGGAACACCTGGCTTATTATTACGGCACCAGGGTGGATCCATGTATGGTCTGCCTGCTCGATATGAAAACGAAGCAGACGCGTGAACTCTATAGCCCCAATGCCGAATTGCTCAATAAAATCGACCTCGGCAGTATCGAAGAGGTTTGGTTCAAGGGCCCTTCCGGCAACGACTTGCAGGGCTGGATTCTTAAACCACCGGCTTTCGACCCCAAGAAAAAATATCCCTCCATCCTGGAGATTCACGGCGGACCCAAGACCCAATATGGCAATTACTTCATGCACGAATTCTACTATCTGGCTTCCAAGGGTTATGTGGTCTATTTCTGCAATCCACGTGGTGGACGCGGCTACGGCGAAGCCCATGCCAAGGCCATCTGGGGCAGTTGGGGCGGAGCTGATTACGACGACCTGATGTGTTGGGCCGACTACATGGAAAAACAGCCTTACATCGACAAGAAACGCATGGGAGTTACCGGTGGTTCTTATGGCGGCTACATGACCGTCTGGATCATCGGGCATACCCAGCGCTTTGCCGCCGCGGTCACGCAACGATGCGTAAGCAACTTCATCAGCATGTGGGGCTCCAGCGACATGAACTGGGTCTTCCAGCGCGAGCTAAAGGCCAAACAGCCATTCTTTGACATGCAAAAGTTCTGGAAAATGTCCCCGATCGCCTACATTGGCAACGCCAAGACTCCTACCAAAGTCATTCACAATGAATTTGACCTGCGCTGCCCCATCGAGCAGGGTGAACAGGTCTTCGTCGCCCTCAAGAGCCTGGGTGTCGATACTGAGATGGTGCGCTTCCCCGATGAGTTCCACGGGCTTTCGCGCACAGGCCGCACCGATAGGCGTATCGCCCGCCTAAACGCCATCCTTAGTTGGTTTGAGAAATACCTCAAAGACGAAAAATAGAAGCGATGCCGCCCTCCAAATCGGAGGGCGGTTTCTTTATTCAGGATAAGCCCAGCAAATGTTCGGTGACGTTATCACGTCTACCCCCGTAGAATTTTTGCAGTACACATACGAACACATCCGGATCTTCGCTGGCTTGCTCAAATAGGGTCATACAGGAACATAGTTTGAGGTTATCGGGGTAGCCGAGCACCTCGGTAATATCATTCCCCGGCAAGGCACATAATGCTTCGCAGCATTCACGCAGACGCTTGCCTAGTAGTGGATGAGACAGGTACTGCTGCGCTTCTTCCAGATTGGCAATGGCGTAATACTTGGCTGATGCGCTTGTCCCTAACCCAGCCAATTGCGGGAAGATATACCACATCCAGTGGGTCACTTTGTGTCCGTGTTTGATTTCATTAAGCGCGGCAGGGTAGACGTCCGCCTGCGCGGTGATGAAACGTTCCAGGTTGTATTTATTGGTATCCGCCAAGATTCCCTCACTATTAGCTCAGTTTGTATACCAGGATTTGCTTGGCTCCATAAGAAAGTATGGCCAGATACTGGCTATCGGGAGACCACGCGATCGCTTCAAAGCGATTCATCTCCATGTCTTCCGGATCAAGGGTCAGATCCAAAATGACTTTCCCCGTTGAGTCAAATACGGCCGTATACTCTGAGGAGCAAAAGGCAAGATACTTATCATCGGGAGAGTATTGGACCGCTTTTATATGAGTCTCTTCGTATTTACCCTCGATCTTCCAACTATTGATGACCGTGCCGCTGGGAACGTCCACCAGATATATTAATCCATTATTCTCGAACGCGATCGTTTTGCCATCTGCCGACCAGGTAAACCGTTTGTTCGGAGTTGGGTAATTTCCGCTGAGCGCAGTCGTATTATCGTCAGCGAAAGAATAGTAGAAGAGGTTGGAAAGGATCAGCCAGGCAAGTTTTGATCCATCCGGCGACCAGGCAATCGAAACATCAAGCCGCTCGTCGCCGCTGTTGATTGCTCCTGCGCGCGTATTAGTAGAAAAGCGCGTTATTTCTTGCAAGCTGGCTGTTTCGAATACCCGTATGTAGAACGAGCCAGCAATGGCAAATTGTGTCCCATCCGGTGAAAAGGCTGCGTCCTGAATTGTCTCCTGCGCTTGAGTGAGATCATCATCGAGGTGGAGTCCATCCCAACTTTGGATCAAGCTATTTGCTTTGAAATTGTACAGGCTGACGAACCCATTACTCGAACCAGGGGTGTACGGCGTAGCCAACAGAAGTAAATTCCCGGCCGGGTTAAAGCTCAGCCGTTTGACCCACAGGTATTGATGGGTATCATCTGCGCTAATTAACTCGCTTGCTAACTGGTTATCCGCGATTGTCCAGACCCCGACCGATCCTGCCGCGCCTGGACTACCAACTTTTTTAAAACCGTTGGCTACCACGGCATCACCGGCGGGAGTCCAGATAACAGCGCTGGCGTTACCCGGAGTGGAGATGGTGAGACTGGGGCTGATTGAACTGGTACAACTGGCGAGGAAAGCGGCAATGAGCAAAATTGAGAGAAACAGGCCTGATTTCTTCATATAAGTCTCCCAGGGAATGGGTTGGAAGATTGGGACTGTTGTCTATACTGCTCTATAAATTGATTATAACGATTCCAATGCACAAATCAACTATGGTAAAGAAGAATGCACAGATATACCTCTTTACCGGTGATATATAATTAAAAAGGTGAGCTTTCACACGCAATTGAAGGAGCAATTATGGCAGCAATCGGGAGATATATCTACTGTGATGGGGGTACGTTTTGTGTTTGTCCAAAGTGTGGCACGCGTAACAAACCGGATGCTGAACAGTGCGGCTCTTGCGGAGTGGATCTTGCCCGCGAAATCAAAAAGAGTATGCTCGAGCAGGTGCAGGTTCGGGCATGGCGAGCGGATAGACGAAAAAGACTCGTACCGGGGATCTTGATCTTCACGGCGGTGTTTGGGCTGGTTTTGGGCATGGCCCTCGATTTGCTCATCCGCGGAAGCAGTGAGGATCCAAGCCGTTATCGTGAAGCCGCCGAGGCCGCGGTGGAATATGGGGTCAAAGTCTCACCCTATAAATGGGTTAGCGCAGATGGTAATTTGGCGCTATTGACCATCCCTGAATTCACAAACGTTGGGGTGGCAATGAGCTTTAAAACACTGATCTACAACCGCACGGACCAATATTGCCTTTACCTGAATCGCAACGTCTATGCGATCGATAACTTGGGTGTAACGCATACCACCAACCAGCCTTCACTCATCCAGGAAGATCTTATCCGTTTGCCGGCAGACAAGACCTATCTGGTCGAGACCCAACTTTACCCGGCTCTCTCGCCCAATGCCACGCGGCTCACCATTTACTACCCGGAATACTGCGGCATCACCACCGACCCGGTGGTGGTCGACCTCACCGGTCAGGCAGTGAGTGTGAAGTAATATCTTGATTTGGCTATTATGTACGATCGACAGTTACTGGGAGAACTTCATTTACCCAAGAGTATCTAGTATAGATGTAGGTTTTCCATTGCTGCATTTCCTGGGATGACAAGTCATTTAAGTTACCAAACAAATCCTCACTATAAACAGGAATAAATCGATTCTTGGGCTTAACAAGTCTATTCCAAGCTCCTGTTGCACTTTTGCTCAGATGGGCAAGTTTGGGAGAAGTAATTCTTCGAAAATCTAGGTTATGCGCTGGAGAGATATGTAAAAGTGTAACGATATCTGCTCCAAGTTCATGCGCTTTTTCCATTTCATTTGCCAGAAATTGTTGACGCATGAATTGATAGAAAGGTTCATAAAACAAATCTCGAAAATCGGGTAGGAGGGATTGGTCTATCGGGTTATCTTCGGCATCAAAAAGGTGTCGATATATGGCTGTTCGGTCTGTACCTGATGCAGCAAATTTCAAATTGTTTCCTGTGTAGGATTCAGTGTATTTCCATTCGATCAAATTGAGCTGCTTCCTGCCGTTATCGTCTTCAAAGAAAACGATGGCATCTGCACTGGTAAAGTTTGCTCCTCGAGTTCGGTTTCCCGACCTCGAGATTTTCTCTCCAAGATAATTCTCCGCACCAATCCATTCAAAGGAAACATATTTTCCATCTTCAATAGGGAGCATGCACTTTAGGTTTGGAAAAACCCGTCGCAGGATATTCGCCAAACCATCGGGTTGATCAGCCAAAGGGAATAAAAAGTTGACGCAGCAAACTTGTGAATCGCACATGTGGTTACTAGGTTTACCATCATGACCATCGTGCCATTTAATATTGTGGCGCGAAAAGAATTCTTGAGCACTCTCTCGGATTGCCGGAAAAAGATTCTCTTCTGCATGTTCTAGCGGCAAACAAAACGAATATTTATGGTCTTTATAAAATCCATCAGCTCGTGCTGGTTTGCTGAAGTATGTTGATGCTTTTTTAAACTCTGTTTGAAGAGGTTTTTCTGAATCCAAAAATTTTCCCATTTTCTCACCTTTTATTTGATTTTAGATTAATTCCAAAACTGGATGAGGAAATCTCATCAAATCCGCAATTTATTTTTTTTGTGTTATCCTTCCTCAATTGGCTGACTTTCAGCCGACAAGGAAGAATTACGAATGACTAAACAACGAAGAAACACATTCTGGATCATCCTGCTGCTCATATTGCTGCTGGGAGTGATCTTTGCCAAACCCATCTTGAAGAGCATGGGTGAGTACCTGATCGTTTCCGATGACCTGAAGAAGGCGGACCTGATCACCTCTGTCAGCGGACCGGATTACCGTGCCCTTTATGCCGCCAGGTTATGCAAAGAAAACATGGCTTCACGCCTGTTTTACACCGGTGGCTATAATGAGTTTGACGAACGCTACGCCGCTGCCTGGAGCCAGTACCTGGCTACCACCATCGGCGTACCGCCCGAAGAAATCTCCATCGACGAATCTACTGTGATCTCCACGTACGAAGAAGCGGAACGGGTCAAGGCTTATGTGGATGCCCACCCCGGCAAGATCGACACCATCATCGTCGTTACCGATCCGTATCATACCAGGCGGGCCAAATGGGCTTATGAGAAGGTGTTAGGCAGCGAGATCACTGTCCTTATGGCGCCTGTTCCTTTCAGTGATACCGGCTATTCCTCCAGTTGGTGGCGGGATGCCTATTCACGCGAGATGGTGTTGAAGGAATATCTCAAGTATGGGTTCTATTTGCTCAGGTATCAGTGGACGAGTGGTCTGCTGCAGGACTTACTGGCGAAGTTCGACCGGTTCTAAGCGATTTCTCATTTAGTGAGGAGTCTCATAAGCGCCAATAGTTGCCGCCACCCCCTTCGCGTGCCATGAATTTATACTCCACCAGGCTGCGGCGCATAAAGGCGGTGTCTTTATTGAAGCGCAGCAGGATCTCATTTACCTCTTTTTCGGTGTATTGTTTGCCCGGTTCAAAGGCCTTAACGATGTAGTTTAACACCACCAACAGTTTCTTCTCTTTTTCGGGGAAAGAGATCACACGACCATCTTTGTCAATGAAGGCGGTCATCACCTTCCGTTCGTAGGTGTCCGAAGAAAGATCCTGGCTGAGCGCGGGGAGGTTCTCTTCGCGCAGCAACTTACCGGCCATGTTTCGGATCGTCTCGAAATTCAGCGAATAGAAATAGTAGTGCCCTTCCACGCGCGCGCTGGTCAACCCGGAATGGGTGAGGTATGACAAGTGGTGCGAAGTGGTTGAGACACTGAGATCGAGGGTGGTTGCCAGTTCTTCCACGGAGTATTCGCGCTGGGCCAGTAAACCAATTATCTTGAGACGTTTTTCGTCTGCCAGGGTCTTGAAGAATTCAAGTAATTCGGTGTTCAAGTTTTGTTCGTTCATATCTCATATCCTTTAAAACATTATTATAACCATCGAAATGATTTTATCATATTTCTTAACAAAAAAGAATTCCCCATTTTCGCTTCTGACCAGCCACTATACGTTATTCCCAATAAAAGTTAGAATTAATTCATGCATATCCTCATTGTCGCTGATGGGCGCAGCCCTACCACAAAAAGCTGGATCAAGACCTTGAAACTGACCGGGCAGCGTGTCAGCTTGATAAGTACATATCCTTGCGCTCCAATCGATGGGGTGGAGCTGGCAGCGGTATTACCGGTAGCCTTTTCGCGCTTCAGCGGCAGCCAGGTGAAAACGGAGAAATCCATATCCCCATTAAAAGGATTGATTAATCGATTCCGGCCAATCTTGACTGCAATGCGGTACTCACTAGGCCCGTGGACGGTACCGTATTTCCGGAAGAAATTGCCCGCAATCATCACTAAGACGCAGCCTGACTTGGTGCATGCCATGCGCATTCCTTACGAGGGCATGCTGGCAACAGCTACACCCAAGGGAATTCCACTTCTGGTCTCCACTTGGGGTAACGACCTTACCCTGCACGCGGCGGCAAACCCGCTATTGGGTAGGTTAACCAGACAGGCTTTATCACGGGCTGACGGGCTTTTTTCAGACACTCAACGTGACGTGGAATTGGCGAAGCGTTGGGGATTCGATCCCATGAAACCATCCCTGGTCGTGGTTGGAAACGGCGGCCTGGACCTGGATCTAATGCTTGAAGCGTCGAAAATAATTGAACGCGTCACTCCCGTTCAGATCATCAATCCACGGGGATTCCGTCCCTCATCGGTACGCATTGATACCTTTTTTAAGGCGATTCCGCTGGTATTGAAAGCACATCCCTACGCGCGTTTTTTGTGTGCTTCAATGGCGGGTCAAAAAGAAGCATTGGACTGGGTAGAGAAGCTGGGAATTGCTGATAATGTGGAATTGGCACCGTTTCTCTCCCAGGGTGAACTCTGGAAGCAATTTTCGCGTTCTACAATTTCGGTATCCATCAGCCAGCACGATGGCACCCCCAACACGCTGCTTGAAGCGATGGCTCTGGGCTGCTTGCCGGTGTGCGGGGATATCGCTTCGATTCGCGAATGGATCGAGCCGGAGGTCAACGGTGCGCTGGTTCCCCCCGATGACTTTGAGGCACTCGCTTCCACGATCAACCGGCTCCTTGCTAACCCCAATAAGTATCGTGGATGGCAGAAAAAGAATATTGATATGATGAAGAAAAGAGCGGACAGGAAAGCCCTGGCAGAAATTATTCTAAACTTTTATAAGAGTGTGGTTAAATGAGTGATATTCAGGATAGATTGCGAGGGATTATGGTCGGAGCCGTGGTGGGCGACGCGTTGGGCATGCCACTTGAATTCCAGCCCCCCCGACCAGAATATGCCCTGGAAACCGAAATGATCAAAGGCGCGCTGCCGGCCGGGTCGTTCACCGATGATACCGAAATGGCGTTGGCGCTATCGGAGAGTCTGCTCATCACCTCACCACTGGATGTGCACGACCTGGCGGGGCGGTTCGTAGCCTGGTATCAGAGCCAGCCACCGGATATTGGCATTCACACCGCGGCGGTGCTGAAGTTAATTGCGAAAGGAGTCCCGGTGGAGAAAGCAGCCAGGCAGGTGCAGGATGCTGACCCGGATAATGCCAGCAACGGTGGTTTGATGCGCACCTGGCCGATCGCGATTGCCCGATATAAACAACCTGGATTGCTGACCGCTGAGACAACGCTGCAAACGGAGCTGACGCACTGCCATCCGGACTGCGTCAATGCTTCTTTATTGCTGAATTTCATCATCTACCAGATCTTGCAGGAGAGTCAATCCCAACCCGCCGAGATCGTGCGCCGCGCCATCCAACAAGCGACCGACCAGGTGGCTTTTGATGAAGATTTCCTTCTAATGATGAACCTGGCGCCCATGCGCATGCGTAATGATCTCAAGAATAGCGGTTGGGTAAGGCACACCATGGAAACAGCTCTTTGGGCGGTGATGACCACGCTATCGTTCGAAGAAGCCCTGGTGAGAGCGGTGAACCTGGGAAATGACGCTGATACAGGGGGCGCCATCACCGGAGCGATAGCGGGGGCGCTCTACGGTTTAAGCGGAATTCCAAAACGTTGGAAAGACGCGATCCACGGCGAATATCCGCTACACAGCGGCAAATTGTGGTTTCTCAAAGATTTTATCGAGTTGGCCGACAAACTGGCAGCAATCGGTGATAATGACAAAAACGTGTAATTTGTTATTTTGACGCGGTTTCCCGTCTGAGCTATACTTAAATTCGTCTGAACAGCAAGGCAATTTATACCCTTCCAGGAGGAAATACTCGCATGTGTGCTGAACCCGCATTCAAGTTAACTTACGCCACGATGTATAACCCGCCAGAGGAGCTTCATACGAAGTTTGATGAAGCGCTTGCAAAACACAGGGCGGAATATGGCAAGGAATATGCCATGTTCATCGATGGCAAAGAAGTCCTGAGCAAGGAAAAGATCGAAGATCGCTTCCCGGCCAATACGGATGTGGTATTGGGTGTATTCCAAAAAGGCACCGCGGATGACGCCAAAGCAGCCATCGCTGCCGCGAAGAAGGCCTTTCCGATCTGGAGCCACATGAAATGGCAGGATAGAGTCGCGATTATCCGCAAGGCTGCCGCTAACATCGATGCGCGCATTTATGAAATGGGTTCCGCAGTTTCCCTCGAAGTTGGCAAGAACCGCATGGAAGGTTTGGGAGATGTGGCGGAAATGGCTGATCTTTTCCGCTATGCCTGTGATCGTATGGAAGCCAATAATGGTTTCGATGTTCCTATGGGCACCGATCCGCTGACCGGATACAAGAGCACAAACCAATCCGTGTTACGTCCCTACGGCGTCTGGCTGGTAATCAGCCCATTCAATTTCCCGGCAGCCCTCACCGGCGGCCCCACCGGTTCCGCGCTGGTGGCAGGGAACACCGTTGTGATCAAACCCGCATCTGACACCCCGTGGACGACCCGTCTGATCTGCGAATGCCTGCGCGACGCTGGCATCCCGGATGGTGTGGTTAATTATGTGACCGGCCCAGGTTCCTCCGTGGGGCAGACCCTGGTGGACAGCCCGGATGTTTGCGGCGTGACCTTCACTGGTTCATTCGATGTGGGCATGAAGATCTACCGCGATTTCGCCAATGGACGCTGGGTACGCCCGACTATTCTTGAACTGGGAGGCAAGAATCCGGTGGTGGTCTCACGCCATGCCAACCTGGACGACGCGGTTTCCGGCATTGTTCGTTCTGCCTTCGGACTGCAGGGACAAAAATGCTCCGCGGCTTCACGCGTACTGATCGAAGCCCCGGTTTACGATGAACTTGTAGCCAAGATCGTTGAGAAGACCAACGCGTTGAAGATTGGCGATCCGACCGACCGTTCTGTGTTCCTGGGTCCTGTGGTCAATAAATCCTCTTACAGTGACTATCAACAGTTCAGCGAAGATTTGCATCAGAATGGCAAGATCCTTACCGGTGGCAAAGTGCTCACTGATGGCGAATATGCCAAGGGTTATTTCTGCGCCCCAACCGTCGCCGAATTGCCATTCACCCATCACTTGTGGAAGCAGGAAATGTTTGTCCCAATCACCACGGTGGGCAAGGTCAATTCACTGGATGAGGCAATGAAAATTGCCAATGATGTGGATTACGGCCTGACTGCCGGTTTCTACGGCACCGAAGAAGAAGCCGAATGGTTCTTTGACAAGATTGAAGCCGGTGTGACGTATTCGAACCGGCCGCAGGGTGCCACAACCGGTGCCTGGCCTGGCTTCCAGCCCTTTGGCGGATGGAAAGGCTCGGGTTCCTCCGGTAAAAACGCGGGTGGGCTGTATTATCTGCAATTGTACATGCACGAACAAATCCGCACCCGAGTTCGCAAGGCTTAATCAATCACAAGAAACCCGGTTTACCAAAACCGGGTTTCTACAAACAGGATTCATTTATGTCTAAACTTTGTTCACTCTCTGAAGCGATAACGAAATACGTACACGACGGTGATACCGTCTACTGCGCCGGGTTCACCCATCTGATCCCGTTCGCGGCAGGGCATGAGATTATCCGCCAGGGTAGAAAAGATCTAACACTGGCGCGGGCCACTCCGGACCTGATTTACGACCAGATGGTCGCGGCAGGTTGTGCTAAAAAATTGATCTTCTCCTACATCGGTAACCCGGGTGTGGGTTCATTGCGTATCGTCCGCAATGAGTTGGAAGCGGGTCGATTGGAGTGGGAGGAATATTCGCACTTCGGCATGATCTCCAGGCTACAGGCAGGCGCGTCTGGGCTGCCGTTCATCCCCATGAACCAGACCGCGGCTACAGACCTGGAGAAGAACAATCCAAACATCAAACGCGTTAAGGACCCTTACACGGGCAAAGAGGTGATAACCGTTCCGCCGTTGCATCCCGACGTGGCTATTATCCATGTACAACGGGCTGACAAGAACGGCAACGCGCATATCTGGGGTATCATCGGTGAGCAAAAAGAGGTGGCATTTGCCTCCGAGCACGTCATCATCACTGCCGAAGAGATCGTGGATGAGTCGGTGATCCGCTCTGATCCAAACCGCACGCTGATCCCCGAATTGATTGTTGATGCTGTCTGCCATGTTCCGCATTGCGCGCATCCTTCGTACACACAGGGGTACTACGATCGCGATAACGTCTTCTACCTCAACTGGGACAAAATCACCGAAGATCCCGCGACCACTAAAGCATGGTTGGATGAATGGGTTTATGGCGTCAAGGACGCAGCGGAATATTGGGAGAAACTGGGCAAAGAGACCCACGACCGGCTAAAGGTCAAGTCGCATCCTGCAGCACCTGTGGACTATGGAGATTATTGATCGATAATTCAGCGAAAACTAACCGCTAATGAAGCTAATTTGCACTAAAAGAACCGAATAAACCAAATGGATAAAATTCAAGAAGCTCCGCGAATCATTGAAGACTTAAAATTCAAAGACGAGACCTATGCAATTATGGGTGCCGCCTTTGAGACTCACAAAAATCTCGGGGCAGGGTTTCTTGAACCGGTCTATCAGGAAGCGTTTGAGTACGAATTGTCAGTGCGGAAAATACCATTTATCTCACAACCAAACCTTCAAATTTGGTATAAAGATTTTCAACTTTCAAAAACATACAAAGCCGATTTGGTTGCTTTTAATAAAATCATTATAGAGTTGAAAGCCATTGATAGTATGGGGAAACCTGAAGAAGCACAGGCGTTTAATTACCTGAGAGCAACTGGATTGCAGTTGGGAATACTTATTAATTTTGGAGCGCAGAAACTGGAGTGGAAACGATTGGTCCTGACTGACAAGAAATTAGCTGAATTAGCCAAAATTAGAGTAATTAGCGGATAAAATTTGAGTAATTCGTGGAATGATAAAATGACTGAAACTACTTACACTTCCTCTGAATTAATGTGCATCAACGCGGCAAGGCTGCTGCGCGACGGCGATGTGGTTTTTGTGGGGGTTGGACTGCCCAACCTGGCGTGCAACCTGGCACGCAAGACCCACGCGCCTAACCTGCAAATGATCTACGAAGCTGGGGTGATCGGGGCACGGCCAGCGCGGTTGCCACTCTCGATCGGTGACCCTACCCTGGTGAGCGGAGCATCATCGGTGTGCAGTATGTATGATATTTTCACATTGTATCTACAGCGCGGTAACGTGGACGTCGGCTTTTTGGGCGGCGCGCAGATCGATAGATTTGGCAATATCAATGCCACGGTGATCGGCAGTGATTATTCCCATCCGAAGGTAAGACTGCCCGGATCGGGCGGATCGCAGGAGATGGCTGCCTGGGCGAATCGCTGTTATATTATGACGCCCCACCAAAAGCGTCGTTTCCCCGAGAAAGTCGATTTCCGTACCTCGGCGGGGTTCTTGAGTGGTCGCGCTGAACGCGAGGCCACGGGTGTTCGTGGCGGCGGACCGCTGGTGGTGGTGACTAACCTGGGACTTATGGAACCGGATGAGAATGGAGAGTTGGTGCTCACTGCTCTTCACGCTGGCTGTACCGTGGAGCAGGTGAAGGAAAATACCGGCTGGGATATTAAGATCGCGGAAAATCTTAAATCAACTGAACCAGTAAAGGAATCTGAATTAAAATTATTGCGCGAGGAATTGGATCCTGAGGGTATCTATCTGAAAGGTTGAGTAGATGGCAAAAAAGATCGAGGTATTGACCACCATACCGTTTCCAGAGAACGTGATGCAACGGTTGAAGGAAGTCAATCCGCGCGTCCGTGTCACCCTGCACCCAGCGCAGGCTGTTGAAGACATTCCTCTCGACCTTTGGAGCGAGATTGAGATTCTTTACACTGATCTATTGGTGCCGGACCCGGCGATAATTCCCAATTTGAAATGGATCCAGTATCACTACGCCGGAATTGATTTTCTGCAGGGGAATCCTTTGCTGGAAAAACCCGATTTGATCATCACCTCGATGAGCGGAGCCTCGGCGATCCAGGAAGGGGAGTATATACTGGCGATGATGTTGGCTATGTCAAGGCGTGTTCCTGAACTACTACAAAACCAACTGCGCCATGAATGGCCCCCTGACCGATGGGAAAAGTTTATTCCCTTTGAAATGCACGGCAAGACTGTTGGCCTGGTTGGATACGGCAGTATTGGGCGTGAGGTGGCGCGCTTGCTACAGCCGTTTGGTGTTAGAGTGCTGGCTGCCAAACGTGACGCGATGCACCCGGTTGATACCGGATATACGATTGATGGACATGGAGATCCTGAGGGGAATCTGTTTCACCGACTTTACCCGATCCAGGCGCTCAAATCGATGGTCACCGAATGCGATTTTGTAGTGGTAACGCTGCCCTTGACTGATCAGACCAGGGGTTTGATTGGCGTGGAAGAATTGAAAGCATTCAAGCCGGGATCATTCCTGATCGTGGTCAGTCGGGGTGGAATTGTCGATGAGCCGGCACTGATCGATGCGCTTGAAGAAAAGCGTCTGGCTGGTGCAGCGTTGGACGTGTTTGCCAAGGAACCTCTGCCGGCGGAGAATCCACTTTGGAAAGCACCTAATACAATCATTACCCCGCATGTTTCGGGGTTCAGTCCGAAGTATAAGGAACGCGCGGGGATGATGTTCGTAGAAAACCTTGACCGGTACCTGCACGGTGAACCGATGTTCAATAAGTATGATCGGGAACGAAGCTATTAATCAAAGGTGGGGTTATACAAATAGCGTCACTCGAAAGCACAGGAGAAACAAAGAACGATGCAAAAGGCTGAAAAAAAAGTCAAAGCCGTTGTCTTTGACCTGGGATACACATTGATCAATTTCAGCGGAAACTTGGACAAGGTCGCGCGCGCCTCGCACCTGGCATTGGTGGATTATTTGATCCAACTTGGATATGATCTGGATAGAGAGGCATTCGCCAAGAAGTTCAGCGAATTGATGCATCTGTATTATGAGCAGCGCGAACGGGATCTGCTCGAATTGCCCGTCCATGGAATCGTGCTTCACGCGCTGGAAGACCTGGTGACGAGTTACCCAACAAAGGATCAGGTGGTTGCCGCCATCCACGAGATGTACCTTGTCACTGAAAAACACTGGAAACTGGAAGATGATACTCTCTCAACCCTCGATTGCTTACAGAACAAGGGTTATCAACTGGGTTTGATCACCAATGCCTCCGATGCCTGGGACGTTAATAATTTGATTGATGATAATCATTTGCGGCAATATTTCTCAGCTATCGTTATCTCGGCTGAAGAAGGATTCCGCAAACCAGATCGCCGGATTTTTGAAAAAGCGGCTGAGCGATTGTCTTTTCAATTCAATGAAATGGTCATGGTAGGAGATACCCTGCACGCCGATATCCTTGGCGCCAAGAAATGTGGGATGAAAACGGTGTGGATTTCCAGACGAGCTGAATATTCGCGTGAGATGCTAAAAAGCAGATCGGACCTGACGCCGGATGGCGAAATCCACGCGTTGAATGAGTTGCCTGATCTGTTGGATTTCTGGAGCACAAATTAAATCTCCCCGATAAACGGGGAGATTTTTGAGTGTTATTTCTTTGGCTTTTTAGGAGCTGGCGCGGGGGTAGGTTCTGGCACTGGTGGTTCAAGGCAATCTTCAATTGCGTCAACCAGGTCATTGTCGACGATTGTTGTCAATGAGTCGGCGTCATCCGCCGCAAAAGCATTGATATTTTTAACGAAGAGACCAGCCCAGTCATCCTTGAAGATCTTTCCCAACAGTAGCAAAACCAGTGTAGGCAACAACAGCCAGCTCAAGAAAGTGCCAATGAAAGAGAAAAGCCCAATGAAGAAATTATCGAATGCGTACATAACGATAATTTTGTCAAGAATGGCCAGAAGTAAAACGATCCCGCCGAGCAACCCGATAGTCAACCAGTTTGCAGATCGTTTGGTGTAAAGGTCCCAACTTACCACCAGGTTCTTGCCGTATGGAGCCACGCGTACCGGAACAACAACCCCTGAAGCGTTCGTTAAAAGTATATATGGACGTGGTTGCATGTCATTCGCGGAAAGTAGAACATCGGTGATTCGCAACCCGGGGACGTTTTCTTTAATGATCTTGTCAATAAATGACTGTTTGACTTTGTCGGCCAGGTCCGCACCGTCTTCCACGATGTCGCTCCAGCCATCAACATGCAACCCTAGTTGTTTGATTGGTGTACCCGCGTACATGGGTGTGGGGGGATAACCGTAAGCTGGAGGTTGACCGTAGGCAGGCTGTGGTGGCATTTGCCCTTGCATATAGGAGCCTGGCGGAGGGGGCGTAGGCGCTCCTGCTGGCGGCATGGGAGCAGGAGGAGGTGGTGGTTGTACCATGTTGGTCGCCGCAGTTTCTGGAGTGGATCGTTTGGCAGCCACGGTTTTGTCGGATACAAAAGTTAACGGTGCGCCGCAGGTCTGACAAAACTGATAGCCAGGCTCGTTCTCAGTATTGCACTTCGAGCATTTTACTTTTTCCATGTTTTTCTCCCTTTCAAAGGTAAATACGCATGTTCGCACGATCTACTTTTCATAATTCATTATAAGAGAAAACGAAGGGAATTCAAACCAGTAAGGAGTTTATTAAAGTAAACGTTGAATTAAGGTGTAGATGAACTGGAAGTAGCCTATGCTACAATTATCAAAGAAAGGCAATTATCAATGGAAAGAATTGTCCCACGCTTGGCCACAGATGAAATCGAACTGTATATTCGGACCGTTTATTCGTTGTTGCGGTCGTCTACCGAAGTCAACATCCGCACGCTCGAGGAAGTCCACGCTGGGATGAATTCCCCCCTGCATCTCGATGCCCGCAAATCAAGTCTCGATACCTCGGCGTTCATCTATGCCAGCCTGCGTTTGCCAGAGTGCATCCCGGCAGTGCAGACGATCATTCTCGGCCAAAGTGCCTCCCTTTTTGGACGATATGGATATTGTGATGTGGAAGCCTGGCAGCAGGTTTCTGCGAAAGCTCGGAGACGACGTTGTTATTTTGATGGCAAGGAGACTTTGGCCTGTTACATCGCGAGCCAGTCTGATATTGATGACGTGATTCCAATCCTTACCGCCTACCAGATCGAGTGGAACAAGTTGCATCTCATACTTCAGGATGTTGATCTGACTTGCCTGGAAGGCATCGATGAAGGAAATGAGGATTGCGTTATCAGGTTGGCTGAGGTTCTCGGTATTGCCCTGGATGATCTCGAACGCTTGCGGACGATTCTCGGCAAGGATTTTGTAAAGAATATACGTGAGATGCACGCGCGTAAATGTGATTTTAAGGTCCGGCTGCTGAATGGGTCGCTCAGTGAATACTGGAGAGCCACGCGCGCCTGGTGGGATAATATCGCGCTCTCAGCCTCCGATGTATCGGACCGACCGATCTATTTCATCTCAAGTAATTCGCACTCGATGCTTAACCTGCTTTCTGGCTTTGCCATTGAAAAAAGAGATGAGATCATCCGATTGCTCAAACAGAGCCGCAATGATCTGCTTATTGAAGAATGGGAAAAGATCCAAAAGAATGAAGCATCTTCCAACCAGGAAAATTTTCTCTATTATGCGCTGAAAAAAGTTCAGCAACTTCCTTCCGGTAAATACCTGATGGAAGAGCAGTTAGCAAGAGAAAAGGTTTTGGGAATGAAACGTATCTCATCATTGCATTCGTTCGACGTGGAAGCTCAGGTCATTGACCTTTCCAAACTCAATAAGAGCGCGATTGACAATCGGGTAGTGAAAGGTTTTTCCACGCTCGATCTGGCGAAGAGCAACGCGATGATCGTGAACATCGATTATCCACTTGGATTCGGCGCCTATCATATCTTGACCGCGGTGGCTGAGCATATTTCAGACATACTTGGGGTTTACATCCTGGGAAAAGCAGCCACTCTAAACGGGGTACGTGGCGATGTAATGGTCCCCAACGTAGTTCAGGATGAGCATTCAGAGAACACTTATTTATTCAGGAACGCGTTTTCCGCTGCTGACGTTCAACCGTATTTGATCTACGGGAATGTGCTCGATAACCAAAAAGCGCTTTCGGCATTTGGTACTTTTTTGCAGAACGCCCGCCTGATGGACGTAGTCTATCGTGAGGGATACACTGACATTGAAATGGAAGCCGGGCCTTATCTTTCGGCAATATTTGAGATGTATAAACCCAAGCGGCACCCGGTCAACGAGATCGTTAATCTTTACAATGTTCCATTTGACGTTGGCATCTTGCATTACGCATCGGATACACCGATGAGTAAGGGAAAGAACCTGGGCGCGGGAGCACTTTCATACGAGGGTATGGATTCAACCTACGCTGCATCCGTGGCGATCTTGCGACGGATTTTCGCGTTGGAGAGCCAACGAGAATAACCCGGTAACTTTGGAAGAAAACGCCCCTTTTCTTGAACGGAGAAGGGGCGTTCAATTGGTCATTTTTAGAGCCGTATTAAGATTCAGTATTGCCTTGGTCCTGTTTTTTTCTTCCTCTTTGCGCAAACCAGGCGAAAAGGATCGACAGGAAGTAAAGGAGGATCAATGGGAGCATCATCAGACTCATGTTGACCGGATCCACGGTGGGGGTGATGATTGCCGCAAGAATGGCGATCAGAACTATGGCCTGTCGCCAAAATTTTAATAAGTTGCGGGGGGTCACAGCGCCAAAACGAGCCAGTAAATAGATTAGCAGAGGAAGCTCAAAACTTACTCCTACCCAAAAGATCAGGTTGGTAACAAAATTGGTATAGCTGGAAAGGCGGGGATTCGTTTCCACGCCGAGGAATTCGGTAAGAAAAGGAAGTGCGGAAGGAAGCATGATCAAGTAAGCAAAAGCCACACCACCAAGGAAGAAGATTGTGACAAAGGGGATCGCACCGATTACCATGCGCTTCTCGTTTGGCTTCAAACCCGGCAGGATAAACATAAGCAATTCATAGATGATCACCGGGAATGCCAGGATGATTCCACAGAGTAATGATACTTTCATATAAACGCCGACGTTTTCGGTGATTTCGATCGACTGAAGATTCTGCAACCCACCAATTGGGATGGCGAGATACTCTACCACTTTTTGACTGAAGAAAAGACTGGCAATCACACCAATCGCTAACGCGACTAAAGCAACCAGCAGGCGGCGGCGTAGTTCCTCGATGTGTTCTATGAGGGTGAGCTGTTTTTCTTCTTCAGGAGGCATTTTTATCTCCACCTGATTTCGCCTCGTTTTCATTTTTTCCTTCGGCGTTTGGCGAATCATTCGCTACAGGATTTATCTCCGTGTTGGGCTTTTTCGGCGCAGCCATCAGGTCACCATTCCAGAGGGTGGGTGAGATTGTCTTTTGGGTCAGGGTGTTTAACTCGCGTATCTCTTTATCGAGGCCTGTTTCTTCCATGACCTTGTTAGGAATATCCATGACCTCTTTGGTTGTTTTCCAGGCGTCCGATTGGCGAAATTTTCGCAGCCAGGTGGCGGTTTTTTTTGACATATTCACCATCTCCTTTGGGCCAAGGATCACCAGAGCCAGCAGGAGAATGAGCACCAATTCGAGAGGGCCAATACCAAATATTTCCATTTATACCTGTTTTACAATCAATAGTCTAGAAAACCTATCCAAAATCGCTTATTTCAACATGAAAGATTATAACGCATCCGAGGTTACCTAGAAATTATTAAATTACCGAAAAATTAGCCTGGACGTGCAAAATATTTACGAAGACTATATAATAAAAGTTAGCTTTGTGTATATTTCTGAGGTGAATCATGGCCGGTGCCGATCCGACAACATCATTTGAAGCAGCAATTCTGCGTGCCAAAAGAGAATGGGAAACGATCTTCGATTCCGTTTCTGAATTGTTGATCCTGGTTGATTCAGAGGGGATCATTCAACGGTCGAACAAAGCTGCTGTCGAGCGGTTAAAGTCCACCTATGTAGATTTGCTTGGCAAGCAAATCAACTCGTTTCTTGAGAAACCGATAGAGGAATTCTCGGCGAAAAAGATTCCTAACGGCGAATGCCGCATCAAGGGAATCAATTCCACTTTCTGGCTGACTTGCACAGAAGTCAAGACAGAAGACGATGAGATTAAAATCCTTTTTGCGTTGCGAGATACCACGCGTGAGAAAGAATCTGAAAGAACTATTGTCGACCAGCGGCAATATTATGAATCAATATTGGAATACAGCCCGGTGGCGATTGTTACACTGGACATGAATGAAAATATCGTTGCCTGCAATCCGGCTTTCGAAAAACTATTTGGATTTTCAGCCGAAGAATCGATTGGCAAAAACCTCGACAAATTGATTTCACCAAGAAACGCTGGGGAAGCCTCGGATTACACCAAACGTGCCATGGAAGGCAATACGATCCATGGATATGGCGTGCGCAACCGAAAAGATGGGCAGGCGGTGGAAGTCGAAATTGCTGGCGGTCCGGTATATGTAAAAGAAAAAATAGTCGGAATTTTTTGCATTTATCATGATGTAACCGACCTGATGGAAGCCAAGAGGACAGCTGAGACGGCAGATAAAGCCAAGGGCGATTTCCTGGCCAATATGAGTCATGAGATTCGAACTCCGATGAATGGGATTATCGGCATGATTGAGCTCATGAAAGATACCCCTCTCAATTCAGAGCAGAAAGATTATCTAAACACTGCCAAGGAAAGCGCGGACGCGCTCCTGAGCCTGATCAACGAAGTACTTGATTTTGCCAAGATTGAAGCCGGCCAGATGACCCTGGAAAAGCTTGATTTCGATGTTCGTTCACTGGTGGAAGGTGTCGCCAGATCACTGGCTGCGCGGGCTGAGGCGAAAGGGTTGGAAATGGTCTGCATGGTTAACCGCGACGTGCCAGCCCGCATTAAGGGAGACGCCAACCGACTGCGCCAGGTATTGGTGAACCTGGTGGGTAACGCGATCAAGTTCACCGATAAAGGTGAGATCGTCATTCGCGCGGTGGTCGATAATTTGAGTGAGAACAAAGTGCAATTGCTGTTCAGTGTTTCGGATACAGGAGTGGGCATCTCTCACAGTGATCAAAAACACGTTTTTGAGCGGTTTGTTCAAGCTGATGGCTCAACCACCAGACGTTTTAGCGGGACTGGTTTGGGATTGGCCATTTCAGCTCAACTGGTAAAGTTAATGGGCGGCGAGATTGGTGTTCAAAGTGAACCAGGCAAGGGAAGCACTTTCTGGTTCACGATAGTTGGAGGTAAGGCATCTGTCGAAGGAACGAGACCATTGGTTATCCCGACCAACCTGAAAGATATCCCGGTATTGGTAGTGGACGATAACAAGACAAACCGTCTGATCATTGGCAAGATCGTATCGGGGTTTGGCTGCGCGGTCACTGAGGTGTCCTCTGGATCAGAAGCGCTGCACGAATTAAGGCAGGGTTTATCAAAAGGCAAACCATACCAACTGGTATTGTTGGACATGCAAATGCCGGATATGAGCGGGGAACAGGTGTTGCGGGAGATCAAGATTGACAAAGATCTTACCAAAACCAAAGTAATCATTTTAACGTCAATGGGATACGGCGGTGATGCCTCACGGCTGGACACGATGGGATGTTCAGCCTATTTACTTAAACCGATCCGTCAAAAAGAATTATTCAATACCATTCTGGCGGTGATGGGTCAGGAGAGAATCGCTCAACCTGCGCAAACTGGTTCGATCATCACTCGTCATGCCCTGGCGGAATCGGAACGCGATTCCAATTGCATCTTACTGGCTGAGGACAATGAGATCAACCAAAAATTGGCGTTACGGCTGTTGCAAAAAGTGGGGTATTCAGTGGATGTGGTCGAGACGGGCAGACAAGCCTTTGATGCCGTACAAAAGAAGGAGTATCGCCTGGTATTGATGGATGTGCAGATGCCAGATATAGATGGTTTTGAAGCCACCAGAATGATTCGAAATCTCGACGGGGATGTGAGTAAAGTTCCAATCGTGGCTATGACAGCACACGTGATGGCCGGTGATCGCGATAAGTGCATTCAAGCAGGCATGAACGATTTTCTCTCGAAGCCGCTGAATGTAGAAGAAGTGATCACCATGGTCAAGAAATATGTTTTTGGCCCGGAACCCGAGATAATCGCGGGAGAGAACAGTTCAAAAGCCCACGAACCAGAGAAATCGCAACTTTACGATCTGGCAACGGCATTACCCCGCTTTGGCGACGATCGTAAGACATTCTATGAATTCCTGGGCGCATTCATCACGCATTTGAAGAAATCGGTCTATGAATTGGAAGACGCGATCTATCGTATGGATGCCACACGCGTGAGTTTCCTTGCTCACAGCATCAAAGGCGCGGCAGCCAACTTTGAGATCGGGCCGATCCGTGATGTGGCTCAGGAAATAGAAACGAGATCAAGGTCGGGAGACCTCGAGGATGCCAGCGACATGCTTGGCAAGATCAAATCAGTGATCCCGCTGCTTGAAAAAGATTACCGGAATAATTTACCGGGGTAGATTCAATATTTCAGAGAGTGATCAACCAGGACACGAACAAACCTGCCAGGAACAATAACGGCAGGAGGATCGTCCACATCTTTTTCAACCCAAGCTTATACCTGAAAATGAGGTAGGCCATCCAACCTGGCCAACTAAGAGCTACTCCCAACCAATTCAACAAATACTGGATGAATGTCCACGTGGATATTGAGAGGGGTATTGATAGGATCGCGCCCAACCACCAAAGCAACGCTGAGAAGAGAGTGATGAGGAGGAGAGGGAGGCCTGCGCTACCCGACACGCCGAAAAGGTCAACAAGGTTGGATTGTTTACGAAAGATCACTATGAATAAATAATAAACCGCGAAAAAGCCTGTCCAGGCCATCACCGAATTTAGCGCTGATGAACTGAAGGCGTCACCGGCAGAAACGGGTTGCCCGATCAAGCGTCCCCAAGAAAGCTTGGATAAAGCGGTAACGACGGCCAAGAAAACAGTCACCAGCAATCCATCCAGCAAGAGGCCAGTTTCATCTGAAAAATACTTCGCGGGACGCAAAATCAATTTGGGAAGTCGTTTGAGGGAGTTGTAAATTTTTTTCATTGGTTAACGTCGAGACCAATTAAACTGTATTCCATACCTAACTGTCAACCTGTTTTGCGGAAAATACGGTCGAGAGGAGCTTTAAGGTATAATCGAACCAGATTACGGAGGCTTCATGGAAATTACCTGGTACGGACATTCTTGCTTTAGATTAACCGAAAGAGGTTTGGCTACAGTCGTCACAGATCCCTATGACCATCGTCAGGTAGGCTATGAAGCTCTAAAATTGAAGGCAGATATCGTGACGGTAAGTCACGCGACCCCAGGACATAACTACGTATCCGCGGTAAAAGGCGATGTACACCTGATCGATGGACCGGGCGAATTCGAGATCGGCAGTGTTTTTATCACGGGTGTACAGACCAATGGCCATAGAAAGGGTGAGAACGAGCTACGGAATACGATGTACATGTTTGATTTCAATGGCATCAATGTGCTGCATCTCGGTGATTTGAACCGCATTCCCACGCAGACCGAAGTGGAAGATCTGGGTCCAATCAACGTGGCACTGGTGCCGGTCGGTGGTGGTGGCGCGTTGACTGCCATCAAGGCAACCGAGATCATCAGCCTGCTGGAACCGAGTATCGTCATCCCAATGCATTACGCCATCCCGGCCACCGGAGCGACCGCGCAGAAGTTGGATTCACTGGATAAGTTCATTAAAGAAATGGGATTGAGCAAAGTTGATACTGTGCCTTCGCTTAAAATCCCGAATGTATCGGCTTTGCCGGAAGAGACCAAAGTAGTCATCCTGGAATATCAGAAGAGTTGATCGGGAAGGTTTCGTCATGACCGTTAAGATCTTGATGACATGGGATATAAAACCCGAATCCGAACAGGATTATTTTGAGTTTGTCATCCGTGATCTCATCCCGGGGATCCAACGGTCAGGAGCAGACCTCACAGACGCATGGGCAACTGTCTACGGCAATGGTCCTCAAATCACCATTGGTGCCACCTTGCCCAACCTGAACCGAGCCCGCCAGTATCTCAGCGGCGCAGAATGGAACGCGTTGTACGATCGTTTGTTGGGATTCGTGGAAAATTTCAACCTCAAGATTGTGGAAGCACACGGCGGTTTTCAACTATAGTGGAAGCTACAGAACAATTCAGCTCAAAATTATTGGAATGGTATCAAACCCATGCCCGCAGCCTACCCTGGCGCGGGCATCCTGATCCTTACGCGGTGTGGATATCGGAGATCATGCTACAGCAGACGCGCGTGGAAACGGTGATTCCGTATTTTCTGCGCTGGATGAAACGGTTCCCGGGTATCAAGGAACTGGCTGAGAGCAGTGAGCAGGACGTGCTGAACGCCTGGGAGGGACTGGGATATTACTCGAGGGCACGATCGATCCTCAAGGCTGCCAAAATGGTGGTTGAGATACACAATGGCGTTTTACCACAAACCAGAGTGGAGCTGCAGCAATTGCCCGGTCTGGGGCGCTACACGGCGGCTGCCATCTCATCGATTGCTTTTGGAAAAGATGAAGTGGTGCTGGACGGAAACGTCAAGCGCGTTCTAAGTCGCTGTTTTAACATTGATGTACCTATCGACACAAGCGATGGCGAAAAGGCCCTCTGGCAAAAAGCGGAAAATTTGCTGCCGGCAGGTCAAGCGGGTGACTACAACCAGGCAGTGATGGATCTGGGAGCCATGATCTGCACTCCGCGCAGCCCGGTTTGTGAAAAATGCCCGGTAGCGGGGATCTGTACCGCGAAGGAACTTGGATTGCAGGAGAAGCTACCCGTGATAAGTGAAAAGAAGCCAATCCCGCATTACCTGGTCGCGGCTGCGGTGATCTGGCGGGACGGTAAGGTCCTGATCGCGCGCAGGCCGTCGCAAGGGCTGCTAGGCGGCTTGTGGGAGTTTCCCGGCGGCAAGGTGGAGGCGGGCGAGAGCCTCGAAGAAGCCCTGCGACGTGAGATCGTCGAGGAGATGGCTGCCGAGATCAGGGTGGGGCAGGAATTGGGAATCTACAAACACGCCTATACTCACTTCAGAGTAACGTTGCACGCGTTCCATGCAGAGTTAACCGGTGAAGAACCTATCGCGCTCGATGCCAGCGAGATCCGCTGGGTCGAGCCGGTAAACCTGGGCGATTATCCGATGGGGAAGATCGACAGGCGGATCTCCAACGATTTGTGTAAATAAGAATCAAGAGAATTGAGTGTGGAGAGTAGAGAATCGTAGGGCGAGACCCAGTGGGGATTTCCGAAAATTTTATCTGATAAGTTTACCGAGAAACGAGAGTTAAAAACCGAGAATCGTAAGAACAGGGATTAGATAGATTTTGAAGATATATAAGGTATACCCTCACCCCTGAATCCACTCTCCCAAACGAAGTTATGGAGAGTGGACAAAAGAGGAGAGGGAAACCAGAGTTAAGTAAAAACCGGCTGAACTTTCAACCGGTTTTGAGTTCTTACGACTCTCTATTCTCAATTCTCAGCTCTCGACGTTTACGCCTTGAACAAATTGACGAATACGATGGGGCGACGATGGGTTTCACTGTAGAGGTAATTTCCCACAGTTTGTTCCACATCTTTTTGCATGGAGCCGTTGGCGTGAGCCGCGGTCTGGCTGATCTTGGTGCGTAGGCCGTCGAGCAGGCCATTGGCGTCCTGCATAACGATGAATCCTTTGCTCAATACTTCGGGTGGACGGGAGAGCTTGCCGGTGAACTTGTCGACCGCCAGGTTGACCACGACCACACCCTCCTGAGAGAGTTTTTCACGTTCGCGCATGATCTCGGGACCGACGTCGCCGACACCGGATCCATCCACGAACACATAGGAGGTAGGCACCTGCTGACCAAGCTTCATTTTGCCATCGAAGAATTCCACCGTCTGCCCGTTACGGATAACGGAGATGTTCTCGCGTGGGATACCCACTTCAGCGGCCAGGGCGGCATGGCGGGTCAATTGACGTAGCTCGCCGTGGATGGGGATGAAGTATTTTGGCTGGGTCAGGTGCAGCATTAGTTTCTGCTCTTCCTGGCTGGCGTGGCCGGATACGTGCACGGGCGCGATCGATTCGTAGATCACGTTGGCTCCGCGTTCGATAAGGCGGTTGATGGTGCGGTAGACGTTCTCTTCGTTGCCGGGGATGGGGTGCGAGGAGAGCACGATGGTGTCACCGGGGGTGATGTCGAAAATGCGGTGCGAACCGGTGGAGAGTTTACCCAAAATTGATGTGGGTTCACCCTGCGAGCCGGTGCACATGATGACCACTTCGCGGTCTTTACGGTTCAGCGCTTCGTCCAGACCAATCAGGTTGGACTCAGGGATATTGAGGTATCCCAGGTTCTGCGCGATGCGGGCGTTATCCACCATGCTGGTGCCAGCGAAGGCCATCTTGCGACCGTGGTTGGCGGCAGCTTCGGATACCTGCTGCATGCGGGAAATGAGTGAGGCGAAACTGGCAACGATAATGCGGCCTTTGGCTTCGCGGAACACTTTATCGAAAGCGGAATCGATGACCTTTTCGGAGGGGGTCCAGCCGGGCCGTTCGGCGTTGGTCGAATCGGCCAGTAGCGCTAAAACCCCGCGGCGCTGGAACTCGGCCAGCTTGGCGTAGTCTGTGGGCCAGTTATCGACCGGTGTGTGGTCGAATTTATAGTCTCCGGTATGGACGATCAACCCTGCGGGTGAATCGATGCCCAGGCCAACGCCATCGGGGATGGAATGGCAGACGTGGAAGAAATCCACGTTGAATGGACCGATCTTGCGTGAGTCGCCGGCGTGAACGGTCTCCAGTTTGGTGCGCTGCGCCAGGCCGTTCTTGGCGAGTTTGACCTCGAGAAGGCCCTGCGTCAGCGGGGTGGAGTAGATCGGTGCCTGGATCTCTTCGAGGAGATGCCGGACGGCTCCGGTGTGGTCTTCATGACCGTGGGTGATGACGATGCCCTTCACCTTGTTGCGGCGGGCTGTCAAATAACTGATGTCCGGGATGATGTAATCGATTCCCAGCATGTCGTTCTCGGGGAACATCAAGCCGGCATCGACGACGAGCAATTGATCGTCGTATTCGTACACCATCATGTTTTCCCCCACTTCCCCCAGACCTCCCAGGGGAATGATCCTCAATGGATGATTTTTCATTATTCAATTACCTTTCTTGTTACAAACGGTCCTGCGGACCGTAAAAGTCTATTCAAAAAACAACCCCGGCGAAGTGTTCAAGCCAGGGTTAAATAAGAAACTTCTGATTTCAAATTTCCGATTTCTTCCAACAACTCTTCAGCCATTTTCGACAAGTGAGCAATCCCGCCCAACCTGAATATTTACTATTTATGGGTAAATTATACCTTAATAATATCTATTTATTATTAGCAAATTCTCATGCGCAGAAAGTCTAGAGCACGGGTCGGCGCCCGTATAGAGTCTCGCGGATTTGACCGATCTGGCGGCGCAGACGGTCGTCGCGTTCGATGAGGGCGGCAACCTTCTCGCAGGCGTAGATGACGGTGGTATGGTCGCGTCCGCCGAGCACTTCGCCAATCTGCGGTAGGGAGACGTTGGCTTCTTCACGCAGCAGGTACATCACTACCTGGCGGGGCAGGGCAACTTCACGGGTGCGTTCGCGGCTCATCAGCTTTTCACGGGTGATACCAAAGGAGGAAGCCACCACGTCCACCACGCGGTCGGGTTCGAGTTGCTTCTGCGAAGGCATCATGTCGGTGAGAGCGATCTCCGCCAGTTCAGCGGTGAGTGGTTTACCGCGTAGGTCGGCATAGGCAATCACGCGGGTGAGCGCGCCTTCGAGCTCGCGGATGTTCGACTGGAACAGGTGGGCAATGTAATCGATAATGTTGTCCGGCACATTATGACGCATACGCTGTGCCTTGTCGCGCAGGATGGCCATGCGGGTTTCGAGATCGGGCGGTTGGATATCGGCGATCAGTCCCCATTCAAAGCGCGAGCGCAGCCGTTCTTCGAGCGTACTCATGGCTTTGGGAGGACGATCGGAGGAGATGACAATTTGTTTTTCCTGATCATGCAGGGTGTTGAAGGTGTGGAAGAATTCTTCCTGGGTCGATTCCTTGCCGGCGATAAATTGAATGTCGTCGATGAGTAGGACGTCGATGAAGCGATAGCGTTCCCTGAACGCCTGAGTGCTGTGGGTGCGGATGGAGTTGATCAACTCATTGGTGAAGTCTTCAGAGGTGACGTAGAGAATCTGCTTGCCGTTCTGGCGAGCCATATCACCGATGGCATGCAATAGATGGGTCTTGCCCAGACCAACGCCGCCATAGAGGAACAGGGGGTTGTAAGCATGGGCGGGGTTCTCGGCAACGGCCATGCAAGCAGCGTGTGCCAATCTGTTGGAGGCGCCGACAACAAAGCTGTCGAAGGTGTAACGAGAATTTGTCGGCGAAGGTGTGGTTTGAACTGCGGCGTTGGTGATTACCGGAGCGGGCTTGGCAGGTTTGACTTCGGTCGTTTGATCCGCTTCATTTTCATAGTCTTTGTGATAAACCACGAAATTTACTTCGTGGGGAGATTCGAGCAGATTGCTTAATATGCGGTTGACTGTGCTGGAGAGACGTTTTTCCAGCCAGTCTCTGGCGTAGGCATTGGGAACGCCAATGGTCAAGCAATGGTCTGAGCAGGAAACAAATTCAGTACTGCGCACCCAGGTATCGAAGGATGCTTTGGACATTTCCATCTGAAGCTGTCCGACAGTAGCCTGCCAGGCGGATTGCGAGTCCATAAAACGATCCTCCTTTTGATAAAAATTTCCCCCAGGAAGGGAGATAGAACAATCTAACCCACATTTGAGCCAGTGGGCAAATCAGTATGGTATTTTATTCACGAATAACGATGATAATCAAAGGGTGATGTTCTTTTCACCCTGTGGAACTTACAGAATTATTCTACCAGAACGAAATAGCCAGAACAAGACGCAAACCCTACGATGGATTAAAGAAAATTAGATTTTTAAGATTCTTAACCTTAAGAAAGGACGGCGATGTCCAGACAACTAATTTCCATTTCTGATTATTTTTACCGCTAGCCATATCCACTATCATAATTTCATACCCCCATATATGGGGTTTTACAGGTATCTACAAGAAAAAGTAAGCTATATTGGTAATGTTATTAAAAGATTTGACGTTTAAAAAAATGAGTTGGTCAGACATTAAATGCTCATAAAATTGCAGGAGACTTTTTTAACTTTTGTTACCTCTGGTTTACATCTACCAAGAAAAAAACAACGGTCTGTTCGATTGATAGAACAGACCGTTTAATTTCAATATTTTTATGCCATCATCAAAGCGGCAGCGCGCCGGGCGATTTCCACCGCGAAATTTGTGCCGCGGTCCCAGGGATAAACCTGCGACATACTTGCAAAATAGAGGCCGGAAATCGGCGTCTGGATGGCAGGAATGTTCTTCGAATGATTGATGAAGGGTACTGGTTGGGCGTATTCCGATTTGAAAAGCCAGACTTGATTGATCCATTCAGGTTTGAAATCAGGATTGATACGGCTGAAGCTTGGCAGGAAGCGTTTGAGTAATTCCTCCTGGCTGAGTTTGAAGTACTCGTGGTCATTCTCGAGGTAATCGCCGCAATAGACAATGTGTTCGTTGTTGTAATGGGCTTTGTCAAGAAAGTTCGTGTGCTCCACCAGCGCCAGGAAGGGATAGCCCTCCGATTTTGGCAGGTTGTACCAGTAGTACCCTTCGCGCGAAAGCTGATGCTTGAGCGAAACGACCATGACGACGGCGCCGAGGTGCTTGAGATCAAGCAATCCCTTGAGATACTCCTGGCTAAGGCCGGGTGCCATCTTTGCCAGTTGACCCGGTGAAACAGTGACAAGCGCTTTGTCGTAGACCTCTGATTTGCCAGATTCGACTAACTTTACCCTGCCGTCGCTGCCTTCAATCTTTTCCACTCGCGCGTTGTAGCGCAAGAAGACACCTTTTTGCTGCAGGATGGCTGCGAAGTCATCGGCGAAGGCCTGGAAGCCGCCCTCGTAACTGACCAGGCTGGTGGAGCGGGCGTGCATGCGTGCCCACATCCAGGCCATGTTCACCTGTCTGGCGTAATGTTCGCCGAACTTGCCGATGACCATGGGTTCCCACATCTCTTCATAGACGCGGTTGCCGGCATACTTGCGCATCCAGGCATCGACGGTGGTGGCCTCCATGGGCTTCCAATTGTTGGTGAGGCGCAAATATAACCCGACCAAGCCAAAGCGGATCTTACGGATGCCCCAGCCAAGACCAGGATACATCAGCGCCGCGGGGATGTTATCGAAAGGATAAAATTTACCCTTGTAGAACATGACGGTCTTTGGGGTGCGCTTGATGACCTTGCCGCGCAGCCCCAGTTCGTCGATAAGCTGGTACATGTACTTGTCGGAGGTGAACCAATGGTGATAGAACTTTTCAACCGACCAGTCCCAGCCGGGTGCCTTGAACCCAGAGGCCAGGCCGCCGGGATGATCCGAACCTTCGAACACGGTCACTTCATGACCAGCCTTCACAAGGTCGTAGGCGGCAGAGAGTCCGCCGAAACCGGCACCAATGACAGCAATTTTCATAGATATTTCCTTATTGAGAATCTGTTTCCGCGGGTTGGGGCGTCTCAGCGGTTTCAGCGCGCAGCGATTCATCCCATTTGATGCCCTCGCGAGCCATGTAGTAAGCACCCAGCACCGTGATCGGCACCCACAGAGCCACGTGCAGCACCAGGGTGTAACCGGTGGCGATGGCCTGATCGACCCCGGTGGCTTTGAGGATGGCGATGCCGGGAGCGTCAAAGGTACCAACATACCCGGGCGCGGCTGGGATGGTGGTGGCCAGGTTAACCACGCCATTCATGAGCATCAATGTAAAGAAACTGGAGTGGAACCCAAAGGCGTGCATGACAAACCAGTATTTTACGGTTTCGAGCAGCCAGATGATTACCGATGTGAAAAACACCATGAAGATATTCCCAGGGGAGCGCAATGATTCCAGACCATCGAGAAAGCGGTTCATGATCCCCATGGTCTTTTCACGCGCTTTGGCCGGGATCAACCGGTCTATAAGCCATTTGATACCCCGGGAACTTACTTTGGGAAACATGGCTGCCAGCAGAAAGATAACGAGCGCAGTGAGGAAGATCACGCTTCCGCCCACAGCCAATCCCTGGATGGTGATATTCCATTTCCATAATGGGATGGAAGCGTTCGAAAGCGATGCCAGTTGAGCCAGGTTGACGAACACAAATCCGAGCATGACCACGCCGTCGAAGATACGTTCAACGATGATTGTTGCCAGCGAGGCGGAAATTGGGACGCCTTCCTTGCGCTTGAGGATGATAGCTCGCAGCACTTCACCGGCGCGGGCGGGGTAAATGTTATTGCCCATGTAACCGATGCAGGTGATGGGGAACATCACTTTGGTTTTGATCGATTTCAGAGGTTTAAGCAGGTAATGCCAGCGCCAGGCACGCGCCCAGACCGCAATGAAATAAACCGCGACTCCTGGGATGATCCACCAGTAGTTGGCGTGCGAAATAACAGTCCAGAATTCAGAGAGGTTTAATTTGTTGAGAGCCCAATAAAGGAACACGGCGCTGATGAGCACCCCGATCCAAAATCGCCATTTTTTCATAGGTCTGATTCTACCATGAAGTAAAATCTGTTTTCCCGGTGAAAGTCTTTTTGCGAGTATCATATAATTGTTTCATGGAACAACAAAAATTGTACGACTTCATCTATGATGTAGTCAGGCAGATCCCAACCGGCAAGATCGCCAGTTACGGACAGATCTCAAACATCGTCGGCCGCTGCTCGGCGCAGATGGTGGGGTTCGCGCTGGCAGCGCTGCCCAACATGCACGGATACGACGATGTGCCGTGGCAGCGCGTGGTCAACAGCCAGGGCATGATCAGCCCGCACGGCTTCGGGGTGGGCAGCGGTATGCAGCGTTCGCTGCTGGAAGAGGAAGGTGTGGTTTTCGATCTGGATGGGGTCATCGATTTTGAAAAATTCGGATGGCTTGGCGCGCCAAAGACGTTTAAAAAAGGGAGATGTAAATAATTGGCGCGATCGCGGTGACATCATTGGCTCTGGAAGAAACCCTGTTGAATGCCAGGAAATTCATCATCCTGATGGAATCAAAGGAGCTTGCACCACAGCGGCAGCAATTTATTTGGCGCGCACCGGTAACACAAAGCTGGAGATCAAGTAGTATATCGGATCAACATATGGATATGATCTTCACCGATCCATTGACCAGATCAGACCAGACTATAACTATGATGTCTCCTGCCAAGGTACTGTGCCCGAATCCCTCATTGCGTTCCTCGAGTCGTGGGATTTTGAAGACGCCATCCGGCTTGCTGTTTCGTTGGGTGGGGATTGCGATACCCTGACCTGTATCACCGGTGGAATCGCTCAAGCATTTTACGGCGGCGTACCGAACGCCATCATTGACAGCGTATATTCGATCCTCGATGAACGTCTCGGTGGGGTGACCCGGAGTTTCCTGCAACGTTACAATCCAAAATAAAAAGCGCGCCGTTTTCTACGGCGCGCCTCATATAAATTAATCCATCATCAGCCAGTCGTAGGTGGAACAGTAATTCTTCTCACCATTGACCAGTACATAACTGGTGTCATTGCTTTCATGGGTGACCACGAATTGGCTCCAACTGTTCTTATTTTTCATAAGTAAATTGTACGCATGCAATTCACCGAAACGGATGGAGCGCCAATCCTGAGTTTTGACGTAGGCAAAGCGGTCAGTGCGGCAGGCCAGGCTGGCACCCAGATAATCATGTGTATCTTCCGAAAGAGCCGGGTCATTGTAGGCATCGATCATTGCCGGTATGGCATCAGAGGAGAGCGATCCGATGTAGGCCAGGTCCAGTTGACCATTTTCATTGGTACCGCCCTTGTCACCCAGCGCGATATTCTGGCGGGCAATGAAGCCGTCCACGTTCATGATGCCCAGGGTGGCCGTGAATCCGATGATCATGAGCATGAGGGCGAGACCGAAGCGGCCCTGACGCTGTGCGATCTCGAAAGCCATTGTCGCCAAGATCAGCGCTGCAAGCCAGAAAATGAATACATGGGTGTACGTTCGCAGTTCCGAGAAGCTGTACGCTGATTCGTAGAGCATGAGGCGCTGCAGCGACGAAGCCAGCATGACCAAAACCATCGCCAACATTACCACTGAAAGGACGGTGAATCCGATCCGCTTGCCTTTCGATTCGAGCTTGGTGATGCCGTGCATCACCAGATAGATTGCCAGGCTGATGACCGCGACACCCACCAGTTCACCAAAACCACGCCGGGCGTATTCAGAATACGTATAGCCTGCAGCGTTGATATTGGCAACACCACCGAAGAGGTATTTCACCTGGATGCTCACAAAAAGGATGAACAGCAGGTCAACCGCTCCAAGCACGATCAAGCACTCGGTCCATCCCAGGAAAGGTTTGACGCTGGCTTGATGAGTATCGGGTTTGACGGCTTCCTTCTTCGGCATAATCGCGTGCACGTAAAAACCGAGCAGTATATACGCGCCGAACACGATATAGGTGAATCGGAAAAGGTACTCGGGCAATTTCTCAAGTGCGAACATCTTTTGCAGCATGTCCGAGAAAATAGGGTCAGCCGAAGCCAGGATGGCCGCGAGCATGATCACGACTGGCAGTGCCATTACCAATCCGAGCAGGATCGAGCCAACGCGGCGCAATCCGGTTTTTTGACCCGGCAGGGGAGGAACTCCATCATTATTGGTCGAAAGCAGACCAAAACCACGCACCACCCCGGCACCAATGCTGTTGAACATGCGCACGATGTAATCCACGATACGGAAGTGCGGCCAAAGACCATCCAGGAAAGTGGAGATGAGCAAGAGCAGACCAAGCAAAGTCACTATGGTGCTTGTGAAGCGGGTGAAGCCTTCACTGCGCCAGGCGGGGATGACCGCGAAGCCGAGGATCAGCACCGTCAGAACGATACTCCAGACAGAAGGCTTTTTCTTCTCGCGCCAGGCAAGCACGTAGCCCAGGACGAGCAATAAAGTTATCCAGATTAAGAAAGTGATCCCCCCACGTTGACCCCAGAAAAGGAAATCGAAACACCAGGCAGCAGCCAGGGCTGCCAGCCCAAACCAAAGTTTTCTGTTATGCATACTCCCTCGATTATCTGACCACCAGCGACAGGATCATGGCGATCACGAGAATCATAGCGAAGATAGCCATGCCAACCTGTTGCCGACGAAGTTTTCTTTGCGTCGCAGAAATCCGCGGTTTATCTGCTCCGCTTTTCTTGCTTTTTTTTGAAGCACTTGCCATGAATTGCCTCACGTGATAAGGATAGTTTATTGGGGCTGTACTCTCAAAACCTATCAGCGGACTTGCAAAGCCTATCATAAGCCTGGACGCGAGAGATTGTGTACAACCGGGTTGAGTATAACCCGGTTGTGCTGTTTGCGAAGGGTAAAAAAAACCCCGCGGATGGCGGGGTCTCGGGTTATTTATCCTTTGAGGGCGCGGCCGGAGCTGGCGTTGCTGTAGTAGTGCTGGTTTCGGCGGGCTTGGCTGCTTCCTTCTTCTCATTGGCAGGTTTTTCTTCATTCTTCGAGCTGTAATTCATGCCTGAAGGAGAGCGATGATCGGTCGCATAAAAACCGGAGCCCTTAAAAACGATCCCAACCGGTGTGTATACCTTGTGAAGCGATTTCTTGCCGCATTCGGGGCACTGGGTGAGTGGATTATCTGAAAATTTCTGGGTTGCGTCGAATTGAATTCCGCAATTCTCGCAGCGATACGTATAAACTGGCATGCTTACCTCTTTTGATCAATCTAACGATTAATCTTACCAATTATAGTCCAATTAATGAAGCGGTCAAGCGACAATATTGATAACTGACCATATTACGCAATTAATTTATCGCATAAATGTTAAAAGTCAATCAGAGGAAGATAAGAGATTTGTTAATCGCAGACAAAGATTTGTCTGCCAACTTAAACTCCTGTATAATCAAAACAAATGTTCGATAAATTGAGGAACCATGCCGCTGAATTATATTGAATTGAAAAAGCAAGTCAATCACCTGGGCGAGGCGACAATCCAACGCAAAGAAGATCTGGCTGACCGCCTTAAACGCTGTCGGGAATTGCTGGATGAACACGCTGGGAATCTGGTATTACTGCAGCGTCTGGTGGAAGAGGCTGCTTCCCGTGAACACGGGTTACGCTGTGCCATCCCCGTGAGCGAGCGTCTTGATGCGCATCTCCCCATCCGAGCCGGGATACCTGACCATGTATTGCTGGCAGCGGACGGATCGCAAATCACACCTGACCCGCACGCGGCGGTATTCTACGGTTTGGTGAATGTGGGGGTTTTTAGAATGAGCACAAAGGCGGGCGAAATCCCCGCGGCTAACTCGTGGTCTGAATTGATCTTCGAGGGGGAGAACCCGGACGACAACGATTTTATCTCTGAAGACCTGGTAAGTCTGAGGCGCGACACCCGTGAACGCCAGATCATAGCTGAGCTGGCAAAGAAGGAGGAGGCTCCCCTGGTGACACTCACCGACGGACCACTGGAGCTATATCACGAGCCGCGCGACGAAAAAGCGTTTGAAGCCTATTTCAAACAATACCTGGCGGCGTTAGACGAACTGGCGTTATTGAATACCGTCACTGCCGGGTACGTCGACCGACCACGTGCGGCGCTGCTGACTGCCACGCTCGAGCTTCTCGTTAAAAATGGCAACGCCAAAGTGGTTGGAACTCTCAAGGGGGTGACTGACTTGATGTTGATGGAAGAGCTGCTTGCACCGGGTGAACGCTCCGCGGTGTTCGCGCTGCAGTTTCGCAACGCTGCCAGCTTCGAGGGCCGAAAGACGTTGCATTTCTTCTATCTCAACGTGGGTAGTGAACGTGTACCCTCCATCGCGAGGGTCGAAGTTCCGCAGTGGGTGGTCGAGGCTCCCGACGCGTTGACACTGTTGCAATCCGTACTGGTGGAGCAAGCACGGCAAGCCGGGGCATCACCTTACCCTTACGCGCTGACACGCGCGCACGAGACGGCTGTGGTGAAGATGGACGAACACGAAGCCCTGGATCGCATGATCGAGGAAGAATTGCTGGCACGAGGATTACCGCCGGCAGTCATTTCACAAAAATTGGCCAACAAACTGATTGGAAAACGGACGAGGTATTGATATGGATAAAATCGCGATCGGAAGATTACTACGTTCAAGCATCACCGGCTGCGTAGTGGGTTGTAACCTGAGCCAGGCAAACACACCGGCTTTCGGGCAGATGGTCTTGATCCCGCTCGACTCTAAAACCAGCATCTACGGGCTGGTCTATGATATCCACGTCGACGACGACGGTCTGGTTCGGCAATTGGTCACGTCGAGCAATATCAGCGCGGCGGTGATTGAAGATAACCGTGTCAACCGCAATGTGCCACTGGAAATGAGCGTGGTCTTCACGGGATATGAAAGCGATGGCAGGATCAGTCATCTGCTGCCGCCACGGCCGCCGCTGACCCTCGATTCGATTTATCCCTGTTCCCCGGCAGAGCTGGCGCGTTTCACCGCCGATGGGCGCTTCGCCTATCTGCGTCACCTGCTGCGAGACGAGGAACTGCCCGTGGCGGAGTTGATTGCGGTGCACCTGCGCGAAGTGATCGCTGCGAATCCCTCCAATGCAGCCGACGCGGTCGAGACAGTGATCGCTTTACTCAAAGATGATTATCCGCAGTTGATGGACGTGCTCAGCGCGGTATCCGAAGTGTATTAGAGAGTGGAGAAAGCCATGACAGCAAACGATCTTTCCAATCAAAATTCCGAGAGCCGCCAGGCCATCGGTTACGTCATCAATGGTTCGCTCAAAGCCAACTTATTCGTGCGCCTGACTGTGCCGGCCCAATCCGTGCAGGAGGGCGGTTTTGTCGTCCTCGAAAGCGGCGACTGGTTGTTCTACGGGCTGGTGGTCGATCTGCGCCTGGAGTCGCTCGATCCACGCTACGTGGAAGAAATGGCCATGCGCCGCCTTAGCCCGCGCGTGCGCGAACAGTTGAAAGAACAAACGCTTCTTACCAACCTTGAAGTGCTGCCCGCGCTCATGCTGGAACGAGGCCCGGAACCCGGCGCGCCAGATTACGAGCAATGGCGTAAGGCACACCCAGAAGATCCAAGGCCGATGCCGATCAAGACGGTGCCATTCCACCAAGCCAAGGCTCGTCTGGCCACGGCTGGTGATGTGGCTGAGATCTTCGGCTCACCCGAGAAGGCAGGTAACTTTGTCATTGGCAGCACGCGCGAGCAGGATCACCCGGTGTGCATCAACCTTGATAAGTTTGTGCAGCGCAGTTCGGGCATTTTCGGTGCAACAGGAACGGGCAAGTCCTTCCTGACGCGCATTTTGCTGGCTGGGCTGATCGAGCACAACGCCGCATCTGTGCTGGTACTGGATATGCACAACGAGTACGGCTTCGACGACACCTCGTCCGATACGGGCGAGTCGGTGGCTGGATTGCGTTACAAGTTTCCGGCACGGGTTCGTGTGGTTGGGTTAGGGCGGGCGACCACCATCCGCGGGAAGACGCCGGATTGGCACCTGGAGATCGATGAGACAGATATCCAGCCGGTGGATATCGAATTATTGACGCGTGAGCTCAACTTGCGTGAGACGACCTCGACCACCCTGGACGCCTTACAGCACAGCTTTGGACCAAGGGAATGGTTCAGCAGGTTCAAAGCGATGAAGGTTGGCTTGATGACCGAGGACGAAGACGGGAAAAAGATGCCAGCACCGGGCAGCGTGGCTGCCTGGGCGAACGAGGAGGGGGTAAACGTGGCGGCAGCCGAAGGGCTGCATTCCAAGCTGGGACGGGTATTCAACAAGCCGTATATCGTGCGGCGAGGAGAAGACGACAAGACTCCGGATGGTTTGAAGGAGATCCTCAAGGCGCTTCAAGCCGGGCAGCACATTGTGCTCAGTTTTGGCGATTACGAGTCTGATCTGGATTATCTGCTGGTTTCCAATCTACTCACGCGCAAGATACGCGAAACATGGGAGGAAAGCACCAATGAGTTCCGCAGTCACGGTAAAAACGAGCCGCGACCGCTGGTAATTGCGGTGGAAGAAGCGCACAAGCTGCTCAACCGCGAGATGGCGGCGCAGACCTCTTTCAGCACTATCGCGCGCGAAATGCGCAAATATTACGTCACCCTGCTCATCATCGATCAGCGGCCTTCGCAGATCTACGACGAGGTGATGTCGCAACTGGGCACACGCGTCTCGGGCTGGCTGGGAGATGAAGCGGACATCGCGGCGGTGTTATCCGGGTTGGCGGGGCGGGAGGCGCTGCGCGGCATGCTGGCGCGCCTGCAGCCGAAAGAGGAAGTGCTGCTGCTGGGTTGGGGAGTTCCCATGCCGATCCTCGTGCGTTCGCGCAGGTATGACGCCAAGTTCTGGCAGGAGCTGTTGGGTCGCGAGTCCGGTCGATCCGTGGAGCAGAACATAAAGGAATTGGGATTTTAAAAGCTTTCTCACGCAGAGTCGCGGAGCCCGCAGAGGAAACCTACTTTCAAAAGTTCAAGCAGAGCCGCGGAGCACGCAGAGAAAACCTTTTCACTAATATCACTTTGAGAAAATTGATAGATATGCAAAACGAGGAGGGAGTAGATGAGAAATATTGATGAGATTACTGGGTTGATTGTGGATGCAGCGGTTAAATTGCATAAACGATTGGGGCCAGGTTTACTCGAATCTGTGTACGAAATGATATTGGAAAAGGATTTAATGGCAGCAGGTTTATCTGTTGAAAGGCAAAAGCCAATTTCGTTTGATTATGAAGGGATTCAATTCACGGATGCTTTCAGGATCGATCTTCTGGTAGAGAATTTGGTTATCGTCGAATTGAAATCAACTGAACAGTATTCTCCTGTTCATTCCAAGCAAGTTTTGACCTATTTGAAATTGATGAATCTACCAGTTGGCCTTCTCTTGAATTTTGGCGCACCAACGATGAAAGATGGAATGAGACGTATCGTAAATGGATACGAGGCTGGTTCACTTTTGCCAGTAATAAATAAAAACTGATCTTCTCTGCGTTCTCGGCGTCTCTGCGTGAGCGAGCCTTTATTTTGGCCAGATGGCCCAGATGACGAGGGCGGTGACAATGCCGGTGAGGGTGCCACCGATCACTTCAATGGGGGTGTGGCCAAGCATTTCCTTCAGCTCTTCTTGATCGATGGGTTTCCCCTGGAAGATCTCGTTGATGATCATATTGATGCGCTCGGCGTGGATGCCGGCCTGGCGGCGTACGCCGGCCGCGTCATACAGCACGACCATGGAAACGGCAATGGCCAGGGCAAAGGCTGAGGTGTCAAAGCCACTGAAGAGCCCGATCCCCAATGTGGTGGAGACCATCAGGGCTGCGTGCGAGCTGGGCATGCCGCCGGTTCCGAAGGCCTGCACCAGGTTGATCTTCTTATGAATAAAGTAGTATGTGGGGAATTTTAAAATAGAAGCCGTGAGCCAGCCAGCCATACAGCATGCCAGTTCACCATAATTTATCCACCAACTCATTGTTCGTTCTCCGGGGAGATGGGATTGAGGTTTGTCAGTTGCTGAACCTTCAGTTCAGCTTTTTCCAGCATCGCTGCGCAATACTGCGAGAGCTTCTGACCCCGTTCATAAAGCTTCATACTTTCTTCCAGGGGTTGCTGGTTGGCTTCAAGGGATGAAACGATTTCTTCCAGTTCCTTAAAAGCTTGTTCATAGGTCAAATGATCAAGACTCTCGTCCTGAGGTTTGCTCATGTTCATACTCCTTTGCCCGGATCGGTGACCCGGGCGCTGAATTCACCATCGGATACTCTAATACTAACATGAGATTGCGGAATCGCCTGTTCTGTCCTTTTAATGATATTTCCCGAATCATCGCGAACGATAGCGTAACCGCGCTGAAGCACAGCTTCGGGGTTGAGTGAATCAAGCAACTTGTGCGTGCCGCTTAAACGTGCATGTGTGTGTAAAAGCATGCTTTGTACAGCAAGAAGAGAACGGGAAGTCAGGTCGTCTAGACGCTGGCGGCTTTGTTGAATGGTACGCTGGGGGGAAAGGCGGTCGAGAGCTCGCCGCAGTTCCGCCAGGCGTGAGGACTCCATTGCCAGGCGGGAAGATAGCGCACTGTCCAGTTCATCTGTCAATTGTTTGACACGAACAGCGAGTTCCGCCCGGTCCGGGGTGGCCAGCTCGGCTGCGGCAGTGGGGGTGGGAGCGCGCAGGTCGGCAGCAAAATCAGTCAGGGTGAAATCCGTCTCGTGACCCACACCACTGATAATGGGGATCGGTGATTCCGCCACAGCGCGAACAACTCGTTCGTCGTTGAAACACCACAGGTCTTCGAGCGAGCCGCCTCCACGCGCCAGCAAGATGACTTCGATGCCGGGTTCATGGAACAGCCGCTGTAATGCCGTGACGATCTCCGCCGGGGCGGCATCTCCCTGAACCGCCGCGGGGGAGATGATAACCTTTAACAATGGATAGCGCCGGCGCAACGTATTTAATATATCCTGCAAGGCAGCGCCGGATGGAGAAGTGACCACACCGATGACGGCTGGCGCAGTGGGAATGGGGCGTTTACGCGCTTCTTCAAAGAGCCCTTCCTCTTCCAGTTTGGCTTTGAGGCGCATGAATTCCTGAAAGAGCGCACCTTCACCCACCTGACGCACGCTGTCGACGTAGAGCTGGTACTGTCCGCCCTGTTCATAGATGCCGATAGAGCCGTGGGCTTCAAGCGCCATGCCGGGTTGTAAAGTGAACCGCAGGCGCATCACCTGTGGTTTCCACATAACGCACTTTAATGAAGCATTCTGATCTTTGAGAGTGAAATAAAGGTGCCCTGAAGCTGGATACGATGGATTGGATACTTCCCCCGATACCCAGACATCACGCAAGATCTCATCGCTATCAAGCAACTCACGCAGATAGCGGGTGATTTCACCAACAGATAGTGTTGATACGGGAAAAAGGGAGCCTTGAAGCATAATTCAAGCATACCTTCCTTACCATACCGTGTCAACAAAATAATAAATGAATAATTCTCCAGTTGTCTGAAGACTGGAGAATTATCACGCACTACAGGAGGTTAGTTTAATTTTTGCAGCAACATCAAGAACAGATCGCTCTCGGTGATGATTCCCAACATTTGTTGTTTCTCATCCACCACTGGCAGGCAGTGAATTTTCTTTTCCAGCATAATCTTTGCTGCTTCGGTCAGTTCTGCGGTTGGCGCAATGGTGATCACGTTGCTGACCATCACCTTTTCGACTGGTTGGGCGAGCACTTTTGTTGAGGTTTCGCTGCTGTTTTGCATGGCCGGGCGGGAGGGATCGCTGCTCATCAGGTCGGTGCGGGTGACCAGACCGATGATTTTTCCGCTTTCAATGACCGGCAACGAGCGGATATGGTTGGCACCCATCAGGGTGTGAGCTTCCAGCAAGGTGGTCTGACGGGTCACCGTAACGACTTCATCGGTCATGTAATCAGCTACAATCACCTTTTTATCGAGTGATTGGTACATTTTGATAATAAAGCGTAGCAGATCTGAGCTGGTGAGAATTCCGATTAGCTTGTCATTCTCAAGCACTGGCAAAGCGTTGATTTTGTTTTCGAGCATGGTGCGGGTGGCATGAAGGATGGTGGCGTCGGGTGTAATAGTGATCACATTGGTTTTCATCACATCAGCGGCAGTCTCATCGGCAACATTGATGCCAAGGTTCCAGACTTCATTGCCCAGGATAGATAGATCCAGGCCAATCAGCACCAGGCGGTTGATCAAACCGACCACCTTGTCACCTTGCATGATCGGTAACGCGCGAATGTGCCGTTCGTTGAAGATCTGACGAGCTTCGCTCAGCGGCATCTCTGGAGTACCGGTGATGACTGGTGATGTCATCCAATCTTTCACCAAAGAATACGTCATGCAGTTCCCTCCGCAGGTGATAAGAACCTTCCTGCATTGTCAAGTGGTAGAAAAAGTATAGTTGACATCTTTATTATTAACATCCCAATAAGCGTTCAACCTGTCTGCCCTTTATGGATGAGTCCATTTTCATCATTAATAATGATGAGGACTCACTTATAGGGGCTGGGATGGGGCTCTTCATCAAATACAGTCACCACACCCGCGCGCATGGCGTAGATCACAGCCTGGGTGCGGCTGGATACCTGCAGCTTGGCAAGGATGCGACTGACATGCGAGTGCACCGTGGCGGAGCTGACCACCAGCAGTCGGGCGATCTCCTGATTGCTGTAGCCGTGCGCCATGAATTTCAGAACGTCCATTTCACGCTCGGTGAGCTTTTCTATCAGACCTTCCTGTTCCTCGGTACCGCTGATCTGTTTGAGCACGTGGCCGACGATCGAAGGATGTAGCCAGGCCTCTCCACGCGCCACCTGGTGGATGGCCTGCAGCAAGTCTTCTTTTTCAGCGTTCTTGAGGATATAACCAATGGCACCGGCGTTAAGGGCGGGCATCACTTTATCGTTGCTACTCAAACCGGAGAACATTACGATGTTAATCTCGGGGTGTTCATTCTTAATCCGGCGGGTGGCCTCGATGCCATCCATTTCTGGCATGGAAACATTCATCAAAATCACCTGCGGGTTAAGGTTTCTGGCCATTTCGATGGCTTGAAAACCATTATTAGCTACCCCAATAATGTTGATTTCTTCATGGTCCTGAAACATCGCCATCAACCCACTGACGACCACGGGGTAATCATCTACGATCAAAAGGCGAATCTTTCCGCTCATTGATTTTCCTCGGATTGTAAATGGTCGATGCGAATCATACACACTCCCAGAATTCGATCAGTTTTATGATTTTACCTTATTCTGCTGTCAAGTACATTCCATTCGTTCAACGTAATTAAGAAAAAAGTGTAAAATGAACTATCTAATTGTGGAGGAACGAATATGGAATCGATGTGGTCTCCCTGGCGGATGAAATACATCACTAATTATGAAAACCCCGGCAAGTGCGTTTTTTGCACAGCTCCGGAGATGAAAGATGGGCCAGAGAACCTGATCGTTCACCGCGGTAAGTTGGCTTATGTGATTCTCAACCGGTTTCCTTACACCAGCAGTCATGTCATGGTCGTTCCTTTTGAGCATCACCCCTCGCTCGACGCGTTAACACAGGAGATCCGAGCTGAAATGATGGAATTGGTCAACGAGACAATCAAGGTGATGCGCAAGGTTTACAAGCCACAAGGATTCAATGTGGGGATCAACCTGGGGGTAGCCGCTGGTGCTGGAATAGCGGAACATATGCACATCCATATCGTTCCGCGTTGGAACGGCGATACCAATTTCATGTCCACTGTTGGCGAGACCCGCGTCCTTCCTGAAGACCTGGAGACCACATACAACCGTCTGGCGCAGGCCTGGAAGTAGCTGACCAGTTTACGCGGTAAAAAGAAATGCTATAATTCCTGAACGAAAACTGATTTATTCGCAAACAATCCAATACTCTCGAGGGCACCATGACGTTCCTACAGATCGTTATACTCATCTTCGCAATTTTGCTGTTGATCGTTGCTTTCCTTTTGGTACGTACTTACCTTTCAGTCCAAAAAGCTACCCGAAAATCGGAGACCAGTTTGCCAGGAGTGGACCTCCCCGAATTTAAAGCGGACGCAAAAATCACATCGAAACACCTTTCCAACCTGATCAAACAGGAAACGGTCACGCATGAAGATCCCTCTGAAAACGTGCCGGCGAACTTCGTGGCGTTGCACAAAGTGTTGGAAAAAGATTTCCCGCTGGTCCATAAGACCATGAAAAAAGAGGTCATTGGTGAAAACAACCTGCTCTTCACCTGGGTGGGTAAAGACAAGTCACTGGATCCTGTTCTCTTTGCGGCACATCAGGATGTCGTCCCGGCGGAACAGACCTCGCTCGATCAATGGACTTATCCTCCGTTCTCAGGCGAGATTGCCGACGGATTTATCTGGGGACGCGGCACGCTGGATATCAAATGCCAGTTGGTTTCATTAATGGAAGCCGCGGAAGCGTTGATTAAAAACGGGTACAAACCCGAACGGACAGTTATGTTCGGATTTGGCGCGGATGAAGAAGTGTTGGGTGTCGGCGCCAAACAGATCGTGGCAGCGCTCAAAGAACGCGGTGTGCACCTCGCGGCCATGGTGGATGAAGGGGGGTGTATCTATGACGGTATCATTCCAGGAATTAATGGATTGGCAGGTGTAATTGGCGTCGCGGAAAAGGGTTATCTCTCTCTGAGGGTTTGGGTAGATGGTGAAGCCGGACATTCTTCCACTCCATCAAAAGACACAGCTACCGGCATCCTTGTTCACGCGCTCGACCGGCTGGTGAGACATCCCTTCCCAGCCAAGATTAGCGCGGTGACGAAGATGTTTGCCGACCTTTCCGCGTCTGCTGGTTTTATCATGCAGATGGCTTTTGCCAATCTTTGGCTTTTTGGCGGCGTGGTCAAGAAAATCCTTCTGGAGCACGGCGAGACAGCAGCCACCATCCGTACCACCACCGCGGTAACAATTCTGCGTGGCGGTGTGAAAGACAACATTCTGCCCGGCCATGCCGAAGCTGTGGTCAACCTGCGCATCCTTCCGGGTGAAACCATTGCCAGTGTGTGTGACCGTATCCGTAAGACCATTGGCGATGACAGGGTTCATTTTGAGCCTTTACGTGGCAATGCGTGGGAAGCGTCGCCGGTATCACCGGATGACGCGCCGCAATATTTGCATATAGCCAGCGCCGCGAGGGAATTGTTCCCCGCGATGCCCTGCGCGCCATACATCATGCTTGGTGGTTCGGACGCGCGAAATTATTACGAGATTTGTGAGCATGTCTATCGCTTCTCGCCTTTCGTCATGACTCCCTCCGACCTGGCGATGGTGCACGGCATCAACGAGCGAATTTCAGAAGAAGCTTTCGCGCTGATGGTGGATTACTTCTATCGGTTGATCCCGAGATGGGCACAGAAAGAGATGTAAAATTATCGGCCGGGCAACCGGCCGATTTCTTTACAGATCAAATGTGAATTGCATTACTCTTCGGTCAATAGCGCCAAATTTATACTTGTAGTCTTCATTGCCGCGCATAAAATCGAACTCGAAACGGCCGTTCTCAATGGCCCACTTGATAAGATGGATAAGAAGCACCCAGCCAGGGGAATGCTCGAAAAATTGTGGATCGATTCCTGAGTTGTAGACCCAAATACGGTTGTTGTAGTCGAAATTCAGGTACGCCGCGGCTTTTTGTCCACCAATAGTGAGGAAAGCAAGTTGTAGGGACTTGTGAGTGAATGCGTCTAACATTGAAAGGCGCATCTGTTCCTTCATGGCTGGGGTTAGGAACCGCTTCTTTTCTTCATCAAATGACATGAGTCGCAGGAATTCCTCGATCTCACTTTCAATTTTATCTGGATCAGAGGCAATGTACCACTCTGAACCTTGCGGCAATTCAAGGAGTCGGCGCATTTTACGGCGCATTTCGTGGCGTTGTTTCTTGTCCAGGCTGGCGAGGTATTCTTCGTAATCGCCATTAAGACTGATGTACGGAGATTGTGATAGCGGTGTAACCGAAGCGTCCAGGCCACATTCCGTTGCGGCATTTTTAAGGGCCTTAATTGTGGGTGAGTTTTCGGGGATGTTATCAAATTCCACCCGTTGGACCCCATATTTTACGGCCAACTCGGATCTGATGTACTCAATCAACCCCTTTGTAAAGGCTCCGGAGTGTTGCGGTTTCACCAACAAATCAAGATAATCGCATATTTCCACACTGCCAAGCAGAAGTAGTGTCTTACGCCCCGAGCGCTCCGCAATAAAGCAGGGTGCGATTCCCATCAGGCTTTCGTTCTCATGAGCCAGGATGATTGCCAGAGTCGAATCCTGCGGCCATTCCCCACCGCCGCGGGTGGACCACCAGGTTTGCAAGTATTCATAGCGCAAGAATGGCACATGACTGACACCCTTTGCCATCAACGCGTTCCATTCATTTTTTTGATCGATTGGGAATTCAGTGTGGAGAGAAAAGTTCATAGCTGCATTATACCTGATGGAAAATATCTACTTTGTTAGAGTTCGGTTAATATTCGGGGGTGCAACAGGGCTACGTTCTTCCGTAGCCAGGCGCGCGCCTCTTTAAAGGCTGGATAATATTGCGAAACGTATGACCAATATACGTTTGAATGGTTTGGGTGAATCATATGTGCCAATTCATGAATTACCACATATTTCAACACGGTGGGTGGAACCATGATGAGCCGCCAGTTGAATGAAAGGGTTCCGCTGCTGGAACAGCTTCCCCAGCGGGTGCGTTGATCGCGAATCACAATGGATTTTGGTCTCACTCCCATCCGGCGTCCCTGGGTCGCGACGCAGGCTTCGATCTGGTCTCTGGCCATTTCACGCAGATGGTTTTCAAGTCCCGTGGGGATCAATTCACGGTGCCCGGCAGGGATACGCAAAATCAGATTGCCCCTCTCTTCATTCACGCGGATACGTGCCTTGCGCTCAGGTTCTTCGAGGACGACAATGTGGGTGGGAACTCCGCGCAGCAGGATCACGTCAGCAGGCAAGGACTTTTGCCCGACGCGTGCTGCGTGACGGCGGTGCTTTTCTAGCTGTAGCAATACCCACTCGGCATTGCGGATGAGAAATGCTTCACCATCGCGAGGGGGATATCCATAAGGTATGGTCAGGGAAACACCGCTTTCAGAAACGGAGACACGCACCCGTCGCGAGCGTTGGGATTGCTTCAGTGAATATTCAATTGTTTTTCCGTCCAGGTTGATCGTGCGCTTGTTTGTGGTAGGCATTGTTTGATTATATCAAGGCCTTAGAGAGCAGGAATGGTTGTCAAATGGTTTATTGACGCAGGATGATGTGCGTGTTAGAATACAAGCCGTCCAAAAAATGGGCGCGTAGCTCAATGGCAGAGCAGTGGCCTTTTAAGCCATTGGTTAAGGGTTCGAGCCCCTTCGCGCTCACTTTTGTTTTAAAGAGATAATTCGGAAATCACACATGATGATTATTGGTTAGGGTCCCTTTACAGGGATACTATTCGAGCCCCTTCGCGCTCACTTTTGTTTTAAAGAGATAATTCGGAAATCACACATGATGATTATTGGTTAGGGTCCCTTTACAGGGATACTATTCGAGCCCCTTCGCGCTCACTTTTGTTTTAAAGAGATAATTCGGAAATCACACATGATGATTATTGGTTAGGGTCCCTTTACAGGGATACTATTCGAGCCCCTTCGCGCTCACTTTTGTTTTAAAG